>Ga0307990_1000131_pt1 | contig 70921 bp, 68 predicted proteins | sample EllFjometagen129_FD_203168 | JGI IMG/M metagenome (GOLD analysis project Ga0307990, IMG submission 203168) | Marine microbial communities from Ellis Fjord, Antarctic Ocean - #129 | ecosystem: Environmental > Aquatic > Marine > Unclassified | place: Southern Ocean | collected 2014-10-08
GTTAATGGCCCATTTTCGATTTTCTCCATCAAGCCCTTAAAAATTGCAGGCATATAACTTTTATCAATGGCACCACCAACAATACTATTTATCATGATAAGTTTGCCTCCCCAATCCAAATTTTCTTCTGTCGTTCCTCTAACAGGGAAATCGGATGAATATTCCATTCCCTCAGTGAAGGGCTCAATCATGATATGTACCTCACCAAACTGGCCTGCACCACCTGATTGTTTCTTGTGACGATAATTTGCTTTTGCACTTTTGGTAATAGTTTCACGATAAGGAATTTTTTGTGTGATGTACTCCATTGACACCTTCTCAAGATTTTCCACCATCCATTTAATCAGGTTCAGGTGAAGTTCGCCCATACCACCTGCAATCATTTGACGCAATTCTTTCGAATATCCAATTCTGAAAGTATGGTCAACCTTGTGCAATTGATGAAGCACAGACCCTAATTTTTCATCGTCGGTCGTATTAATAGCCTTTACAGCCATCGTAATTTTTGGTGCTGGAAAAACAATTGGTTCGATTACATCATCTGAATTCTTAGCCAGATTCAGTGTTTCGTTGGTGGATGTATTTTTTAGCTTAATTGTTGAAGCTATATCACCGGCAGCAACCTTTGGAAGCTTTTCGCGGGTTTTCTTTCCGGCCATTGCAAACAATTGCGAAACACGTTCTTTTGTTCCGTTTGTACTGTTTACTAGGTCGATACCTTCGTTCAATTCTCCATTGTAAAGTTTAAAAAACGATACTTCTCCAAGGTGAGATTCGATAACTGTTTTAAAAACAAAGAGTGCAGGATCTTGTGTTGGATCGCAGCTTAACTCTTTTCCTTCGGTTGTTTTAACCGGGGGCATTTCGTTGGGAGCAGGTACTGAGTTGTTGATAAATTCCATCAACCTTGCAACGCCCATGTTGTGTTTGGCATTGATACAAAATACCGGAAACATTCCCCTGGTTTTCAAACCTTCCTTAATACCACCAATCATTTCCTGTTCGGTGAGGGAGCCATTTTCGAAGAATTTTTCCATGAGTTCTTCATTGCTCTCGGCGGCTTTTTCGATCAATTCGGCCTGTAATTCTTCAGCTTTATCTTTTTCTGAATCCGGGATGTCGAGCACTTCAGGTGCTCCTCCATCATCAGAAAATTTATAAAGTTTCATTTTAATCAAATCAATCACCTGGTTAAAACCAATACCTTCGTTTAGGGGATATTGACAAACAGTAACATTGTTACCAAACTGAGATTTCAGCTGACGTAAGGTTTCGGTATAATTTGATTTTTCGTGCTCGAGATGATTAATTGCAAAAATCACAGGAGTATCTACTTGTGAAGTATATCTCCAGGAAATCTCGGCACCAACTTCAACACCATTTTGGGCATTAATTACCATCACCCCGGTGTCGGCTACTTTGAGTGCTGAGATAACCTCACCAACAAAATCGTCAAACCCGGGAGTATCAATGATGTTGATTTTCTTGCCCATGAATTCAGCAAACAATACGGTTGAAGAAACCGAATTCTGGCGCTCGTGCTCAATTTCCCTGTAGTCGGAAACAGTGTTTTTATCATCAACAGAACCTCTTCTGTTAATCAGTCCCCCTTCGAAGATCATGCACTCCGAAAGCGTGGTCTTACCCGATTTTGCTCCTCCAACGAGGGCAATATTGCGGATTTCGTCTGTTTGATATACTTTCATCTTTTAAGTAGTAAATATTTAATTGTTAAAACTTTGTGTATCCTGCTTTTTTGAGGGCAGCAAAAATATAAAAAACTGATTAATAATGAAAAAAGTTATTCTTTAATCGGTAGTTTGATGTTAAAATTGCAGAATGTTTTTAAATACTTGTACGTTTCCTTTTCTCCCGATAACTATCGGGACGGGAAAATTTTTCCAGAAATCCGCTAACCAGCTGTGGGACATAATTTGCTGTTATGGGGCATATTTCTTTTTTTCAGGCTACAAGAAAGTAAGCCCAATTTTTCGATTAAGTCCTGTTTCAAAAATTCTGATTAAAGTTGAAAGCTGAATATTTCCTTTTGCATTCTCTATTTTTGAAATGTAACTTTTCTTAGTACCAGCTTTCTCGGCTAACTGTTGCTGAGTAAGTTTTGCTTCTCTCCTTGCTTCTTTTAGCATTTCACTCACAATGAACATTTGAGCCTTCTCTTCGTATTCGTTTCGAGTCTCTGTCCCAATCTTACCATGCTCAAGTTCAATTAATTCATCAAATGTTTTTATTCCGTTATAGTCTTTCATGCTAAGTTTTTTTTCTTTTCAAAATATTCATATTCCAATTTCATTGCTTTTTCAATCTCATTCTTTGGTGTTTTTTTTGTCTTTTTTTGGAAACCATTGAAGATAACTATTAGTTTTCCTCTATCAAAACAACAGAATACCCGATAAATGTTAGATTGAAATTCAATTCTTATTTCAAAAAGTCCTTCATAACCAGTTATTGGTGCTAAGAACTTTTTAGGAATCATTTCAACTTGCTTGATTAACTCAAATACATATTGAAACTTCGATTTAACTGTGGAATCAAGTTCTTGGTAGAAGTGAATAAAGTAATTTTCGTGAAAAATAATTTTTCTACTCATGGCACAAAGTTATCATAAATGATAACAATGGTGCGCAATAAATTTTTTATTTAATGCGCACCAGGTTATACTTTGATAATAATGGTACTACTACAAATTTAGTGAAAAGTAAAATATTAATGATTTCATAGTTGTTGATGATAAAAATTTGTCAATAGATTCCCGCCTTGCCGCTTGCATGTGGCCTAACCAAAAGGCGAGGCAGGCTCGCCTCGCTGCGAAGCGGGTCTCAGTCCCCCAAAAGTCGGGGTCCCGCACGTCCGGGACTGCACTCCAAACTAATGACATGTTTGTGTAAAGGGCTGAAAACCTTACTATTAAACAGACCTCTCAATCACTTCGCTCCTTCGAGGTAACAAAGCTCCTGGTATGGTAGTGGGCGGAGGGGAATCGGGCGCTTCGCGCCCGATTCCCCTCCGCCCAAATCAACCCGTGGACGGGGTCATTTCGATGCCGCACGTGCGGCAAGAAATCTATTTTATAATGTCATCTCTTCATTATGCCCAAAAACTTTGGGTGAACTCTCGAAATAACAAGGGTTTATAGTGGTTTATTTAACCAACAGCTTTTGCTGCCATTTACTTTCTGAAGTTTTTATCTCCAGAAAATAAATACCTGCTTTAAGTTGATTGTCTCCGGTTTTAATAACACTTCCCAAATTTAGGACATCAATAAACTGATTAAAAATTTCCCTGCCCTGAACATCAAATATTTTTACCTCAACATTCAAAAGCGACTGATTTGATGAAATATAAAATGCACCGTTGCCGGGATTTGGATAAACTGAAATGCTGGCTTCCGTGGCGGGTTCTGTAATTCCAATAGTGTTAATAACAATTTCTTCCATGTATTGATCGTCTGCACACATTTCGCTTAAGGCAGTAAGATTTACTTCATAAGCTCCATCTTCGGTGTAAGTATGAACAGGATTTTCTTCGACACTTGTGTTTCCATCGCCAAAATCCCAACTGTACGAAACAGCATTTTCGGAGGTGTTGGTAAAGGTAATTGTCCTGCTTTGTTGTGTCCATATAAAACCTGCAGTTGCATCAGGGTAAACGGTAATGTAATCGCTTTTGGTTTGTGTAGTTCCCTGGTCAATGGTGAGTGATACGGTTTTACCTCCCGGAGTTGTGTAGGTAACATCGTGCGGCCCTTGAGTGTTTGCCGTGGTCGGAACTGCCCCCTGGCCAAAATCCCATTCCCAGGTAGTTGCCCCGGTTGAATTGTCAGTAAAAACAACGGTTTCATCCATACAAGTTTCCTGAACATCGGAAGTAAAATCGGCAATCAACACTACTTCAGGCTCGTAGGTAAATTCCATATTAATGAAGTATTGCTGATTAGGCGGCGTTAGAGCAATAGCTTCTGTTCCTTTCATAAAGTCGATGCTGTAAAGTGGCCCCTGGGCATGTTTGTCGGTAAATTCGATAAGCATTGTATAGTTTCCATCCGGAACTATATTGCCATCAAGGTCTGTGCAATCCCATTCAACGGTATGTGTTTGGTGCGAGCTAAGGGTAGATCCCGTAATGGCATCTACTACATTGTAATTTGAAGCTGCTTTCCATGTGTAGAGGTATTGCTTGCGCTGATTGGCCATGGCTTTTCGGGTTTTAACAAATACTCCATCTTTTTCAACCCAGATGGCAAGTACATGTTTGGGGGCATAATTACCGCCGGCAGATAAGGTTTTTACAGTAAAGCTCACCGTTCCGGGAGTATTATCACGGTTCAGCGGATTATCTTTTTCAAAAACAGAAAATGATGTAAGCACCAAAAGGATGCTAAAGCTTAAAAGCAAAGTGAGCAAAGCATAAGTAAATTTCTTCATAGTTTGTTAGATTTAATAAAAAAGTGTCCAAAAATAGCACTATTATTTTTAACACATATCAATACCTAACTTGGACAAGCCAAAACCAAACAAGGTGATCATGTAAAACTTATGGTGTATTCCTGTTTTGGTTTGTCCAAGTTAGTCGGCAAAATTTATAAATGCATATTTTGCAATATAGAGCTTTATTATTCACCTACATTTCATATTATCGACAATGCATTTTAAATTTTGCTTGAGTACCTTTTCTCTAATATTCTGCCAAAAAATGGCAGAATATTAGAGAAAAGGTACTAAATATGTTTCTTCTTGAATATTAGCTAAGTATCCGTTTTTAAATAACTTGATGTTTTAGAGGTCTTATTATATCTTTTCATCCATGAACATAGATTCCTCTCCGCCGGTTGGCGGATGGAATGACAACTATTTGTATGGCGTTGAAAAACAGACCTCTCAATCTCCGCCAGCTGGCGGATCCTTCGAGGGGACAAGACTTTGGGAGGAGGGGGGTGGTTGAAAGTGGGCGCTTTGCGCCCACTTTCAACCACCCCATTCCCAGCCCGGTGCTTTGTCATTTCGACCAAAAAACGCAGCGAAGCAAGTTTTGCCGGGAGAAATCTATTCCCCAATGTCATCTCCTCATTATGCCCAAAAATTTTGGGTGGACTCTCGGAATGACAGGGCAATGCGGGTCGGGTGGTTGGGGGAAGAGAGATATCTATTGCAATGAATCACGTTATTTCATGACAATTGCTAAGTAGAAAATAAATTCGGCCACGAAACAATTTTTTTTAACTTCGCTCTTTGTTTATTGAGCATGAAACAATTCGATGAAAATTTTAACACAAAACGCTACAGGACAGCAAACAGCGCTACTATTGTAAGTATTACCCTGGTATTGTTTATGCTGGGTCTGGTTTTTTTATTGCTTATAAATACCAGCAGGCTCAAGTCATTTTTCCGCGAAAATATTGGTATTACAGTTATTATTAAAAGTGAGGCTGATGCAGAAGAAGTATTAGCGCTCAAGTCGTTTCTCGAAAAACAAGCTTTTGTAAAGTCCACAACATACATCTCAAAACAACAAGCCGCAGATCAACTTAAAGGAGAACTTGGCGAAGATTTTATTGACTTTATTGGTTACAACCCATTGCCCGCTACCCTTGAAGTTTTTCTTTTTGAAGATTATACTTATGGTGAGAATTTAAACATTGTTGAGGCTTTTTTACAGCAACAAGCCATCATCGAAAGTATCGAATACCAGCATACCCTTATTACATTGATCGAACAAAACATTGCACGCATCAGTCGGGTAATCATTATCTTTAGTTTACTATTACTTCTAATTTCAGTATTACTCATTCACAATACCATCAGGCTTGCCATTTATTCAAAAAGAATGCTTATCAAAAGTATGCTACTGGTTGGAGCTACACAATCCTTTATCCGTAGGCCATTTATTGTAAATGGAATTTTGCAGGGACTAATCAGTAGTATGATTTCAATATTGATGCTTCTTACTTTACTCATTATTACTCATCATAAATTACCAGACCTCGATATCTTTAAAAATGGGCTTATTATTGGATTGGTGGGAATTTTAATTGTTGCTTTTGGCATTTTAATTACCTGGCTTTCAAATTTAATTGCCATTAAAAAATACTTAACCTGAAAAATTCATAAATTCAACGAATTTGTGAATTAATCAGGTTAAAACTCAGTTCGGAAGATTTATATTAATATTTTTGCACAAAATTAAAGGTATGACGAAACAAGAAAAAACAATATCAAAAGCCGCCTTTTCGCGCAGTACAAAAAAGAAATCAGAGCCATCAAAAACAGATAATACAACCGACAGATCAGCATTTGCTTTTGATAAAGAAAACTACAAATGGTTGCTCATTTGCCTTGCATTTCTGCTTGTTGGTTTTTTATTGATGATTGGCGGTGGTTCTAACGATCCTGATGTTTTTAACTATGGCATGTTCGACTTTCAGCGTGTAACACTCTCCCCCATTTTACTTTTTATCGGTTACAGCATTGGCATTTACGCCATTATGAAAAAACCAAAAAATCAAGCCAATTAAACAATGAGTTGGATAGAAGCACTTATCCTGGGAATTATCCAGGGACTCACCGAATTTTTACCGGTAAGTAGCTCCGGACACCTGGAATTGGCCAAGGTAATTCTTGGCGACACAAGCGTTCCCGAAGAAAGTATGCTGATGACCGTTGTACTTCATGCGGCTACAGCCATAAGTACTTTGGTGGTTTTTAGAAAAGACATCGTTGAGATTTTTAAAGGCCTGTTCCAGTTTAAATGGAACGAGCAAACAATTTTTTCGTTGAAAATTATTCTGTCGATGATACCTGCCGGATTGGTGGGTGTATTTTTTAATGATGAGATCGAATCGCTGTTTGGCGGCCAAATACTTTTGGTGGGATCGATGCTTATTGTTACAGCCATTTTGCTCTTATTGGCCGACCGTGCCAAAACCACCCAAAAAAGTGTATCGTATTGGGATGCCATTATTATTGGCGTTGCCCAAGCCATCGCCATCATGCCGGGGATTTCCAGATCAGGAGCCACAATTTCGATAAGTGTACTTTTAAAAATTGACCGTTCCAAAGCAGCCAGGTTTTCGTTTTTGATGGTGGTTCCATTAATTCTTGGTGTCATGGCCAAAGACCTGATGTCGGGCACAATTTCTTATGAATCTTCCCTCATGTTTCCCCTGATTGTTGGATTCTTCGCCGCATTTTTTACAGGCATTCTTGCCTGCACCTGGATGATTTCGTTGGTGAAAAAAGCAAAGCTTAGCTGGTTCGCATTTTATTGTTTAATTGTAGGAATACTTGCCATCATTTATTCACTATTTATTGCATGATAGATAAAAATGCATCAAATACCGGTGTTGATTTTGCAGCCGGGGAAGTAATACTTATAAACAAAAATATTAACTGGACTTCCTTTGACATCGTTAACAGTATCCGTATTTTTTTAAAGTACGAACATGGTTTTAAGAAAATAAAGGTTGGCCATGCCGGCACCCTCGACCCTTTGGCTACCGGACTTGTAATTGTTTGCACAGGAAAAAAAACCAAGGAAATCGACAGCTATCAGGCCCAGGAAAAAGAATACTCAGGTTCCTTCCATCTGGGGCAAACCACCCCAAGTTACGATCTTGAAACCGAACCAGACCAGGATTTCCCAACCGAACATATTACCCCTGAACTGATCCGGCAAACCGCAAAAAGCTTTACCGGTAAAATTGAACAAACGCCACCCATATTTTCGGCAGTAAAAATTGACGGGAAAAAGGCTTACGAATATGCCCGCAAAAACCAAGAAGTAAAAATTAAGACGAGGGTGGTCGAAATCTTCGAATTTGAAATCATAAACATTGAAATGCCAAAGGTTTTTTTCAGGGTAAAATGTAGCAAGGGAACTTATATCCGTTCGTTGGCAAACGATTTTGGGAAAGCTCTTGAAAGTGGTGCTTATTTATCCTCACTATGCCGCACCGCCATTGGCAATTACAAAAACGATGATGCCTTGACGGTTGACGAATTTAAAAACCTTTTCAGAAAAACGGAAAACTAAAACCCGTCCTGATAAATATTTTTGATCAAACCCCCACTTATCTCATACTTTGTAATAATTCCGGATTTTCTTTTCAACCTTTCCTGACCAAAATTTTATTAATTCGTATTTTTGTTTTTTCATAGTCAGATACCCTTACTTAATGTAAATCAAGTGTCTTGAATAATGCACCTAAGTGAATCTTTGTGCCCTCTGTGCCTTCTGCCATAGGCTCGCCTCGCGAAGCGGGCATCACTATGTGGGTGGTAACTTTCTAAAAATCACCACATAGACACTTAGCACACTCAGGGTCACTAAGAAGACTTAATATATTAAACATTAATATGACGACATAATAATTTACGGTAAAAATTACATAACTAATTGATGATCAATTAATGGGTCAGGAGTTCTGACATTTAGTACCTTATCTCTAATATTCTGCCAAAAAATGGCAGAATATTAGAGATAAGATACCCAAGCAAAATTTAAAATGCATTGACGTTAATATGAAAGAAAGAGAAATATTAAAGCTCCTAATTGCAAAATATGCATTTATAAATTTTGCCAACTAACTTGGACAAACCAAAACAGGAATACACCATAAGTTTTACATGATCACCTTGTTTGGTTTTGGCTTGTCCAAGTTAGGATAGTGCACTATTTAAATTTGAATTAAAATGATGAGACTGGTTTAAAAGCCACAATTTGTCCGCCAGCTGGCGGAGATGCACGGATAATGTTTTTTAACATACTGATAAACTAAGTCATAAATTGCAAAATATGGTGATTCGCACCTACATAAACAGGACTCAATGAAAATTTTTGAAATTTCCAGTCATAACTTTAAAAACCTCACACCATGCTAATTATTTATTTTCTATCTTCTTCCCGAAAGCTTTCGGGACTCTAAATTCTAACCTCTAAACTCGAACCTCTAAATTCTAACATCTAAATTCTAACATCTAAATTCTAACATCTAAATTCTAACCTCTAAATTCTAACATCTAAATTCTAACATCTAAATTCTAACATCTAAATTCTAACATCTAAATTCTAACTTCTAAATTCTAACATCTAAATTCTAACTTCTAACATCTAAATTCTAACATCTAAATTCTAACATCTAAACTCTAACATCTAAATTCTAACATCTAAACTCTAACATCTAAATTCTAACATCTAACCTCTAAACTCTAAGCTCTCAAATGGACCGCATCACACTTTTTGCAGAAGTATTACTGCCTTTGCCGCTGCCGGGAACATTTACCTATCGTATCGCGATGGAGATGAACAACGATGTGGCCCAGGGCAAACGGGTTGTGGTGCAGTTTGGCCGAAAGAAAGTCTATACCGGCCTGGTGCAATCGGTACATCAGAATATTCCGCAGAATTTCATTCCAAAATACATCCTTGCCGTACTTGATCCAACGCCGGTTGTTAATGCAATACAGATGAAATTCTGGAACTGGATAGCAGAATATTATATGTGCCATCCCGGCGAGGTGATGAACGCGGCACTGCCATCGGCTTTGAAACTGGCCAGCGAAACACGCATAGTACAGCATCCCGATTTTGATGGAGAAACCGATCACCTCAACGAAAAAGAATACCTCATAGCCGAGGCCATCGACATACAAAAAACCCTGACCATTTCAGAGGTTTCGCGGATTGTGGAATACAAAAAAGTAATTCCGCTCATCAAAAACCTAATCGAGAAAAAGGTGGTGCTGGTGGAAGAAGAATTGAAAGACCGCTACAAACCAAAGGTGGAAAGTTATATCAAGCTCACTGAGGAATATCTGGACGAAAAAAATCTACAACAACTTTTTAATGACCTCGAAAAGCGTGCCTTTAAACAGCTTGAGCTCGTGATGACTTTTATGCGCATGGCAGGCAGCAAGGGTTTTCAGGAGGCACAAATCAGCCGTTCCGAATTGCTAAAAATGGGAAACACAACACCTGCCCCGCTCAACGCTTTGGTAAAAAAAGGAGTATTTGAAATTGTAGAAAAAATTAGCAGCCGCCTCGAAGAATTTGAAGCCCGGAGCAGTGTTGAATCCATCCAGCTAACAGAAAAACAACAGACTTCCTTTAACGAGATAAAACAAAGCTTTGAGGATAAAGATGTTGTTTTGTTGCATGGCGTAACCTCAAGCGGTAAAACTGAAATCTATATTAAACTTATCCATGAAACCATAAACCAGGGTAAGCAGGTTTTATTTTTACTCCCCGAGATTGCTTTAACCACCCAAATCATCAACAGATTAAGGAAATTCTTCGGCAATAAAGTGGGGGTATATCATTCGAGGTACAACGAATTTGAAAGGGTGGAAATTTGGAATAACGTTATTAAAAGTGGCGATGAAGCCATCGAAACCAATCATAAATACCAGATTATTTTGGGTGCCCGCTCGGCGCTATTCCTGCCCTACAGTAATCTTGGGCTGGTAATTGTTGACGAGGAACACGATACATCCTACAAACAATATGCCCCTGCCCCCCGTTACCTTGCACGAGATGCAGCCATTTTACTTGCGAAAATGCATGGCGCTAAAACGCTGTTGGGTTCGGCAACTCCATCTATCGAATCATATTTTAATGCCACCTTTAAAAAGTATGGCCTGGTGGAACTCAACGAAAGGTATGGCGGGGTTCAAATGCCTGAAATTTTGGTTGCTGATCTAAAAAATGAAACCCGCCGCAAGTTGATGAAATCGCATTTTAGCTCTTTGCTGATAAAAAATATCGAGGAAGCATTAGCGAAAAAGGAGCAGGTGATCCTTTTTCAAAACCGGCGCGGTTTTTCACTGCGGCTCGAATGTGAATCGTGCCACTGGCTCCCCACCTGCAAAAACTGCGATGTTACCTTAATCTATCACAAATACAACAACCAGCTAAAATGCCACTACTGCGGATATTCAACCCGTGTGCCCGAGCGCTGCCCCGAATGTGGGTTTACAGGGCTGCAAATGAAAGGTTTCGGGACAGAGAAAATTGAAGACGACCTGGCCATTATCCTGCCAAAGGCAAAAATACAGCGCATGGACCTCGACACCACCCGATCGAAAAATGCTTATCAACAAATAATTTCCGATTTTGAAGAACGCCGCGTTGATATTCTCGTGGGAACACAAATGGTGACCAAAGGCCTCGACTTTGATAACGTGAGCGTGGTGGGGATTTTAAATGCCGACAACCTGATTAGCTACCCCGATTTTCGTTCCTTCGAACGGAGCTACCAGCTCATGGCACAGGTGAGCGGACGTGCAGGGCGCAAGGCAAAGCGTGGTAAAGTAATCATCCAAACCTACAACCCTTACCATGCGGTGATTCGCTATGTAATCGACAACAATTACCAGGATATGTTCCGTAGTCAGGTTCAGGAACGAAGGCAATTCCGCTATCCGCCCTATTTCAGGATGATCGAACTGCAACTTCAGCACAAGGATGTGAACTTTGTAAATGCTGCCGCCAACGAACTTGCAGCGGCATTGCGAAAGTTATTCGGTAAACGGATCCTTGGCCCGGAATATCCAATGGTTTCGCGCATCAAAAACCTGTATCTGAAAAATATCCTGATAAAGCTGGAAAAGACTGATAAGGCCAGGGAAATGAAAAAACAAATTGCCACCACCATCGATTTTTTTAATACGCAAAGCAAATACAAAGCTGCCCGGGTAATAGCTAATGTTGATCCTTTTTAAATAGTGTGAGTCAATAAAGTCGTCCTTTTCAATAGCCCTGGGTTTACCCGAAGTGATGCCATTGGCATAACCCAAGACTATTGAAAATTAAAAACCCCGGACAAATTATGACCGGGGTTTTCTGAATTAGACCATTACTATTTTAAAATACATTGCTGAACTTTAAAACGAGATGCTATTAACCATTGTGTTGGTTCGGGTTTATTTGGCAACTTCGGCTATACCTTCTACCGGTTTGTAAATCAGGGCTTGTCCTGATGCTTTTACAATTTGAGTGGAAGAAACAATGTTTTTCCCATTTTTAATTTCGTAAGTGTAAGTGCCTGCCGGGAATGGGGCAATATTGTATGATATGAGTAGGTTGCTTTTGTTTTTGATGCGTTTGGTGAAAACTTTTTGATGGTAATTATTATACACATTTAGTGTTACAACCTCATCATCCGGTATCACCATCCTGAGTTCAACTTTATCTGTTCCTTTAAGAGTCATCGAAGTCCAAACTTCATTTTTACTTACTTTTTGAGCAAACATAGTTGCTGCGAACATCATCAATACTATTGTAAGTTGGATTGCTTTTGTTTTCATGATTTAATATTTTTAATGCTTAGTACTTATTTATTAATTTTTAATTTGATGCAACAAATGTATGTTCAAGAGCCTGTGAAAACCAATCGAAAAGGTGTGAGTTGGAATTTTTGAAAGGTGAAATGACGAAATCGAAAGGTGAAATACAGGTTTCGGAAAGTGCTTTCTCTGCAATCATCACGGTTTTACGGAAAAGTTTTTTATGTGGGCAGGGGGCAATAAGTAGGGGGCAATGATTAATCTGGAGCATGTGGTCTGTGGCCTGTGGACTGAGTATCCCGAAAAATAGAAAATCGTAGATTTTCGTAATTTTTCGTGCCCGCCTTGCCGCCTTGGGTGGCTCGTGTACAGGCGAGGCAGGGATGCACGGGCGAAGCCCGGCACTGTGGACTGGAAATTTAAAGTTGCATCAAATATTAAAATCATGGTGTAGCTGTATCAGAAACTATTTAGCCTATATTTGTCTGATAATTCCTTATTTCAAAAAGTATAATAAATGAACAGGGTCTTTAGAATTATAGGGTTAGTATTACTGGCAACACTGGCCATTTATTTAATCTGGCGCTTCTCTAATATTGTTACCTACATATTCATTTCTGTAATTTTATCGCTCATCGGCAGGCCGCTTGTACGTAGGTTTAACAAGGTAAGAATAGGGAACTTCCATCTGCCAAATGCAATGAGCGCTCTTTTTGCGTTACTTGTTATTTTGATGGTGGTATTCATTTTTCTGGGCATTTTTGTACCGCTCATTGCTGCGCAGGCAAATATAATATCTGATATCAACTTTGCATTGCTTGGCGAATCAGTTCAGGAGCCGATACAAAATATGGAGATTTTTTTAAAAAAATACAACCTGCTCACCCCGGATGAAACCATCAGGCAAATTGTTTCAGATCAGCTCAACAGCATATTAAACTTTGCTTCATTTTCTGAAACTCTATCTTCAATTGTTGGTGTTACAGGTTCTATTTTTATTGCTACCTTTTCCATCCTGTTTCTCACATATTTTTTTATGAAAGATGCTTTTCTCCTGGATGAAATCGTAGATAACCTTACACCGGTAAATTATCAACACGAGGTAAACAATGTACTGGTTCAATCCAAGCGCTTGTTAAGCCGTTATTTTGTGGGCCTGGTCATCGAACTTACCACCATGATTACTTTGCTAAGCACCGGTTTATCGATATTTGGGGTGCAAAATGCTTTACTTATCGGGTTTTTTGGAGGCATGATGAATATTATCCCCTACCTCGGGCCTGTTATCGGAGCAATTGTGGGGATGTTGTTAGCAGTTTTTTCGGCTTTGGGTGCAGGCATGATCAGCGAGGTTTTCCCATTGATTTTTATCGTGCTTGGAGTTTTTGCCGGATCAAACCTTATCGACAATATTGTGCTTCAACCCCTGATTTATTCAAACAGTGTAAAAGCACACCCTGTGGAAATTTTTCTTGTTATTCTTATTGCAGGAAGTGTAGCAGGAATTCCCGGAATGATTCTGGCCATCCCATCCTATACCGTTTTGAGGGTAGTCGCAAAAGAATTTCTTAGTCAATTTAAGGTTGTACAACGGTTAACAAAAAATATTTAACACCTTTTATAGTTGTTACTGTAAATAGATTTTGTTATATTTGTGATTCTAACATTTAAAAATTAAAAAACAATGGCAAATTCAACAGGAAATTTTATACTCGGTTTATTAACCGGTGCAGCCATAGGCGCTGCGATTGGAATTTTGTACGCTCCCGATAAAGGTGATGCTACAAGAGAGAGATTAACCAAAAGGGCTGAAGACTTAAAAGAGGATCTGGATGATCGTTTTGATGATTTGAAAGATTATGTAAACGACACCATGAGCGACATGAAAGAGAAATTGGCCGATGTAAAAGAAAAAGTTTCTGAGGTTAAAGAAAAAGCCCAAAAAAAAGAAGCTTAAAAATGCATTAAGAATTAATAAATTGGAATTGTCTGAAATATAAAAGGCAATTCCTTTTTCATTTTATCCATCAAGGCATGAATAAGGAAAATTTCAATAAGAACTTTCAGGAAATCATCGAAAATATCAGGGAATATTTCGATTTGAAAACAGAGTTGTATGCGCTTATGCTCTTTGAGCGGGTTTCGAAAATGCTATCAAAGTTTTTGGTGGTCATAGTATTTGTTTTCTTCCTCTTCTTTTTCATGCTTTTTATTTCACTGGGTTTCATTAATTGGTTTCACGAAGCTACCGGAACCGTTTTTTGGGGTTATATGGTTGCGGCCTTCTTTTATCTCATCCTTGGGTTTATTGTTTACAGTATGCGTAAGCGTTTGTTTATCAATCCCATGCTAAAAGGATTTACTGATGTAATGTTTGAACAGGAAGATAAATTGGATTCGCGAATTAAATCAAAAAAAGACAATGAAAAAGATCAATAATCTCGATGACCTGCGTTACCGGAAATTATTTCTCCGTTCTGAAATTATGCTTAAAGAGCAGAGGATTTCGAAACAGTTTAACGAGTTAAAAAGTGGGTTGAACTCTACTGATATTAAAAATGAAATCCTCAAATCAGCCATTAATAATCCTGCAACAGTTTTCAATATTGCCCGCCTTACCTACGATCTAATCATTCGCTACCGCAAATATCAGCACAAAAAAAATTCACGAACGAAACAAAAGAAATCCTGACCCGACCCTTTTACCTTTGATCAAATACCCCTTTTGATAGTATCCTATTTTAAAAAATGCTAATATTAGCATAAGCTGAGGCCGGTCAATCTCCTTACTTTGTATAGCGAAAAAACAATGGGTATTCGAAATCCGATTCTTTTTAAGTTTTGTGGCATGAAATGAAATTTATAAAAACAATGAGCAAACCTGAAATCACCAAAGACATTTATATCGAAGATCTCGTGAAGCATTATCCCTTTTCGGTAAGATTTATGTCGCAGAAAGGGATAAAATGTATTGCGTGTGGTGAGCCTATTTGGGGAATCCTTGATGAAGCTGCCAAAGAAAAGGGTTTTGATGACACCAGCATTCGGGAACTGATTGACGAAATGAAAGTGTTAGCATCAAAGGATGATTAATCAGTTGATTACAATATTATTTTCAGGGATAGGCAGTCCGAAGCTTACAGTTGTTAGAGTTTTGGTGACTGATAGCTATCGGAACTGAAGACTGGGGACTGAGAACTGGTGCCTGAGAACTGAAGACTGATAACTCAAGAAAAAGCTTTTCCAAAAAATTCACAGATGAACTTATTAGTTTAGGGGGCCAGGCGATGAATGTCCCAGTCTGATTTAGTTTTCTTGTAAATAATCCTGTCGTGGAGCCGGCTTTCGCGCCCCTGCCAGAATTCAAAATAATGTGGCTTTAAAATATACCCTCCCCAGTTTTCAGGACGTGGAATATTGCCTTCCGGAAATTCTTTTTGTAGTTTTTGTTTCGCTGTTTCAAGTAATTGCCTGTTTTTTACAATCTTGCTTTGCGGTGAAATAACAGCGCTTAAACGGCTTTCGATGGGTCGTAAATTAAAATATTCATCCGAAATTTCTTTACTGGTTTTTTCCACTTCGCCCTCAATCCTGATTTGGCGCTCCATCCCCATCCAAAAAAAAGTGATTGCACCTTTGGGGTTTTCAGCCATCTGACGGCCTTTGTGACTTTCGTAGTTGGTAAAAAATACAAATCCTGATGCTGTAACATTTTTCAATAACACAATCCTGCAACTTGGCTGTCCGTCACTTCCTGCAGTTGCAATCATCATCGATGTAGGGTGGGGCAACTCAGCTTCAAGGGTTTCGTTCATCCATTTTCCGAACTGCTCGAAAGGATTTATTAATACTGAATCCTCGTCAAGTGTTGCGTGCAGGTATTCTTCGCGTATGTTTTGGTATGATTTGTTCACGGTAGCGAGAGTTATTATATAGTTCGTTTTTTCAAAATAATACCAAATTGTTTTTACAACCCTTTCCCATCGTTTAACTGTGGTAAAATCCGCATAGTTCAACAACATTTTGTGGTTTAAATCCAAAAAACCTTACAACCCCAACCCCATGCTCACCATTTCGGCAATATCCAGGTTTTGCATTTTCTCTTCCTGGTTTTTGTATTTAATGCCGTCGGTCATCATTACCATGCAGAAGGGGCAGGCCGTGGCCACAATGTCGGCCTGGCATTCGATGGCATCTTCGATGCGCTCGATAAAAACTTCCTTATTACCCTTTTCGGCTTCCTTAAACATTTGTCCGCCACCGGCGCCACAGCACAAGGCAAAACTTTTGTTGCGCTTCATTTCGATGGTATCGCATTTTATGGCACCAAGTACATCGCGCGGAGCGTCATATTCGCTATTGGCACGGCCCAGGTAACATGGATCGTGGAAAGTAACTTTCTTACCCGCAAATTTATTGGAATCGATTTTGAGCTTACCATCGGCAATGAGTTTTTGCAGGAACTGCGAGTGGTGCAGCACTTCATAATTTCCGTCAAAATCGGGGTATTCATTTTTAAAGGTGTTGAAATCGTGGGGACAGCAGGTGATGATTTTCTTTACCTCGTACATTTTAAACATTTCGATAATCTGGAGGGTCTGCATTTGGTAGAGCATCTCGTTTCCTGCGCGGCGCACCGAATCACCGGTATCAATTTCTTCCGTACCCAAAACGGCATAATCTATTTTTAGATGGTTAAGGATTTTCACAAACTCACGCGATACTTTTTTGTAGCGGTCGTCGTAAGCTCCTGACGAACCCACCCAAAACAAATATTCGGGCTTTTTGCCCTGGCCAAACACATCGGCCATCACGGGAACTTCCAGCCCCACTTCCTCGGCCCACTTCAGGCGGTCTTCGGGCGGGTACTGCCAGGGAGCACCGTTGTTTTCGATGTTGGTAAACATATTATTCAACTCACCGGGAGCTGCCGATTCTTCCATAAACAAATAGCGGCGCATATCTACAATCAAACTTGGATGATTGATATTGATGGGACATTCCTGGGCACAGGCGTTACAAGTGGTGCAGGCCCAGAGTTCTTCGGCGGTAATATAATTTTTCACCAGTGATTTTGCATCGGAGTAATCTTTGCCTTCCTTTACTTTCATAGGCCCGATTTCCTTCATGCGGGCGCGGGTGTCCATCATGATTTTTCGTGGCGACAAAAGTTTGCCCGTAATGTTGGCCGGACAAACAGAAGTACAACGTCCGCACTCTGTGCAGGAGAGCGAATCCAGATAATTTTTCCAGGTAATATCTTCTACATCTTTTACCCCAAAGCGTTCCATAGTTTCCTCTTCCCCTTCGGCAGGCTCTGCAAAATCGGCATCTGGATTCATCATCAGTTTTACCTCTTTGGTTACGCTTTCCATATTATCGAGTTTTCCCAACGGCTCAAGACGGCTCAGGAAAACATTGGGCATCGACATAAACACGTGGAAGTGCTTGGAGTAGGGCAAAGCATTGGCAAAAACAAAAATCGTTACAATATGCCCCCACCAGAAAAACTCAAACCAAAAGCGGACAGCATTGGGGTTGATGGTATGAAAGTCAACAAAATTGGCCATGATAAATTGGCTTACCGGATAAAATCCAACTGCATCATCGGCATGAAGAATCAGGTAAAATGTATTCATCCCCAAAAGGGAAACCATCAAAAACAAAATGGCAGTGAGCGCAAGGTTGGCATCGATCTTCGAAATCTTTTTCATCTCCACACCATAAAAGCGCTTCACGTGCATCAACAGCCTGCGCACAAGGAAGGCGATAATGGCAACACCAACAATGAGCCCGAAAATATCGCCGGTAGCCATCAGCACATCATAAAAACCGCCAAGAACCGACAGCGACTTATCCAGCCCAAAAACACCATCTATAATCATCTCGATTGATCCGAAAGCCACCACGAGAAATCCCCAAAAAACCAGCGCATGTGCCAGCCCGACCAGCGGAAACCTGAAAATTTTAGTTTGCCCGATGGCCACCTTTAGCATTAAACCAATGCGTTTAGGAATATCCTTGATCGGGAAGGGTTTGGTAAGTTTAAAAAGTGCAGCCACTTTTGAGGCGGTGTAAGCAAAAACCCCAATTGTAAGCACGAGTACAATGATGAAAATAATTTGGTGTGTCATAATCTAAATTTTTAATAAAAGTCGTTTAACGACTACAATATTAAGGAATTAGATTATTACTTCAGCCAAAGGTGCTGTTATGGGCAGTTATCATTTTAAAAATAAAGCGATTAGGCAAGTAATTTAAAAAGGGTATAAATAGGAGGAGACTGAGGGACTGAATGATTGAATGTGGAGCGAAGCAACATCCCGCCCCTGCGGGAACTGAATGTTGAGCGAAGTAGCCTGCCCCGTTTTTTCGGGGACATCCCGCCCATGCGGGAACTGAATGTTGAGCGAAGCAGCCTGCCCCGTTTTTTCGGGGACATCCCGCCCCTGCGGGAACTGAATGTTGAGCGAAGCAGCCTGCCCCGTTTTTTCGGGGACATCCCGCCCCTGCGGGAATTGAATGTGGAGCGAGGCAGCCTGCCCCGTTTTTTCGGGGACATCCCGCCCCTGCGCATAGCCGTCAGGTTAAGGAAATATTTGTGATCTTTGAGTAAGTGAATACTACACAAAAGGCTGAAAGCCTTTCATATCAAAAGGAGGAGCAACGCTCCTCTTTAGCACAGAAGGAATGATATCTTCAGGCTGAAGGCCTGATACAATTTTTTGTCCCAGGCTTTCAGCCTGGTAATCTTTATGGTTATAATAACTTTTCTTTGATGTTCCAGGCTTTCAGCCTGCGTAACATATTTGGGAAATATGTTTAGCCTGACGGCTATGCGCCCCTGCGGGAATTGAATGTGGAGCGAGGTAGCCTGCCCCGTTTTTTCGGGGACATCCTGCCCCTGCGGGAACTGAGGGATGATGCGAGAGGAAAAAGAGATTTGGAGGAATGAGTGTTGGAATGTTGGAGTGCTGGAAATTACTGTTTACCACCTAAACAATTACTAATCAGCATTAATGGTACTCATCCTTTACAAACTCAGTAAGCCTAACTTCGCCATCCCGGATAAAGAAATCCTGGTTTTTAACATTCCACAGGTATAGCTTAAAATATTTTGCATTGGCCGGAACATTAGAATACTTAAGTCCGTTCACTGCATTGCGCGGGCTGCCGTCCCATACTTTTCGCTGACGATGTAATTGATAGGCATAATAGTACATGCTGTTTTTATTTTGATCCTGGACATCCAAAATAATAGCGCCCCTGTATGGTTGATCCGGCGAAAAGAAAGTAAGATCCCAACTGAAAAAAAGATCCTTTCCTGCAAGTGTATCGAGGTTGCCTGAAATCAACAAAAAAAACGATTGGTCAAGGGTATCAACGCTTGCAATATTTGTTTTCGTTGCCAACTGTTGTCGTGGAGCCATGGTTTTGCGCTGCAAAAGATGAATGTCCCTGAGTTCATCATAATCGATGATGTTATAGTTTTTTTCATAAGCGGGGTATGTGCTAATATTCCCAACCAGGTAATCATCTGTTGTTTCGCTCGTATCCGCATAATGCATCAGGTTTTGCCTGCCTTGATCGGTATAATTAAAAAAGGCCCAATACAGCGAATGTCGTACACGAGATCCACCCACAACCGGGGGCAAGGCATCTTTGGGACTTGAATCATCAATGTAGGTATAAAAGCGCTCATCAAGACCCATGAATTTCCAATAAGTGATGTAGGTAAAGTTGGCCGACAATAAAAAACTAAGCGGAATGTAAAGCAATGGAAACGCCAGGTATTTGATATAGTTTTTATTAAAAGTAAGCCTCAGCCTGGCAATTGCAAAATACACGCTGCCTATAAAAAATGGAATCAGGAACAGGCCAATGCGATCCTCGGGATAATTCAAACCCAGCAGGTAATGCTGCAATACCAAAAGGCCAATATTCCCCAACAACAAATAATAAAAAACAAATTCGGCGGTAAGAATATGGCTTAACCGTTTGGCTTTTCGGAGGGCAATGATAAACGCCATTAAAATGAGCACGAACATAAACGCCGCGATGAAAGTGGCTGCCGATGATGTGCTGTTGATAGAATTATACACCAGGGTTTTTACTGTTACCTGCCAAAAATTCCCCTCGATGCCGTAGTACAACAATTCCTTCGATTTCATCTCGAAAAGATAACTTATGGCCCACAAGGCAGGCACAATACCAAGCAGGATGAGCAAACCAATACGTGTAAAAAACGCTGTGATACGTTCATGATTTTTAATAATGGCAATCACAACAATCATTGTCAGAAGGATCAACACCGAGTAAATGAGCGTAAGGTTTGAAAGGATGGCGAAAGTACTCATCAGCCCGGCACCGATATAGTAAGCGGTTTTGTTGGTTTTAATGATGCGAAATGTGAACCAGGCCGCCATCAGGATAAATGTCATCGACATACCATAGCCCCTGTCCAGCGCCAAAAATTCGATAAAATAGTGATTAAAAAGTATGGTGATGATCCACAGGATGCGGAGCGCCCGGTCAGGTATTTCATTCCCGATTTTATACACTGCATAAAAAAGCAGGGGTGCAATCAACAAGTTTGGCAGTCGGAGCGCCCACAACGAATGCCCGAATACCGAATAGGAAAGCCAGGTAAGCGCCGAGTTTAGAAAATGATTGTTTGCATCCCAATCAGAATTATACGGCATAAAACTACCCGATTGGACATAATGATAAAAGGTGGCAATTTCATCGCAAAAAGCAGGCACGTAGCAGGCACGTAGCCATAAATAAACATAAAGCAGTGCAAACAAAGCAAGGAAGACATTCCGCTCGTTCAACACCAAATACCTTTGAGAAAACGACCGCATAGATATTTTTTTTTGATTAACAACATTAGCGCAAAAACCAATTCGGAAACCATAATTAGTGTGTGTCTTTTTAGTTGAGGTTTTAAAAATCACTAGCCTTGGGTTTTAACCCAAGGATCAAATTGAATGCTTGTATAAACCCCCGCATTTTGGCTGATAATGCCTTAGGCATTATCAGCCAAAATGCGGGGGAGGAACTGCTAATTTCATTAATCCCCGTCCGTCAGCCGACGGACGGGGCTAGTGAAAAACTTCGACACTATGGACAAGCACAAATTAATTACTCCGAAATGCAAAGATAATATTAACCCTTTTGTGATTAATCTCCGAAAATGGAATTAATTGGGAATATCGGGTGACCACTTGGATGTAACCTTTGGTGTTTTGAATTTAAATCAGACAAATATAATTTCCCAAAACTTTAACCATCAAATTACAAATACTAAAGGGTGAAGTATCTACAAATTTGAATTGGAAACAAGATCCACGCCGAGCAGCAATATTTCATCCTCGGTGAGCGGGTGCATCCAGCGTGTTTTCAAAACTATATACCGACTCGACATTAAACCAAAGATGTTTCAAATCTTCAAAACTAAAGCTCTAAATTCTTGACGAATCCGAGACTAACAAATTCATTCTCTTCAACTTCGAATTCCAATAGGAGAATTTCGTCTTCGGCAAGCGGAGAAAGCCTGCGGTTTTTTGCAACAGTGTAGCGGCTTGACATCAAACCAAACCCATTTTCAACATTGGTATATTCGGGACGATCCTGAACAAGGCTGTATGACGGGCCATTAACACGCAAATAAGTATCGTACTCTTTGCCACCGGCTGTAACTATAAAATCGACAGTACCACACAAACGATGACCGCTAATTTCGGCCGGTTTTACATTGTTCTTTACAAAATCGTAAAAGCCATTGTTACTGATATCGATGGCCTGTGAGCCAGCACCGCTCACATCATCTGCAAACTGTGTTGGCAAAGTCCAGTCGATATATTTTTCGATGGTATCGGAATTTCCGTTCGAAACTTCGAAATAATGAAACCTGATTGCCGGCTCATATCGTTTGCCATTTACGGTATTGCCCCAGGTGAAATCGGTAGTAAAATCGCGACGGAAAGTGGCCTTTCCTCCCAATGGTGGCTTCGAAATGTTAAACTCTTCTATCAATCGGGTATTTGCCGAAACCTCCTTGCCACTTATGGTATTGCGAACTTTTAAAGTGTAAAGATAATTGGACTGCAATTGGCCGCTGCCCTTGTAAACCAACATGTAAGGATTGTAAAATATTCCGGTATCTTTATCAGCGAATGTTGTGGTATCAAAAACAATGGTCTGCACAATTTCGCCGTTGAGTGAGCCCTGGAGCAGAACTTCAAGCGCTCCATTATAAGATGACGAATCCGCGATTTGTGCAATTTCGAGTGCGTTACCACCAAGATAAGCCTTGTTTATTCTAAAATAATGATCCTGCTCTGTTTGGTCTAAAAGGCCATAAACAATGGTTATTTCTTTCCAATCGGCATTTATTTCAACATCGGTTTCGCAAGCAGTAAAAAAAAGAGTGAACATGGTAATCAGCGAGAGGAGTAAAGAATTTTTAATCATAAGATAAAAAGTGAATTTTATGAGAATGAATAGCGCTTTTGGATCTTAATATCCATAAACTTTGTAGTTTTGCAATAACAAAATGCCTAACGGCTTTGTTTACTTTTTATTTTAGTTGCAACAGGAAGTTTGGCTTCCGCAAAAAATTAAATATGACTGAGAACAAAGGGTTAAAAAAAACGGAATACCGGAAGATAACCACACACGTGCTCCAGGAGATGAAACTCAAAGGTGAAAAAATCGCCATGCTCACGGCTTACGATTTCTCCATGGCAGGAATTCTTGATGCTGCGGGCATCGATGTAATTTTGGTTGGCGACTCGGCATCCAACGTCATGGCCGGTTATTCTACCACGTTGCCTATTACCCTCGATCAGATGATTTACCATGCTTCCTCGGTGATGCGAGCCGTAAAAAGAGCTTTGGTAGTAGTTGACCTTCCTTTTGGAACTTACCAGGGCAACTCTAAAGAAGCCCTTAGTTCGGCTATCCGTATTATGAAAGAATCGGGCGCCAATGCCATTAAAATGGAAGGTGGCCGTGAAATCATCGAATCTGTTGACAGGATTTTGTCAGCAGGCATTCCCGTGATGGGACACCTCGGCCTTACTCCTCAATCCATTCACAAATTCGGGACTTACGTGGTGAGGGCTACCGATGACGCTGAAGCGCAGACGCTGATTGAAGATGCACACCTGCTTGAAGAAGCCGGATGTTTTGCCCTTGTATTGGAAAAGATTCCGGCCAAACTTGGCGAAAGGGTGACCAACGAAATAAAAATCCCAACCATTGGGATTGGTGCCGGCCACGATGTGGACGGACAGGTGTTGGTGCTGCACGATATGCTTGGTATTACTCAAAAATTCTCCCCGCGTTTTCTGAGGAGATATCATAATTTGTATGAAGAAATTCGTGGTTCGGTAATGTCGTACATTGGAGATGTAAAAACTGTTGATTTCCCCAACGACCGGGAACAATACTAAAGAGGGAAGAGGTTAGAGGTTAGAGGATAGAGGTTAGAGGTTAGAGGTTAGAGGATAGAGGTTAGAGGATAGAGGATAGAGGTTAGAGGTTAGAGGGTAGAATTTAGAGGTTAGAGGTTAGAGGTTAGAGGGTAGAATTTAGAGGGTAGAGGTTAGAGGTTAGAGGTTAGAGGTTAGAGGTTAGAGGGTAGAATTTAGAGGATAGAGGTTAGAGGTTAGAGGGTAGAATTTAGAGGTTAGAATTTAGAGGTTAGAATTTAGAGGGTAGAATTTAGAGGGTAGAGGTTAGAGGGTAGAATTTAGAGGGTAGAATTTAGAGGTTAGAGGTTAGAGGTTAGAGGGTAGAATTTAGAGGTTAGAATTTAGAGGTTAGATGATAGAGGATAGAATTTAGAGGGTAGAATTTAGAGGTTAGAGGTTAGATTTTAGATGTTAGAATTTAGAGGTTAGAGGATAGAGGATAGATTTTAGAGGGTAGAATTTAGAGGGTAGAATTTAGAGGGTAGAATTTAGAGGATAGATTTTAGAGGGTAGAATTTAGAGGTTGGATTATAGAGGGTAGAATTTAGAGGTTGGATTATAGAGGGTAGAATTTAGAGGGTAGAATTTAGAGGGTAGAATTTAGAGGGTAGAATTTAGAGGGTAGAATTTAGAGGTTAGAGGTTAGATTTTAGATGTTAGAATTTAGAGGATAGAGGATGGAGGGTAGAGGTGAGATTTTAGAGCGTGGAATTTAGAATTTAGATTCACTACTGTCCGAGTAAATTTAACAGATTCCTTGCCGCATGTGCGGCATCGGAATGACAACTTTTTAAAATATTGAAAACCCGACTGTTAAATAGACCCCCGCCTTGCCGCCCGCAGGTGGCCTAACCTAATGGCGAGGCAGGTCTCAGTCCCCGAAGGGTCGGGGCAGGCTGCAAGCTCCTTCGAGGTGACCTCGCTTCCCCTCCTCCCAACTCAACCCGTTGACAGGGTCATTTCGACCAAAAAACGCAGCGGAGCAAGTTTTGCCAGGAGAAATCTATTTTATAATATCATCTCCTCATTATGCCCAAAAATTTTGGGCGAACCCTTGGAATGACAAGGCATTGGAGAGATGAGAGGAATCTTTTTTTCTTTTTATCATTTTGTCGGATACAAATGATTTAGATTATCGAATAACCCCGCAAAAGCGGGATTTCCCCGAAGGGTCGGGGCAGGAAGCTTCGCTCAACAATTAACTTTTCAACAAATAACGAATAATGCCGGGCTTCGCCCGTGCATGCTCGAAGCTCTGCTTCGGCACAATTAACAATTAACAATTAACAATTAACGAATAATGCCGGGCTTTGCCCGTGCATGCTCGAAGCTCCGCTTCGGCACAATTAACGAATAACTATTAACTTTTAACTCTCAATCCAAACACATGGTTAACGAAATACTTTTCGAGGATAACCACATCATAATTGTAAATAAAATTACCGGTGATATAATCCAGGCCGACCGCACTGAAGATCCTACTTTGCGCGATGCTGTTAAAGACTACCTGAAGGAAAAATACCAGAAACCGGGAAATGTTTTCGTGGGCGTTGTACACCGCCTCGACAGGCCCGTCAGCGGCCTGGTGATGTTTGCAAAAACCAGTAAGGCCCTCAAAAGGCTCAACAGCATTTTCAAGGCACGCGAAATTAAAAAGGTTTATTGGGTGGTGGTGGATAAAGCCCCACCCCTGCCTGAAGATAAACTAATAAACTATCTGCGCCGCAATGCCCCGAAAAATAAATCTTTTGTTGTGGATGAGGGTAAAAAAGATGCCGTTTATGCCGAACTCGATTACAAAGTACTTGCGCAAAGCGATCGCTATTTCCTCCTCGAAGTATTACTGCACACCGGGCGACACCACCAGATTAGGGCGCAATTGTCAGGTTTGGGCTGCCGGATAAAAGGAGACCTGAAATATGGTTTCCCCCGATCAAACCCCGATGCCTCGATTCACCTCCATGCCCGATACATCGAGTTTATCCATCCTGTAAAAAAGGAATTGATCAAAGTAGTTGCACCTCTTCCCAAAGATCCCTTATGGGATTTCTTCGGCAAAGCCATGGCACATCAGGAAAAGTTAAAATAATGGGGAAATTTACGGGTTTGATACTTTCGGCGCTGATGCTGATTTTTACTACACCAGGATTAAAAGGGCAATATTATAGCTCCGGGCAGGATCCGGCCTCTGTAAAATGGAAACAAATCAATACCCAAAATTTTCAGATTATCTTTCCTGAAAACTACGACAAAACTGCAAATTATGTGGCCAATGTGTTGGAATATGCGGCTTCAATCGATACCATTACCCTAAAGGCATCGCCAAAAAAAATCCCGGTTATTCTGCATAATCAAACCGCTTTTTCAAACGCACAAACAGTGTGGGCTCCGCGAAGGATGGATTTTTATACCATCCCGCCACAAGATACCTACGGGCAGGAATGGTTTCAGCAACTGGCCCTGCACGAATACAGGCACATCATTCAACTTAGTAAACTCAACCAGGGATTAACCAAAGTACTCACTTACCTTTTTGGTGAGCAAATTACCGGGGCAGTCCTCGGACTTTATATCCCTTTGTGGTTTCTCGAAGGTGATGCTGTTTCTGCCGAAACGGAGCTAAGCCATGTTGGAAGAGGGCGGTCGCCGGGTTTTGCAATGCCGCTCAGGGCTCAGTTTCTCGATAAAAATATTTATAGCTACGACAAGGCCGTGTTTGGATCATACAAGAATTTCGTCCCAAACCACTACATTTTAGGCTACCACATTGTGGCAAAAGCACGCGAATTGTATGGCCAGGAAATCTGGAATCATACTTTAGACAAAGTTGGTAAAAAACCTTACATGGTGGTTCCATTTTCGGAAGGCATCAGGGATATTTCAGGAAAAAACAAAACCACCCTTTACAAAGATTTAATGAATGAATTGAAAACTGACTGGCAAAAACAGTCTGACCAGATTCCTTTTTATTCTCATTTAGATAATATTTCACCAACCAAAAAAATATTTGCGGATTACCTAAGGCCACATAAAACTGACTGGGGAACTACCATTGCCGAGAAACGGGCGCTGGATGACATTGCAAGATTTGTGGAGATTGATAAGGATGGTAATGAAAAAATCATTTTCACACCGGGTTACTATTTTGGTGGAAGCCTGACAATGGCAAAAAATTTGATAGCCTGGACAGAATATGCTTTTGATCCACGGTGGGAAAACCGTAATTTTTCGGTGATTAAGGTTTTTGATTTAAAAACACAACAAGTAAAAACCCTTACAAAAAAAACAAGGCATTTTGCGCCATCGCTTTCGGTGGATGCTAAAAAGATTGCTTGTGTTGAAGTAACTGAAGATCAAAAATACAAGCTGGTAATACTTGATGTGTCTGATGGGAAAATTATGCAGGAGTTTCACTCGCCAAATAATGATTTTTATTCTTATCCCTCATTTTCGGGAGATGGTACATCAGTTGTTGCCACAGCAATTGGTGATTTTGGAAACCGTATTGTAAGATTTGATTTACAAAATGGCGAAACAGAATATCTAAGTGAGGCGACCTATACCGAAATATTTTCGCCTGTATTTTGGGGCGATAAAATAGTTTTTGTGGGCGCTTACTCCGGGATAAATAATTTGTACCTGTTGGATATCAAATCAAAACACATTTCACAATTAACTTTTGTTGAGTTTGGATTAACTGATCCATTTATCATGTCAGGCCAAAGGATTCTGTTTTCAAATTATACGGCCGATGGTTATGATGTAGTTGAGATGAGTACAAACGATGAACATTTATTACCACTTACCAGGGTGAATGATGAAAGCGTAAAACTATACAAGCCACTTGCAGAGCAGGCAGCAACGATTCTTGACCCCACAAAAATTGAAGATGTAAATTATAAAACGAAAAAATATTCCAAGCTTGGCAACCTGTTTAAAATTCATAGCTGGACTCCTGCCTCCATCGATGTGGACAACTACGACATTAAACCGGGAATTTCCCTACTTTCACAAAATATCCTCAGCTCTGCTTTTACCACGCTTGGATGGGAATACGACCTGAACGAAGAAACCGGAAAGTATTTCGTCAACTTTACTTACGAAGGATTATACCCGGCCTTTGATTTTGGTGTGGACTATGGCAAACGTAATTCCTATGATACCACAGGAAAACACATTGATTATTCATGGATGGAAACCAATTTTTCGACCACAGTGAGGGTCCCGTTAAATTTCACAACAAACAAATATTCCCGTTTTATCCAACCCTCCATCAAATTTGAATATTTGCAACTGGATATGGATGAAAATGCCGGAGTAAGTTTTAGAAGAAGCAACTACAAAGCCCTTAGCTACCGGCTATACGCATCCAATTTGCTTAAAAGAAACGAAAGAGACATGAACCCACGCTGGGGACAAATCATTGATTTAAATTACCGAACCGCACCCTTTGTAGCTGACATGCTGGGCTCGATGTTTGCCGCCAAAACCAGGCTGTTTTTCCCCGGAGCGTTTAAGCATCATAGTTTCAATGTTTATCTCGGCTATCAAAAACGCTTCGATTCAAATCCTTTTTTTTCGGGGATCGTAAGGCTGCCACGTGGATTTTCCGGGATTTTTACAACCGAACTGGAAAGTATGGCTATTAACTATAAATTCCCGGTATTTTACCCCGATTTTAGCCTAAGCTCGCTGGCCTACCTTAAAAGAGTAAAAGCAAATTTGTTTTTTGATTATGCCGTAGGATCGCATTTTGGAGCTGACGAAACCTGGCAATCAACAGGTGTGGAGCTATTTGTAGATTTACATGTCCTCCGATTTATCGCACCCCTGGAACTGGGTTATCGTTTTATCTATCGTCCTGATTTTAAGGATGTAAAGTCTGAATTTTTATTTTCGGTTAGTTTTGATAGTTTTTAATACTAATAAGGTTAAAATTATTTGGGAGGACTATTTGTTCTATTAAGGTTAAAAAATAGAAAATAAGGTTTTTGTTCAAATAAGTAAGCACACATATTTAAAAAACTTACCAATCATATAAACCTCCAAAATAGTTTTTATGATCAGAAGAATGGAAATTTAAATATCATTAACCTGCAAACAGAGGAAACCTCATCTCAATAACTAACCTCAGTAGAGAAGTAGCAGCATGAATTATTTAACCTTATTAGCTTATTTTTCATACACAAAACAGCATTGCAAAACTATTTATCCTCTATTAAAACTTCGCCACAAGCTTTAAATTCAACTGCCGTGGGGTGAGGAAATTTGGAACGGCGTACTGCACTCCCGAAACATCGGTTACCCAAATATAAGAAACGGTGTTGTTTACCTGCAAAAGGTTAAACACTTCAAGACTGATCCACATAGAAGTAATTTTCCCGAGTGGGTTTCCTTCCTTGAACCGCGTATGATCTCCAATCAGTTGTTTTGAAAAACCAATATCCACACGGCGATATGGCGGCATGCGGAGTGTTTGAGCGTATCGGGCAGCTTTGGGTGGGCCAAATGGCAGGCTGCTGCCAAAATAAAGTGCAAGGTGCATTTTATAGGTAGGATTCATGGGCAGGTAATCCTGAAAAAACATACTAAACCGGAAGCGCTGATCGGTTGGCCGTGGAATATATCCCGGTACAATACTATCATTTTCAGCAGCACTTGGATTTTCCTCCAGACCGCTACCTATAAACTCACCTTCGGCATCATAATAATTGTAATAATAATCTCCGTAAATATCCTCCTCCGTTTTCATTATCGACATGCTGGCCCAGGATTCGATACCCGGAACAAACTCACCGTTAATCTTCATGTCGATACCCTTGGCATAGCCCCTGGCCCGCTGATTGGCATAGTATCGAATCCTCACATTATCCACTTCATAAGGAATAAGGTCGTCAAGGAATTTATAATACACTTCGGTTACAAACTTGAAAGGTCTGTCCCAAATCGTCAGATTCCAGTCCATGCCTCCCACAAAATGAATCGATTTCTGTGCCCGCTGATCTTCGGACAGGCTCCCATCAAAATCGCGTAACTCACGGTAAAACGGTGGTTGATAATAATACCCGGCGGCAAACCTGAAAAGTAGATCATTTTTCCAGTTTGGATGATAAGAAACGGAAGCCCTGGGGCTCAGCAAAAACTCTTCACTTAAATCCCAATATTGGGCTCTTAGCCCGGCAGTTAAAGCAAAATCGCGTTCTTCACTATTTAAATTCCAGGTATTTTGCAGGAAACTGCTGTAGCGGTTTGTACTTAAATTGGCATCCGACTTGGCGAAAAAGTACATATTCAAAGGCGTAAGCTCTGGATCGGAAGAGCCAATCTGATCGCCGGGCCTTGGCAGCATGAATCCGGCTGAATCTATCAGCTCCCATTCATGCAAATGATCTTCAATTTCTTCGCGCTGATATTTTAAGCCCCAGGTCATATAGCTTATTCCTGATTCGTACGAACCTCTATGCTCGGCATTAAGCACGGTAGCATTAAGATAATTCCGGGCATGATTTAAAAATGTTCCCACACCATCGGTAGAAGTTACATCACCAAAATCGCTTTGCCCCAGACCTGTTTCCACGCGGCCAATCCAGTACTGCCCCTGAATGTCGAAAGTTTCACTTTCATCGCTGTTAAAGCCTGACGCGATAAGACTAAATTTTAGTTCTTTTGAAGGACTGTATGCTAATTTCAGCGCCCCGAGATATGTCTTGTAATTGTCCACTTCCTGGCCATCAAAATAAATTGTCAAGCGCTTGGCTTCGTTGATGGTTCCAAAATTAGTTTCGCGTGTTTCGGGGACAAGCGAAAATTTGTTGGTAGCAATATTACCGAGGAAAGAAAGCTCCATTTTATCGGTTAATTTATAGCGCAATACTGTTTGAATGTCAAAAAACTCAGGATTATAATCGCCTTTGGTTTCCAAAGCATTGAGCACGTATTGGTTTGTTTTGTAGCGCACACCTACCAGGTACGAAAGCCGCTGATTTTTGGAAATTCCTTCAAGGTGAGCCGAGGCGCCCAGAAGGCTGGCAGAAACCGAGCCGGCAAATTCCTGAGGCCTTTTGTACTTGATATCGAGTACCGATGACATCTTATCGCCGTACTTTGCATCGAAACCTCCGGCTGAAAAAAGAATGGCCGATGTTAAATCCGAGTTAAGGAAACTCATACCTTCCTGCTGACCTGAACGGATGAGGAAAGGTCTGTAAATTTCAATATCATCAACATAAACAAGGTTCTCATCAAAGTTGCCACCCCTTACCGAATACTGGGAGCTGAGTTCATTATTGGATGATACACCGGGGAGGGTTTTGATGAGCGATTCAACGGTTCCGGTTATGGATGGGATAATAGCCACTTCTTTGGGGTCGATCCGTTGCAGGTTGGTGTTTCTAATTCTTTCATCCTGAATTACAATATCGGGGAGCATCTCCGCCGATTCTTTCATCACAGGGCTGATGGTTTTGGTTTCGCCTTTTTTGAGGTTTAGCTTGAATTCCTGATTTTCGAAGCCAACAAACGAAAACACCAGAAGGATATCTTCCCCTGCCGGCACTTTCAATTCATAGTTGCCCTTTTTATCCGAAACGGCTCCCCCTGGCTTTCCCATCATCGATATATTTACCAGTTCAAGTGCCCTGGCTCTTTCATCAACAATTTTTCCACTTATTGTAGCCCACTCCTTTACCTGCGCCTGAGCTGCACTAAAAAATGCTATAAGAATAAATATGAGTAAATAGTACGATTTCTTCATAATCAATGATGGATTCCGGAGGTGCAATTTTTTTGTTGATTTAAATTTCATCAAAACGAATATTTCTAGTCTTTATCATTTTTAAACTTCCCTTCTTTCCAGGCCTTAATAAACTGAGCCCAGGCAAATGGATTAAGGATTGAAATGGGTTGCGATTGCCCGGCATAATACAATTTGCTGGTTTCCCTGTTGATGTAATTTTGATAATTCATGCTGCCGTCCATTTTGTAATTCATGGCACGTTCTTTCATCTCAGCCTTGGCAAGATTTTTCCTGGCAATTTCAATATCATCATCCGGAATATCAAGTTCGATAAAAGCTTCTTTAAAATCTTCTTCGGTTGGCCAGGGGTAAATTACTGTGGGCATAAGCAAAACTGTATCCGCATCCATTACCTGGATAAGCGAATAGCGTTTTCCGTTGATGGTATCAGGGATGATAAAACTATTTTCTTTATAGCCGATGGCTGAAAATTGAATGGTGTCGTTTTTGAGTGCAACAAAAGAAAAATATCCGTAATAATCGCTGATGGTACCGCGGCGGGTGCCTTTTATCATAATATTTGTAAACGAAACCGGGTCAAGATCATCTGCATTTACAACCACCCCCGAAAACTGGATAACATCCGGATCAAGAGAATCTGCCTGAGAAAAAGCATCTTGCCAAAAAAAAATAATTAGTACAAAAATGAAGGTGTATTTTATCAGCATTACAATGTTAATGATCTCACCAAAATATTTTTAAGCTGTAAAAACGGAAGCCTAAGGTATTTATTTTCGATCAAACATAAAGGATAGGTAAAATCTAAAAATAAAAAATGCTGTTACGGTATTACAACCCTAACAGCATTTTAAAAAGGTAAAAAAACACTTACATTAAACTGCGCATGTACCTTTTTCTCTGTATTTTTTCAAAACGCTAAAAATTCCACTTTTATTAATTGTTCTTAAAACAGAGGTTGTAACATTGATGGTAACCCAACGATTTTCCTCGGGGATGAAAAATTTCTTCTTCTGCAGATTGGGGTAAAACCTTCTCTTTGATTTCCTGTTGGAGTGGGAAACTTTATTGCCAACCATCATTCTTTTGCCTGTTATATCGCATTTACGTGCCATTATTATTCTCTTTTACAGTTACTTTTTAAAAACGGAGTGCAAAGAACGTATTATTTTTTTAATTAGCAAAGCATATTTTTAAATTTTTAGCATCAATCGTTGTTAAACATATTAAATCAGTAGCTGTTGGTATTTACAGAGTTACAAAGAAAGTTTTTGCAACATACCGCTTGCTCTAATGTTTATTCACAATAAAATGTTGATGAATAATTTCGTTAAAAAGAAATAACATCCCGAAGTGTAGTATTTTTGCCAGTTATAATTTAAGAACAATGAATAAAATAAAATTTCCTAAAGCTTTTATCCTGATCTATTTATTAATGTCATTTTTTTTCGGGGGAGCTGTCCTTGCGCAGGACTATCAAAAAGTTACACCAAATAAAGGTGAAGGTGTGTTTTCTCTTCTTCGCAGATTTAATCTCGATCCCAGCGACTATTTCGATGCCTTTATTGAGCTTAATAAAGAAAAGCTTGGCGATGATCTGGCATTAAAAACAGGACAATCCTACCTTCTCCCGGTTAAAGCCGAAAGCTCTTCAAATTCGACCAACGAAACAGGCGTTTTCCCAATTTTTGGAAAAGACTATGAAAAAGTTGAATTTAAGGACAACAAGTTGCAGGGTGCAATTTTTTATGTAATTCCAGGACATGGTGGCCCTGATCCGGGGGCTATTGGTAAAAAATCAGGGCATACACTTTGCGAAGACGAATATGCCTACGATATTGGCCTTAGACTGGCGCGAAACCTGTTGGAGCACAATGCTACGGTATATATTATTACACGCGATCCCAACGATGGTATCAGGGATGAAAAGTTTTTAAAATGCGACAAAGACGAATTATGCTGGGGCGACAAGAAAATGCCATTAAACCAAACCAGACGGTTAAAACAACGGGTAAATGCCATTAACGAAATAAGCAAAAAATACACTGGACGTTATGAGCGATCTGTAGAGTTGCACGTGGATTCAAGGTATGAAAAACAAAAGGTTGACATTTTCTTTTACCACCACCCGAACAGCCCAAAAGGAAAAGCCTTAAACAATACACTTTTTAAAACAATTAAGGAAAAATATAAAGAAGTACAGCCTAACCGGGGCTATTACGGATCGGTAAGTTCGCGTAACCTTTACATGATCAGACATGCCAACCCGGTTTCTTCCTATATTGAACTGGGCAACATTAACCACCACCGCGACCAGGAAAGGTTGCTGGTTGTTGATAATCGTCAGGCCATTGCAAACTGGCTGTCCGATGGTTTAATAAAAGATTACGAAAATTCGAAAAAGTAAGCATAAATATCGTTAACATGTTAGCATTAGTGGTTTTTTAGGAGCCTAAGGTTCACAAAGGTTAGTTTAAAAAACACCATTATTCCCTTCGTGTTTCTTTGAGCCTTTGTGGCAAGGAAATAAGGGGTAGTTTCTAAAATTTGCTCTTAATGCTCAAAGCAATGCCGCAGCCTGAAAGGTTGGCACATCACAAGGTCAGGCATCGCCTGATCTTACGAGGGAAGCTACAACATCCCCTCAGCCTGAAGGGCTGAAACCCATTTCCAAAAAAAATAATTTTCAGCCGGAGAGTTTTACCACTTAGTCTATTGCAGACCTTCGGCCTGCCGGTGATCTTTGGGGTGCTTTTGTGCTTTGATGTTTCAGGCTTTCAGCCTGTGGTCATAACCCCAATAAACATCATCGAAGATTTTTGCTACTCCGTTTTAGGGGCAAATTAAGGAAGAGTTGCCATCAAGACACCAAGACACTACGTTTTTCCCTGAGAGAAAAAAGCCTTTCAGGGAAAAAACAGCAGCATAAATATCGTTAACATGTTAGCATTAGTGGTTTTTTAAGAGCCTAATGTGAGGCCGGCATATTCTTTTCGGAAATTATTTATAACTCCATCCTGAGCATATTTAGTGCAGCAAGAGCCGCTTTTCGGATATTCCGTCCGCGATGTTCTCCAAACAAAAACTTTTTAGCCACGATAGCCTCAGGTGTTGCAAGGGCTATCCAGGTTGTTCCGACAGGTTTTTCATCAATGCCCCCGTCAGGCCCGGCAATTCCTGAAACCGCCAGCGCATAGTCTGTTCCAAATTTTTTATTTGCACCGGCAGCCATTTGTTTTACTACCACTTCGCTCACAGCGCCATGTTTCTCGATATCATCAGTATCAACATGCAATTCTTTTATCTTAACCTCGTTGGCGTAAGAAACTACCGAACCCAAATAATAGGCAGAACTACCGGAAATGCTTGTGATAAGATGAGCAATATATCCTCCGGTGCAACTTTCGGCGGTTGACAAGGATTTCCTACCAAGAATTAATAATTTCCCTACAACAGCTTCCAGCGTGTCATCATCATATCCAAATATTAAATCGGGAATAATAATTTTTAGTTTGTCGATTTGCTGATTCAATTCAACCTTTAAAACTTCTTTGTCAGCGCCTACGGCAGTTATTCTTAACCTTACAATTCCGGGTTGTGGCAGATAAGCCAATTTGAAATATTCGGGCAGATGATCTTCCCAATTTTCGATGGTTTTAGCAAGAAACGATTCACCAACTCCCTGTGTAAGAATGGTTTTATGAACGATGAAAGTCGAGTTAAGCTTTTTGGCCAATCGTGGCAAAACCTCATTTGTAATCAATGCTTTCATTTCAAAAGGTACACCTGGCATCGAAACATAAATTACTCCATCCTTTTCAAACCACATTCCGGGAGCAGTACCATTCATATTTTTGAGCGGTGTACAGATGGCCGGAACTTCGGCCTGTTTCCGGTTTAAGCTTGTAACAGGGAAGCCCCTCAACTTAAAAAGCTTTGCCACATTGTAGAAGGAAGGTTGGTGAAAAACCAAATGTGTATCAAAATATTCGCAAAGTGTTTGTTTGGTAATATCATCTTTCGTTGGGCCTAACCCACCAGTGATCAATATTAAATTGGCACGGGTGCTTGCTTCTTTCAGGGTAGTGATTATGTGTTCGCGGTTATCGGAAATGCTTGTTATTTGATGTACCTTAATCCCGGCCAGGTTAAGTTGTTCGGCAATCCAGGCTGAGTTAGTATCGATTACCTGGCCAATCAACAATTCATCACCAATAGTTACAATTTCTGCTTTCATCTTAAAATATTACTTTTGTTGTTTTTTTTGCAAAATTAGGAATTATGAATAGAATTAAAGAGTCGGAGCTAATTATTAATCCTGAGGGATCAATTTATCATCTAAACCTGAAACCGGAACAAATCGCCAAAAACATTATTCTTGTCGGAGATCCCGGAAGGGTTGAAAAGATTTCGAACCATTTCGACAAGATCGTTCATCGCAGCCAGAACCGTGAAATGGTGGCTCATATTGGTTACCTGAATCAAAAGCATCTTATGGTATTGTCAACAGGCATGGGGACCGACAATATCGACATTGTGATAAACGAGTTGGATGCTTTGGTAAATATTGATTTTAACACCAGAACCATTAAGGAAAAACATACTTCGCTTAATATTATTCGATTGGGAACTTCCGGGGCAATCCAAGCCGACATTCCAATTAACTCTTATGCTGCCTCGACCTACGGCATTGGGCTGGATGGCCTACTCAAGTTTTATGACAGTGCTGCTGTTGTTGACGAAGAACTTTCCGCTGAATTTATTCGCCAGGTGAATTGGCATCCTGATTTACCTTATCCATATTTTGTAAAAGGATCAGAATTCCTGTTAAACAAAATATCAGGAGGAATGATTACCGGTCTTACGGCTACAGCGCCGGGATTTTACGGCCCCCAGGGAAGGGTTTTGCGCATCCCGTTGCAACACCCCCAACTTATGGACACGATGCAAAAGTTCAGAACCGGAGATCAGCGCATTATCAACTTTGAAATGGAAACCTCGGCATTGTACGGCCTAAGCAAACTTCTCGGACACGAAGCTTTAACAGTATGTGCCGTAATTGCAAACCGCGCATTACAAACCTATTCCGAAAATTATCATAAACCCATCGAAAAATTAATTGAACTGGTGTTGGAGAGGTTTACGAGGTAAAAAACAAAAAACCCGGATCATCACCTTGACCCGGGTTTTATGTTTTCTAAAAACTCACTACAGTCCGATTAATAATTACAGATTCTTCGCTGCGCTCAGAATGACAAACATTTTGAGGGTTTTGGGTTGGGAGGGTGTATTTGGCGGCAAAGCCGCCAAATACACCCTCCCTGAAAGCCAAAAAACCTGTCATTCTGAGCGAAATGAAGTACAGCGAAGAATCTATCGTTAATCATTAATTTTTCCCGGACAATAGTGATAAAAAATCTAATCTCCAACACTCCAATTTCTAACCTCTACCCTCCAACTTCTAACTTCTCCCCTCTAACCTCTAACTTCTCCCCTCTAACCTCTATCCTCTCCCCCCTAATCCCTCCTCCCCATAAAAATCATCAGGTAATAAAGTAGTGTAGCCAGCGATGCAAGCGCAGCAACAACGTAAGTCAAGGCAGCCCACTTCAAGCCATCTTTGGCCATGCCGTGCTGCTGTGAGCTTGTAATTCCGCTGGTTTCAAGCCAAACCAGGGCTCGCTTTGAGGCATCAAATTCCACAGGCAGCGTGATAAAACTAAAAATGGTAGTGGCAGCAAACATGATAATCCCCAGAAGCAGAAGCTGTGGAAAAACATTAATCAGTAAAATTCCGCCCAGCAAAATCCACTGCACCCACTTTGAACTGATGCTAACCACTGGAACCAATGCCGAGCGCATTTGGAGCCACGAATAAGCTTTGGCATGTTGCAGGGCATGGCCTGTTTCGTGGGCTGCTACTGCCGCCGCCATCACACTACGCCCGTGGTAAACATCTGGGCTGAGATTGATGGTTTTATTCGCAGGATTGTAATGATCAGTTAGTTGCCCTTGAACCGAGCCGATTTTTACATCATAAATGCCATTCTGTCGTAGCATGAGCGATGAAATTTCCTGGCCGGTCATCCCACCTGCTAGAGGAATTTTTGAATACTTGGTAAATTTTGATTTAAGTCGCGACTGGACAAACCAGCTCAACAGCATAAAAAACCCGAATATGATCAAATAAAACATCATTGTATTTAAGTTTTATGATTCGCCCCGACATAGCAAATTACCTGCCACCGGTGTTTAGTGCAATTTTGACATTATCATTTCAAGTTCCAAGCCCCGGAAAAGGAGACCTAAAAGTGAAATGACAAGTTTAAATAGATTTCTTGCCGCATGTGCGGCATCGAAATGACCCTGACCACACGTTGATTTGGGAGGAAGGGAATCGGGCGCTACGCGCCCGATTCCCTTCCTCCCCATCCACAACGCTAACGGTGTCACCTCGAAGGAGCTTGCAGCCTGCCCCGACCATTCGGGGACTGAGACCTGCCTCGCCTTTTGGCTAGGCCACCTGCAGGCGGCAAGGCGGGGGTCTGTTTTTTAGCACCTTACAAAAAGTTGTCATTAGTAGTAAACCTGCAAACTAAAAGTAATGACTGGGTATGGCAACTATCCTTACCTTTGACAAATTTTTTTATCGAAATAGTTGGGAAGCATGAGATATATTGATGAATACCGCGACAAAGAATTGGTTCTTTCGATTGCAGATAAGATCAAGCTGATTTCAAAAAAGAAGGTAAACCTGATGGAAGTTTGCGGTGGCCACACCATGGCAATCCAAAAATTCGGGATACCCTGGCTTTTGCCCCGAACCGTAAAGCTGCTTTCAGGGCCGGGTTGTCCGGTTTGTGTTTCCAGCCGAAAGTTTATCGACCATGCGGTAGCGCTGGCAAGGCTGCCCGATGTAATCATTGTCACTTTTGGCGATCTTATCCGTGTGCCCGGTTCTTCCACTTCGCTGGATCGGGAAAAAGCAGCAGGCGCCAAGATCATAACAGTCTATTCAGTATTGGAGGCACTCGAAATTGCCAAAAAACATCCTGACAAGAAAATTGTGTTTCTTGGCATAGGTTTCGAAACCACTACTCCCGGCAGCGCTGCCGGGATTATAAAAGCGCATCGCGATGATTTGAAAAATTTCTTTTTGCTCAGTTCCCATAAAATTATGCCTCCCGCCATGAATGCTTTAATTGATGAAGGTGTAAAAATTGACGGATATATTGGCCCCGGACATGTGAGCACGGTAACGGGTACTGAAATGTACAATATAATTGCTGAAAAATACAAGCTGGGCGTAGCTATTTCTGGGTTCGAGCCTGTTGATCTTTTACAGGCTATTTATATGCTGGTACAGCAAATCGAGAATAATGCTCCAAAAGTTGAAATTGCCTATAAACGAGTAGTAAAACCGGAAGGAAACCCAAAAGCAAGGGCAATGGTGGATGAAGTATTTGAACTACGCGATGACTGGTGGCGTGGCTTGGGCATACTCGAAAAAAGCGGGCTCGGGCTAAGACAAAAATATGCAGCTTTTGACGCTGAAAAAATGCTGCCTGTTGAGATAGAAGAAACCAAAGAACCCAAGGGTTGTATTTGTGGTGAAATTTTAAAAGGCCTCAAAACACCAAAGGATTGTAAACTTTTCGGAAAAGCCTGCACACCACAAGACCCGGTAGGAGCATGCATGGTTTCGAGCGAAGGCTCCTGCCATGCGTTTTACAGGTACAACCGGTAGATGCTGTTGGTTAAGAGTTAATGGGTTAATGGGTTAAGAGTTAATAGTTAATAGTTAACCGTTGCGGATAATCCCGAAAAATCGGGATTTCGCTTCGCTCAACAAATAACGATTAACAATTAACGATTAACAATTAACGAATAACGATTAACGATTAACAAATAACGATTAGCGAAAAACAATACTTATCTCCGTCAATCCTTGCAAAAAGCCTAATTTCTTTCCTTTTATCTTTGCAGGCTTAAAGTATGAAATTATGAATATTAAAGTAATTAGCGTAAATATCTCCGAAAAAAAGGGAACAATTAAAAGCCCTGTTCCTGAAATTGTTTTGAACGAAAAAGGTGTGCAAGGCAATGCTCATGCCGGCAATTGGCACAGGCAGGTGAGTTTGCTGGCCAAAGAAAGCATTGAAAAATGGGGAGGGCAGGCGAGCCGAAAGGTAAACTGGGGTGAGTTTGCCGAAAATATTACCACCGAAGGAATTATACTCCACGAAACAAATCCCGGCGACAGGTTTGTAATTGGCAACGTAGAGTTGAAAGTTACCCAGATCGGGAAAAAATGCCACGGCACAGGCTGTGCTATTTTTAATGAGGTAGGCAACTGTGTAATGCCCAAAGAGGGGATATTTGCCAAAGTGATTAAATTCGGAAAAGTTGAGGCCGGGGATGAGATAAACTATTTTCCAAACAATTAAACCAACCCTGACAGGGTTTGAAACACTGTCAGGGTTATACATGGAGTTTTATGACTAAAAAAATAAAAATTATAGCTACCAGTGCCGCCACAGAAAGAGGCCGCAAATTTCCTGTTGAAGAACTCATCCTGGATAAGGATGGTATTGTTGGGGATGTTCATGCGGGAACCGTCCGCCCGGTGAGCATGTTTGACCTGTCTCAGGCAAAGCGATTTTACCAAATCACTGGAGCTGCACCATTGGCTCACGGCCAGTTTGCCGAAAATATTCTTTTTGAAACTTCGGTTGTTTTGGATATAAAAATCTTCGACCGCTTTATGAAGGGTGATGTTTCACTCGAAGTAACGCAAAAAGGCAAACCCTTTCATGATGAGTTTCGCGAACCCGGAAATTATGTGATGCCCCGTGAAGGTATTTTTTGCCGGGTAGTGAATGGCGGTGTTTTGAATGTTGGGGATGAAATGACCTATCTGCCTAAAATTTTCAAAGCAAAGGTGATAACCCTGAGCGATCGTGCCAGTCGCGGAATATACGAAGACAAAAGCGGGCCGGCAGTTACCGAAATCCTTAAAAAACATTTCAATAAAATAAACTGGCGCATTGAAATCAAAAACATCATTATCCCCGACAGTAAAGAAAAATTGCGGGGTGTTTTGGAATCATCAATAAAAAATGCTGATTTAATAATCACCACGGGAGGTACAGGTATTGGCCCCCGCGACATTACCCCGGAAGTGATGAAACCATTCATCAAAAAAGAAATACCCGGCATTATGGAAATGATACGATGGAAATATGGTGTGGAAAAACCTGCCGCCCTTATCAGTCGTGCTTTGGCCGGAGTTAACAATAAAACCTTGTTATTTGCACTTCCCGGATCGGTGCGTGCGGTTAACGAGTATATGACCGAGATCAACAAGCATTTGGAACATTTGATTTATATGATTGAGGGTGTGGAAAGGCATTAAAATTTTCAATGTTTCTTTTTGGTTTTAAATCACAAAAACTGTATTTTTGAAACCTCAATTATTAAAATATGAAAAACGTTAATCTTTTCGTACTTCTCGTAATGTTTTAGTCAGTTGCTTTTGCACAGGAAAAAGAGATTCCCTATACCCTCGCCGATCGGGATAGGTTAATTCGTGTGGAAGCTGAAATCTCCTCCCTCCGCAACGAAATGGTGAGTTATAGAAATGAAACCAATGCTAAAATTGAAGGTGTTGAAAGCAAATTAGAGGCTAAAATTGATGCCAATGGTCAGCGCATCACTGATTTACAAACACTCCTATATTGGGGTTTTGGGATATTATTCAGCATGATGCTTTTTATGCTTGGTTACAATATTTGGGATCGCCGAACATTAATGAACCCAATTAAAGAAAGGCAGGATAAAATAATTCAAATCCTAAATCTGAAAAATTCATGAATTTTTCACTCTGACGGCTAAAAAGCCATCAGAGCCGAATTTCCAAAGGAAATTCGAGGATTAACCCTCGAAAATATTTAAAATAAATATTTTCGGCCTTCGGTGATTAATTCACAAATTCAACGAATTTGTGAATTAATCAGGTTAAAATGGCTGATGAAGATAATATATCCTTCCGCGAGGCAATGAAAAGAGCCTCGCTTTGGTAATTCCCCCTTAGCATTTTCAGGCACTTTATAATTTCATCTTTATCAGTGCCGGTCATTGCACGAAGTATAATTTCCATGTGCCATATTCTCTTCTTTTCATTTTTCATTAAATTCTAAAAACAAAAATTATACAAGACTTAACTGAATTTTGGCATGGTAGCTTTCTTTTTTATAAAACCTCAAAACAAAATCGAGGTTTTCTTTTAAAAGATTTTCCGACATATTACCGGACATTTTATAATCAGGAAGGTAATTGTTTTTTGAAAGGTATAAAATCAGGTCTTTTCCCGGCACAGGAGAAAAGTATAAGCTTTTTATAGTTCCAATATTCTCCATCGAATCGAAGTAAGGGTTACCCGGATCGGCAATGGCATTACAAAAACCGGTAACTACCTCAACACCTATATCTTTGTTAAAAAATAAGAGGAAGTCCTGATCATTTTCATCAGGGCTATCAGACGAAATATATTCAGGCCTTCTTTTCGATAAAATATCCTTCCCGGTTTTCTCTATAATTTTCTTATTATAAAAATCCAGAAACTCATTCATAAATATATGGAATTGTTGTTTATCCTTAAAATACTTAATAAGTTTCTGATTGTTAAATTCAAGAAAAATCTCATACTGGTCATGGATAAATGAACGCTTTTTTTTATCTTCAAATAAACCTGAGACCATCGGGTCTGCTGTTTCCTCAAGCAAAATAGTATCATCGTAATCCTGCGTGAAAAATGACCCGCTGAAATACCACTCATTTTGCCATTTTACCAATCCAATATTCAAAACGGTTTTGTTTGGCATTAAGCCCTTCGAGTCCATCGATTTTTTGGTTATATTGATTAGCTGACCTGAGCCGATGTGTTTAATCACAACATTTTCATCGTCTTGTTTCAGATAAAGAAACCGGCCGGCAATCTTTTCGCCCATTTCAAGCAAGGGCTGATGGAAGGGATGGCCTTCACCAAGCACATAAGCCAGCCATTCCTTACCTTTCATAGCCAGAATTTCCGTGATGGTTCCGTGAACATTATCATCATGCACCCCAAACAATATTCCTTCTACTTGATGGAATTCCAAACCCTTTTTCTCGGTATAATCTTTTATCAAGGAAAGTTTTTCATCTTCATTTTCCCAACCATAAAAATAAAAAAGATAACTGTTTAGCACCAGCCAGTCAATTTTATATCTGATTGTATAAAAAATATCTTCATCATCAATTATATGCAAAAAATCCTTCATCTTTTGGTTAGCGGGAGCCTCATCCCATTCCTCATCGAATATTTCGTAAATAAGGTTGCCTAACAAATCAATCAAATTGCTTGAGGGGGCAATAAACGACAGATCCCTTTTTTGCATGGATAAATAATACCAAATCAAAAAGGTAACATCCTGGGGGTTGGGTTCAGCATCAAAGTAATCATTAAGATCATAAAATGGGGGAAACTTATTATACATTTCGTTATGCCTGTTAATGAAAGCTGTCCAAATCCCCACCTCCGAGGCCAAATCTTCAAACCAGGTAACAAGCATACACGAGAGCTTTTTTTCGGTTCTCAGTTCTACCTCTTTTAAACAGTAAAACCTCAAATTCCAATAGCACAGCATTTACTTCGTTACAAAGTTTTAGATAATAAAAATCTGATTTGTATGGCTTTTCATAAGGATGAAATTCCAGCCAGTCCTGCATGTAAATTTTATCTGTTTTCATATTTTTAAAAATATTTTATTTACAAAGAAATTAAATATTGATAAACTTTTATAATGAAATGAAAATCAAACATAGGTTTTTGGAATCATGAAAATCATAAACAGCCTATCACGAGAAGTTGGTCAAATGTTAACTTTACACTAATTCAAAAATCGAATCAAACTAATTTAAGGAGAATATTACTTTTGTCGGCTGATTTTAGGATTTAAAAAATGATTTTATGAGTTATAAAAATATAGTAATCACAGGATCCGGGAGTTACATCCCAACAAAAGTTGTAAAAAACGAAGATTTTGCCTCCAACAAATTTTATGATCTGGAGGGCAAGGCATTTGAACAATCACACGATGAGATTTCAGAAAAATTCCATGCAATTACCGGCATTAAAGAACGCAGGTATGTTACCGATGATCTTCTATGTTCTGACATTGCTGCCATTGCAGCCGGGCGTGCCATTAAAGATTCGGGAGTTGACCCGGAGACTATTGAGCATATCATTGTTGCCCATAATTTTGGCGACATCAAAGTCGGCACTATCCAAACAGATATGTTGCCAAGTATTGCTTCAAAAGTTAAAAACAAATTGGGCATCACCAACCCAAAATGCATAGCTTACGATATAATTTTTGGCTGCCCGGGCTGGCTTCAGGGTCTTATCCAGGCACGCTCGTTTATGTTGACCGGAATGGCAAAGCGATGCCTGATAATCGGATCGGAAACGCTTTCGCGTACTGTGGATAAAAACGACCGCGATTCGATGATTTATTCTGATGGTGCCGGGGCTACTGTGCTCGACATTGTGGAGTCTGACGAAGAATTGGGAATTTTATCATACAGCATGGGAACATTCTCCACCAAAGAAGCCTACTATTTGTATCGCGGGCAAGGCAACGTGGATGGGTCGAACGCCGAAGTAAGTTACCTTAAAATGCACGGGCGTAAGATTTACGAATTTTCGCTTACGCATGTGCCGCAGGCCATGCAGGAGTGTTTGGATAAATCGGGTCATTCGATTGATGATGTAAAAAAGATTTTTATCCACCAGGCCAACGAGAAAATGGATTTTGAAATCGTAAAACGATTTTACCGCCTCTACAAAATCCGTCAGGCTCCCGAAGGAATCATGCCGATGAGTATAGGCAGGCTGGGGAACAGCTCTGTAGCGACCATTCCAACGCTTTACGACCGCATTTTAAAGGGAACAAACGAAGAGCGTCACGATCTAAAAAAAGGTGATCTTATTTTGTTTGCATCCGTAGGTGCCGGGATGAATATCAATGCCGTAGCATACAGGTACCAGGGGTAGATGCCCTGCGGGCGTAATTTGTCCGCCTGCTGGCGAACGTCATTAATAGTCATTTAGTTTCACTGTCATTATTAGTCATTTGGTTTTGCCGTCATTAATAGTCATTTGGCTTCGCCGTCATTATTAGTCATTTGGCTTTGCCGTAATTAATAGTCATTTAGTTTCACTGTCATTATTAGTCATTTTGTTTCACTGTCATTAATAGTCATTTGGCTTTGCCGTAATTGATGGTCATTTTGTTTCACTGTCATTCTTTGTTATTTCGAGTTCCAAGCCCTTGAAAAAGAGGTCTCAAAGTGTGATAACAAAGGAGTAGATTTCTTGCCGCACGTGCGGCATCGAAATGACCCCGTCCATGGGTCGATTTGGGAGGATGGGAATCGGGCGCGAAGCGCCCGATTCCCATCCTCCTCCTACTCAAACGGAAGCATTGTTACCTCGAAGGAGCGAAGCGATTGAGAGGTCTGTTTTTCAACACCTTAAAAATAGTTGTCATTAGTATTTATGCAACCAATGACCATCAATGACAATTAATGACCATCAATAACTACCAATGACAATAAATGACCATCAATGACTACCAATAACAATAAATGACCATCAATAACTACAAATGACAATTAATGACCACTATTGACTACCAATAACTAATAGCCCCCCCCTTTTTCTAAAACATTTCCAACATAAACTACATTTTCCTTTCATCAAAAATTCTACTTTTGCGCTCAATTATCAAAAAATAAAAAAACATGGGAAGAGCATTTGAATACCGCAAAGCAAAAAAAATGAAGCGCTGGGGAAACATGGCCAAAACCTTCACGAAAATTGGTAAAGACATCACCATTTCTGTAAAAGAGAACGGGGCAGATCCTTCGATGAATCCTCGCTTGAGGTTGTTGTTGCAGAATGCTAAAAATGCCAACATGCCCAAAGATACGGTGGACAGGGCCATTAAAAAAGCCTCCGCCCCCGATACCGCCGATTATCGCGAAGTGGTTTACGAAGGCTACGGCCCTCATGGCATAGCAGTAGTTGTTGAAACTACCACCGACAACCCCACACGCACCGTGGCCAATGTTCGCAGCTATTTTACCCGCAATGGCGGTTCGCTGGGAACATCAGGGAGTTTAAGTTTTATGTTCGATCATAAATGCGTGTTTAAAGTGGTAAGCAAAGAAGACCTCGACCTTGAGGAACTGGAACTGGAACTGATTGATTCGGGAATTTCCGAACTTTTTGCCGAGGACAAAAACATAGTTATTTATGGCGAATTTGAATCTTTCGGGACTTTACAGAAATATTTCGAGGAAACCGAGTTTGAGATTATTTCGGCAGAATTCGATCGCATCCCTACCCAAACCAAAGCACTGAACGAAGAGCAAACAGCCGAATTTGAAAAAATGCTTGCCAAATTCGAAGATGACGAAGATGTGAGCAATGTATATCACAATATGAAAGAGTAGCATCGGCTCTCTCACCCGAAATTGAATTACCCCAAACAGCACAGGAAATAATTATAAAACAATACCTGAATGTATTCGATACCGGCAACCCGCCCGAGGTAGCAGCAATATACCTTGTTGCTTTGGGCGAGGAGAATTTGCTTTGGGAACATACCCTTAATAATGGCAATTGGGGCGCTCCGGGTGGTGATGAAATATCGCTCGACATCAGCGCTTTTGGTGGAGAAACGGTACAATTCAGGTTTAGAACTTACGGCCCATCTACCTTCAACTGGAACGATTGGAACATATATGAATTTACACTCACATCCATGCTTAACAGCGATTTGGCCATCCTGGGACTGGAAGGAACTACAGTGATAAACCTTGAAGAACCGGGAATATGGGATATTGAAATTAAGAACCTGGGTTCCATCCCACAAAGCAACTTTTTGCTGAAATTATTAAACTGTAAAAACGGTGAAATGATTGATGAGATAGAGGTGGTGGATGAAATACAAGCTCAACAATCAGCATTTTACAGCTTTGAATGGACTCCCGAATACGTGCAACATACAGCAATATACGGGAGCATCGAACTGGACGGTGATGAATATACGGCCAACAACACTTCGGCAAGCTATTTCGTAAGGGTTGAACCCGGCATTGAATTCTCCATTTTTGTGTGGGATAACGACAACAACATTCAAACCATTACCGACCCTGAACTGGGAGACGAAATAACCCCTGCCGAAGGGCTTACACGTGCCCTGGATGCCGCCGGGTTTGGGTATGATTACAATACTTATTTGCCAACCAACCATACCTCCTACGATATAATTTTTGCCACGCTTGGCTGTTATTGCCTGAGCTGAGGTGCCACTCCTCCCGGGTTTGTAAATGCAACAGACCAGGAAAAATTAATCAATTACCTTATATCAGGAGGGAATTTATACATCGAAAGCAGCAACATTGGAAGCGATTATGGCGGAACAGAATTTATAGATTATCTGGGCTTTACATATATTGAAGGCGGAGGCGAAAACGAAGTAAGCCATATTATAGGAAATGAATGCAGCATTGCCGATGGCCTCGACCTGGATTATTTCGGGGGTACAAGCCCGCATTACAGTGTGGACAGGATTACCTTCTTCGGCGGAGTGATGTTTTGGTGCGAAGAAGATTTTGGTAGAATGGTGATGAAAAATACCAACAACTACAAGGCAATCTCCTCATCGGTGGTAATGGGCGCTTTGGCCAACGGCGACAGTTTAAACCTTAAACCCTACCTTATTGCCGAAATGGTTTATAATTTCCTTGATTTCGATCCTTCGGTTTCGATATATGAAAACTCAACATTAATATCTTCGACACGCGCCTTTCCAAATCCGGTGCTTACCGAAACCACCATCGAATACCAACTTCAAAATAGCGGCCGGGTTAAAGTATCGATTTTTGATGCACAGGCTGGTTTGGTGAAGACGCTTTTTGAGGGCCGGCAACTTCAGGGTATAAATGCGGTAAAATGGAATACCACAAATTATAAGGACGCTCATGTAGCAGCGCCCGGTAATTATTTTTACCTGATCGAATCAGGAAATAAAAGACAAAGCGGCAAAATCACAGTTTTGTAGCCACAAACAATAAAATAGGGAGCTTATCGATTTGCTCCCTCTTTTTGTTTTAAAAGTACCTTCTTACTTTTGCTTTATAAGCCTGCCACTGGCCGCCAAATTGCTGTTCGAGGTAGGTCTCTTCGTGCTTTATAATTTGATGGTGGACTACCATGCCAATAATTGCCGCCAATAAATTGAAGGGGTTGGGCACATAAAGATTTGAAGCTACTGCCAAAAGGAAAAGCCCAAAATACATGGGGTTTCGGCTCAAGCGGTAAACGCCCCCGGTTTGTAATTCTATTCGATCGTTGGTGGGCAACCCCACCTTTGTAAACTTACCCATTTGCAACAGCGACAGATTTAAAAATAGCATGGCCTCGAAACAAATAAATACAGCCATCCAACTCATCCAACCTGGAAACTGCATCCATGACCAATCCTTCCCATACGCAGCGGCAGGAAGAATAAGCACCGGAATAAACAAGGCAAATTTTCCAATAGCCTGAATCAAAACATTCATCGCGGGCTTACCCAATAATTCACGGCCTTGCCTTTTAACATGAATAAGCACAGCGAAAAAAATGATGCCTAATATTCCGTAAAGCGAAAAGATTATCAGCGCTTGAAGAGACATTATTAATTGAGGTTCTTCTGACATTTTTGTGGAATTTTCTTTAGTGTCTGTCAATAAAGTCGGCAATTTATTGATTTAAGATTAATGATTAATGCCGAGCTACGCTCGTGCATCCTCGAAAAGAAACAAAAATTAAAAAATTTTGACTTTTCGAGACGATCGGAGATTTTAGATTTTGCTGAATATCACTAACATCTTAAATCTAAAATCGTTAATCTGAAATCGTATTTCTTTCTAATCGTTACTTTAAAGACGAACTCTAATTAGGATCTGCTGAGAAAGGTCTAATCCATTGGATTATTAAAAGTTAATCCATAATATTTGATTCCTTGTGCAAGGTTTATGGGGAAATTTATTCAAAAACGTTGCACCAAATATTTCGGTGCGCTGCACCTTTATCCCCATCACCGGATAAAATTCTACAAAGATTACCGGTGCTCCGCACCTGAATGTTAAGCCACAGAGTGGCGATAATCCTCGCCTCGCGGCGAAGCGGGTTTGTAGAAACATCAATTAGAATTGATACGGGAGGTGTAGCGCACCGAAATATTATTATTCTGAGTTTTTCAGCAAGCCCTAATTGAACTCTTTCTTTAGTTGCTCAACCCAATCCGAAATGCGTTTATCCGTTAGATCGGCCTGGTTAACATCATCGATGGCAAGCCCGACAAACTTGTTATTTTTTATGGCCAATGAGATTTCAAAATTATAGCCTTCGGTTGATGTAAAACCTACTACCGTGGCAAGTTTAGCCATACTATGGTGCAACATTCCCATCCCGTTCACAAAGCTGTCTATCCATTCCACCTGATCGCCAATCCCGAACAATGCAATTTTTTTACCAGTCATATCGATCTTCTCAAGCTTATGGGCAAAGTTTTCCCAGTCTTCCTGCATTTCGCCAACACCCCAGGTCGAGGTACCCAAAATCAGGTACTTGTATTTTTTTAAATCCTTTTCTGATGCCTTCTCAATATTGATTAAATCAGCATTTTCGATACCAAATTTTTTATTAATCTTTTCGGCAACACTTTTACAATTTCCAAGTGTTGAACCATAAAATATTCCAATTTTTCCCATTCTATATTATCGTTTTTGTTTTGATTCAATATTTAACAAGCCTTCAACTAATTTGTTTGATCGCAGGCATCTTTATCAGGCCAAAAAAAGAATTTTACATAATAATATGATATGGTTTCATTAAGCACGCCTTTAAACCCTCTGCTCGATTTATACCAATCATTTTTAGAAATACTTATGTGTGGAATTACAATATTTCCTACCTGAATTTCCGGTTCGTAAACCATCTTGAACAAGTATAAACTTCTGGTTGCATGAATCCCAAGTGAAACTATATTTATGCTTTTAACTTCAGGAAAGTGCTCGCGGATGTACTTGTGTGAGTAAATAGCAGAATGGTAAGTCCTGTCTTTATATACATCGCGTGGAACAGGTACAGCAACAACTTTTGCCGAATCAAACCCAAGCTTCAGCAAAGAGTTCCTGATGAGTCCGGCAGCCGTATTTATGCCGCTAAGATAAAATCCCTGGTCAAATGTGGCACCGGAAGTAACTATTAAATCATAGTTTTTTTCGTTAAAGATTTTAATGATATCATAATAAGCATAATCAGGCATGTAACCTTCGATGACCATAATTTTTGCATCAATGTTTTCTTCGGTTGATAAAAAGCCCACAATACCTTTTACATAAATCAGGAATGCAATTGCAATAATAGATAAGATCAGCAACCAGCCATAAATGGTCAATCCCCATCTTTCGCGTTTGCTTGCCAGTTTAAAACTCTTCATAGCTTTTGATTAATTAGTTCAGATTTGTAATTATTTAGATGGCATTATTGAGTCCCAAATCATCATGACCCCATCCTGCCGAGCTTTGCTCGTGCATGCACGAGACTTCGTCTCGGCACCGACCCATTCTCCGCCAGCTGGCGGGAAGGGAGACCAGCCGCACTAGCCACAGCAGCGGCCAGAGCGCAGGAATCCTCCCCCTTGAGGGGGAGCCAGCCTTGCCGGCCAGGCAGGTTAGAGGGGGTCTATGGTAGTAACCATTTTACTCAGAGTATGATAAAACAGCTAAATAGTTATCCAGATTTTATTATTTTCGGGGCGTTCAATTTTTTATTTTTTCCCGCAAAAATAGGATTATTATGGAAATCTCTCAAATTATATCAAAACTCGGGCTGGTACCTTTGCCCGGTGAAGGAGGGTATTTTAGGGAAACATACAAGTCATCGGTAGTAATACCCGGGAGCTCCCTACCTCCCGCCTACCCAAGAAAACGTGCATTAAGCACTTGTATTTATTACCTGATTACACCTGATAGTTTTTCGGCCATACATAAACTGCTGAGCGAAGAAATCTGGCACTTTTATCTTGGCGATCCGGCAGAGCAATTGCAAATATTGCCCAATGGCGAAAGCAGAAAAATCATTCTCGGCAATAATATTCTAAAAGGTGAGGAGCCTCAGGTAATTGTTCCAGCCAAAAGCCTGGCAAGCAACAAAGCTTATTGATGGTGGTAAGTTTGCATTATTTGGCACCACCATGTCGCCGGGTTTCGAATTTTCGGATTACGTGGCCGGTGAAAAAGAGCAATTATTTAACGCCTATCCTAATTTGCAAAAAGAAATTTCAAAATATTTCCATCATTGAGACCAGTCTAAAAAGCCTCAAAACCCCTAAATCCCCTGAAGGGGACTTCCCCAAACTACTGATTTTTAGTACTTCTTCCGTCAGCTGACGGATTGGGGTTAAAAGGGCTAAAAATCAGTAGTTTTGGGTTTTTAGGCTACACTTATCATTAAAAATCAAACATGAAACCTATACAGGAGTTAATCTCATTAAAAGGAAAAACCGCCGTAATTACCGGTGGCACTGTAAACATTGGAAAAGCAATTACTTTAAGGCTGGCTGAAGCAGGGGCTAATGTTGCCGTAATTTACAACAGCAGCCACGAAGAACTGGAAACTTTAACCAAAGCGCTGGGAAAATTTAAGATAAAATATCTGACCATAAAAGCCGATTTGACAAAGGAAAATGAAATCGTGGATGCATTCAGGCAGATTGCTGAACATTTCGGAAGAATTGATGTTTTGGTAAACAATGCCGGGATTTTCGGTCTATCTTTACAGGAAGACTTGCAAGCTGAAGATTGGGACAAGGTTTTTGATTTGAATACCAAAGGATTGTTTTTGTGTACGAGGGAAGCCATAAATCTTATTAAACAGAATAATTCAGGTGGAATCATTGTAAATATTGCAAGCATCAACGGACTACATCCCGGGTTTGGCAAAACCGCCCATTATGATGCTTCAAAAGGAGCAGTGATTGCCTATACCAAATCCCTGGCTGCTGAAGTTGCGCCCATTGGAATCAGGGTGAATGCAGTTGCTCCCGGGCTGGTTGATTCTGAAAATTTAAGGAAGTTTGCACCAGAGCTTGCTGAGATGGTTGAAAAAAGAACACCTTTAAAAAAAATTGCAACACACGAAGATGTTGCCAATGCTGTACTTTTTCTGGCTGCCGAAATCTCCTCACACGTAACCGGAGAAGTATTGGTTGTGGATGGTGGGTATTTATTAACTTGAATGATTGAATGATTGAATGATTGAATGATTGAAACAAGAAAATATTGCGCGAAGCGACTGGAGAGAACGAAGCGAAGTAAGAGAACGAAGCGAAGTAAGAGAACGAAGCGACGTAAGAGAACGAAGCGAACGAAGCGACTTTAGAGACTTTAGAGAACAGAGAGACTTGAGCGATAGGGGAGACTGGAGAAAACTAAGCGAACTAAGCGAACTAAGCGACTTTAGGGACTTTAGCGACTTTAGAGAACGAATTGACGTAAGAGAACGAAGCGACTTTAGGGACTTTAGAGAACTAAGAGACTGAAGCGAGGTAGGCGAACTTAGGGACTTTAGCGACTTTAGAGAACGAAGTGATGTAAGAGAATTAAGCGACTTTAGCGACTTAAGCGATGTAAGAGAACGAATCGACGTAAGAGAACGAAGAGAACTAAGCGACGTAAGAGAATGAAGAGAACGAAGCGATGTAAGCGAACGAAGCGAACTTAGCGACTTAAGTGATGTAGGCGAACTTAGGGGCCTGAGAGAACGAAGCGATGTAAGAGAACTAAGAGAACGAAGCGACTTTAGCGACTTAAGCGATGTTGGCGAATAAAGTAACGACCGATTAACAATTTTCCATTAACTATTAACCCGATAACTTAATAACCAAACAACTCAATAACATAATAATAAAACACTGGATTATGAATTACGTTTATATTGGCATTTTTGTCTTGACTTTTTTCTTTGTAATTTATTCACTATACTTGAAATTTAGAAGAAGAAAGTATACTAGAGAACGATATGCATTTGCAGCTTTGTCCTCGACAGTGCTATTATCAACTCTTATTGTCACCACAATTTTTGGGACAACCCCTTGGGATAAAGCTCTAGAATTCATATTTCATATATTGGACAAAGAATACCATTCATCCTCATCAACATGGTCTGAAAAACTACTTGCATTATTATTTGTTGGGTATGTTATTTATGTTTTATGTTATTAACAAAAATTTCGCCACATGGAATGGTTTAAAATCAACACGTCAATATGAAAATGAGATATTATTTAAAAATAAGTTACTAATCAGTCTTCAATTTAGCGATAAATTTCAACGAGTTCAAAACTGATAAATTATTTTTGAGCACAGTATCTGTTATAGATCGCAAGACTGCAAATCTAAAAGCACCCTGTGGTGACCGAAATTGCCCGGACACTTTCTGCTATATTTTTATATTTCTTATTGCCCTTTCTGAAGCGTTGTTATCTGGAGGAACCTCAGGTCGATAAAGAAAAGTAAATAAATATTCCCGATGTTTTTTCAGTCGGTTTTGAAAACGGACAAGGTCTGGTTTATCAGTTGGCAAGGCAAGTATTATCAAAAAATCAAGTCTTTTTTCAAGCTGAATTCTCCGTAGATTATGAATGTAATAATCCATGGTATTCATTTGTCCTTTTAGTGTCAATGCTAATTGAAAAAGCACTTTGCATGCCTGACTCCATTTATGGCCATAAAGTTCGTTCAAATAATTCAGGTCCCTGAGTAAATGTGCAATGCATATTTGGTGCGAAGCAGCCGGGGTGTTAAAGTGGCTTGCCCAACAATCATGAACAAGTACTGTATTTTTAAAACCATCTTTAAAGGTATCATCAATACTTTTTTGTCCCCGATTATCAGTAATTGTAATAAATGTGGCCTCTTCATTTTGCCATGTCCATGCCCAGTGTTTTGCCCCTTTCACTTTAACACCTGTTTCATCACTGCCAATGGAATATTTGGTATTGGATTGAAGCCGTTGTTTTATTAATTCGTAAGCAGGCTGGGCTTTTGCAATGAGTTTGTCTAAAATGTAATGTAAGCCGCCTTCACTTATGGGAACTCCAAACACGTCCCTGAAAACCTCTTGCATTCTCTTAAAGGGAATATATTGACGCGTGTGAAAATATCCGATCAGGCTTTCTATATTGTTGCCATAACTTACCGGGGCATTGGCCTGTTGTGGATACTCGCCTTGGTTGATATGGCCACATTCACACTTTTTGTTGTAAACCTGGTGCTCGGTTACTTTAATCTCAATTTTTGGAATATCAAATACTTGTCGCTTGCCAGCTGGTATAGCAATAATGTCTTCAAGGTCTTGGCCACAACAATTGCAATAATGAGGGGTATGCTCCTGTATAAGATCGGGATTTTCAACCATTTTCAAAGTGTTTCCTTTTCTGCCTTTCTGGCCACCCGGCTTAAGCCCACTGCTTTCTCTTAAGCTTTTTCGTTTGGGGCGGTTCTCATCTTTAGAAGGGGGTATCGAACTATTATTGCTGTTTTTGGGGTGTTCATATTTTGATAAGCGATGCCTTAAATCTGCATTTTCTTGGGTTAGAATATTATTCCGCTCAATGAGAGCAGCAACCAAGTTACGTAATTCTTTTACCTCTTCTGACATGCGGCAAAAGTATTGTCATTAGTAGTGTAATTCCAAATATATCAAGTGAAAGTTATCATGTACCGCACCCTTAAATTGTTGATAACATGCATGTTTTCAAAAATACCTCCCTGAGAATGGAGTATTTGCGCAAACTTTTTAATCCGTATTCAAATATTGAAGTATAAGAGGGGGTAAATCACTGAATATCGAAAAGTTACTAACAATGTACCCACCAAAGCGGTTAGTAAGTGGATAATAATTTCATTTTTACGAAAATAGACCTAATCCTAAAAACCTAACTAACAATGTATGTGGGTGTTATATTTAAGATGGTTTTGGGTTGTTTTTTGTATCCGATAGCAATTTGTTCACATTATGGCAAAATAGAAAATATTCATATGAGATTCCTGTTTTAATGACACTGATTAGTTACAAAAATAATACTTTATTATCTGAAGAGATTTATGAAATGACTAGATTTGTAAAAGGTGAAAAGCTTGAAGTTTTTGATGAGAAAAAGGCTAAAGCTATATCACAGATAATTGATACTCCAATATTTAATCAAGCATGGCGTGATGAAGTGAAAGAATTAATAGAGTTGAAATGGGTTAGCTATAAATTTAATGATGAAGATTGGCATGAAATTAATAATTGTTGGATAGGAATTAACAATAGAACAAAATTAAAGATTTGTTTATTATGTAGTACAGAAGAACCATCCGAGAAACAAATAGTACATTTTATTTCTTACTGCGAGGATGTTGTTTCGAAAGATTTGATAGGAGATATAATAATTGTATATAAAAACGGCGCTGATTTAAAAAACAGAACCATTTGTGATAAAAACATTGCTTTTTATAGCCACAGATATCTCTTAGATAATCTAGTAGATTTTGAAGATTATTTCGATGACATAAAAAGGCGGGTGCTTTTTGAAGGTTTAGCAGATTCAGAAATTAAACTATTAGATTCATATGTACAATCCTCAATAATAAATCCGACCAATAAAATCACAGAATCTTTAGAAGGTTATTTGGATAAATGGTTAAAGGAAAAAAACTACAAGCAGTTATCTGTTCTTGGGGAATACGGTCAAGGCAAAAGTACAGGAATGCTTGCATATACTTATAGTCTTATTTCAGAAGAAAGATTCAGTAATCACATTCCAATACTGATTGAGTTGAGAGGAAAAAGCCCATCAACATTACAGCCGATAGAATTATTTGGGGCTTGGGCAAGTCCTTATAGGATTGATCCTAAAGCACTTTTTAAACTTCTGCAACATGGCAGGTTACTTTTGATTTTTGAAGGTTTCGATGAAATGTCCCAAGTGGGTGATTCTGAAGCTAGAATAAACCATTTTCGTTCTATTTGGAAGTTTTGTTATAAAAACTCAAAAATGATTATTACAGGAAGGCCTAATTTCTTTTTGGACGATGATGAATTAAAAATGGCTTTAGGAATTGAAGAATCAGTAGCAAGTGGACCATATTGTGAAGCAGTACATTTACAACCTTTTTCTTCTCAACAAATTGATAAAAGCCTTAGGTGGTTAGATAGCAAATCTCGAACACAAATATTAGCATTATCAAAAAAAGATAGTAATTTTTATGAAATTGTTTCAAGGCCTTCGTTGCTATTTATTGTTGCAATATTATGGAAAGAAAAGTCAACAACTTTTGCAAATAAGAATATAAATTCTGCCACAGTAATTTCTCTTTTTATAAATCATAGTTTACGAAGGCAGATAGAAAAACAATCTGATGGACGGAAATTTATGGTTTTGACGGAAAAAGAAAGAAGATTTTTCATGAAAGGGATTGCTGCCTATATGGCCTTCGCGAACCTTCAAAACCAAATTCTTCCATCAGAGTTTAACGAAGCAATTATTAGATTATATGAATACATCCCAGAAGATTTATCCAGTCAATCTAGTGTTGTTAGGGATGAACCAACGAAACCGCTTAAAGAAAGAGTAGGTGATAATATTAATGCGATAGAAGAAATTCAAACGGACGTTAGAACCTATGGTATTCTTGTGCGTGATTATAGTAGAACTGGAGCTTTAAAATTTCCTCATAAATCATTTTTTGAATATCTTTTTGCCGAATATTTGTTCAATGGTATTAATTTTAATAAATCAACTGAATATTTAGCCATTTATAATTCTACTCAAGCTAATTATGACAAAGTAATAAATTGGGTTGAATCTTTGGATTTTTTAGGCGATCTTTTTAAATCTTCTAGCAACGATAATCAAACAAAATCAAAGCTCTCAAGTTTGTTATTCAGAAAGGTCGTTAATAATAATTCATTCTTTTGGGAAAGATGGTTGAACTATATTTATTTGTTCGATGCTAGTGTTCGCTTAAACCTTCCTGGAAAATATCGTTTTTTAAGTCCATTTATTAATATTAAAATGCTACTTTTGCAAATATCTATGCTTTTAATGTTTCTGCCTATAATATCAATGGGTATCTTTGCTAAAGGGACTAGTTTTGTCGAATTATACAATAATATGGAATCTCTTTTTGATAGTCCTGTCAAATATATTTTGGTACTCCTTGGAAGTGTAATATTTAGTTTGGCTTATTTTATTACTGTCTTTCCACTCTTCAGAAGGTTTACTCAAAAATCATCTTCAAGATTTAGTATTGGGGATAAGATATCATTATGGTTATTGCTAATAAAAAGCATTGGTATTTCATCCTCTGACTTAAATAGTAGTTTTGGAAATAATATATCTAAGGCACTTCCTAAATTATATTCTTATTTTAACCTAAAAGAAAGAATAAAAGCTAAAGAAGAATTTGAAAAAGTGAAAGAATAATGATAATAAATAGGCCTTATTACGCCCTTTAAGGCCAGGCAAAAAGACCCGCTCCCTCGGATTAGCAAACCGAGTTTAAATCCCTCTTTGTAAAAATTATTTTCTGAGTATGGAGTTTTTGAAGCTTTATCATAATTCAAACATTTCCACTATCTCGCTTAATATGCCAACTGTTTTTCTTACAGTTTGAAATTCTTTCAATACTTATGGGGAGAGGATTGAGGAATTATTTGAACATTTGGCTTCCAGTAAAAAATGACCATTTAAAATACTGTTGCCCAATTGGACTACTTATTGTATTTTTGCGCAATGGAGAAAAAACGAGAACTTTATTTTTTCAAGGATTATTATGACAGCAAAGAATAAGAACTTGAAAAGCCTTGATCAATTTATAGACGAAAAGATTGGCAGCAAAGGAACAGAAAAAAGAGAGCAGTTTGAAACTGATTATGACGCTTTCAAGCTTGGTGTTTTGATTCAGCAAGCAAGGGAGAAAAAAGGACTTACCCAGCAACAATTGGCGGAATTGGCCGGGACAAACAAGTCCTACATTTCAAAATTGGAAAGGAACTTAAAGGACATCCGTTTCTCAACATTACAGAGAATTATCAATGAAGGTCTTAACGGACACCTGGATGTTTCAATAAGACTTGAATAATCAATACATCATAGCAGGATGCAATGGTGCCGGTAAAACTACCGCTTCTTTTACGGTTTTGCCTGAGATGCTTAATTGTGGGGAGTTTGTTAATGCCGATGAAATTGCCCGGGGTTTATCAACATTTAATCCTGATAAAGCAGCCATTGAAGCGGGCAGGCTGATGCTGAAAAAGATTGATGACCTGATGGGTGTAAAGGTTGATTTTGCATTTGAAACCACACTTTCGTCAAGGAGTTTTGTGAATACAATATCAAAGGCCAAGGAATCAGGGTATCAGGTTACATTGCTGTTTTTTTGGCTTGAGTCGGTGAATCTGGCAATTGAAAGAGTGAAAATCAGAGTGGAAGAGGGTGGTCACAATATCCCGGAAGATGTAATTCGAAGAAGGTATTATTCAGGCTTAAAAAACTTCTTTCAGTTATATTTATCAAAATGTGATTATTGGATGTTGATTGATAATTCCAAAATGAAGCAAATAATTGTAGCTGAAGGAAGTAAAGACACTAAAACAGAAATAATAAATAGTATTACTTTTGATAAAATTTTGAACCTTACAAAATGACTTTACAAGAATTAAAATTATTAAGGGATAAAATCCTCAGAGGCCTTGAGCTTTCCACAGCTAAACTTATCAAGTATAAGAAGGCCCGAAATCTTGATGTGGTTGTCTCCCAAAACGGAAAAATTGTTCGGATAAAAGCCAAGGATTTGTAAATCTGTTTTTAAGCACCCATGTCCATTGCCGTTCCCCAGGATATGTAATCCTATCATAAATCTGATCCCGCTCACTCGGATTTGTGCTATTGGCTCGCTTCGCGAGGCGAGCAAGGCTGGCATCCCTTCGGGGCAATCCGAGTTTAAAACCAGGGCTTTCATATTTCATGAGATTGTGAATATTACAGAAATCAAATAATAATCTGAATGTGATTTTGCTTTACCCCGGAAAAAGTTTAAAAATAGTGCGGTATTCATGCAAACCCGGTTTTCAATTCAAATTTTGCAGGTAAGAATATTTGGAAGAAAATGATGTGTTTTGTATTTTTGGAAGAAAATAATTGAATACTTTTAGACAATGAAAGACGAAATTGTAATATACCAGGACGACCAGCTCTCTGCACGTTTGGAAGTAAGGATAGAGGAAGAATCGGTTTGGCTGAATAGAAAGCAAATTTCAATGTTGTTTGATAGGGATGTAAAAACAATAGGTAAACACATAGCCAATGTTTTGAGCGAAGAACTCAAAGGGTTTTCAGTTGTCGCAAAATTTGCGACAACTGCTTCTGACGGCAAAGTATATCTGGTAGAGTACTATAATTTGGATATGATAATTTCAATTGGTTATCGGGTAAAATCAAAACGTGGTATTCAATTCCGAATTTGGGCAAATAAAGTACTCAAGGAATATCTATTGAGGGGATATGCAGTAAATCAGCGTATTAACCGGATTGAAAATGACATTGATTTTTTAAAGGAAAAAATTGAATTGAAGACTTTTTCAAAATCCCACGACAGATTTTTAATTCTTGACGAAGAAACTGTTTATCATATTGGCGCATCTCTGAAAAACCTTGGCAAAAAATGGTTTGCTTTTTCAAAATTAAAATTTGATGCAAATGAAATTATAAGAAAGTTAGAAAACCACAAATAGTACATAATAAGCCCCGATCACACAGATTTGTGCGATAAGCTTCCGCTAACTCGGATTTGTGCCATATGGCACAAAGATAGGGGCAATCCGGGTTTAAAGCCCTCTTTGAAAGGATTATTTTCTGAGCAAGGAGTTTTTAAAACTTTATCAAAACTTAAGCACACACACTGTCTTATTTAAAAATGTCCGCCGTTTTTCTTTCAGTTTGAAATTCTTTGGATACTTTTCGGGGGATGATTGATGAGATACTTTAACTTATGCAAAATTTTGAGAAACGCATATTTTGATAAAATAGAATGATTAATTATAAAGTTGTAAATTTGCACAATTCTAAAAAGGAGGTATTTAATATGGATTTAAAAGAACATAAAGCTTATCAAAAAGAGTTTAAAGCATACTCAAAAGAGATTACAGCTACAAAAGATTCTACCATGAAATTTCTGATTCGATCAGGTATTAATACACGAACTGGAAGACTTACAAAAACCTATTCCTCTCCTAACTCTACGAGACAAAAATCTAAATAATGTATTCAAAACGAGCTGGTTTAATTTTGGGATTTCATGGTTGCGATAAACCAGTTCGAGATGAGGTTGTTTCAAAGAAAGGTGTTCTTCTAAAGCCAAGTAATAATGATTATGATTGGTTAGGTGGAGGTGTTTATTTTTGGGAGAACAATTTTGCGAGAGCTTTAGAATTTGCCAATTTCTTAAAAAATAATCCACCTCATAATTCTAAGCAGATAATTACAGAACCTGCCGTAATTGGAGCAGTAATTGATTTGGGCTTCTGCTTAGATTTATTGGATTCAGAATATCTAAATTTATTATGGCAAGGATATAACTTGTTGAGAAAGTCTAAAGAAGAATATGGATTGAAAATCCCTCAAAACATTCCATTAAAAGAAAATGTAGACTTGCTTAAAAGATATTTGGATTGTGCAGTAATTGAAACAATACATCAATTTAATGAAGATAAAGATAAACCTCAATTTGATTCAGTAAGAGGTGTGTTTTTTGAAGGGAAGGACTTATATGAAAATGCAGGCTTTAAAGAGAAAAATCATATTCAGATTGCTTTAAGAAATCCAAATTGCATAAAAGGATATTTCGTGCCAAGAGAGTTAGACTCAAAATTCAAAAGACCCTAACTTGGACAAGCCAAAACCAAACAAGGTGATCATGTAAAACTTATGGTGTATTCCTGTTTTGGTTTGTCCAAGTTAGTCGGCAAAATTTATAAATGCATATTTTGCAATTAAGAGTTTTATTATTACTCTTCATTTCATAATAACGACAATGCATTTTAAATTTTGCTTGGATACCTTATCTCTAATATTCTGCCAAAAAGTGGCAGAATATTAGAGATAAGGTACTAACAGAAACTTTGCATAATAAATAGGGTGCTCATGTTGCGCAGCGCCCGATAACCCCTGCTCACACAGATTTGCGCCATTGCCCCGCTTCGCAAGGCGCGGGCATGCCTTCGGTTTAACCCGAGCTTAAAAGCCTCTTTGCAAGAATTGTTTTCTGAGCAAGGAGTTTTAAAACTTTATCATAATTCAAGTACTTCCACTACCTCAATTAAAAAATGTCCACCGTTTTTCCTTCAATTTGAATTTCTTTCAATACTTTTGGGAAAAGGATTGATTCAATACTTAAATGTTTAGGGGCAAGCAAGAATAAACTTTGTACCATATTACAGATTGATATTTTGATTTTGTATTTTTGTGAAAATAAATAATTATGAGAACGATTCAACTAAATATTCCAGACAGCCTTGATTTAAAAGATTACGATTATTCAATGATAATTGCAGCAAAATTGTACGAGGATGCTAAACTTTCGGCAGGCCAAGCAGCCGAGATTGTTGGATTATCAAAAAGAGCCTTTATTGAAATGTTAGGAAAATATGGAGTTTCCATATTTAGCACATCGATTTCTGATTTACAATCCGATATAGCAAATGCCTAAAATTGTAATTTCAGATACAAGCATTCTGATACTTTTCCATAAGATTGAGGAATTTAACCTATTACAAAAAGTTTATGGTGAACTGATTACTACTCCTGAGATAGCAAAGGAATTTGGAGAGGAACTGCCTGATTGGGCAAGAATTCAATCATGTTCCGATAAAAAGTATCTGGATTTTCTTTATACCCAAGTGGATTATGGGGAAGCAAGTGCAATAGCCTTGGCTTCTGAATTTGATGATGTTTTGATTTTACTTGACGATTTAAAGGCACGAAAACTTGCAACACGATTGAAATTTAAGATTACTGGAACACTTGGAGTGATTCATAGAGCAAAACAAATGTCAATTATAGATAAAGTAAAACCTTTGATAGATAAGTTAATTCAAACAGATTTTCGTATCGCTGATAATATTATTGAGGGGATTTTGAAATTGAATAACGAGTAAAAATTGCCAGTTCCTAATACACGTTCACTCGGATTTGTGCCATTGGCATCCCTTCGGGGCAATCCGGGTTTGTAGCCCTCTTTGTACGAATTATTTTCTGAGCAAGGAGTTTTTAAAACTTCATCATAATTCAAGTACTTCCAATGCCTCACTAAAAAGCCAACCGTTTTTCTTTCAGTTTGAAATTCTTTCGATACTTTTGGGGGGCGATTGATGAAATATTTAAACTTTGTGCAACTTATGGTGATGCCAACAAAATTCACGGTTTTTACAATAAAATGAACAAATATGAAAACAATAGGTATCGTAAAAAACAGATTGATTGATAGAATAATGCTTACAAACAATGAGCAATTACTAAATGCAATTGATAGTTTATTCAATTCAACTCAAGCAGGAGATAAACTTTCTTTCGATTCTCATCAAATTGAGATGCTTATGATGAGTGAAAATGATATTCAACAAGGGGAATTAATATCAGAAACTGATTTGAAAAACGAAGATTCTAAATGGATGAATTAACAATATTTTGGACTCAAACAGCAAGGAAACTGCCATGGGGGCAAAACATGCTCATAATCCAAAAGGAGAAAAACTACGATGCCAGAGCCTATTATTTAGGGGCTACGGATAAGATGGCGTGGAGTAGCTCCGTCCCTTTATTGCAAATGAAATCAGATGCCCATAAGCACCACTTACTAATACCAAAACAAAATAATTTCCCTAAATCGTTACAAGAAAATTATGCAGAACAAGCTGACGAATCGTTAAAAAGCGTTTATAACATATCTAAAATGGATAGATGCTGCATATCTGGAATTTGCCATGAATGGACTAAATATTAGCTTGAAATCTCTTTCGAATAAGACAAAACTGGCCAGATCAACTTTTTATTATCATTTCGATAATAAGGAACACTTAATATCAGAATTGCTTAATTATCATAATAGTGAGAATGAAAAGTTTTAAACAGAGTTGAAAAAAGTATTTATCATATTATTAGCATATCTAGCATTGCAGCTTAATGTTTTGTTTGCCCGGGAAAAAACTCAAGCTAAGTATTCGGCTGATGTACCTGAAAGTTTGCTTACCCCAAATAAAGTGGAAACGGATTTGTTGAAAACCTTAAAATTTACCGATGGTTTACCCGATGAGGAAACAGTTAATAAAACCTACATCTTCCTAACCTGATTAATTCACAAATTCATTGAATTTGTGCATTAATCACCGAAGGCCGAAAATATTTGAAATAAATATTTTCGAGGGTTAGTCCTCGAATTTCCTTTGGAAATTCGGCTCTGCAAGCCTTTCAGGCGGCAGAGTGAAAAATTCATGAATTTTTCATGCTAACAGTATCAAGAGGAGTTCAAGCTTTTCTTAACGGAATGCCTGCAGCAACTGCCCTAAAAACACTTATTTATTTTGTTGTACTTTTGCCGACACAAAAATAATATCTATGCACGATCTTCCAGTTTTAACATTGCCAGCACTACTGCAACTATCAGTTAAAAAATTTGTTAACCGTCCGGCGGTTGCTTTTGTTGGTGAAGTTCCAATAACCTACGCCCAGTTCGATAAAAAAAAACTTGCCGTTATCTCCTTGCTCGAGAAGTTAAAAATCCAGCCTGGTGACCGCGTGGCTTTGCTAAGTTCCAACATGCCAAATTGGGGAATCACCTATTTCGCTATCGTTTCGATGGGTGCTGTTGTAGTCCCTATCCTACCAGATTTTAGCGAGCACGAAATAGATAATATTTTGACCCACTCCGAATCAAAAGCCATATTTGTTTCAAATGGTTTAAAAGCCAAAATCAGCAACTTCCAAAAGGAAACCCTGGTACACCGCGTACTGATTGAAGATTATTCAATACTGGAGTCTGATCGGCCACGGGTTCGTTTTAAAGAAGAATCAATCCCAAAAGGGAAATACACTATTGCTGAGGATGATCTGGCGGTAATTATTTACACATCGGGGACAACCGGAAAATCAAAAGGCGTAATGCTCACCCACAAGAACCTTGTTTCCAATGCCATCTCCAGCGGAAGGATTCAGGAAATTAATACCCTCGACCGTTTTTTATCTGTCCTTCCGCTTTCGCATACTTACGAAAATACAATCGGCTTAATTCTTCCGATTCTTAAGGGCTCCAGTATTTATTACATAACCAAACCACCAACACCAGCAATATTACTTCCGGCACTCAAGGCGGTGCGGCCAACTCTGATGCTAACCGTACCATTGATCATCGAAAAGATTTACAAGAACAAAGTTTTGCCCTCTTTCAATAAAAACAAGCTTACAAGGGCATTGTATGCTATGCCTTTCTTGCGCAAAAAAATGAACCAATTGGCCGGCAAAAAACTGATGCAAACTTTTGGCGGCGAGTTGAAGTTTTTTGGAATTGGTGGCGCCAAACTCGACAAAACAGTTGAGAAGTTTCTGCGGGAAGCAAGGTTCCCTTATGCAATTGGTTATGGCCTCACTGAAACATCTCCCTTGCTTGCCGGTGTAAACCCAAAAAATACAAGGTTGCAATCTACCGGGCCAAAACTCGATGGAATAACCCTCAAAATCAATAATCCCGGAATGCTCACCGGCGAAGGTGAGATTTGGGCAAAAGGCCCTAACGTGATGAAAGGCTATTACAAAGAACCAGAACTTACCAGGGAAGTTTTGACCGAAGATGGCTGGTTTAAAACTGGTGACCTGGGTATCCTTGACAAAACCAACTATCTCTACATTCGTGGACGCAGCAAAAATGTGATCATCGGACCGGGAGGCGAAAACATATTTCCTGAAGACATCGAGTCGGTTATCAATAATTTTAAGCACGTGGCCGAATCGCTTGTAATTCAGCAAAAAGGTAAATTGGTTGCCATGGTACACTTCAACCGCGAGGAAATTGAAGAAAAGTACAAAAATATGAAAGAAGAAGTTGAAGCTAAGTGTGAAGACTTGAGCAAAGAATTGCATGAGTACGTAAATGCCAGGGTAAATAAATTTTCGAAAATCCAAATCGTCGAGCCCCACAAAGAGGAATTTATGAAAACTGCCACCAAAAAAATCAAACGGTTTTTATACCAGGGAGTACCAGCATAGGATCGGCATTGAGAGTCTTCTTGGATTTGAGAATGGATTTATTCTAAATATGGCAGATAATCAAGAAGGTAAAATAAAGGTTACTGAGATTCGGGAAATAAATGAGATTACCGATAATCTTTTCATAAAGATAAATACTGGAGACAGTATTATAATTCCTTCAAGACATGAAGAATTCAATAAACTTAAAGAGGAATTGAGTAACTTGACTTCTTCACTTGGTTTAGAGTGGGAAACACAGTTAGATTGGAAATGGAAATAATTGATATCATATGAAGAAATTTAAAAACAAAATACGATATGGACTTATAATAATTGGATTATCCTTTACAATATCTATGATTTTAGGTGTAATTTCATGCAATATTCATGGTGTAATCACAGCCTCTTATTTTTATATTGCTTATCCGATTGTATTAGGATTATTAACTTTAATTGTATTTTTGATAACTAGGATTTTCAATAAAGATTTGGCATTAATAATTGCTGTGATTTTATCAATAATAAATATTAGCTGGAATATCCTACAATTTGTATTAGTACTAAGATGATTAATAATTAATTACGGTTGCCAACAGCAATTCATGGCTCACAGCCGTTTAGCGTTCATCTGGAAAAATGAATAAAAAAGGAAACATACGTATCACTAAAAACCATCCTGCAAGTGGGCGGCTGCGAGCCATATTTGCGGAACGTTAACGGCAAAATTAACTAAGAAACTAAGTAGCATAATTACTATAAACACAATCAAATGAAATATTTAAACCCAGTGGGTAATGCCCCGAGATCTCTGCGTAACAAGATAACGACTGATTTTATAAGGGAAACTAAAAAGAATATCTTTGTGCAAATGACAGCAACAAATGGATTTTAAAATTTTAACAGATAAATTACTTGATGATTACACAAAGGCTGTAAAAGAATCACCTTTTGATAAAATTGATAATATTAAAAAGGTTGAGATGCCTGTGGATTATTTTCAATTTTATAAATCTGTTTCATCTGTTTATTCATCAAAGATTGAGGGAGAGGATATCGATTTTGATAGTTTTTTCAAACATAAATTTTTAAAAGTTAAATTTAAACCTGATTATACCAGAAAAGCCGATGATTTATATGCTGCATACGACTTTATTGACAACAATAAACCGACTTTGGAGAATGTTCAAAAGACACATTCAATCTTGAGTAAAAATTTATTACCAAAAAGCCAACAAGGGTTGATACGGCATAATCTGATGTTTGTAATTAATAGTGACGATAAGATAGAGTATGTTGCTGCAAGCCCCGATATATTAAAGCAAGAGCTTGATAAATTATTTAATGACGTAGAAATATTACTAAGGACAGATTTAAATCCTTACGAAATTTTTTATTATGCTTCATTATTGCATTTAGTTTTTGTAAAAATTCATCCATTTCAAGACGGTAATGGACGCACAGCACGTTTGATGGAGAAGTGGTTCCTGATAGAAAAAATTGGACAAAAGGCAACTTCTGTTCAGTTAGAAAAAAACTATTTCAAAAAACTTAGGGATTATTATTCAAACATCAGAAAGATTGGACTTGAATATGAAAAGTTGGACTATAATAAGAGTCTTGAATTTTTGTTAATGACAGCAAAAGGGATTGATAACCAAAAATAAAAGGCACATGCCCACTTCCCCGGCTTTGTGCCATTACCTCGCCTCGCGAAGCAGGCCTGCCTCGCCGGCAAGGCGGGCTCGCCTCGCGAAGCAGGCATCCCTTCGGGTTAATCCGGGTTTAAAGCCCTCTTTGTAAGGATTATTTTCTAAACAAAGAGTTTTTAAAACTTCATCATAAATCAAATACACGCTGTCTCCTTTAAAAATGCCCACCGTTTTCCTTTCAATTTGAATTTCTTTTCGATACTTTAGGGGGGCTGATTGATGAAATATTTAAACGTTATTGCAAACATTAAAATAATTCAATACGAATGTTTGAGAATTATGAAATTTACCCTATCTTTGTTGTCTAATTAGACAATGTAAATAGTATTTTTAAATGCCCACAATAAAAATTATTGATTCGATTAATGTTGATGTTTATGCAAGAAAACATCCACCGCCTCATTTTTATGTTTTATTCGCAGAATACGAGGAGTTGATTGTTATCAAGACTCTGGAGACTTACATTAGACATGTTCCGATGCCTCAGAGAAAAAAGGTAATAAAATGGGCTGAAACACAAAAAGAATTACTGCTCAATAACTTTAAACGTTTAAATCCAGTATTATGAGAAGAAAACTGAAAATACCAAGGATTATAAAAATTGAAAGAATTGATGGGTTTAAAATCTATTGCATGTTTAACAATGGAGAGTCGAAACTAATTGATTTTAATCCAATTTTAAAAGAATGGAAATTGACACCAACAGATGTTGAATACCCACTATTAGAGAAAAAGGAATTTCAAAAAGTAAATTTGAGAAATTATACGCTATCATGGGATAATTTACCTGTCTTGTTGATGAATGAAGAAGGGGAAGAAGAACAATTCCCATACGAAATAGACCCATATTATTTGTATCAAAATAGCCAGGCAGTTGAGGATAAACATTCATTTAAGGTTGGTGGTTTGATACGAAGTGCTCGATTGAAAGAAGGGTTAACTCAAGAACAACTTGCACTGAGAAGTGGCACATCACGCTTTTATATTTCGAGACTTGAGAATGAAAAAACAGATATTGAATTATCGACCTTTAGAAAAATAATAGAAGCAGGATTAGGAAAGAATTTGAGAATAGTGATTGAATAACGCTTACAAACAGCAAATCATGGCTCACAGCCGTTTAGCGGTCATCTTGGAGAAACGATTGGAAAAAGAAACATACGAATAATTTATAAACTTCCGGCAAGTGAACGGCTGCGAGCCATATTTGCGGAATGTTACCGTGCATTTGAAAATTTTTCTTTGTACGATAATTTACCGTACATTTGTAAAAAATTTATTATGGAAGCACAATTAAACAAAAATGAACGGATCGAGATAAGGGTATCTTCTGATGACAAACGAATTTTTCAAAAAGCACATAAACTAAGTGGAGATAATTCTTTTAGCAGCTTTATTGTTCGAATTGTAAAAAAACAAGCAGAAGAAATAGTTGCAAAAAACGACCGGATTATTGTCAGTGAAAGAGATCGGGAGGAATTTTTTGATGCTGTATTCGGACAAAGTAAACCAAATCAAAAATTGGTTGAAGCAGCTGAAAAGTATAAATCTCAAACTACACTTTCGTGAAAATTCAACTATTAGAAAAAAATCATAATAGAAATGACTTCACTTGTGAAGAAGATTCTTTAACTGAATATATTAGAAAACAGGTTAGTCAGGATATTCGTAAAAGACTTGCTATTTGTTTTGTTGCAGTTGATAATGATCAAAATGTAATAGGGTACTATACATTAACAAGTGAAAGTCTCGGTCGGGAATTAATACCTGATAAATACTTAAAACAAGTACCTAAAAATTACAATGCTCCGGTTATCTTGTTGGGTCGAATGGCCAGAGATATTAAAACAAAAGGAACAGGACTTGGGGAATACCTTCTTATGGATGCACTATTTAGGAGTTACAAATTGTCGAATAAAAGTATTGGAGCAATGGCTGGAGTTGTAGATCCAATCAATGAAAAAGTAGTTGAATTTTACAAAAAATATGGATTTGAACAGCTTCCGGATAGTGAGAAGATGTTTCTCCCGATGAAAGTTGTTGGACAACTAAAATAAAAACGCATCACAATATACTGCATAATTAATGGCAGGGAAAGTGCTATCCCGAAAGCTTTCGGGACAAGGCTTGTATCCCCTGCCTTGCCGGCAGGCAGGCGCTCAAACTTCATCCGCCAACTGGCCATAGCCCTTAACTTAACCCCCTCCCCCGGATTTGTTATCCGAGCTTAAAACCCTCTTTGTAAAAATTATTTTCTGAACAAGGAGTTTTTAAAGCTTCATCATAATTCAAGCAATCCCACTGCCTCACCAAAAATGTCCACTGTTTTCCTTTCAATTTGAAATTCTTTCGATACTTTTAGGGGAGCGATTGATAAAATGTTTAAACGTTGAAAGTTCATCCCGAAGTTTCGGGATCAAATTATTGAAAACAGTTCTTTCTCTTCGTAAAGGCTTCAAAAGTTGGGTGCTTTATTTTTCGCCAACACACAGGTTTGTCCGGGCTGAAACACAGTCCGACCCTAAGCCATCGCTTATTCCACAGGCCAAATCCTCCCGATAACTACCGGGAGCACAGCCATCCTTGCGCACGAGGCCAGCTATCTAAGCAAACCTTGCCTCACGCCGGGGCAGAAGGATGAAGGCCACGAAACTTTAACAAGCGGCTCATAGCCCAGATCGTTACCCAACATAAAAAACAGAAATCCATATTGTACACTTGATAGTGTAACACACTAAATTTGTTACTTTTCTGACTTTCATTTATCTTTGTTGAAATCAATTTCATACAATTACAAAGATGTCAAATATTAAACTATTTCAAAGCCAACAAGTCCGAACTCATTGGGACAAAACAGAGGAAAAGTGGTATTTTGCTATCGTTGATATTATTGAGATATTGACAGTAAGTACTAAGCCCAGGGACTACTGGTACAGGCTGGAAAAAAGGGAAAGGGAAAATGGGATTGAACTGTCGACAAATTGTCGACAGTTCAAAATGAAAGCAAAAGATGGGAAAATGCGGGATACAGAAATCGCGGATACAGAAACACTTTTGCGTATAATTCAATCAATCCCATCACCAAAAGCAGGGCCATTTAAACGATGGTTAGCAAAGGTAGGTTACGAGAGACTTGAAAAAATTGAAAACCCTGAATTGATATTTTCAATGCTTGGTGAAGCATCAACTACGAAAGTCGCGTAAGCAAAAAATGCGAAAGGTTTTGTTGAAAATAGAAGCGCTGCTAGAATTGGTGGAACAATTGCAGGAAATGCAAGACGAGAACTAGAAGATGAAAGTGGTGAGAAAATAATTTCATCAGAAAACTACCTGCAGATAGAGAAAACTGGTAAACTAAATGGCAAGAATAAAAATTGAATTTTCGATTGAATTAACAAAAAGACAATAAATTACGTTGGGTAACAGCAAATCATGGCTCACAGCCGGTTAGCGCTCATCTGGAAAAATGAGTGAAAAGGGAAACATACGAACCAATAAAAACCATACAGTAAGTGTGCGGCTGCGAGCCATATTTACCAACCGATACAATCACTGATAATTAAAATACAATGAATTTTGAATGTAAACAGCTTTAAATTACGGATGACCCTGATTTTGGATGCACGATTGAGTTTAGTGATTCATTAGATGAATACGATGAAAATCAGACATTGGAGGAACTTTTAAATCAGGCTGGCAAATACTTATTGATTCAGAGAAGCTACCCGGAAAATGAATATGAGAATGATTGGTTTACAATAGAATCTTCGGAAATCGATATTGATTTTAGTCAAAAAGATGATATGTACATCAAGCTTTGCAAGGATGAGTTTGAAATTTATTCCTTTTGTAAATAAATGGCCGTAATAAACTATATCTATATATGCTTGTTATTATATAAAACTATAATTAAATTATTATGAAATCTAAATACTTCCCTACAATTATTGCTCTTTTAATTTTTCAATGTACAACAATTTCACAAAGCCATATCTGGACAGGTATTGGCGGAGATAATAATTGGTTTAAGAATGATAATTGGAACTCCGGCACTGTTCCATCAATCGAAAGTGACGTTTTAATCCCAACCGGATTTACTGTTGAAATTAACGGCTAATTCTTTTTTTGGAGTGCTATGAAAAGTATTTTGCGATTCGGTATATGGTAAAATCTACGTCTCTAATACCATAATTGTTGGTTATAAATCGTTGTATTTTTCCATTCATATTTTCTGCTT
>Ga0307990_1000133_pt1 | contig 70595 bp, 57 predicted proteins | sample EllFjometagen129_FD_203168 | JGI IMG/M metagenome (GOLD analysis project Ga0307990, IMG submission 203168) | Marine microbial communities from Ellis Fjord, Antarctic Ocean - #129 | ecosystem: Environmental > Aquatic > Marine > Unclassified | place: Southern Ocean | collected 2014-10-08
AAGTGAGCAACACCGTTTTTGCCGAAAGTTGATAAAAGAATAATTCGTGTCTATCTTTTTAGTCGGGCTTTTAAATATCAATAGCCACATCCTTTAGGTTGTGGATTGAATTGAAATCATGAAAGACACCCGCCTTTTCTTTGTCAATGCCTTCGGCATTGACAAAGAAAAGGCGGGGGAGTCACTTCAAAATTTATTAACCCCCGGGTTAAAACCCGGGGCTATTGAAAAGCACTGACTTTATAGACGGTCACTAATTACGCAAAGCATCCCTTATCGTTAGGTTTTATTCTCATTCAGGGCGGTGGCAGGTATTGTTATCGCCCTGATTTTATTTTAACCAACCATAAAAAGCGGCGCTAAACAAGGGAAAATTGTTAATCAATCGGGCGATCAAACTTCTACCTAACTCAAACCTTGATATCATCCAGGTCTTTCCAGGGTATAATACGGTTAGTGCCAATATTTTGTTTTACCGTTCCTCCATATACAAGCATGGTTTCTGAAGGAATGTCGGGGAAGTTTCGTTCCCAAAATTTCAATGGCTTTAAAAACGAAGTGGAAAATGTTTGACCCGATTTTATTTCCACGATATCAAGTTTATCACCCTTATCAATAATCAAATCAATTTCATTTTATACATATTTGCAATTCTTTTGCAAAAATGTATAATTATTTTATCAGGTTAAAGAAAATGATTTACGTGGCGGGGGTTTCGGGTTCATGTTTTTAGTTTGCACACCGGATTGCAAATTGGGGCTTGCTTGTGTGAATACCCTGGAAACCCTTGAACCCGGCAAAGCTTATTTTGTGCTGATGGATGAAGCGGCAACGTTGACCTATCCGGAGTGTGATGGGATGAAGGCTTCTATATCTCGAACTCTGACAGTCCGACAGCTGGCGGACTGTCAGAGTTTATCACCCTGGAATCTTCCAAACCCATCCCCGATTTCACATAATGTTGCCATTCCAGTTACTGCTTTTAAAGATGGACAAATAAAAGCCGGGGATATTATTGGAGCTTTTGATGCAGACGGTAATTGTTACGGAGTAGCCCGATGGGACAAGAAAAATACTTCCATCACCCTTTTTGGTGACGACCCGACCACAATAGAAATTGACGGCTTCACCACCGGGGAATCAATATATTTCAAACTGTACAGTCCCGAAACGGAAAGCGAAACTAAGCTCATTGTAGAATTTGACCAATCGCTGACCGATCATGACGGAACTTTTAGAGAGAATGCTTTATCAGCCATCAAATCAATGACTGTTAACTCTACCTCTGTTTCTTCAGCAGCGTTTTCAAATGTCAACATGTATCCCAATCCTGCAAAGGATATTTTGCATATAGATTTTGGGATGCTGTCGAATGCCTCACTTCAAATCCTAAATCTGCAAGGGCAGGTAATGCTAAGTAAGCAGTTGTCAGGCCAGACCAAGGAACTCGACATTTCAACACTACCCGCGGGCTTGTACTTCGTGCAATTGGAAAGTGAGCAACACCGTTTTTGCCGAAAGTTGATAAAAGAATAATTCGTGTCTATCTTTTTAGTCGGGCTTTTAAATATCAATAGCCACATCCTTTAGGTTGTGGATTGAATTGAAATCATGAAAGACCCCCGCCTTTTCTTTGTCAATGCCGAAGGCATTGACAAAGAAAAGGCGGGGGAGTCACTTCAAAATTTATTAACCCCCGGGTTAAAACCCGGGGCTATTGAAAAGCACTGACTTTATAGACGGTCACTAATTACGCAAAACATCCCTTATCGTTAGGTTTTTTTTCTCATTCAGGGTGGTGGCAGATTTTGCCATCGCCCTGTTTATTAGCCGTAAAAAATTTATGAATTTTCCGGGTTAATCAACATTTGCGCATTGTCCAATAAATGTTAAATGAAAGAGAAAATTATTGTTGTCCGATTAAAGCTGACAGATTCTTCGCCCCGCTTCCACCCAACACTATAGTATCTGATCTTTTCGAGTTCCAAACCCCTGAAAAATCGGCCTCAAAGTGTGATGACAAGTTCAAATAGATTTCTTGCCGCACGTGCGGCATCGAAATGACCCTGAACATACGTTGATTTGGGGGGTGGAAGGAATCGGGCGCGGAGCGCCCGATTCCTTCCACCCAACAACCACAACTCTAACGGTGTCACCTCGAAGGAGCTTGCAGCCTGCCCCGACCATTCGGGGACTGAGAGGTCTGGTTTTTAACACCTTACAAAGAGTTGTCATTAGTATAAATAAGCCGGCTGGCATAGGCTAAGAAATCCGCTTAAAGTTATCGCCATTATTTACATCCACAAAAAGGGTAGTAGGATGGGAAATATTAATCCCAACCCTATTATTGCATTTTTTTCATCCACTCACCGGCTTTTGTTTCCTGCCTGGTTTTGGTATAAAAATCAACGAGGGCATAGATATAGTCTTTGTTTTCCGGCTCCAGGTTTATCGCCTTCAGAAGAGATTCTTCCGCCCGGGCAGGTTTGTTGAGGTATTGATAAATCAAACCAAGGTTGTAGAAAATCCGTGATCTTTCCGGCATTAACAAAGCTGCTTTCTCAAGGGTTTCTGTCGATGCAGGAAGTTTATTCATCTCGGCCTGCAATAAGCCGAGAGAATAATAAACCTCCTGTTGCCCGGGATGGTTTTGGATGACCTCTTTGAAAAGCTGTTCAGCTTTTTCGTTTTGCTGCTGCACGTTGTAGAGCATGGCCAGGTTGATTTTTGCCGGGAAAAACTCATCATCGATCGCGATGGCTTTTTGGTAGTTTTGTTCAGCCTCGGTAGTTTTTCCCTGCCTTGAATATAGATTGGCAAGGTTGAAACTCCCGGCAGCAAAATCAGCAGTGTATTCCATAGCCTTTTCGTATTCTGATAGAGATTCACGATAGGATTTTATCCAGGATGAATCCACTGCCCGCGCAGGCAATTGTGAAAGTTTGAGCGCGGCCTCGGCCCGCACAGCTTTTACAGGATCATGGAGCATGGGAACATACGAAGCTTTGAATTCTTCGATGGTGGCCGGGTTTAAGTTCCTCACCGCATAATGCCGCATTATCGGGTCTTCATCCGTGAGGTGTAGTTTAAGTGCATTTAAAGCTATTTCATCCTGATAATTTGCCAATAGTGAAAGGGCTGTTGCCCGCACCATAACCGGATACAGATTTTCGGAAGCATTGGCAATGGCGATTAAACCACCAAGTGCCGCAGGATCGCCATCTTCGCCACCAGCGATAATGGTACCATAATGTGCAGCCCTGCTTTTACCATACCACTCGGTGATATATTTTTCTGACCATTGGGCAGTTTTGTCGGTGTGACAACTGTTGCATGCGTTGGGTACTCCTAAACTTAAAGTCAGGTCGGGACGGGGAATCCTGAAGCTGTGATCGCGGCGGTAGTCCACACCCATATAAAATCCGCCATCTGTATGGCAGTTGATACACAAAGCTCCTTCGCCTTCCAGGTTGTACATCTGCCGGTGATTGCCTTCCTGCAATTCCGGGTTGTTTTTTTTCTTGTGAAAATGATGATTGTAGGTATCGTAAATTTCAGGGCGGTGGCATTGGAGGCAAAGATCGTTTCCGGTTTTTATGAGTTTAAGGCTGTGTGCATCGTGGCAGTCGTTGCACTTCACATCGTTCATGTACATTTTACTTTGAAGGAAAGAGCCGTAAACATAATCTTCTTCAAGGATTTGCCCATCGGAATAATAATAGGGGTGGCCGGTAAGTTGCGGGATGTAATGGTCGAGCAGGGCGCCTCCAAAATGGTCAAAATCGCTGAGTGCCGATCGGCGAACATGACAGCGGGCGCATAAATCCACGTATTGCCGCGTATCCTGGTCGCGGGTATTTACAAGTAATGCCGTGTTGTTATCTGTTGGACGGGCCATTTCGGGAAGCTTGGCCCAATCGAGATGGGCAGAGCCCGGGCCATGGCAGGCTTCGCAATTTACGTTGATATCCGACCAGGTAGTTTGATAAACACCGGTTTTATGATCGTAGTTTTTTTGCAAATGTGTAGAATGACAATCGGCACACATGCCATTCCAATTTTGGGCCTGGTTTGTCCAGTAAAGCCAGTTGCCCGGATCAACATCTTCGTCAGCATAAACGGCCGCCGACATGTCGTACCATTTATTATCCCGCGAATCCCAGGTTAGATGCAGGGTTTGCATTTTACCGTTTTCGAAGGGAATTAAATATTGCTGCAAGGGCCACCAGCCAAAAGTATGGGTGATTTCAAGTTCCTGAAATACACCTCCCGGACCATTGGTGAAAACAAAAAACTTCCCATCTCTTTTGTAAAACCGACTTGTATCACCAGCTTTAGAGACGAAAAAGGCATCATCAAAATCACCCAGCACAGTTTTCTCGGTTGCGATAGACATAGCACGGTCGTGGTCAGATTTTTCCCAAAGGTCGAACTCTATTTTATGACATTCAATACAGGTTTCACCACCAACAAAAAATGGCTTATCTGAAAGAATGGCTCCCGCATCCGCATAATAATGGAACATAATCCATTGTGCCGGGAATGCCAGAACGATGATTAGTAGCGAGATGAAGCCGGTGATTTTCCAGGTGTTTGTCAAAGTGGGTTAATAGCCTGCCTCGCCTAAGCACAGGCCATTTCAGGCGGCAAGGCGGGTTATTGGTTAATTAGTTAATCGTTATTAAGTTAATAGTTTATTGGGTAGAGATGCCCATCAGGGGGCGGGTGTCTGTACAAATTAATGTGTTGATGTGTGTCATGTTTTATTTTATAATGATATTTCGTAATGTAATTCCTTTTTGAGTTAGTCTGTATTTTTGTTTTGGATGATTCGGGCTGTTAGGATATTTCATTTGAATAAAACCTTCTTCAATCGCAGGAATGATATAATGAACTCTAAAATAATCATCATGTTTCAAGGCTAATCTTTCTTGTATTTCAACTCTCTTCATTTCTGTGTGCATTGCTAAAATCAACCTTTTAACTTCCCCACTAACTTCCCCACTATATTTTTCGGCTGTTGCAAATGGTCTGTAAATAATGGCTCTAAAAGAAATGGCTCAAAGAACCTTCCCAACAGTGGGTCAGATTGTAAATAGTCTGACAGGGCTTTTCTTTCCCCGGAAAACTCTGATTGAACACTGCTAATAAATATTTTCTTTTTAGCTAATACGAGCCTTTTTGTTTATTCATTTCAGTTTTGAAATGAAGCCGATGATTTTCCAGATGTTTGTCACAGGGGATTAAAGAATAAATTATTGATGTGAAACTGTAGTTTTAATTTTCGGGTTTTGCTTTGCGTGAAACTGCCAAAATCAAATCGAGCTTTTCAGCAATTTCCGAATCAATCAAATCATCCGGAATATAATTAACTAGTTTATAGAACTCGTTTTTTCGGAGGATTAAAGGAATTTCCATTTTTTTGGAATATTCCCTGAAAAGGGGTTCCATAAATTCATCCGAAGCTTTAAAATCATCTGAATAGGGATTTCCTTTTCCAAGTGTGTCAAGGGCTTTTAACAAATCATTTTCAGCTTCTATTATCAACCTCATGCGCTTTTCATTTTCAGCCTGTGTAAATAAAGTTTGCTCTGGTACTTCATCCAAAATGTAATTCATGAAAGTTTCACGATTGCACAAGTAATTTTCTATTTCACGTTTATTCCATTGTGTTTCCAAAAGTTTGCTTCCCGTATCCAGTTCTTTGTCCAGGCGATCGAAAATTGCAATTCCAACGAGGTCTGTTTTTGCTTCAAGGATACCAAAAAAATGATCTCTTGCTTTTTGTGGTAAATTGGTTGATACATAATAAACAAACGGATCAGCCAGGTGTGGTAAAATCGGATGATTGAGTTTTTTGGCGAATTCTTTCAAAATCGATAAATCAGTAGCATCTTCCAGATAAAGCACCCAACCTTTTTGTTCTGCCTGGTAATAATGTTCAAATCCAATGGTGGTTAATGATTTTATCAACTGTGTTTTTTTATTCATCACGTGCGGCGATCCGGTAAAAGCTACAACAGTACCTTTGTTGGCAGCTTCGTTGAGTACAACTTCTGAATGGCTTGCAGCAACAATTTGGGAGTTGTTAATTTCGGCTATTTCCTGAATCAGGTTAAAAATTAACCTTTGCCTTAAGATTTCAAGGTGGGCATCTGGTTCGTCTAACAGCAAAATGCTATTGGGGTTTGCATAAAGGTAAACCAAAAGAAGCAACACTTGTTGCACGCCACGACCTGATGAAGAAAGGTTAAGTTTTAAGCCAGATGGTTCGGTATATGAAATCAGAATTTCGTTACGATCGGTGTAATCGGGAGCCAAGAGATTGATGCCGAAAATTTGTTTCATGTACTGAACTACATTTTCCCAATAAAGAGGATTGTCATTAAAAACAGTAAAACACAGGTTACGCAATACCTGGGCTGTTTGTCCCTGACCGATTAAAAACTCGATTTCTCCGGGTTGTTTATGAAATTCCTGTTCGATCAGGCCCGACATAGGGGGAAGGAATGCGATGTTGAGATTTGAAAGTTTGGGGACAGGCATCCTCAAAGGTTTTTTATCTTCCGTTAAACGCAAGGGGCGGCAATAAAACGATTCTTCGTTTGCATAATAAAACTCAAAGCCACACTCCCAGTTTTTTTGATCACTAAACCCTTTCACCAGAATATCGATGTACACATTTTCATTGTTTCTTAATTCTTTGTTAAACTGATGCGTATGTAAATCTTTCCAAATGTTTTTAATGGTAGAAACAGGTATTGCAGATAAATCTTTTCGGTTTATGGTAATTCCAGCTCGATCCTTAGGCTGTTTTTCTTTATCAAATCCGCGTTTCTCTACCCATTTTCGATAACCTGTTTCCCATAACGAAAGGGCTTGTAAGGCGGTAGTTTTGCCAGAGTTGTTCGGGCCGATAAAAACCACCGGTGGAGTAAGCTCAATTTCTGCATGTGGGAATCGTTTAAAGTTTTTGACAATTAATTTTGTAATCATCGATACAGCTATTTAAATTTTAATCTCATCGGGTAATTTTATTGGTAACATTGTTATTGGTTAATCGTGCCGAAGTGTAGCTTCGAGCATGCCCGGGCTTTGCCCGGCATTAATTGTTGTTTGGGTATTTGTTATTGTTATTTTGATGTGTATCATGTTTTATTTCCATTCCATCAATTTAAAATCATCCACGGTTTTGGTTTCTGTATTGAAATTAATACCAAGCAACAATTTTTGCCGCGGATCAGCCTGGTATTTGTCGGCATATTTTTTATCCCTGATTTGTTGGATGGCCTTTTCGGCACTCTGATTTATTTTAAATTCAATGATATAAATTGTTTCGGTGGTTTTAACAACTGCATCAATGCGACCGTCTATGGTTAGTATCTCTGCTTCAATTTTATATCCTGTTAGTTTCATCACCATGTAAAATAGTGAATGGAAGTATTTTTCTTTTTCGTCAAGAATGGTGTAAGGGATATTTTTAAAGAGCGTGTTGATATGACCGATAAACTTATTCATATCCTGATCGTCAAAACTTTTCACAATGTCCACCAGCAACATATCGGTTTTATCAAGCTTGCCAAGCGTTAATTCGGCAAGAATGTGTGTGGTAAAAGAATCGGCCACTTCCTTGTTGGGATAATCAAGTACGAAAGTATTCCTGAAAATATCAAAGCTTTTAATCGTGAGGTATCCGGTTTGGAAAAGCAGGGGTATCAGCGACATATTTTGTAAATCGTATTTGTCGAGCAAACTTACATTGATGGTTCTTTTTTCGATATCAAAGGCTGTGTAATGCTCATGCCTGATTTTTTTGGTTAGAAATGTGGGAGTTCCTGTGGTAAACCAGTAATTGTTAAAGGTTTCTTTGGCAAAAAGATTAAGTAAGGAAACCGGATTGTAAACAAAATTTTGGCCATCCCACGAATAGCCGTTGTACCACTCTTTAATTACCGGCTTAATGTCAGGGTAATAACCTGCATAAACATCCTGAACTTTTTGAATATAGTCAGGGAAATATTGTTCGACTTCTTCCTGGGTCCAACCGAGAAGGGTAGTAAAACGTTTATCTAGGGTAATGTCTTCGAGGTTGTTCAAATCGGAGAAAATGGAAACCTTGCTGAATTTGGAAACGCCCGTAATAAAGAAAAACCGGATGTATTGATCTGCATCTTTAATTACAGAATAGAAATTTTTAAGGATTTCACGATTTTCCTCCGCTTTATCAAGTTGGGTAAGGTAATCGATAATAGGCTTATCATATTCATCGATGAGCACTACCACGCGATTTTTGACACTGAGCATTTCAATGAGCGACCTGAATTTGGATTGCGCCCCAATCGTTGTAAATTTCAAATTGTAGCTTAGTGCTATTCTATCGAGTTCGTTACTTATCGCTGCTGCCAGGCCAATGGTTTTGTACTCAATATTTGAGAAAGAAATTTTGATAACCGGATGAGTCTCCCAATCTATTTTATCATAAATCCATAAACCTTTAAACAATTCTTTATTTCCTAAAAAAATTTCTTTAATAGTGTTGAGTAGCAAGGATTTTCCAAATCGTCGTGGCCGGGAAAGAAAATAATACTGTTGACGAAACAGTTTGAAAATTTGTTCTGTTTTATCAATGTAAATACATTTATTTTCGATTAGTTTTGAAAACTCCTGATGTCCAATTGGAAGATTTTTCATCGTTATGCTGTTAAATTAATTCTGGACAAAGTTACTGAAAAAGGACTTGGGAAAAGCTTGGCCTTGACGATCTTGTAAATAATTAATCATTTTTTCTTAGTGTATCTGATGCGACATAACAATTAAACCAAGATAGGCGTTCTGAATTTAGGTGGCTCTACAACCAATCCCATTTTAAAACGAAATTATTGTTCTTGACCTTTTCCACAATTAACGATTAACCCAATAACCATTAACGATTAACCCAATTCCCCTACACATAAACCGCCTGTCCTTTTTCAAATTCCTTCCGCTTGATTGGTTTGCTCGTATCCACCTTCACCATCCCCTGTTCCACAATTACCGGGTAATAATCTAATGCACGGGGCGCCGGCGGGTTGATTACGTTTCCAGTCATGTCAAACTGGGAAGCGTGGCAGGGGCAGATGAATTCTTTTTTATCAGCATCCCACGACACCGAGCAGGCCAGGTGTGTGCATTTTAACGACAGTGCCAACAAGCCACCATCATCAAGCCTCACCAGGTAAAATTGCCCGCTGCGAAAAGGAGTTACCGATCCTTTAGCAATGTTGTCCAGATTCCCCACATTTTTCATGCTGCTGATCTTCCTGGCTTCAGTTTTATGTTTGGGTGATAAAAATGAGGTGAATGCCCAGATTACTTCCAAACCTGCCAGCGCACCCAAGCCCCACCAGGCCTTCTTTAAAAAGCTACGGCGGTTAGTTGCCTTCGTTTTGGTTTCCTTTTTTAAATTTGGTATCTTAGTGTGTTTTTTGTTTTTGAGCATGTTCTATTTCAAAATTCTATCTTAAATTCTATCTTAAATTCTATCTTAAATTCTATCTTAAATTCTATCTTAAATTCTATCTTAAATTCTATCTTAAATTCTATCTTAATTTATCTTATTTTCAATCAAGCGCCACTCTGGTTTTATTGTTGATTTGCTGTTATTAAAAATCATAAAATCTTTCTTTGACATTTCGTACAATAAGTTTTTAATTTTAGTCCGTTTTTGTTCTTCATTCAATGCGTTTGATAGCTTATCGAGAATTAGCTTATCAATGTCGTCTCTGCTAGCTTTTTTGTATTCTTTGATAAATTTAAGAATTAAATCTTTGTAGTAGGCTTTATCAAAAGCACGGTTTTTAATATATTTTGCTTTGTCATCAGTAGCTGCCGCCACAGAAGATGCTACAAAATAGTTTGGTTTTCTACCTTCGATCAATTTATCTTTTCTTAGTGTTTTAACAGCTTGATCAGAAATGGAGTGCCTTTTTTGTACTCTGTCTAAAAGTACAACATGGTCAAGGGGGAGGTCTTTTCTTTCAATTAATAATTTCGAATAATTTTCATCAATTGAATGACCATAAATTTGAAGTTCAACCTTTAATTTTTCAGATATCAAGTATTCAGGAAGAGGGAAAAATCTATTACGTTGTGCTAAATACATATTGTGAATTCCATAGCCCAGGGTGTCGATCATTCCTAAATTAACCATGGCTTGTGCAAGCCATGGGTTTCTATATTTTTCCGGTGTCTTTTTCCCGCTTGAGTATTCTTCAGGTTTTCCCTCGAAGAAACTGCCAGCATTTACAAATATTAGTTTGTCGAGTTTTTCTGTTACAATAATTCTACTGTTTAGGGAGTAATCCTGATGCACAATGCAATTGTGTAATGCTTCCAGAATAGAGCGGGTTTCATATTTGGAGACGGTTGTAGCCAGTAATTCATTGTCAGGAAAAAATTTATATTTTACGTTTCTAATGTTTTGTAAAATCCTCGATGTGGCTAAAAGATACGGGCAATTAAAATGCTCATAAGCTTTTTCCTGTGTTTCAAGTTTCCACGTAATTTCTGCAATTGCCGGGAGTAAATAATGTGATGATTCTGATCGTCCTAAGAGCAGAATAGCGGTATTTGTAATTTGGCCATTAATAGTTACTTTGGCTTTATCTAAAAAAGTCTTATCATCCCATTTATCAATTTCTTCAAGATGTTTTGGGGTGATGCTTTTTTCTTTAAATTTTTGTCTGGCAATTTTTAAGGCTTCATCATCTAAATCGTTTATGCTTGCATCGCTAATTATTTTTGCACTCCAATCTTCCAAGGAATTATAGATCATGCGCAAATAATCAGGGAAGTTTTGCAAATTTGTTTTATTGCTACCTATTCGAATGTAGGGTTTCTTTTTAAAACAGGTTGGTTCGCCTTTTGCTGATGGGATTCGTAACAAAACCAAATCTTTATTATGGTGTATAAATTCAAAAATCCCGAAATTGATTTTAGGAATTAATAAATTGCGAACCCATAACTCCAAATCTTGATTTCCTTGTTTTGCCTTGCTGAAATAAAAATTAGTTCCTATAATCTCATGGGATGAATCATCAATTCCCCAAACTAAATATCCAAAAGTTTTATTGGCAATAGCTGCACCATTACTAAGTGATGAGATGTATTCTCCAATTTGCTCATTGGTTATGCTGCCTTTACCGGATTTGAATTCAACCCAATTTGTCTCTGAAGGCAATGCTACCAGTTCATCCAATAAACAACAAAGCTTTTCTAGTGTCATAATTCTTTTTTTATACAGCTAATATTTGCAGTTTTTTTTACCAAACCAAATGCATCCCCTCACCTCTCAAAAATGTTCCGATCAGCATCAAAACAATATAGGCCGAAGAAAACAAAATAAAAAGTGAAAGGACGACATCAATTAACTTATCGCTCAATTTTCTTTTTATCAGCAGAATAAATCCCCAGGTTAATGCTCCCAAAAAAAGTAAGGGGAAAAACCCTTCGCTGATCCATGAAGGTAAAAATGTTGTGTGCTGCTGAAAATGAAAAACGTATTCATCAAACAAAACGAGTATGGGTGTAATAATTAATCCCGCTAAGGCCGACCACAAAATAATGTGCTTAAAAGTATTACTGGAAAAATCAATCCTCCCGGTTTCGCTTTTGTAATTAATAAATGGAAACAGAATAAAACCTGCCAGCAGAAGCAAGGGGATAATTAAAACAGCAAAAACAGGATGGAAATGCAGCAGCAATTCCTGGATGCCCTGGAAATACCAGGGCGATTTGGCCGGGTTGGGGCTAAATGCCGGATTGGCTTTTTGCTGTAAAGGGGCATCAAAAAGCAGGCTGAAAACCAAAACGAAAGCCAGCAAGACCAAAGCTGTAACAAGCTCACGATTTACAAGATGCGGGTAGCTATCCGTTAATTTCAGGTCGGTATCATTTGTTTTTCGTGGAAGGATTACACCTCCGTTTTTTCGAACTTTCCAAATATGCCATACCAGAAAAAGTGTAATCAATCCGGGCAAAACCGCAGTATGAAATGTGTAAAAATTGGTCAGGGTTTCTGCGCCAACCTCAGTGCCTCCCCGAATCAAAGCTTTGATTCCTTCACCAACAAGGGGTACATAATCGAACATGCTGGTGCTAACGGTTACAGCCCAGAACGAAAGCTGATCCCAGGGTAAAAGGTATCCGGTAAAGTTGATGAAAACCACCAGCAAAAACAGGCACATCCCTATTACCCAGTTCCAGTGGCGGGGCGGCAGGAATGCGCCCGTTAAGAAAACCCGCAATAAATGCAGGAAGGAGATGACAATCAAAAACATTCCCGACCAGTGGTGGATATTGCGGAAAAGCCGGCCAAACACAATATTGTTTTCGATAAACAGGATGGATTGATAAGCCCCTGCCGGAGTGGCATTATAATGAAAACGTAAAAGTATGCCCGTGAAAACCTGCAGCAAAAGAATAGTTAGCGCCATACCACCCAAACCAAAGGTGTGCGTAAAACTAAGATTGGCGCTTGGAATTCGTTGCGGATGAATGGATAGAAGTAGATTACTCACCCTTTTTTTCCTATCTTCTTTATGGTCTTCTAAAGCTGTCAATAGCAATTACAGATTTATTTTTCAGGGATAAAAGTAATGCTATTCTTTGAGGCGTAATGAAATAAAGCATTTGAGTAGGTTAATTTGAATTTCTTTTAAATTAACCCTGAGTTATTCGTGTTACTTGTTTTAAGGGAGTTTGGTGAAAAGGTTCTTTTTTTGGGTACTACTGCGAATTTAGTGGAAAGTAAAATATGAATGATTTCATAGTTGTCGGTGAAAAAAATTTGTCAATAGATTCCCGCCTCGCTACGAAGCGGGTCTCAGTCCCCGACTAAAAAACGCAGCGAAGCAGCCCCCCCCGACCCTTCGGGGAAGTTTTGAAAGGAGAAATCTGTTTACAGTGATTAGCCATTATTTACATCCATAAAAATGGTAGTAGAACCTTTTTTTTTACCCCTTATCTATGCGTTGGAGCATTGCCTCAATACTATCAAAGTTTTATCATTTTCATCGTTTGTATTCCTTCCTCGGTTAGTAAAACACAAAAATAAACACCGGGTTTTATTTCGCTTTCATTTACCACCACTATTTGCTCACCTTCGGTTTGAAATTTATCAATTAGTGTTGTCATCACACGACCACTAAAATCAAGAATTTGCAACACAACATTTGAAGGCTTCTTTAGCGTGTATTCAATTTTTGCTTGCTTACCGATTGGATTGGGTGAAATGGTGAATTCAGTTTCAGCATCATTTTCCGGAATGGAAATATACAAGCAAGCCTCATCAACTTGCTCCTGGTTGTTGCAGCCGGGGGCATTGTTGAATATATTAACTGCACCGGCCGGGTTTAACAGATATTCGCAAATGTTTGCAATTTCGCAATGAGATAGCAGGGGGTTGTTATAGATGTTCAAATCGATGATTGATGCCGGGGCAATATTTTCAAGACCTTCAATATTTTCAAGCGCATTATTGTCGTAAATCCAGAGGTCTCCTCCGATGGATGTAATCGTTTGCAAACCTGCTGCGTTTGTCAGGATTGCATTGTTGCAAAGTCATAAAAACCCACCCACGGCAGTCAAAACGCTTAATCCATCGAGATTGGTAATGTTGTCTCCACTAATAATTACATCCCCTTGAATTTCGGTGCAGTTTGGGAAATTGGTTTGGAAATTGTCGATTTGTGCCTGGCTTGTGAATGTGATGCCTTCGGGTAGGCATGGTTGTGCAATTAGTGTTGAGAAACCAATAATAAAGAATAGGTACACAAGTAAAATGTTTTTCATGATCTATTTGTTTGATGAGGTTTGTAAAGATATAACATTCTGAAACAGATGTTAAGGATTATTGGTAAAAATGCAATAAAAATCAGGGGGTTAATAGTATAATAGAAATGTGGCTTTGATTAGGAATATTTTTTTGTGTGAAAGATGAAAATCCCCCTTCAGATTTGTGCATCTAATTTTTTAGGTATTAAGTGATACGGCTTTGCTTATTATCTCTTACTTTGCTTGCCTGTAAAAGAAAAAATATCGGGCATTTTTCACCCGATATTTTTCCCGTACATACTCCCATAAGAATGTATTCTTTCACAAAAGGCGAAAGTTATCATCATGAGGAAAGTCGGTTCGTTGTTTCAGATTAAGCAAACTTAACCTATTCCGCCAGAGTCCTTTTCTTATAGTCATACACCTTCTTCGCGCCATAGCCTGCGCCCAGTGCCACCAAAATAAGTAGTCCGCCACCAATGGGTGCGCCACCTCCAACGGGAGTATTATCGCCGGAAGGAGCTCCGCCATCGCCATTGGGAGGAGGTGGTGTTTGGGCGAAAGACAAGTTAATGGTTAATAGTGTAATGGTTATCAGTGCTGCGCTAAGTTTGAATATTCTTTTCATGATATTATTGTTTTTGGGAACGTTGAGACGGACAGCCTGCCCCGTTTTTTCGGGGGCTCCCGATGGGTCGGGACAGGCTGTCCGTCTTTACATTCCTGTTATAATACTATTATTTTTATTTGTTAAAACTCTGACAGTCCCGCACGTGCGGGACTGTCAGAGTTGGATGATATATTTTATAAATACTTTTTCCGTTTTGAGCTGTGGCACTATTGTGGAGCATGCTCCACTGCTTACCATCACCACATAAACTCCTGCTTCCAAATTCACAGGTATAGTCGTCATGTCGCTTCCGCTGATGTTCTGCTCTAATACAATTCTTCCCATCACATCCGAAATCATAACATTTCCGTTTTCCGCTCCTTTGATGAAAATCTGCTGATCAGCAGCATAAATCAAAATGTTGCTTTCGCTGATTTGATTTTCTTCAATTCCAACAGCATTTAAATGAAGCTTAAAACGTTTTTCATCATCGGTAACCTCCCATACAAATTCGTAATCATCCCGATAGCTATCGGGACTGAGCTCGTGGAAGCTTCCGGTTTTAGTGTCTTCTAACAATGCTTTTGTAATGCCGTCCATCTCTTTTGCTGAAATCGAGTAAATCCCGCCGGTCTCATTTTCAAAGCCCAGCTGAATGGTTTCAGTTTCGGGCCTTGTATCGATAGCTAATTTATAATCTTGGCCATAAGCATACAACTGCGAAACTCCATCCGCTCCCGAAACAAATTTCAGCGCATCGTTGCGCAGGTCGAAACCTGGAGAGGTCTCTGCATCAAATCGGATAAACAGTTCATCGGTACTTTCGCCACTGCGGGCTAAGAGCACAATGCCGTTTTGAATTTTGGATTTGTAAAAACTTGTTGCCCCCGAATGTGTTCTGTCGTTATTTGTGAGTTCAAAAGTTCCTGTACCGGCGGTGGTGTTGCTTTCGTCTGCTACGATAAAGAAGCCCTGCATTGGCGGAATGTACTGAGATCCTGAACCTGCACCGCTATTCCATTCGACATAGTCGCCAGCACCTGCATTGGCTGCGGGATCCCAATAATAAACGGCACCCCAGGTATCGTCCAGTCCGCTCCAATCGATGGAAGAAGGATAAGGATTTCCAAGCAGGTTGGCTCCATCGTTGCCTTCGGCAGGATTTGGGAAATTACTACTCAGGGTTATGGCTGCTGATTGCAAGCCTGTGAGCGGCGTTCCGGTATAAGTATAATCCGATTTACTTCCAGTAGTCCACAACGCATATCCAAAGTTTGTGTTGAGTGGTGTAGCAGGTTCTATAATGTCGTCCCAACCCGGAACGGTTTCGTCCCAGTTTTGCAGGTAATCCAGCAGGAAGATGTTCGCCGTAATGCCTGTTGTGGGTATGGATATCAGATGCCATTCTCCATCATCAACCGACAGATTCATGTTGATAGTTCCATTGTTGGTAATCGTGCCATTGGTGATAAGCGAGCCACCGGATTCAACGGTAAGGCTGGCCCCATCATTAACATTCATATCATTACAATCGGCTGCTATACCCGATGCAAGCAAAGGATCAGTAGCAGTAACAGGAATGCACACATCGTAGGTACCTAATGGAACTATATCCCCTTGCCAGTTTGTTGTAGTTTCCCATGCACTTGTACTTGCCCCGGCAGTCCAGGATATGGATGCCACAGGATCGATGTCGTATTGATATTCATAAGCACCCATGTCAATGTCTCCAGCCGAACCATCTGTTTTGCTTAATTTTCGACCATAATTTGGGCCCCGGATATCATAGCTTTCGGAGATTGCTGAATTATTACCTGCATCAGCACATGGTGATATACCTGTAATTAAGCAAGCTGGATCGCCCGTACACACAAACATGGGGTCAACGTCGATGTTGCTGCCACCATCGGTGCCCAAAGCAGCTAACCAGCTACCACCGCTACCGTTACTTCCTTGAATGTCGCAATAAGAAATTGCAGCGGTACCTCCATTAGAATGAGAAATTTCATCTCCTGCAATTGTTGCCGCGTCCCAGAAGATACAATTCGTGATAATAAGATTACCAGCAGAATTATTAATTGCTGGTCCTATTAATGATATGTTGGCAGCGAAACTACAATTAATCAGTGTAGCATCTACTGTACCAGAAGTCGCACTATTATTAATTACGCCAGACGTAACTCCATCATTGTTTGAAAAGCTGCAATTAATCAAGGTAGGGTTGCAAATGCCATTAGGTACATTTGTTGTGTTGTGAATCGCTCCTCCATAGGTTGCTTTATTACCCGAAAAATTGCAACTAACAAATTCAGGGTTGCAAGTACCACCACCTTGATTTGCAAGGATTTTAACTGCGCCTCCATTAATAGCAAAATTACCCAAAAATCTGCAATTAAATATTGAAGGACTGGATTCCTTACCGGCTACGCTTGTGTGGCAGTTAAGACCTGCACCGTCACCATGCCCGGCAGTCACATAAAAGCCATTTAATTCGCACAATCCGCTAATACTTGTTCCGCTGGTAACTTCAGCTTTTACTATAATGCTACTGTTGGTACCAACTTTGTCGTTGTATGTTTCAGCAATGTTGTTGCCATCGGTATTGAGGTCGTCTTGCTGGATATCGCCGGAGAAGATAGTCAGATTGGTAGTCCAATCCCTTTGGGTAAGCACGGTTTCGTTACCCGCAAAGCCACCATAAATTTTCACACCTTCAATCAGGTTGAAGGAGGCAGCCTGGTCATCATCAGTAACACCATCACCTTCGTCAGGATAATAAACACCATCTGCCACCCAAATTTCATCCGTCGATACAGCCAGTGCCAGCCCGTCTTGGAGATACTGCTTGGCTTGGCCCATGAAAGGCCATCGCCGTTGTTGGCTGTGTTTGCATCAACAAAAATAGTTTTTGGATATGCCACCCCACCTTCATAAGCTCCCATGTCGATGGTGGTGTTTTGTATCCTGGCATTACCTGCAAGATCCAATGTTTCGGAATTTGCTGTATTGTTCCCTACATCAATGGCCGGGGAACCCACATACAAACGTAAGTCACCATTGGCTGCATCCACAAATGACGGATCGGAGGCGATGTTGCCACCTTGATCGAAACCAAAAGTATCGTCCCAAGCTCCACCGCTACCGCCACAACCAGCTATATCGCAATAGGAGATTTTTAAATCTATGTTTATGGTAAAATTAAAGATTTCGAATCCTGCAGTTGCTGTATTACCCCATAGGACGCAGTTTTTCATGAAATGATTACTCGTTCCAAAATTGTAGGTATAGACTGCCCCTCCTTTTTCAACCGCACTGTTTCCCGAAAAACTACAATTTGTTATGGTAGCGTTAAGGTTGCCGTCAAAAAATGATGTTAGGGCAATTGCCCCTCCATTTTCGGCATTATTTCCCGAAAAACTGCAATTTGTTATTATTGGACTCACGGTTCCTGAACTTTGAGGGTAACATCCGATTGCTCCACCACTACTTATAGCCATATTCCCGGAAAAGCTACAATTTGTGACTTTTGCACTGGCTTCTAAACCTGCACCAAGAGAATAGTAATATATTCCTCCACCATTTACTGCCGACCCGGCTGTAATATAAAAACCGTTTACTTCGCACGAGGAGGTAACACTTGTAACTGTACCATTCACATATAATACATTGGTACTATTACTTCCAACTATATAAGTATATGCTTCGGCAATGTTGTTGCCATCAGTATTTGTGTCATTCCCATCAATATCACCGGAAAGGATAGTTTCATTCGTTGCCCAATCCCTTTCTGTAAGCAGGGTTTCGGTACCGGCAAAACCTCCGTAAATCTTTACGCCATCAATTAGGTTGAAGGTGGCGGACTGGTCGTTGTTGGTAACACCTGCACCCTCGTCGGGGTAGTAAACTCCACCGGCCACCCAAACAGCATCGGTCGAAACGGCCAGTGCCAAAGCAGATTGGAGATACTTTTTGGCAGTAGCCCATGAAAGGCCATCGCCCGAATCATCGGTTTTACTTACATCTACAAAAACTGTTTTGGAAGGTAGGGGCACACCGCCCTCGTAAGCTCCCAGGTCGATGGTGGTGTTTTGTATCCTGGCGTTACCCGCGAGGTCGTAGGTTTCTGTATTGGCTGCATTGTTCCCTACATCAATGGCAGGTGAACCTACATACAGACGAAGGTCGTTGTTTGCCGCATCAACAAAAGTAGGGTCGGAGTCGATATTGTTTCCGCCATCGTTGCCCAAAGCTACAAGCCAGCTAGCACCACTACCGTTGCTTCCTTGAATATCGCTATAAGAAATGGTTGCTGTGGCCGTATTATTGTATATTTCATTCCCATCTGTGGTAGCCGTATTTCCCCATAAGATAGAATTAGTAAGGACAGGGTGGCAAGTTCCGACAATAAGGAAATTATACATTGCACCGCCAGAATTTGTTGAGTTGTTAGCGGACATACTGCAATTTGTAAAAGTTGGGTTACATGTTCCATCATTAGTCGCATAATTATAAAATCCACCGCCGGCTTCCGCTTCATTACCCGAAATACTACAGTTTGTTAAGGAAGGGCTGCAAGTACCTGAATATTGTGCCTTATTATACATAGCACCTCCATTGGACACAGCCGTGTTTTCGGTAAAACTACAATTGAGAAACGAAGGGTTACATGTTCCAGCGTTATATCCTAAATTATTAACAGCAGCACCACTTCCCGATTCGTTACCGGTAAAACTACAAGCGGTAAATGCCGGGCTACATATTCCGGTTGAACCAGCATAATTATAAACAGCACCTCCAACTCCTCCGTTCTTATTACCCGAAAAAGTACAATTTGTAATTGATGGTGTGATTTCCTGACCAAATGAGATTGCTGAACAATATAGCCCTGCACCGGAGCCGTCTGAACCACCAGTAATATAGAAGCCATTTATTTCGCAGGTACTTGAAATATTCCCCCCCAAGGCATTGGCTTTTAGTAAATAATAAGTGTTGTTTCCTTGTATGTCGCTACCAGTTTCAGCAATGTAGTTCCCATCGGTGTTGGTATCGTCTTGCTGGATATCGCCTGAGATAATGGTAAGATTGGTGACCCAATCCCTTTCTGTTAGCAAGGTTTCGTTGCCCGCAAAGCCACCAAAGATTTTCACGCCTTCCATCAGGTTGAAGGTCTCATCCAGGACATCATTGGTCACTCCGGTGCCTTCATCGGGATAATAAACTCCACCGGCCACCCATATTACATCGCCCGAAGAGGCCAATGCCAATCCTGATTGTAGATATTTTTTAGCAGTGACCCATGAAAGACCGTCGCCCGAATCGTCGGTCTTACTTGCATCCACATAAACTGTTTTGGGTGGAGGAGGTACTCCGCCCTCATAAGCACCCATGTCGATGGTGGTATTTTGAATCCTTGCATTTCCGCCCAGGTCGTAGGGTTCTGAATTTGCTGCGTTGTCGCCTACATCAATAGCGGGTGATCCAATAATCAAATGTAGGTCGTTATTGGCTGCATCGTAAAAGGTTGGATCGGAGTCGATGTTGTTGCCACCATCGTTGCCCAAAGTTGCAAGCCAGCTACCACCACTACCGTTGCTTCCTTGAATATCGCAATAGGAAATGCTTGCTGTGGCCGTATTATTGTATATTTCATTCCCATCTGTGGTAGCCGTATTTCCCCAGAAAATACAATTAGTAAGGGCAGTGTTACTTGATGCGGAGGCAAAATAATTATACATTGCACCTCCATAGCTTGTTGCGGTATTGGCGGAAAAACTGCAATTTACAAAAGATGATGAACAGATTCCATCGTCATACGCATGATTATAAAATCCACCACCGGATCCTGCTACATTGCCCGAAATACTACAGTTTATTAAAGACGGGTTGCACCTACCATAATAAAGAACTGCCTCACTATACATAGCACCTCCATAGTACACAGCAGTGTTTTCGGTAAAACTACAATTGAGAAACGAAGGGTTACATATCCCTAAATTAAATCCCATATTATAAATAGCAGCCCCTTTTCCCGATTCGTTACCAGTAAAACTACAATCGGAAAATGAAGGACTGGATGTTCCAGCAGAACCACCATAATTATATACAGCACCTCCACTTCCTCCGTTCTTATTACCCGAAAAAGCACAATTTAAAATGGATGGTGAGGCTACTTGACCAGATGAGGTTGCATAACAATATAGCCCTGCACCTTCGTCGCCGGAGCCACCAGTAATATAAAAGCCATTTAATTCGCAGGCACTTGTAATATTCCCACCCGATGCATCGGCTTTTAGTAAATTATAAGTGTTGCTTCCTTGTATGTCGCTACCAGTTTCAGCAATGTAGTTCCCATCGGTGTTGGTATCGTCTTGCTCTATATCGCCGGAAAGGATAGTAAGATTAGTGGGCCAATCTCTTTGTGTGAGCAGGGTTTCGATGCCGGCAAAACCTCCGTAAATCTTTACGCCCTCAATCAGGACGAAGGAGGCGGACCGATCGTTGTTGGTAACACTACCTCCCTCGTCGGGATAGTAAACACCATCAGCCACCCATATTACATCGCCCGAAGAGGCAAGGGCTAAACCAGATTGTAGATATTTTTTGGCTGTGGCCCATGAAAGACCATCACCTGTATCATCGGTTTTATTTGCATCCACATAAACTGTTATTGAGGGTATTGAGGCCCCACCTTCATAAGCTCCCATGTCGATGGTTCCATTTTGTATCCTGGCATTACCTGCAAGATCCAAGGTTTCGTTATTGGCCGCGTTGTTCCCGGCATCAATGGCCGGCGAACCAGTGTACAAACGAAGATCATCGTTCGCGGCATCTAAAAAGGTGGGGTCAACATCGATGTTATTTCCGCCATCGGCACCAAATGCTGCTACCCAACTACCACTGCCACCACTACCTTCTATATCGCAATAGGAAAAGGTTGGTGAGCCAATCGAACTAATTATATTGGGGTTACCACTTGCTGCTGTATTGCCCCAAATTATAGTATTTGTAACAACAGGGTTAGATGTTCCGGGGGCCGTAACTAAAGTGTACATACCTCCACCATAAGCAATCGAATAATTGGCAGACATGCTACAATTTATATAGGAAGGGCTACAAGTGCCGTTATCGCGTGCATAATTGAATATTGCGCCACCCGATTGCCCTTGGTTGCCCGACATGCTACAATTTGTATAGGAAGGGTTACAAATACCATTGGCATTTCCATCTGCCCTGTTGGTTATTGCTCCGCCCCACACAGGTGTAGTGTTATCTGTAAAAATACAGTTTAGAAAAGACGGGCTACATGTTCCTGTACCACCAAGATTAAAAACGGCACCACTATTACCTCCGTAATTACCCGAAAAACTACAAGAGCTTATTGCGGGGTTACATGTTGCAAGTGAATTACTAAAATTGTACAAGGCTCCTCCATAACCGGTTGCCTTGTTACCTACAAAACTACAATTAGTTATGGTCGGGCTGACTTCATTGCCAAATCCGCTCGCATAGCAATAAAGCCCCCCACCATTTCCGGGAGTAGAGGCGGCAGTAACATAAAAACCATTTACTTCGCATGATGAGGTAATACTTGCTGCGGGACCATCGGCTTTCATTACATAGTAGCTATTGTTACCTGCAATGTCGGAGTATGATTCAACAATGCCACCTGTGTTGGTGTCGTTCCCATCAATATCACCCGAAAGGATAGTAAGATTAATGGCCCAATCCCTTTGTGTGAGCAGGGTTTCGGTGCCTTCAAAACCACCGTAAAGTTTTACTCCATCTTTGAGGTAGAATTTAGCATCTTGGTCGTTTAGGGTAACTCCATCCCCTTGGTCGGGGTAGTAAACACCATTGGCCACCCAAACGGCATCGCCCGAAACGGCCAGGGCATATCCTGATTGGAGGTACTTTTTGGCAGTCGCCCAGGAAAGGCCATCGCCAGTGTCGTCTGTCTTACTTGCATCAACATAAACTGTTTTTGGAGGAACTACTACCCCTCCTTCATAAGCACCCATGTCGATGGTTGTATTTTGTATCCTGGCATTGCCTGCAAGATCTTGTGTTTCAGAATTGGCAGAATTGTTCCCAACATCAATGGCCGGCGAACCAGTGTACAAACGAAGGTCGTCGTTCGCAGCATCCACGAAGGTTGGGTCCAAGTCGATGTTGTTGCCACCATCGGTACCAAAAGCTACTACCCAACTGCCACTGCCACCGCTGCCTTCAATATCGCAATAAGAAAAGGTTGGTGTGCCAACCGAATTTAATATATTGGGGTAGCCACTTGCTGCAGTATTGCCCCATATTATAGTATTTGTAACAACGGGAACCGATGTTCCGGGCCAGGTAATTAAAGTGTACATACCACCACCATAAGCAATCGAATGGTTGGCGGACATACTTACATTTGTAAAGGAAGGGCTACAAGTCCCGTTATCGCGGGCATAATTAAAAATCGCGCCACCCGATTGCCCCTGGTTGCCCGACATGCTACAATTTGTAAGTGAAGGGTTGCAAATCCCACTGGCACTTAGGTCTCCCCTGTTGGTCATGGCACCGCCCCAAACCGATGTAGTGTTACCCGTAAAATTACAGTTTATGAACGATGGGCTGCAAGTGCCACCAGAACCATGATTAAAAACCGCGCCACTATTGCCTCCACTGTTACCCGAGAAACTACAGTTGCTTATTGAAGGATTACATGTTCCGAGGGAAACACTATAATTGTACATCGCACCTCCAAAACCTGTTGCCTTGTTGCCCATAAAACTACAATTTGCTATTGCAGGGCTGGCTGTTTTGCCCGATCCGCTTACATAACAATAAAGCCCTCCTCCAGTTGCAGAAGAAGAACCAGCAGTAACATAAAAGCCATTTATTTCGCAAGCCCCGGTAATACTTGTGGTAGAACCATCGGCTTTTAACACATTGTAGCTGTTGCTGCCCGCAATGTCGGTGTATGATTCAACAATACCACTGGTGTTGGTGTCGTTTCCATCGATATCGCCGGAAAGGATGGTAAGGTTGGTAGCCCAATCCCTTTCTGTGAGCAGGGTTTCGGTACCTGCAAAGCCACCATAAATTTTTACGCCTCCAATCAGGTTGTAGGTAGCAGCCAGGTCGTTGTTGGTAACTCCATCCCCTTCATCGGGGTAATAAACGCCATCGGCTACCCAAACTTGATCGCCCGAAGTGGTAAGGGCCAGCCCCGATTGAAGATACTTTTTTGCGGTGGCCCAGGAGGAGCCATCGCCGCTATCATCAGCTTTGCTTGCGTCCACATAAACAATGGGCAAAGGCGTACCCCCTTCGTAAGGCCCCATATCGATGGTTGTATTCTGTATCCTCGCGTTTCCCGCGAGGTCATACGATTCTGAATTTGCTGTATTATCTCCCGCATCAATAGCAGGCGAACCTGCATACACGCGAAGGTTGCCGGTGGAAGCATCGACAAAAGTTGGGTCGGAGTCGATGTTGTTTCCGCCATCGGTGCCCAAATTCGTATCCCAACTTGTACTTCCACCCGATCCGGCTATATCGCAATTTGATATGTTACAAGTTGCAGCATTATTAAAAATTTCGTTTCCTGATGTTCCTGCCGTATTTCCCCATACGACACAGTTTTTCATAATGTTAGTGCTTGTTCCAAAAGTATTAGAAATACCGATTGCCCCTCCACTTGTAGTAGCGCTATTTTCGGAAAAACTGCAATTTGTAATCGTTGCGTTAAAGACTCCGAACCATGTATTTATGTTAATTGCTCCTCCATTATTTGCGTTGTTCCCCGAAAAACTGCAATTTGTAATGCTTGGGCTGCTAGTTCCTGAGCCTGCTCCGTAACTATTGATTGCTGCTCCATTACCTGTAGCCTTATGCCCGGAGAACCAACAATTGGTGATTTTCGCACTGGCTTCAAATACTGATGCGGAATAGTAATATATCCCACATCCGCCTCCGCCAGACGTACCCGGCTGTAATATAAAAGCCGTTTACTTCGCAGGAGGAAGTAATACTTGTAGCCGAAGCATCTACATTTAATATACGATTACTATTGCCGCCCTGTATGTCAGTGTACGTTTCCGCAATGAAGTTTCCATCGGTATTGGTATCGTCTTGCTCTATATCGCCGGAAAGGATAGTAAGATTAGTGGCCCAATCCCTTTGCATGGGCCGGGATTCGGTGCCTACAAAACCACCGTAAAGTTTAACTCCATCTTTAAGGTCGAATTTAGCAGCCTGGTCGTTGTTGGTCACACCTGTTCCTTCGTCGGGGTAGTAAACGCCATCGGCCACCCAAATTTCATCGCCCGAGGAGGCCATGGCATACGCTGATTGAAGATACTTCTTGGCTGTGGCCCAGCTAAGGCCGTCGCCGGTATCGTCGGCTTTGTCTATGTCAACATAGTAAGTGGTTGCCATTAAATAGCCTGGTAATACCAACAGTAGCATTACCACCAGTGCTTTTTTTGTCAAATTGTTAATTTGTTTCATGTAAAATAAAATTTAATTAGAACTTATTATTAAATGTTTAGATGCTATTTTTTAATCTCTCAGTCGGTCCGTTTTTCACCTGCTGCCTTTTTCAGCGCCTCCTCTCCAATAATTTTTTGGAGGGCCTTTTTACTTTGCATACGTTGCTCGATAAAGTTCTTTACCAGTTCCGTGGTTGATATTTTCTTTTGCTTTTTCATTATCAGAAAAATGATGAATTTGGTCTGCTGCAAAAGTACAGGGAGGCAAGCAGTTTTCAGCTTTTTCGTACTATACATGTTCAATACATAAAACTATACATGTTCTATACAAGGGTGGTGGAAGTCCATAATTAGTATTCGTCTATAAAGTCCAACTTATGCGTTGTTGCTCAAAATCCAAATCCTTATCCCGCCCAATGCAGCCATTTTATTAGGGGTAATAATTAGTGGTTTTCGATTGTTAATAGATTGACAAACAATTTATCAAGATAAATTTACAAAACTCAATTATGGCGGCTGTGGTATTCAAATAGCGAAACCTCCCGCATGGGGCGGGACAGGCTGTACCGGGTTTTTCGAATCACGGAAATTCTTATGAGCTACAATACCTAAACTCCTACGGAGTTTTTTCAACCCGGTACGGGTTGTGGTATTGTAGTTAAATATAAGACCAGAAGGGTTTTACAACTCCGTAGGAGTTGCGCAATAAAGTATTTAATTAAAGAAAACAAAGAGTAAAAAATAAGAATATCAGAAAGATACAAAAGGTCATCCAAATTTAAGTGTCCGCCAAAAAGAATATTAGTAAATTGAGCTATTAATGTATAGGTTTTTAGTCTGGTACAATTTATTTACTAAATTGAATGGCTGAAAAAACGGAGGAGGGTATGGTGATTTCATAATTCCCCTGTACAGGGGCTATTGAAAAGTACCGACTTTATGGACAGACTCAAATTAGGGGTGGGAGGTAAAGAGAAAATGACGAGACAAGTATCCATACACTCTGGTTTTAACCGCGTTGTTGGTTTGAGCTTGTGCAGCATTTTTGATGCAGGGAGCAAGCATGCGCCGGGCATGGACTTTAACCCAAAACGAAGCCCACGAAATCTATAAAATAGGCTATTGTGGTTTTTTGATAACTATGTTTTGAGGTTAAAGCTCGGACAAGAAAATAAAGAGAGTTTCTTTATGTTGAAGCTTTAATTTTTTTCGGATACGGTAACGGGCAACATCAATACTGTGGGGTATCTGCCCTGTGATGGCCGAAATATCTTTTGAGGAAAAGTTGAGTTTGATAAACGCGCACAATTTGAGTTCATTCTGTGAGAGTAAAGGGCAATGGGCTTGCAGATTTTTGAAAAAACTACTGTGGACATTCTCAAAATACTTCCTGAATTCCTCCCAAACAGATTGCTTACTACTGATGTTCAATTTTTTTATAACACTTTGGATATGTTCCTCTATGGTTTCGTTATCGCTTATTTCGAGGATTTTTTGTAAGTCTTCGCCAATGGATTTCAACAACTCCTGGTTGCGGATATTGTTCAGGGTATTTACCGTTAACTCTTTGTCCTTAATGGCAAGGTTGCTTATCAACAGTTCATTTTCTTTGCTGTGTAATTCTTCTTTTTGATTCTGAATAATTTTGTGCGATTCCATTAATTCCAACATCGAGCGTATCCGTGCCAGCAATTCCACCTCGTCGACGGGTTTGCGCACAAAATCCACGGCACCGACTTCAAGGGCTGCCATCAGGTTTTTGGACGATGTCATCATGCCGGTACACATAATTACCGGAATTTGACGGGTGAGGGTTTTCATCTTTAGTTTTTCAATTAACTCCAGACCCGACATATATGGCATTTCCCAATCGGTGATAATCAGGTCGGGTAATCTGGTGGATGCAATTTCCAAGGCTTCGGCAGGATATATTGTCCGTAGAATATTGTAAGGCTTTCCTGACTTATCAACAATATTCACTATCCTTTTAAGAAAAGCTGCCTCATCATCAACTATTAAAATCGTATAATTTTTCATCTAATTTCAGAATTAAATATTAAGCAATTCTATATACTTTTCTTTATTTGCTGCATCAATAGCACGCATCAAGCGCTTTCTCCAGCTTAAAATATTTTCCGATTCAAACTTGTCAACCTGATTGAGGATTTTTAGAATGAGAGAAACTTCATAATAATCAATATCCTTGAGTTGCTGAATAATTGTTTCCAATTGTCCGCGCTCACTTTCGCTAAAAATAATTGGTGTTTGACCTTCATCGACCTGTTGCAACTTAGTCGATATAAAATCTTCGCTTTTGATTCTATTCAGTGTGAACCAAAACTCAGCACCTTTGCCCCGGTTTGGTTCAGCACCAATTGAACCTCCGTGGGCTTCAATGGCCATCTTGCAAAACGCCAAACCAAGTCCGAAGGATCTGGCCTCTCCTGAATTTTTCGCATCGGCCTGATAATATTTATCAAAAAGTTTATCGATGTTTTTATCATCGATTCCCTCTCCCTCGTCAAGTACTTTAAACTTAACCCAATCCTGTTCGTCGCTTGTTGCCAAAATCAAAATCTTACCATTTAACGGGCTGTATTTAATCGCGTTGCTAAGTAGATTTTCGAAGACCCGTTCGAGTGTTTCCACATCGGCACCCACAAAAATATCTTCAGGAACCTGGTTTATTATTTCAATAAATTTGTTTTCGGCAATTAAGCTAACCCGGTTTATAGCACTGTTTGCAAGCTCCCTTACCTGACAGCTTCTAACTTTCAGGGGCATGTTGGTGTTCTCATATTTATTTACATCCAACAGGTTCGTCACCAGGTTTAGCATATTAGTGCCAGCCTGCTTAATTTGCCTTTGCTCAATATTGGCAGCTTTGTCGCTGAGGCCAATTATTGTACTAAGAGGATTTTTCAAGTCGTGGGCAATCAGGCTGGTCATGGTTTCTTTAAACTTATCAAGTTCTTCAAGCTTACTATTGGTGGTTTTAAGCTTAGCGGCCTGTGTAGATATTTTTTCATTTTGTTGTTCCAGCAACATATTTATCCTTTTTTGTTTCTGCCTACTCCTGAAAATTACAATGAGAATGATTAAAATACTACCCAGGCCAATCAATAAAAAGTAAAAATAATACTTCTGCTTTTGAGCCCTTTCCCGATTTTGTTCAGCTTTGGCTTTTTCATTTACCAGTTGTTTCTTTTGCTGCGAAATAAGGTGTTCCTTTTGTTTTGTATCAAATGCCACCCGCATACTCATGCTATTGGCATATTCTTTTGCCTTTTCTACCGAGTCGTTGTAATTAATGTATCTATCTGAAAAGGAATAAGCCAAATCATATTGTCCGAGGTCATTCAAAACTTTACTCTTTGTAAGAATGTATTTGGCTATTGGCTGATTGTACTTCATTAATTGTATATAATGCCAGGCACTGTCGAGCATGTTGTTTGCCCGAATGGGCTTACCCATGAGCCGGTAACATTCGGCAAGAGAGAGTTGACCCGACACCATATTTCTGTAAGTTAACGGATCTTTCCTTCGCTTTAGGTGATTTATCTCGTTTAATAGCAGGGGGACAGCTCTTTCGTATTCACCTTTCATGATAAGTGCTGAACCAATATTTCCAATAACCATAACAAGAAACAAAGAATCGTTACCCGGTAGATTAATAGAGAGCATTTGTTTCGCAATATTGAAATAATATAGGGCACTGTCGGGTTCAAATAGTTTTAAACAGGCAAAGCCATTATTATTATAATAATTTGGTATCCATTTTTCGTTGACTGTTCCAGCTATTTCTTTGATATAATTATTGTTCCATGCAATATATTCATGATACAATCCTGAGACATAATACAAGGTGTTAATGTCTTTGTACCGGAAACTGCTTGTCTTTTTAATTTCATTGCTATCCAAGTTATTTATCAGATCATTACGTAATAAAATATAATCGAAACCAACATCATACAATTCACTCTCGCAATAAACTCCAGCCAGGACATCGTAAATAAAAATACTATCAATGACAGTAATTTTCCTGTCATTTAGTAAAATGCTGTCGGATAAATTTATAATTAATTCATATTGCAAGATCCTGCCTAACCATTTAAATAGGGCTTCAATAGAGGCTGAATGAAGTTCGGGGTCGTTCGACTGGCTTGCATCCAAATAAATTCCCTTCAATAATGATGAAACTGTATCTGCATTTTCCAACTTTCGGATGGATTCTATAGAAGAGTGAAACAGGGCAATTTTCTGGCTGTTACTTTTAGCAGAATGAAATTGAATCAGGAATTCCTCAAGCTTATCCTCGGCTGTTTCTTCCTGGGCAAGAACAAACAGAGGCAGGCAAAGCACCAGTAAGATTAAAAGTTTGTATTTAGAAAGCTTAAGCATAAATTATAAATGAGCTTGTAAAAATAGGATAAAACTAAAACGATTATGTGTATAATGCTAATTCTTAAAACAAACCGGTTTCCCTGGATAATTCCTTTCTTACAACTTTAAAAATTTCAAGGTTGAACTTCTGTTTGCAGCACTTATTTTAATCAAATACAACCCTTGTGGTAATACTTTGAGCTGAATGCTTTTGGTGTTGTTTTTATTACTGATTGTGCCCAATGATTGTTTTAATACTAACTGGCCGTTTATATTTCGCACCTCTGCATTTACGTCACCCTGCCATGCTTTAGGATTTAAAAACCTAAGCATGGTTTCAGATAAAACAGGGTTTGGTGAAAGAACAAAACCACCATCTTCTTTATATTGCCGATCTGGAATCCCAACAACTTCAGTAATAGAAAATGGCATTTCATTTATCGCAAATAAATCGGGCAGATTGGGAATTGTCATTTTCAGAAAACACTCTTCCGCATCGATGTTGGGTACCGTCCAGGCGTAGGGTGAGTTCCCGGCAGGAGTACTGTTTACAACAGTACTCCATGTTTGTCCGTTGTCCGGCGAAAATTCAATCCTCACCGAACTAATAATTTCGCTTTCCCAGGTTATGTCGAAGGTGCTATTCCCGGTAAGGTTTTCTCCACCTGTGGGCGAAGTTAGGTCGAGGCGGAAAACAATGAAGAAATTATTGGTTTCGTCATATACCTCAGGGTAGCCGGTTTCTGAAATTTTAATCTTGCACCATGAGGCTGCTACTTCCGGAATCCAGCTATATGCACCATTGTTTGCCGGAATACCCTCATCAATCGTTACCCAGTCGCCATTAAATGAAGTTTTATAAGCCAGTGTAATTTCATCAACCAATTCGCTTGTCCAGGTAATTTCATAAGGCGTTCCTACGCGTGCATAGCCAAAGCCGGAAGGGCTTGTCAATTCCAGTTGACAGAGGGTAAAAGGTGTGTCGCAAATATCAAATACATCCGGGTTTGCCACATCGCTAATTTTTACCAGGCATTCGGTAGATGTAATGTTAGGCGGTGTCCAGCCATAAGAACGGGTATTGGCCGATGTCGATTCCATAACTTCCGCCCAGCTTTGTCCATTATCTGAAGAAAATTCGATGTTAACATCGGCAACAAATTCACTTTCCCAGGTAATATTGTTTTCAACAAAAGCATTCCATTTTGTATTGCCTGTTGGCGATGTTAGTGCTAATTGCGCTGTTCCGGTAACCACTCTTATGCTATCGATCACCACATCAATCAGGGGTTTGTCGTTACCATCGGTTTCTACTTCACTAATGGCATACACCACCTCCATGCCGTCAATTATTTTTCCAAAGATCGAATGGACATCATCCAGCCACTCGGTGGGCGCAACCGTGATGAAGTATTGTGAGCCATTGGTGTTAGGACCCGAATTGGCCATGGACAATATCCCCGGTTCATCGTGGCGAAGGTCGGGATGAAATTCATCATCGAAAGTGTAGCCCGGGCCGCCACTGCCATTGCCGTTTGGACAGCCGTCCTGATTCATAAAACCGCTAATCACACGGTGAAAAATCAGATCGTCATAAAAATTGGCATTGGTGAGGTCGATAAAGTTTTGCGCCGTCATTGGCACCAAATCTTCGCGCAACTGTGCCCTGAAATCGCCCATGGAGGTGTACCACTGAACTACCGTTTGTGAATAAACATTGCTGCTAATAGTTAATCCGGCAATGATAAGAGTAAGGCTGAATAATTTGGAAAAATTTGTAAATTTCATGGTGATATTTGTTTTGAGTTAATTTTCAATAACCAATAATTGGTTCAAATGTAGTTTTTTTTCTTTTCCCTTAAAAATTCTTGTACTCTTCGTTTTGATGTTTCCATCCCGAAACTTCGGGATTGGAAAGTCAGTAACACCTTTAATTCTGCTACAATGAAACTTTCCTGTGTTCAACGTTAGTGAGATTTAAAAACGTTAAAACTCAGCATGTTTTTTTTGACGTTTTCATGTCCTTCGGACGATTGAAAATCGGCGTCAAACTTTCTATCGTCCGGGGAACGAGGATTTATCTCGCTGGAAGCGGACATAGAAACGTTAAAGGAACATCTCCCCTTTTTTTTGAAGAGTCAATTCCACCTTAATTTTCCAAAAAATGTACCTTTGTGTAAATCTTAATAAATTATGAAACTCAAATACGTTTACTGGAACGATGGCAAAGATTGGTTAGGCTCTTAAAAAACCACTAATGCTAACATGTTAACGATATTTATGCTCAAGCAAAATTTAAAATGCATTGTCGTTAATATGAAAGGAAGATGAATAATAAAGCTCTTAATTGCAAAATATGCATTTATAAATTTTGCCAACTAACTTGGACAAACCAAAACAGGAATACACCATAAGTTTTGCATGATCACCTTGTTTGGTTTTGGCTTGTCCAAGTTAGGATATCTTGAAGAATACCCCGATTACATGACCCAGGGGCAAACACTTGATGAACTTAAAGAAAACCTGAAGGATGTTTTTTTAGAACTGAAAAGTGGTGCAATCCCCGCCATTAGAAAAACAGGCGAACTCGAAATAGTATGAAGACAAGAGCTTTAATAAAAAGTATTTTACCTGGCCACAATCTCGACATCCTTAAGCTTGTAGCCGTTTGATTTGATGATGTTGATCAATTTTCGCTATTTTTGTCTTAATTCAATCCACCATCAAATATAGGTTGGTGATAAATTATTCAAGATAAGATGAAACACTTGGCGAAATCATCCAAAACAAAGTTCAGCGGATTAATAGTACTGTTCATTTTATCTGCATCGAGTGCAAGTGCGCAAAATTTTGACTACGCGCTGCAAGCCGATTTCGTTAAGTTTGATATCGATGATGTTTCCCCCGGAGCCAAGCTGTTTCCCAAAGATTATTACAATGGTTACGAAATTGGTGGCCTGATTTTTTACAATCCCACACCGTCACACTTCCATTTCTACACCGGTTTGTCGTTTAGCCGCTTCAACTACGAATACTACGACCTGAGCTATGGCACTTTGCCTTTGGGGCTGAATATCCATATTGGAAACAAAGCCGGCGTTTTCCTGGGTCCCGGCATCAAGTTCCGGCTGCTGTTAAACGACCCCGCACAATCGCACGATTTTAGTCACTTCGTGTATTCGTACACAGCACAACTGGGGGTGTTCTTCACAATAAAATCCCTCAGGTTTCAACTCTATCCGCAGCTCGAATTTGTAAAAACCCCGGTTTACATCGGTGCCGACTGGCGAGATCCGGTGGATTACGATTTGTACATAACCACCTACAATCTAACGATTTTCTTCTAAAAGCAAAACCGGCACAATCGAAGTTTGGGGAGTATTTTGTGACGGGAAATTTGGCTGCAAATACTTTGTCCTTGCAATTAACTTTGAGCAACTTATGGCTCGATTATGTTAATGGACGAATCACAATTTTTCTTTAGAAAAATTCTTTGCGCCCTCAGCGTGCTTTGCGGTCTAAGAAACTACTCTGAAAATCCGAAGCCAACAAAGGAAAGGTCAAGGGGAAACCACAACTACAAATTCATCAAAAAGTCATGGCTTGACTAAAAGTCAAACCCTGACAACTAACCATAAAGGCAGAAAAAAACCCTCGCCTCAAGTGCAGCTATATGGCTGGCTTCAATCCTTCCTATAATGAAACGATTACCCATTATTCCGAAACCGAAACCGTGTATGCTACCCGAAATATGGTGAACGCCATCTTATTTCAAATTGGCGTAAAATATTACTTTGCTAAGCGCGAATAAATGTGGGCTTAGGCAGCTTTACATTTTTTAGCATTTTGACTAATTTTAAAATTCGGATACGCCTCACATATCCGATTTTATTATTTTAGCCCCGAAAGGATTCCATAAAAAACGGGGTAGCCGATTCAACAAGCTGACCGGGGATTTTTAACACATTAACATAAAACAATAAAGACAATGTCGGAATTTAGCAAGACCAAACAAAACAGGCTGGTTAAACTCAGGGAGGTGTCGCATCTTTTGTTAAAAACAGGTAATGCACACAGTTTTATCATCCAAAACAAAGCCTTCATCGATACGGTAATTCCAAGGGATTTTATTACGCTGTTCGATGAACTTGTCAGCGAAGGGCATTCGATGAAAGATATGAAAGCGCTCACCAACAAAGTGCTGAATATATTTCATGCCCCCATCCGGGACTTCCGGGGTAATGAACCAAAGCCTGATTCATTCCTCGGTGTGCTGGTGCAAAACAATCAGGAAATGGAGCGGGTTTTAAATGAAATTCGCCCCGTTTTTAAGGTCTTTGTGAAAGATGCAAATAATACCGCGCTCATTGCCCGGCTCAAAGCGCTTTTTACGAAACTGGAAATATTCGCAAAGCACTACACCATCAAGGAAAATGTGCTGTTCCCGGTACTCGAAAAATCCTGGCCCGATTACCGCTGCCTGCAAATTATGTGGTCGTTCCACGATGACATAAGACGAAATATTAAAACTATTATCGAGCGCTTATCCAATGGAAATATTGATTTAAAATCCTTCAACCGAACAGTGGGTGATGTGTTTTTTAATATGCTGGCCATCAAGTTTCGCGAAGAACACATCCTGTTTCCCCACATACTTTTTACCCTTAGCGGGGATGAGTTGACCACGATGAATCGCGAGGGCTTCGATATTGGTTATCCTTACATAAAACCACATTATCAAGTTTTAAAAGAAGACAATATAATTATGGAAAATGGTGTAGCTAACCTGGGAACCGGCATATTGAGTGTTGAGCAAATCATGCTCATTTTTAATCATTTGCCCGTGGATATTACTTACGTAGATGAAAATGACCGGGTGCAATATTTCTCAACGCCAAAAAAACGAATCTTCCCACGCACTGCTGCCATCATTGGGCGGGAAGTTAAAAATTGCCACCCGCCTGAGAGTGTGCATGTGGTGGAGCAGATTGTGCGTTCGTTTAAAATTGGCGAAAAGAATAAAGCGGAGTTTTGGATACAGGTGAAGGGTGAGTTTATTCTGATTCAGTATTTTGCCCTAAGGGATGGGCGGGGAAATTATAAAGGAGTAATCGAAGTTTCGCAGGAAATTACCGCCATTAAAGCCATGGAGGGCGAACGGCGATTGCTCGATTGGTAAAACTAAACCGACCAGATATTTACAAAATATATTAGAAAATGAAAGGATATATTCACTTATATACAGGCAACGGAAAGGGCAAAACAACGGCAGCCATAGGTTTGGCCATTAGGGCTGTTGGCGCGGGCAAAAGGGTTTTTATCGCTCAATTTGTAAAAGGGATGCACTACTCCGAATTGGATACCTTAAAACGAATTCCTGAAATTGAACTCCGGCAATACGGCCTGGATTGTTTTATAAAAAACAAGCCAGCGCGAAAAGATATCGATGCTGCCCGCGTAGGACTTACCGAAGTTTCCGGAATAGTTTCTGAAAACAGCGTTGATGTGCTTATCCTCGATGAAATTTGCATAGCCTTGTATTATCACCTTTTTGAAGAGGATGAGATTATCAGGCTGCTTAAAGCCAAACCCGCTGCGATGGAAATAATACTAACCGGGCGCTATGCCCCCAAAGCACTCTATGAAATTGCAGATTTAGTAACTGAAATGAACGAGGTAAAGCACTATTTCAACAAGGGCATCCCGGCCCGTAAAGGGATAGAGTTTTAGGAGGGCAACGAAGATATGGAAACGTTAAAAAATGAGCGTGTTTCGTTTTGACGTTTCCATGACCTTCGGATGATGGAATGTCGGTGTTTAACTTTCTACCGTCCGATCCCGTCCCGATAGCCATCAGGAGCTATCGGGAGAGGATTTATCCCGCTGAAAGCGGAAAATATAACTTTAAAATTTTATGTGCCCTTTGCTTGACGATGTCCTGACAGACGATAGAAAGTCCGGTAATTCATAGGGTGTAACTTTCCATCGTTTGTGAATATGAAGCTATAATTGCTATTTTTGCATTCACCTAAATTTAAGGTTCTATGATTTATCACCAAATCCCAATAGTAAAATGAAAGTTTCATTTCTTCCAATTTTTATCATTGTTTTTTTTAGTTTCTTGTTTACTGCCAGCGCACAAAAGCATTTTATTTCTCTGTCAGGGGAACCCATCGAAATACAGGGTTTTGATTTTATGCTTGACCGTGTGATTGATGCCCGCAAAGATACCACCAACATTGGTTTTATAGTCGAAGGAAACCTGAATGCCAAACACCTGGTTGACTTGCAGGATGGTTTATCAAACGATCTGTTTCATTTGTTCAAAACCAGTGTTCAACCAGTTTCTAATTCATCAGCATTAACGATTAAGGTGAATCATTTTTTTATTTACAATTTGCCGGATGAAAATGGTTATATCAACATTGCCGAGGTAAATATGGATTTCTATTTGCGTGATCAGAACAAATGGTATCACGAATTTCAGGCAGGCACGTATAAAATGAGTCGTGGTATGAATTCTTCAAACAAATACGAAAAATTATTACGGCAGGCCATCGAAGGTTGTATGGATGATTTTATTAGCAGATTGAATAGTGGCCTAGGATACCATCAATTTATTGATGAAAATGAAATGTATATTGGTTCACCTGAAGAGTTTTTTGGAGAGAGTATTATCAACGCTAACCGCACACGCGGAATTTACCATTCGTTTAATGATTTCAGGGATAATATAACCGATACCAAAACAACATTCTCAACAAAAGAAAAAGGCCCCGATGATCTCGAAGATCGCTTTATAAAACTGAAGGGCCTAAATAATAGGGATGTCGAAAACATTTGGGGGATTTATGAAAATGGGAAAGTGTATGTAAATGTTTCCGGGTATTTTGTTCCAACAGAATACGTTGATGGCTCATTGGTCATTCCGGTAATGCCCTTAGCAATGGATGTATCACAAGCCGGAATGATTGGTTTAAGTGGTATGTATTTTGGCCTTTTGGGGGCTATGGTTGCTGTCGCAGTTTTTATTCCACTTGATGGTGGTGTAAGTATGGATAATCAGGGTTTTTTAATTGATCCGGTAACTGGTATGGCAGTGCCTGAGGAAGTGCCTGATTATAAGTCTGTAGGTAGTGAAATTGTTTTTTATACCGGTAAATTTAAAGCCGAAGATCAAAAGATTGAAGTATATATTGATGGAAATTACCAATGTACTTTGGTATCCGAATCGTATGCTTTTATAAACCGGCTCACCCCGGGAAAAGAAATTGAAATCTGTCTTAAATCAATGGGTTCAGAATATTGTGAAACCTTTTTGCTTGATCAAGCGAGTACTTTTTACATTGAAGCCGAAATCAAGAAAAAAGACAAACTGAGCCTCTTTCCTAAGAAAAGTGAATCTTCGGTGACTTATATTCAAAACAGTATTGAAAAAGGAAAACTCTTCCGGGTACCTTGGATGAATAAATAACTGTGGGGGATGACCGCACACTATTTTTTTATGGGATTCAATTCTACCAGCATTTTTCAAAAAATGTACCTTTGTGTAAATCTTAATATTTTATGAAACTCAAATATGTTTACTGGAATGATGGCGAAGATTGGTTAGGATATCTTGAAGAATACCCCGATTACATGACCCAGGGGCAAACACTCGATGAACTTAAAGAAAACCTAAAGGACATTTTTTTAGAACTGAAAAGTGGTGCAATCCCCGCGATATACTAATATTATAAATGGCAGAGAATAATGTTGATGATGTTTTTTTGTGAACCTTTGTGCCTCTGTGCCTCCGTGGTTTTTAAATTTCTACCACGGAGACACAAGGGCACGAAGATTAAAAATTCTGCCATAATTTATTTTATGGTTTGAGATGATATATTTAAGTAAAACAACATGCTATTTTTTCACTATTTTCCTCAGCACCTTCCTGCCGTCATATTCCAATTGAAGAAAATAAACTCCCGCGGGCAGTTTTTCCAGCGAGATGCTTTCGGTAAAATCATCGTCTTCAACACAAAACTGGCCTTCGTGAACCTGAACTATTGCAGCATCAAAAATCCTTGCATCAACCAGGTTGTTTTCCAAACCTTTCAGGTTGATGTAAACGAGGTCGGACGTTGGGTTGGGATAAACACTTACAATATTCGATTTCTCCGGAATTTCTTCGGTGCCTGTAAAATCAACAACGCCAAACTCGTACACGGCATATTTCCCAAAGTCGGGTTCAATGTCAACCATGATATTTCCATCGCCGTCCTTAATTCTAAGGTAACCTGTACCATAATTGGGGTAATACCAAAAATCGAGTCCGTTATCTCCTGTGTCGTCTATGCGCAAAATGTAGCATCCCAATTCAAGGTTTACCTCGTTGGTATAAACCGTGGCATTTGCAAGATCGTCCATTTCAAAAATTATGTTGCCGGCCATGTCGATAAGCGAATAGGAGGTTTGATAGCCTTGATTATTGGTAAGACATTCGATGGTGAGTGTCTCGCTTATATCGTATAAATCTACCTCGGTAAATTGAATGGTGTAACTATTGTTGTAATCATACTCATCGGCTTCACCATTTGGACTGCTGATATTTACAGTGAATTTATTGTCGCTGCCCGACCAAAAAGTATAGTTAGGAATTTCAAGCTCCACTTCTGTGGTTTCCAGAAATCCGAGAGAGCCACTCCAGGTGTAGGTCAACATTTCTCCACCCTCAACAGAATATTCCAAATCCAGGGAAGTGAGTGTTGTAGCGCCGGTGTTTTGGATCACCGCCACCGGGTAGCTGCACGCCGGGTTGAAACGTGTGAAGGCCGCATTTTCGGCATTGGGTTTTGTAATATTTATAACTGCTGCATCGAGATTGAAATTGGGAGCGCCATAAGTAACAAGCTGATTGTTTACCTGGTAATTGGAAGTACCTGAAGCAAAGGTTAAATTATAGTCGATGCTGTGTGTTTGTCCGGGGGTAACAAATTCGGTGATATCATATTCGAAAAGCGTGCTGGGGTCGCCGGGACACCATCCTGCCCGGTCGAAAATCCAGGTGCCGCCCTGGGGATAAATAGCTACATCGGCACATTCAGTCCACACCTTCCATTCAAACTCAGGGATGTCACCATTTATGTTGAGGCTGTGCCAGCGCTGGCTGAATTCGCCTTGCTGTCCGTGGCCGGTAATTACCGAACGCACTTTAAAAGCTTCGCCTGCCGGATTAAAATAAAACTGGCGTGGCTCAAAAGCCCGGTTGTTCATCAGGTTTGTGTAATTGTTGCTCGATGCCCGCCAGAGCTGATTGATGTCGATCACATCGTGTGGAGGTGTTCCGAGGATGTACCAGAATTTGATATCCATATCTTCCTGCCGCTGGCCACCCAGTTCTATCGAAAGCCGTTTGTTGCCTTTCAGAATGGGGGCATAATCAGTAACATCAAAAAGCCAGGTTTTTCCTTCAAGGCCCAGGTCGAGATATATCCCGTAAGGTGTAACAAACGACATAATTTCATACTTCGCCGGGTAGCGTCTGTAATAATTTAATTCGCTGATGGCCGCAAAGTCTGTAGGTATTCTTAGGTTGGAATCAACAATCTGGCCTTCGGGATTATAGGTATATTCATACCCTGCCTGCCACAAATATTGTGTTGACAAAGGGTTAATACTATCGTGGAGCATCGTTCCATACCTCGGGATAATTTCGTATTCGGTGACCACATTTGCTGTCCTTTCTTCCCAAACCGTTAAAATTTCACCAGAAACAATCATATCATACTCACCTTGTAAAAATGTGATATTTGGCCTGAGGGTGGTGGATTCAAATCCCCGGGAAAGCAAGTTTCCACGTTCATTCTCCCACACAACATAACCGTTCATTTGCGCGGTTTCACCAAAAGGAGAAGCATCGGCGGGTGTGGTTCCGCTACCTTCATCAAACTTATAATATGCCACAAGGTTTGAATAGTTTGGATGTGATGCGTCAATGGCAGTATTCATCCAGTTGTGGATGGTTTCCAGGTCGAGTTCAGCATTCCAGATACTTAGCTCATCAATTTTACCAAAATAGTAATTTGAGCTGTTTTGCGCCCCACCCAAAACAAGACCCTGGATATCGATGAGCCTGGTTTTGCCGGTTCCCGAATGCCATAGTTCACCATTAAGATAAATTTTCATGTCGCCCGAAACAGCATTTTTTGTAAAAGCCCAATGATTCCATTGCCCCTCTATTTCTGCAAGAGTTGCTGTTTTGTCTATACGGTCATAGCTGCCCTCGTATCCGCAATCAAAATAAATTCCCGAATTACTCCAGGGTAAATGAACATTCAGGCTTCTGTTGTTTCCGGCATCCAAACCATGGATAATGCTTGTGTTGGCAGGAAGAAAATCAGGATTTCCATAGCACCATAACGACACGGTTATTTCTTCGGAAATGGTAGAAAGCGGTTCTGCCGGAATTTGTGTGTATCCCATATCATTTACAATATGGGTTCCGTTGGTGGTGAATAAACCATAATTTTCGCCGGTATCTTCACCCTCTATCAAAAGTTGATTGGCAACATCCACTCCTGTAAATGAAAATTCAACGATGATATTGGAAGTCCCATCCCAGTCGAAAGGCTCGTAAAACTGGATTCTGTTTTCACCGGCGGTAAAGTTTAATCCCGAAAAATAAACCTCGGTAAAACCTTCGAGTTCGGGAGAAATCTTATCCAGAAAACTTTCGTTGGTATGTTTTATTTTAACCCTTAAAAATGGGGCAACGCTGTTTCCAAAGGCATTTAAAATAATTCCATCAAGATTTCCCGGGACTACCCCTGCCTGGCTCAGTTCGTCCTTTGTTACCAAAAACTGAGATTTTCCGGAGAGGTGATCAGGCTGTATCACATGATCGAGCTGCAACGAACCTGATCCAACTGTTGCCTGGTTTTCGGAAATGATATTGTTGAGGATAACCGTTTGTTGGAGGTATTCATAATAATCGTGCATCGGGGTTTCGACATAGTAAAATGTATCGCCCGAAAAATGGGAGATGGTGTGGGATGCCTGATAACTCAAAATGGAGTCCACACGTGACGAATCGGTGATGTAGGTGTTACATTTATAATCCCACTCCCCGCAGCCGAGGTTGGTGTTTCCGGGAACCGACACCAGGCCACCCTTACAGCGCATGTTGTAGGCCATGATTATTTTTTCGTAAGTCTGCCCGGGGTTGTCGGGAAACTGAATCATGGTATCCCTGCCTTGCGGGCTATAAGTTTGGGAATAGTTGATGCTTGGGATTACAATTGTGTCGCCGGGAGATTGTGCAAGAGCAAATACCGGTAAAAATGCAAACAATAAAAAGTAAAGTTTTTTCATAATGTGATGTGTTTTAAAATTTGAACCAAAGGTAATTTTTTTTATAATTATTTAGGTGATGGAATTGATAACAAATCATCATGATCCCATCCCCGTCCCTTCCCCATTTGGGGAAGGGTGCCTGAACCCATGGGGCTTGCAGGAAATGAAAAAGCACAGCGATTCGGCTAAGGATTACAGATTCAAATCCCATGCGAGAGGACCCCCCTCTCCATTTGGAGAGAGCCTGTCCCGAAAATTGGGAGGGCAGGGGGAGGGGAAAAAAACGATTAGTTTATATAATTACCAAAAGTTATTACCAAAGGTGATTACGATACCCAATTATTCATCCTTGTCTTGTGATCCATCCTCAAATAACTGGCTCAGGCTTTCTGTTTAATTCAATTGAAATTGTGGATCAATTTTAATTAAAATAAACAGAAGATTTGTGTGTGCTTGATTAATGTAAAAACCGGGGTTTTTATTTCCCCGGTTTTTTCTTTTTCGGTTCTACAACCATTTTCGTGGATGTGAATAATTGCTATCACCGTAAACAAATTTCCGCCTTGCCAGCCTTGCCGGCGAGGCAGGCTCGCCTCGCTGCGAAGCGGGTCTCACCGCCAGTTGGCGGTTACCAATGACATATTTTTGCAAGCGTCAGGTTATCAAGAGATTTCTTGCCGCATGTGCGGCATACCAATGACATGTTTTTGCAAGCGTCTGGATACCAATAGATTTCTTGCCGCACGTGCGGCAAGAAATCTATTTTACTACTCATGATTAATATTTTACTTTCCACTAAATTCGTAGTAGTACCTATTTTTCAAAAGCTTGCTGTTACTACCCTTCAAAATGCGGGCTTCGACAGCCTAAGGAGAAATTATCCTAAAGTTTTTGCTGCTGCGACTACCCTTCAAAGTGCGGGCTTCAACAGCTCAAATAACATTTCATTATGAAACATTTCCGCTGTGACTACCCTTCAAAGTGCGGGCTTCGACAGCGATCAACTGGTATGTTACTAAAAAAAGTATGCTGTGACTACCTTTCAAAATGCCGGCTTCGACAGCGTTATCATATTCTTTTCCAACTAAATATCTGCTGTGATTACCCTTCAAAATGTGGGCTTCGACAGCACAGGATCCCTAATTTGTTGTGTTTGTTTGTGCTGGTGTTTTTTTTGCTGAAATAAAACCAACATAAGTTGATTCAATTGCAAATAAATGACTGCTTTTTTTAATCTTGTTTATTAATTACTTCGGTTTCTTTTTTTAGTTGCTCTACCATCTCCACATGGATAGCTGCCATACGCCGGTGCATCTGTTCTTTCCTTATTTGTATCAATTTATCTTCGCTATTGCTTGTTGCAAGTAAAAATCCATAAAGAATTCCGCGGTATTCAAACAGCAGTTTTTTAATATCCTGCGAAAGGTAAATACCCAGCCCGGTACCATAAAAGCAAGCAGCGAGTTGTTTTATAAACCGTCGGGCATTTTCCACATTCATATAAAAGACTTTGGCTTTGCTACCCTTATCCTGTTTCCATATTAATACACTATTGTTGTTTTCGGTATCGGTGGTAAAGGCCAACAACTTCCAACAAGCTTCGATGGCCGACAGTTTGCGTTCGTATTTAATCCTTTCGAGCCCAATAAATATTTCCTGTTTTTTTTGCCTGAGGGCAAATTTATAGGCAAGTATTGCCGCTATGGCAATTCCAATTAAGGCGATTATCCCCGAAACAGAATTTAACAGGAGTTTATTGCAAAAACTTTCTGGCAAAATATCATGTTGATTAACCAGTAATATCAAATTGAATAATGTCGTCATAATATTTTTGTATTATTTTTTTAAACTGAAGGGCGGGCGAGTTGTGCAAAACTATGGGTTCATCAGCCGTATAATCTTTAAGCTTGTTGATGCCATCACCGTTTATTTCATCTTTGTAGAGCAGGTACGCGGGGTATTGGCTGTGGCAAAAAGCATTGCGCAGTTTTTCGATTTTCATTCGTTTTGCAGGGTCGTATCCCGGAAATCCATCCAGGATTTGTTCGTGCGAAATAAAGGCTTTATCACTTCCTTTAATAATTCCTTTTAATGCTATTGCTTTTCGTTCAAAATTATGAATTGTATCCATAACTTCGACCCTAACCTCCTGGTAAAGTTCTAGTTCTTTTTGCAGGGCTTCAAAATAAATTGGGTCTTTGGCAAGGTAGGGCAATAAACTACTTATCCTGCGGTCTTTCATCAGGGCCCTGAAATCGCCATAGTTTTTAATCTTGATCTGTTCGCGCAAAATGGTTTTTGATTGTAGGTCTGAAAGCTTTGATTTTGCCCCGGCTATTTTTAACAAGCTATCCATATTGGTCTCGTAGCTATAAGGCATTTCAATTTTTGCTTCAGTTTGCAATTCGAGTATCCCTTTGTCCGACTCGGCTTTTATTTGCGATAATTTATATTCATTGCCAAATTCAACAGGTTTAATATCATTTGTTTCCTTTTTCTTTTTTACAAACCCTTCGTTAATAACAAAGCTCCTGCGCAGGGTATGGTCAACGAGCATAAACAAAACCATATCGCAGGTTTTTGCCAGGCGTATCTGTTTTTCGTTTTCTCCAAAAGCCTTATACCTCGTCCAGTATTTTTCTTTCAGTTCATTAATTTCATCTTTCGAGAGCCTTTTTCCATTTCGTTTCGTCTTCTTTGCTTCAACTTCAATCTTATCGTCCATAGCCCTGAGTATTTCATTATCATATGTGTCCTCATTAATTCGTTGAGCTTTATCTTTCAATTCATCTATTGTCAGGAATTTTTGTTTTAAAGGCATGCCGTTTTTCTTACGATCATCATAAATTTTGTTCAGGAATTCGTATGATCTATTATAGGTATAAAATTCCTGTGGGCTGTCATCCAAAATCTGTGTAAAATACTTTTCTATAATATAGGCCGTATTTACCCGGCTTAATTGTTTTAATTCCCCGGCGAGCACTTTAGTTTTTTCGGTGGAAGAAAGGATATTTAAGATTGGTTTCAGAAATAAACCCCGTGGTAAATTTTGTACATTTTGCGTGCGTAATTCATTGGCAAGGTTTTTATAATATGTTTCGCTATGCTCCTTTCTGCGCCTGCCCATTTTTAAGAAATGATAATCGTGGTACTGCTCTTTGCTTTTGCAATACCCTAAATACCACTCCCTTTTTTTGAGGTATTTCACATAAAAATCAAGGATGCCTTTGCAAGTATCCACCCGGATTTGATGTAAGAAAGGATGTGGATTTTCGCTGTTGGTAAGTTGCAGGTTATTAAAAGTAGCATCGAGGCTGTCTTTGTTAGCACCGAAAAAAGCCAGTTTTGCTTGCAGTACCTGAAATTCGGTACTGTTGGGTTTGCCCTTCATTCCAGCAAGCGGTTTTTGTAGCCTGATGATATCCCGTGCCAGGAAGTCGGCCATGTTCCCACTTTTCATTTCCACATAATCTTTCGATCCTGGTTTTTGAGCGAAATTGTCTTTTTGATTATTAATTTTTTTAAGCATTTGTTTTGTTTCGGCAATCAGGGCTTCCAACATTTTGTCGGCTCTATCTTCAAATGTCTTCGTCGTTGCAGAAGTTAAATATTCAATAAGTGGTTTTGGAATGAAATATTTTTCGAGTCCTCGTTTTGAAATTTCTTCTGCGAATCCAGAATTATTCATTCCCGGGTTTAATACTCCATTTTCAATATCCATGAAAAAAAGATCCATAGATTTAACATGCAAGCGGATTATTTCTTCCACCGATGTACTTGCCGTATTGTCCTGAAGCAGCAAGTGGTAAAAAACCATTGCCGGCAATTCATACAAACTTAACCAGCAATCGGGTGCTTTTGTACGCGGCAGTGTAGTTTTTGCATGCTCTTTATCAAAATCAGGCAGTTCAGGCCAGATTTTATTATCCTTAACCAATTCGGAATAACTGTGCCTAAATTTGAGGCCGATGTTTTTTCCGTTGATGTGATAATGCGGGGTGGTTTGGGTTAGGTAAATATCTTCCTTTTCAAAATCCCTGTCTTCAATTCTTTGGATTTTGTCAATCCATTGCTGTGGCCTTTTTTCATCCGAAAAATCATCCAGGTTGCCAAAAGCGGTCATTTTTTTAATCCATCTTCTGATTCTGTTCTGTCCATCAACATCTTTGTTATAAACATGAAAACAGTAATTCCCCAGGTCCACATGAAATTTAGCATCCTTAAATACAGTGTCGAAATATTTGAGTGCGAAATAGTAAAACCTATTGCTGCTTCTTTTCAGGATGGGCAAAGCTTCGTATTCATCTTCGGTTTCTATTTCTTCTGCTTTCTTCAAAAACCTCTCCTTGTCATCTTCGCTCAATAAAGGATATAAATGTTTAGGGCATCGCCTTAATTCGTTTACCATATCTAAAAGTAGCCCGGCGGAATTATTGTCGCTTTTTAATTTGGGTTGTGGTAGCCTGAGTGAATAAAAAGTATATGTTTCGAGGGTTGCTTTTTCGCCGGGTTTTTCGCTTCTCTTAAATCCTTCGAGTTTTTTAAGAAAGGTTTGGGCATCTTTCCGTTGCAGCCATAAGCATATAAAATAAGCCAATCCCTTTTCGGAAAGCTTATCCTTGTCATCAACAAATGAATAATGAAAATCACTCCTTTCAATAGTTTTGGCATCTTTACCTTTTCCAGTCCGTTCCAATCTAACAAGGTGCATCATATCTTTCGCCCCCAATTTAAATCTTTTTTTTATGCCTCGCCTGCCCGCATCAAAAAGTAGCTGCATGCCAGCAATAATTTCCTTTGGTGTTTCAACAGGATCATGTACTGCATGGGTGTAGGAATTTCGAAAATCGTAAAGTTGTTGTATAAAGATTGCAAATACCTTTGAATAGTCTTCTGGCTTTGCTTGTCTTTCTTTTCTTTTAAAGTAAGCATAATTCTTTGCCAGATAATTTGCATAAGGAAACTTTTCCTCGATTTTTTGAATAATTTTCCATGATACATCAGGTTCGGCATTATCCCTTAATTTTTTCCATAGCCCTGCATTCATCATGTTGTCATCATCATTCAGGTCGAATCCCAGGCCCAGCCTTTCTGAAATATCCCTGAAAGTGATAAATACATTTTGCTTTGCCGTGTTTAAATAACTGGCAAAAAATGCTTTGTCCGTTTCGTCATTGTACTTTCGATAATTTGGTTTAATGCTAAGGTTCATAATTATATTTTTATAAATTTATATTGCACTTGATATATTTAGTGTGATTTATCTCCTTCGCTCTCTTGCGCCACCGCCTGTCGCCGGGAGATTGTGCAAGAGCAAATACCGGCAAAAATGCTAATAATAATAAGTAGAGTTTTTTCATAATGTGCAGTGTTTAAAAAATTTGAATCAAAGGTAATTTTTTTTGTAATTATTTAGGTGATGGAATTGATAACAAATCATCATGATCCCATCCCCGTCCCTTCCCCATTTGGGGAAGGGTGCCTGAACCCATGGGACTTGCAGGAAATGAAAAAGCACAGCGATTCGGCTAAGGATTACAGATTCAAATCCCATGCGAGAGGACCCCCCTCTCCATTTGGAGAGAGCCTGTCCCGAAAATTGGGAGGGCAGGGGGAGGGAAAAAAAACGATTAGTTATCGTAATCACCAAAAGTTATAACCAAAGGTGATTACAATATCCAATTATTCATCCTTGTCTTGTGATCCATCCTCAAATAACTGGCTCAGGCTTTCTGTTTAATTCAATTGAATAGAATTTGGTATTTTATTTTTTTCAGATTTGATTTCAGAATCTTCGATTCCGATTTAAATCAACCCTTTCTCATGCTTTTCTTTAATCACTTTAGCATATCCTGCGTCATGCGACCGAAATCCCATTTCGGTTTCCAGTCTCACTTTTCACGGCCAGTGATATTGAATATTTTTATTTCGCAATAGAATTGTATTTAGAATACTTTGGAAATCAGGGCATGTTTGCCCTTTGCTGCCGACCGTGAAAAGAAACCCTCCGGAAAGCATAATGAAACTGTTGTTTGATTAAAACATTTCCCACAGAATCGTTAAAAAGGTTTCGGACAGATTTTCCTGGTTAATCCTGATAAGAGCTTTTGCATTTCAAACCTGATTGCTTCCCGAAAAAAAGAACAAAAAAAAGCCGGTAATTAATTTAATTACCGGCTTCCAAATATTTTGTGACTATAATTATTTAATCATAGCCTGATAATCTGCATTCTCGAAATAGATAAGGAATTCTCTATCCACGGCTGCACACTTTTTGTATTTCGCGTTAGCGGCAATTGCTTTCTTTAAGTTAGCCATAACCCCGGCTTCGTTTGTATCTCTTGCAGCAACAACAGCCATCAGGTAATAGGTTTCGGCATTCTTGCGGGCACATTCCAATTGATCTTGTGCTGCAGTATTATTACCGGTCATAATTTCGGCAAGGGCTACATTATAATTGCATTTAACACCTGAAAACTTGGATAGCGCAGCTTTATAATTTCCTTTTTTAAGGTCGATGATACCGAGGTTGTAGTTGTTGTCAACGCCCATTTTGTTTGCACTTACAAAGTTTGTTTCGGCCTGGCCAAAATCACCTTGAATAGCATGAGCAACACCAAGGTTGTTGGTAATAGCGCCATTATTTTTATTCAACGACTGGGCTTTGGTAAGGTACTCGATGGCTTCATCGGTTTTGCCCAATTTCAGTGCAATATTTCCTGCATTATTAAAACCTTTCCAACTTTGAGGAAATTGTTGGGTTGCTGTTTTGTAAATGGTGTATTTTGTGTTCCAGTTATCGGTAAGTGTAGCAGCGTAAAGCAGTTCTTTTTCATCAAGTTTTCCAGGGTCGGTAGTAGCCAAACGAGCAATTTCGTCATCGGTTTTCTTTGGTTCAAAGCAATTAATCACGATGTTAGCCTTACGAAGTGATGGCAAAATTGATTCTTCGAGCTCAGGATAAATATTTATCATATTCCTGATTTCTTCTTCACGTTTTGAAGGAGCTGAAGATTTAACAACATTCAGAATTGGGCTCTTGTCTTTAATTTTAGATTTTTCAACAGCAGCCAAAAATCCATTCCAGTCGGGGCCATGTCCAACTTTTTTCAGGTTGATATCTTTTTCAGCATCTTCAAATGCCACTACCGAACCTTTTTCCTTAACAAGTTTTTTAAAGTTAGAATAAATTACCTTGTTTGTTCTATTTGCTCTGTTTTCCGATAGACCCTCATTAAAAGTTTCCTCTCCTTCGGGAGAAGCCCATCCGTCCATTTGAATATCTTTAATTACCCAGCCTCTGCGAACAAAGTCATTTAACTTTTCAAGTTGACCCGCAACATCCATTTCTTTATTCATTTTCAGATCTTTCCTGAAGTTGTAAAGATTTTTTGGATAATAAATAGCGGCCTGCTCGCTTATAATGGTAATTTTTTCGTAACCATGAGACGCCAGTTGAAGCATATCTATAGCATTTTTTGAATCAAATTTTTGCCCTGCTTCCATAGTTTCTGTAACCTCATTTGCAACATTGATTCTTTCGGAAGTGAAAATTACGCCATCGGCAATTTTTACTTCACCAAGGTTTAGCGCTTTGCGCATTTTCATGGCATCAGCCATTGTCATTCCCTGTGCAACTGCTGTTTTGGGTTGAAAAGCGATGGCATTTACCATCAATTCGGAGGCAGTCATTTCAGGCACAAAATCAAATGTTTCCGAATAAGTTATTGTACCTCCATTGGTGAAATTAACTCTCGTTCCTTCACCTTCAACACTTTCGCCAATAAGCATGAGCGGAGTTAGTTCAAGTTCGCCACCATCCCATTTCAGGACAGGCTGAATTAGCACTGCTGCTTTCTTGTTGAAATACTTTGCTGGAATAGTTCCCTTAACTGTAAAATCAACTTTTCCACCTTTGGTTTCCAGTACCTTAGGAGTAACTTCGTATGAAACGGAATTGTAATTATTTGCCATTTTCTTGAGGCCGTTACAGCTTACAAGAGCTATTGCTAAAACCAAAATTCCCGCAATTTTAAAAATAGATTTCCTTGTCATAATAACACTAATTTTATTGTTAATACCTATGTTTTGAGCGTGCAAATATAAACAGTTTCAGTTTGATACCATTAAAAATTTAACATCTAATAAAGTTTTTATTGTCATTCGATTCAAAAAAAAACTATTTTAATTGGTGTTGGCTTCACAAAAGATAATATATAGCTGAATTACAACACATTAAAAATTTATCTTATTGCTGATTTAGTAAAAATAATTTTGCTCCTTAAAGACTGCTCTATTCCGCTATATCCTTGGCGAATCAATTAAAAAATGAGTATTTGTTAAAAACATCCCAAATAACAATACCCACACTCACCGAAATATTAAGCGAATGCTTTGTGCCAAACTGCGGTATTTCAATACAGCCCATCGATAAATCTACAATTTCCTGGCTTACACCATGCACTTCATGCCCAAACACCAGTGCAATTTTATCCTGTGGATTGATTTGAAAACTTTTAAGACCAATGCTCTTTTCGGCCTGCTCAACCGAATAAACTTTATATCCTGCGGTTGTTAGTTTTTTTATGGCATCCTTGGTATCCGAAAAATACAACCAGTCCACTGATTCAGTAGCCCCAAGTGCTGTTTTGTGAATTTCACGGTGGGGTGGGGTTGCCGTAATCCCACACAGGTAAACAGCTTCAACCCTAAATGCATCGGAGGTTCTAAAAACAGAACCAATATTGTTGAGGCTTCTAATATTATCCAGCACTACTACACACGGAAGTTTATCAGCCTTTTTAAATTCTTCGGTGTTGAGCCGTTTTAGCTCATCATTTCCCAGTTTTCTCATTTTAATTTCTGCCACAGATATTCGAATTTAACATTGTGATAATAAAAATATCTTTTGTGAATTAACAATTGTAAATATTGCAAAAGTAAGCACATTGCAATAATGATGACCCACTTATCAGTGAATTATCCACATTGTGAAGGCCAGCCGGATATAAAATTTATTTTTGTGGAAATTTTGTAAAAGTTGGCAGGTTCAAAAAAAAATAAGACAGCAGAAACCCCCCTGATGAAGCAATATAATACCATCAAGACCAAATACCCTGATGCATTGTTATTGTTCAGGGTTGGTGACTTTTATGAAACTTTTGGAGCAGATGCCATCAAAACTTCAAATATCCTGGGAATTGTACTCACGAGGCGGGCAAATGGTGCTGCATCCTACGTTGAGCTTGCCGGGTTTCCCCATCATTCGCTCGATACTTATTTGCCCAAACTTGTAAGGGCCGGGCAAAGGGTGGCTATTTGCGATCAGTTGGAAGACCCTAAAATGACCAAAACAATTGTTAAACGTGGCGTAACCGAATTGGTAACACCGGGGGTTTCGTACAACGATAAAGTGCTGGAAAACAGGGAGAATAATTTTTTGGCTTCTATTCATTTACTTCCCAAAGGATCCGGTATTTCATTTCTCGACATTTCTACAGGTGAGTTTTATGTTGCGGAAGGATCAAACGATTACATCGACAAACTTTTACAAAGTTTTAAGCCAAGCGAGGTCATCATCCAGAAAAGTAAAAGAAAACTCTTTGCCGAACAGTTTAGCGACAAATATTACATCAACACATTTGATGACTGGGTTTTTACAGATGATTTTTCCCACGAAATACTTTTAAAACAATTTGACACAACTTCATTAAAAGGGTTTGGTGTTGAAGACATTACCAGTGGAACCATCGCGGCAGGCGCAGCGCTTCATTACCTCGCCGAAACCCATCACCATCAGTTGGGGCATATTTGTAAGATTTCCAGAATTGAAGAGGACAAATATGTTTGGCTGGACAAATTCACTATTCGCAACCTGGAATTGCTTTTTACAGCCAACGAAAATGCAGCCACACTTATCGATGTAATCGACCACACCATTTCACCAATGGGTTCGCGGATGATGAAAAAATGGATTTCGCTGCCTTTAAAAATCAGGAAAAGCGTTGAAGAGCGACTGAATGTGGTTGAATATTTGATTGCCAATAGCGAAATCACCGAAATCTTAACCCAAAACATCAAAGCTATTGGCGACCTGGAAAGGCTCATATCAAAAGTTGCTGTCGGACGGGTTAATCCGCGGGAAATGAACCAGGTGATGAAAGGATTGTACGCCGTTGAAAAGATCAAGGAAAGTTGCGCCATTTCACAATCAGGGCCACTTAAAACCATTGCCGACCAGCTTAATCCATGCCACTTGATTAGGGATAAAATTGAAAATGAGATCAACGAAGAACCCCCGGCAATGATTAACAAGGGGAATGTTATCCGCGACAAGGTTTCGGAAGAATTGGACGAACTCCGGCAGATGCTTTTTTCAGGCAAAGATTATCTCGAAAAAATTAAAAAACGGGAAATTGAAGCCACCGGCATTCAATCCTTAAAGATATCGTTTAACAATGTTTTTGGTTATTATATCGAGGTAACCAATGTACACAAACATAAAGTACCCGAAACCTGGGAACGCAGGCAAACGCTCGTGAATTCAGAGCGATACATTACTGAAGAGCTCAAGGAATACGAGGAAAAAATATTAACCGCCGAAGAAAAGATTCTGAAAATAGAAACCCAACTTTACAGCGATCTTGTTTTGGCCACGGCAGGATACGTGAAGCCTATCCAACTCAATGCCAACCTGATTGCACAAATCGATTGCCTTCAATCTTTTGCCAAAATAGCAGCTGCGAATAATTATGTGAGGCCTGAAATTAACGATACCTACGAGCTGGATATTAAAAAGGGCAGACATCCTGTTATCGAAAGCCAATTGCCACCCGGTGAAAAATACATCCCGAACGATGTTTTTCTTGATACTAAGAAACAGCAAATTATTATCATCACCGGGCCAAATATGTCGGGGAAGTCTGCACTGCTCCGACAAACAGCGCTGATCGTGCTCATGGCACAAATGGGAAGTTATATTCCGGCCGAAGAGGCAAAAATCGGTATGATCGATAAAATATTTACCCGTGTTGGTGCTTCCGACAATATTTCCTCGGGCGAATCAACCTTTATGGTAGAGATGAATGAAACGGCAAGTATTCTTAACAATATTTCAAACCGCAGTTTGATTATTCTTGATGAAATTGGCCGGGGCACCTCAACCTACGATGGCATTTCCATTGCATGGTCTATCGCCGAATATTTACACAATTCTCCCGTGTTCAGGCCAAAAGTGCTGTTTGCTACCCACTATCACGAACTCAACGAAATGGCTTCCTCGATGAAGCGCATTAAAAATTTTCACGTATCAGTGAAAGAAATCAGCAACAAAGTAATTTTTTTGCGAAAGCTTGTGCCCGGGGGCACCGAGCACAGCTTTGGAATTCATGTGGCAAAAATGGCGGGAATGCCGGGTGAAGTGATCGAGAATGCAAAATCATTGCTCAAGACACTGGAAAAAACCCACAGCCACAACGAATTAAATAAAAGCCTCAAGTCGGGTGTTGGAGTTAAAGACGACTTTCAATTAAGTTTCATTCAACTCGACGACCCCCTACTGCTTGAGATCAAAGAAGATATTCTCAATACCGATATTAACACCCTCACCCCTGTTGAAGCCTTAATGAAACTCAACAAAATCAAAAACCTTCTTCACAAAGGGTAATTTTTTAGTTCAAGTCCAATCTATAATCTTTCCCAATTGCTTTATTTTTTGTTTATTAGCTAAATTTAATAAACAAAGTAATTGATAACAATGAAAATCTCGGCATATACAAAACCTGCGCTTCGTATTGCAATCTACTATTTCATTTTCGGATTTTTATGGATTCTGCTTTCAGATATATTGGTACATCAGGTTTCCGTATCGAACAGAATGGAGCAGAATTTACAAATGTATAAAGGATGGTTTTTTATACTGACTACTACCATGCTAATTTTTTTTATGGTAAAACAACAAATGACCCTGGTTATAAAGCTTAAAAACAAACTTTTAAAAAGTGAACGTCAGCTTATCGAAAATAAACAACGTCTTGAACTTGCCATGCATGCCGGGGAAATAGGTTTGTGGGAATACTGGCATAGCGGCAACAGATTAATTGTGAATGAAAACTGGAAAGAAATTCTTGGTATTGAAATCACTACGGGTGAAAATAGCGCTGAAATGATCAATGGCCTCGTACATCCCGATGATGTAGCCCACCTGGAAAAGGCTTTTAGGAATCCTGTTAAAGGGAACAACAAGTATATAAAATCAGAGTTTCGGATGAAACATACCGATGGCACTTACCGCTGGATAACAAGTAAGGGTAAGGTTGTTGAGTGGGATGATGATAAACCAAAGCGTATGTTGGGTGCAATTGTTGATACTACCGAAAAAAAACACCTTGAGCTTGAACTCAAAACCCTGGTTGACCTCTATAGTAGCTTTATCAAATACTCAAGCGAAGGCATTTACCTTTTCGAAATGAATAAGCCCATGCCACTTTCCTTACCCGTTAAAGAACAAATTAACCGGCTATACCATGATGGGTATATCCGCACTTGTAATGATGCTTTTGCAAAAATGTACGGGTATCAAAACGGAGAAGAAATGGTGGGCATAGATCAGCAAACCCTTCATGGTAGCGATAATGACCCAAAGAATATAGATCTCCTGCTCAGGTTTATCAAATCAGGGTATCGCATTATGAATGATGTAAGCAAAGAAATAGACAAAGACGGGAATTCGCTCTATATCTCGAATAATGTGGTTGGGATTGTTGAAAACGGTTACTTCCTAAGAACATGGGGCAGCCAAAGAAATATTACTTCACAAATACTTGCACAACAAAAAATTGAAGAATCCGAAATTAGTTACAGGTTGCTTTTTGAAACTAATCCTGTACCGCTTGCCATTTTTAATGCTGTGAATTTTGTTTCGCGCGATATAAACCAAGCCTTTAAAAGCTTGCTGGAATACAATAAATCCGATTTAACGTTACTTACACTGTGGAATTTGAGGCCTGATGTTGCCGATTTAACAAGAGAAAAATTACAGGAATTAATTATAAAGGAGTTGTCACAAAATATTGAAATGGTGCTTAAATCAAAATCGGGAAAATCTATACCCTGCGAGGTCAAGATCGATCAAATTGATTACTATGGCGAATTGGCTATTCTTGTCGCCATAAATGATATTACCGAAGTAAAAAATGCAGAAAAAATGGTTATTCAATCCTTGATCCAGGGCACTGATAATGAAAGATCGAGGGTTGCCAAAGAACTTCATGACGGATTAGGGCAAAGCCTTACAGCCGCGAGCCTAAACCTCAATTCGTTGATTCCGGATATAGGTAAACTGGGTGAAAAAAATAAAGAAAAGCTTGAAAATGGTATCAAATTTCTTAGAACAGCCATTGAGGAAAGTAGAAATATTGCCCATAATTTAATGCCCAAGGCTATCGAAGACTTTGGCATCATACTTTCCCTCAAGTCATTATTTAATCAAATTGAAAAAGCCACCGAACTCAATATCAACTTTTATGAAAACTTCGGAGAAAAACTTCGCCTCGACATGCAGGTCGAATTAAACATATACCGAATTACACAAGAAGCGATAAATAATGTAATTAAGCATGCAAATGCCAGCGAAGTTTTTGTGCAACTCATGGTACACCCCAACGAAATTATTTATACCTTTGAGGACAACGGCAGCGGTTTCGATAAAATAATAACCAATACCGGAAAGAAAGGCATAGGCATAAAAAGCATGTACAACCGGGCCAAGGCAATGTCAGGCGACTGTGATGTTGAAAGTTCAAAAGGTGAAGGAACAACGATTACAATTGTAATTCCAATAGAACAATGAATCTTGCAGCACATAAAATAAAAATTCTTTTAGTTGATGACCATAAAATCATCAGAGATGGGATTCGCGCCCTGTTGCAAAGTATAACAAGGTTCGAAATTGTGGGAGAAGCTGAAAACGGTCTGATAGCATTGGAGTTTACCGAAAAATTACACCCCGACCTTGTGATTATGGATGTAAACATGCCTGCAATGGATGGAATTGCCGCTACAAAAATCATCACCGAAAAATTTCCAACCACAAAAGTGCTTGTGCTTACAATGACAAGTGAACAAGAACATATTAAGAGTATGATTGAGGTTGGTGCCGGGGGCTATATTCTTAAAAATTCAGGCCAGGAAGAGCTTATTTCCGCTATTGATGTTGTTTTGTCCGGGCGAAATTATTTTAGCGATGAAGTAAAAGATGCCATCATGCAAAACATGGTACAAAAGAAATTTAAAAACGAAAAAATTTCAGGAGAACCTATTCCAATCACCCGCCGCGAAAAAGATGTGCTTAACCTGATTGTTCAGGAATTTACAAATTTCGAAATCGGCGAAAAACTATTCATTAGTGTCCGAACAGTTGATGCACACCGCCGCAATCTTTTAGAAAAAACAGGTGCAAGAAATACCGCCGGACTGGTAAAATTTGCCATCGAAAATAAATTGTTTTTATAATTGTAGAGAAACATTCAATGACGTATTTTTTTACTAATCGAATATTCATTAATTCTAAAGAACAAGATAATGAGCAAGCAAAAAACCCATAAAAAAAAAGTAACAGGTATCGGCGGCATTTTCTTTAAGTGCCAGGAACCAGATAAAATGAGAGATTGGTACGGAAAAAATCTCGGACTGATAACCAATCAATATGGAGCACTTTTCGAATTCCGCAAATCGGACAAGCCCGCCGAAAAAGGTTACTTGAATTGGAGTCCCTTTGAAGAAGATACCGATTACTTCGAGCCTTCCGACAAAGATTTCATGATAAACTATCGTGTGGAAAATATTGAGGAACTCGTAGCTGAGTTAGAAAAAAACGGTGTGCCCGTATTGGATGAAATCAAAACCTTTGAATACGGAAAGTTCGTTCATATTCTCGATCCTGAAAATAATAAAATAGAACTCTGGAAACCCGTCGATCCGGTTTTTACGAAAATGTACAAAGGTAAAACCAATAAATGAAAAGGCTGTTTGTTGGAATGGAGTATTGGAGGAATGGAGTGATGGAGTCCCGAAGTTTCAGTGATTATATTGGTGACTTTAATTTTAGTAAGCCTAAAATATTTTCACAAAAGTAAACCTCTTCCCGATATGAGCTAATCCAATTTTTATTAACAATACTCCCTGATTTCCTTCCATCCAATAGTCAGGATAATACTTATTTTTTTCAACTCTATGCTTAATTAAACTAATTGTAAATAAGGCGGTATAGTTTCCATAAGATGTTGAATTACTTATCCTTATATTTTTAAATATATGCTAATACTATCTATTTAATTGGGCTTATAAAATTTGCAGCGGGTTATGACTGTTAATAAACCGCCATATTATAATGTAGCATATCAGGTATTATTATTACCTTAGCAAAAAATAACATTATGGAAGAATTCATTTTTATTGAAGGGGAAAACGGGAAAAAATTTCCGATAAACTTAAATGATAAACTTGCAAGAAAATTTGCTATGCTTTTTGAAGGACAGTGTACAATTGGAGTTTACAAAGCAATTGAAAAATATGATTACACCGAGCAAAGTTATTACCAGTTGTTAAAAAAATACAAGCAGGAAGGGGCGGGAGCCTTAATAGACCAAAAGCGAGGCTCGAACAAAAAGCCGGTAAGAATAGATGAGCTTGAAAAACAAATAATAAGAATGCGCTTTCTTGACCCACTTGCAACTACGGATGTACTGACGCAAAAGCTGAATCAAATAGGCTACAAAGTAAGTAAGCGCAGTGTGGAAAGAACAATAACGGAATACGGGCTCCAAAAAAAATTCATCCGCTGAATCCGGCCAGCCCATAGATTCTGATGCCGGCAGTTCTGGTGTTAATACACAAAAGCCACCATAGACTTACTCGACATGGTGAAAAAGGTAAAACAAAAGACCCTGATCCTCGCCGATAAAGAGCATTTTACAAAAGATTTAGCCCACTACATAAAACAGCACACACAATTTGATTTTCTAATCCCGGCACCATCTACCCAGAGAATACAATAGTTAGAAAGATCACTCGCTTTTCAACCATTATGGCAGGATATGCAGTTGCTGAAACCTTCTTTCAATTTGTAGGAAACAGGCAAGAATACAGGTTACTTGTGCAAAGAGAAGGTGAAGAGGGGACACCATTTAATTACATGTCTTTTTTAACAACATCTAACCAATCAGCTGTTGATATGCTAAGTGAAAAATATCCACAGCGAAGGTCAATAGAAGATTTCTTTAACTTTGACGGGGCGATGGGTTTTGACAGGGCTTCAACCTTTAACCTGAACATTCGCTATGGTAAAATGTCATTGGCAATGATTGCCCGGGCTGCTACATACCAATTCCGACAAAAGCTGCCCGAAAAACTAATCTCAGAAGGAATAGAACCAAAAATCCCATGGCTTTACAATTACAAACTCTAATTAGTGCTTGTCCATAGAGTCGACTTTTTCGATTAGAGGCTATAAAGTTTCCCGCAGATTTCGCTGATTAGCGCAGATTTTATCTGCGCTAATCAGCGAAATCTGCGGGAAAAATTACTAAAAAGACGGACACTAATTAGCCAAATTCTATTGAAGGATACTTTTTACAATATTTGATATTGTTTTATTGTCGGCTTTTCCGGCCAGCCTTTTGGAAGCTGCCCCCATTACCTTTCCCATGTCCTTCATTTCCGTAGCACCGGTTTGTTCAACTATTTCTTTCACCACCACGGTTATTTCATCTTCGCTTATCTGTTGTGGCAAATAAGCCTCGATAATACCGGCCTGGAATAATTCTTCTTCCATCAAATCCTCACGGTTTTGTTCCTTGTAAATCTGTGCCGATTCCTTGCGCTGTTTTACAAGTCTTTGCAAAAGCTGCATTTAAATGGTTTTACTCATTTTTACGGAGCTTTTTTTCAGATGGCTAATATGCAGCTTTCACCTTTGTAATCGCCACGTCCACCAACTCGCTTATGTTGTATCGATTGCCGAATTTCACCTCGATAAAATACTTTTTCTTTCCATCAAAATAATTGAATTTATAAAAAAGCATACCATCATCCATCTCTTCAACTAAAAGCAATTCGAGTGTGTATGGTACATCGTAAAAAAATATGGATTCGCTATTCCACAAATAAAGCATTCATAGTTTAAATTTTTGCAAATGTAATAATGTATCAAATCCACAAATGGGCTTCACAATAATTTGTTTTGGGTACTGCAATAAAATTAGTTCAAACTCTCAATTTTTCTTTGAGTCTTCAGTTTACAGCCTTCAGTGTACACCTTACTGCACACTGTGGACTACCGGCTATGTACTGCCCAATGTGTGGTGAATTATAACATAAATGTTTTTAAATCAATTTTGTCCATTACCTTTACGATGTAATCAATACTTTCATTTGGTGACATTTTTAAAATAGGATGTTTAAATTCAAGTTTTTCATTTAAAACCTGAGCTACTTCCTTTACCCAATATGTCATACTCATTTGAATTATTGTCCCATTAATTTCTTGAGCCATTTCTACTATTCGGCTTCCTTCGCCAATCCTGTCAACTAAAATTATTGTGGACATATAATGCAACTGTCTGCCATGATTCATTTCTCGTTCAAATCTTGAAACTTTATCAAGTGATATTTCGCTATTTCCAGGTCCAATAAACCCCAAATCAAACCGTGCACCAATTCCTGGTTTTACTAATATTGTCGCATCACTTTCACGTTTATTTTCTCTTTGAGAAAGCCAAAACACCATCTTTGACTTATTACTTTTAACGGGGTTAATTTGCTTAAATCCAAGAATAGATAAAACAGAACCTAAGATTAGTTTTTCAAACATTTTTCCGTACATGGATTTTTCACTTCCTCTTAAAGCCAAAGTCTGTGTGCCAATTGCATAAAATATTTGAAGGAGAGAAGGCCATTTCAAAAGGTAATTGGTTTTGTCAACAACAATATTTGTTGAAATATCTCCAAATTCTTTTGTTAATTCTATTGAAGCTGCTTTTAATCTCTCATCAAATTCTTTTAGATGCTTTTCAACAACGTCAGGATTACTCCTTAACACATTTTGAATACTCTTTCCTGTAAGACCAATAAACCATTGCAGAAAAACTTTATCTTCTATTTTAAGTCTATTTTCCAAAAGCTCTTTTAAAACAATAGAGTTCAAATTTGTCTCAAAATTTGTAAACAATTTAGAACCTTTCAGATAAGTTAAAAATAAAGACGCATTACATATTAAAATTCTTCGCTGTGTTAATCCTTCGGTCAAAGCCCTCACATTACCCCCACATAAAATCGATGTAACTACTTCATTTATTACATCATTGCCCACTCTGTCAATAAGTTCTTTCCCTGTGAATTTTGTTAGTCGCCTGCCGATTTCTGGAATTTGACTTGAAAGTAATTTTTTCTTGCTCATGTTAAAAATTTAGAAACGGCTGTTTATTTGTTGGCACTTCTGTGTTTATCCAATTTATTTTTTCGGCATCTTCATGTAGCCAATTGAAAACATCATCTTTAATAAGACTCATATATTCTTCGTCCTGTTCAAATAAAACAAACCTTCTCCCATTTTTCACAGCAGCTTTACCAGTGGTTCCAGTGCCTGCAAAAGGGTCAAGTATGACATCATTTTTGAACGAATAATATTTGATTACTTTTTCAGCCAGTTCTAAGGGAAATACAGCTGGATGATTTTTATTATATGAAGGATGAATTTTCCATAAATTAGTTGTTTCGTAACCATCATCAATTTTAGATTCTTCAACTAATTTTTGGTCAGGGTGTTTTCGAATGTGCCAGTCAATTAATTTGTCTGTTTGTTTTCGATAAACCAAAACATATTCAGTAACAGGAACTGGTTTGTACTGTAAGGGGCTTCTATCTGCTGCAAACCTTCTGCCACGACCTGTTGCCCAACCCGCTCCTTCTGGCTTGACCCAATGAATATCATCTATAAATTCAAAACCTTCTTCGATAAAAAGTCTATGAAAGTCAAAAGGAACTGCAATTCTTCTTGATGCTTCACTTCGGCTGGCACGCCTAATTAAAACAGGAGAAATATTCATAACGAAAAACCTGCCTTCGTTCAGGACTCTGTGTGCTTGGTGAATTATTTTTCTGATTTTAAGAAGATATCCTTCATAAGTTAAATATTCAGAATATTCAGGCCTTGCATTATAATATGGTGGTGATGTGAAAACTAAATCAACCGATTCACTTGGTGTTTCTTGCAGCAAAATCTCTGAATCACCAAGTCCAATTGTGTTCCTCAAATTTGAAATTTTCGGAATTGAATTTCCATTCTTCTTTACTTCTTTTCCATTTTTTCTACCAAGTAATCTTGATTCGAGTACTTCTTTATTTGTTGTTTTCTTTTCATTAATTAATGTCGAAATTGCATCAATTACGATTTCACCAATACTTTCATTATTTTTTGATTTTACCGGAACTCTCCATATATGATACCTATCATCAACTTCAGGTAATCCAAATTCTATAGCTTTTTCAAGCTCAATTGATTTTAAAAAATTGCGTGAAACCGTCTTTGCTTGTTCCACTGTAGTTATTTTGTAGTTTCTTTTTTTCGTTACGCTATTTCTCATCTTTATTTTTAATTTTAGTCAATAATTGGTCAATTTCGACATCAAGAATACCTGCAATTTGATATAATACTTCAAGTCTCGGTTGCTGTCGGTTTTGAGCATAACCATTTACCATATTATAACTCTTGCCAAGTTTTTCTGCAAGCCAGGTTTGTTTTATTCCTTTTTCTTCAAGTATTTCTTTAATTCTATTCATTTCGCAAAAATATCAGATTGCTAAAATAGATTAATTATCTCATTTTTCAATATATAAAATGTTTGATTTTTCAACAGTTAATAAGAGCGTTGGAATGGAGAATGCTCTTTTGGATGCCATGCATTTGATATTGCATTGGGGCATACAAATATGCCTGAATGTGGGAGACTTTTCATTTTGTTTTTTTATGTAGCTAATTTTCAAATATCATTGACTTTTTTTTCAACTTACTTGTAATAATGGCAACAAACCTATTATTATTCATCCCTCAATGCATCAATAGGCCTTACGCTTACAGCTCGCTTTGCAGGAATTAAGCCGGCAAAAGCTCCTGAAATAATTAAGATAATCAACGAGGTTACGGCAATCCTAAAATCAATCTCCGGATTTTTAAACATTTCATTTTCTACACCAAAGGTGATAAGTGCATAATTTAGACCTTCAACCAGGGCGACTCCCGCAACCAATCCGAGGTATCCGGCAAGTGAGGTGAGAAAGATAGATTCGATTATGATTTGAGTCATTACATTGCCGGGAGTAGCGCCGATGGCTCGCTGAATGCCAATTTCGCGCGTACGTTCTTTTACAATTACAAGCATAATATTGCTTATCCCGATAACGCCAGCAAGCAAAGTGCCAATACCCACAACCCATATTAAGCCCGAAATACCTGCAAACAAACCTGTCATCTGATTAAATTCTTCTTCAAGGTTGAAATGGCCAAAGGCTTCATCATCGTCAGGATGGATGGAATGACGGCGAGATAGCAGGTCTATTACTTTTGTTTCGATAACTGAAGCCGGCACATTATCATTGGAAGTAATCGAAAACCATCCCACAAAATCACCATAATTGTAGGTTTTCTGCAATGTAGTAAAGGGAATGTAGATGCTTTGTTCTTTTTCGCCCCCAAAATTTATGTTTGTATTCAAGGGTTTAAACACTCCCACCACCTGAAAATACACTCCCTGAATCCGGATGTATTGTCCAACGGGATTGTCCTCTTTTTCGAAAAGTAATTCACGAACCCGGGTGCCAATCACGGCTATTTTCCTCCGTTCCCCAATGTCTTTCTGATTAATAAACCTTCCCTCGAAAATATCCATCGGATCAATAAGATTCCAGTCGGGATATTCACCAAGTATCGAAAAAGCCCCGGTCTTATTGTCTCTCACCACATTGTTGGTGCCATCACCCGAGGATCATCCCTGAATTTTTGGTGCAAGATATTTGATTTCAGGAATGTTTTGTCGCAAGGCTTCAATATCATCATTCCTAAAGTTTACATTACGGCCACGGGGCAAGCCCTTGTAAGGCATGGTGGTTCGTTGCCCCCATACAAAAACGCTATTGGTAGCAAAATCTCCCATCCCACTACTTACTCCATTTTCGAGCCCCTTGCCCGAGCCCAGCATGATCATCAACATAAAAATGCCCCAAAACACCCCGAAGGCTGTCATGAAAGTGCGCAGCTTATTCTTTTTAAGCGTGTGGAAAATTTCCTGCCATAAGTCCGGATCGAAGAATCGCATCGGTGTGTTGGGTTAATGGATAATCGTTATTTGTTAATTGGCATTTTTGACTGTTGACTACCTATCCCGAAAAAAAGAAAATTTTCTCCAAAGAAGTCCTTCGTACAATCAATCATATAGTCATTCTATAATTCAATTGTTTCAGTTCCCGCAGTGGCGGGATTTCCCCGAAAAAACGGGGCAGGCTGCTACGCTCAACATTCAATCATTCTCATTTTCGCTTCGTTCGCCTCTTTCGCTTCGTTCGCTCAAGTCGCTAAAGTCTCTTCGTTCTCTAAAGTCTCTTCCTTCGCCTGTTTCAGTCATTCAGTTCCCGCAAGGGCGGGATTTCGCTTCGCTCAACATTCAGTCATTCTCATTTTCGCTTCGTTCGCCTCTTTCGCTTCGTTCTCTCAAGTCGCTAAAGTCTCTTCGTTCTCTAAAGTCTCTTCCTTCGCCTGTTTCAGTCATTCAGTTCCCGCAAGGGCGGGATTTCGCTTCGCTCAACATTCAATCATTCTCATTTTCGCTTCGTTCGCCTCTTTCGCTTCGTTCTCTCAAGTCGCTAAAGTCTCTTCGTTCTCTAAAGTCTCTTCCTTCGCCTGTTTCAGTCATTCAGTTCCCGCAAGGGCGGGATTTCGCTTCGCTCAACATTCAGTCATTCTCATTTTCGCTTCGTTCGCCTCTTTCGCTTCGTTCTCTCAAGTCGCTAAAGTCTCTTCGTTCTCTAAAGTCTCTTCCTTCGCCTGTTTCAGTCATTCAGTTCCCGCAAGGGCGGGATTTCGCTTCGCTCAACATTCAATCATTCATTCAGTCATTCAATCATTCCGCATCACTCATCCCTCAAAGCATCAACAGGCCTGATGGAAGCAGCTCGTTTGGCCGGAAAATAACCTGCAAGCATCCTGGCAATTATTAATAATAATGTTGCGCCGATGGCAATGCTGAGGTTAGCCTCGGGGTTTCTGAAAAATTCTGTTTGTATGTGTGGTGAAATCAATTCAAGAAGCCCCACCCCCAACACCAGTCCTATGTATCCCGAAAGTGCCGTAATAAAAACTGCTTCCTGCATAATTAGCATAATAATCGAAAATGGCGTTGCTCCCATCGATTTACGGATACCTATTTCCTTGGTGCGTTCTTTCACAGCAATCATCATAATATTGCTAACCCCGACAATACCGGCTATAATTGTTCCAACGCCAATTATCCAAATAAACATCCGGATGGCCGCAAATAAATCGAGGAATTTCTTGAATTCTTCCACACTATTCCAAATAAACATGGCGCTTTCGTCCTCCAAGTCAAAGTTATGCCGAACCGACATTTTCGATCTTATGTCTTCTTCAACCACCTTGCTTTCAGCTACTGTTGCAGCACCCACGGTAACTGCGAGTGTTTGAAGCCTGTCTCGTCCGGCAAATACTTTTTGCCCGGTGCTAACAGGTAAGTAAACCGTTCGCTGGTTATCCTGCCGGCCATCATCATCTTCAAAAACGCCAATCACCTTAAAAGGAATCCCTTTAATGTTGATGTATTTCCCCATGGGATCTTCTTCCTTAAAAAGAGCATCTTTAACATTAATTCCAATGCTTGCCACCTTCAGACTCTTTTCCACATCGAAGTTATTTACAAACCTGCCTTCGAGTATATTTATTTTTTCGATAATCTTATAATCGGGATGAACCGTGCGAATATCAAAGTTGCCATAGTTATTTTTATAGCTTACGGTATTATCGCCCCACAGGTTAAGCCTTCCCGAAATCAGATCGACACCATCCACATTTTGTTTCAGTTGATTATAATCACGGTTATCAAATTCGATGAAACGACCCGGTTTTAAACCTTTGTAGGCCATGGTAGTTCTTCCTCCCCAAACCCAGAGCGTGTTTGTTGCCGATGATTTAAACTGATCACGGACACCATTCTCTAGCCCGTGTCCCGATCCCAACAAAATAATAAGCATAAAAATCCCCCAGGCTACACTGAAGCCTGTGAGGAAAGTCCTTAGCTTATTTTTTTTGATGGTGCTAAAAATTTCTTCCCATCTGTCGATAAAAACCATTTAAAAAATATTTTGCCGCATCAAACATAACAATTTTTTTAATGATAGATTTTGTAATCTAATATCTAATACAATTATATGTTATAGATGTAAATTTGACGGCTTTGAAAATTAAAAAAATGATAAACTTAAACTATTCACATTATGCTATCTCCATTATTTAGCCATTTATTAATTCCATTTTTGATGGCCATGTTTTTGGCCATCAACATGGGTGGAAGCGGAACCGCTCCAGCATTCTCTGCAGCTTACGGTTCTAACGTTATTCGCAAGAGTATCATACCCGGAGTTTTTGGTATAATGGTTTTTATCGGGGCTATTGTGGCCGGAAAAGGTACGGCAACTACCATGGGAAAAGGCTTGCTTGCTCCCGAAATGATGACTTTCGAACTGGTTTCGATCATACTTTTCGCCATAGCCATATCCTTGTTAATAGCCAATCTTGCCGGGATACCTCAGTCAACAAGTCAGTCAACAGTCTTTGCTGTTTCGGCTGCAGCATTTTATTATCATTCCCTCAATTCTCAAAAATTGTTAACGGAAATTGTTCCCACCTGGTTTATTCTTCCGGTAATTTCCTTCGCATTGTGTTTTTTAATCGGGAAGTATATTTACAAACCATTAAGAAAGAGAGGCTACACTATTTCGCACAAAGTAAACGAAAGCCCAATACTCAAAACTGCAATTGTTGTTATGTCGATGTATGTGGCATTTTCGATTGGTGCCAATAACGTGGCAAATGCCGCAGGTCCTATTGCTTCGATGACAGCCAATGAATTGGGCATTGGGCTTAACGAAAATTTTACACTCATCATGATTATTGCTACCTTGATTGTTGCTCCATGTTTTGGTATTGGGAGTTCGCTATTCGGCCATAAACTTGTACAAAAAACCGGCAAAGAAATTTTGCTTTTTGGCCGGGTTGAAGCCGTAATTATTGCCTTTGTCTCGGCAAGCCTTTTGCTCATGGCCTCAATCTCCAAAGGTATCCCCACCTCGCTGGTTCAACTTAACGTAGCTGCTATTCTCGGAATTGGTGTATCAAAACTTGGTTTTAAGAATATTTTTAAGAAAACTGAAGTCAACAAGTTTTTCCTGATGTGGATCATATCGCCCATTATAGCCTCAACCATTACTATTGTAGCCATTGTTATTGCCGAAAAAATCGGGATTATATAAATTTTAACAGGACATTAACAAACTTTTATAATTTTTATCAGGCTACTTTATTCAGTTTCAAGTAATTTTACTTTTCTATGAGTACCTTTTCTCTAATATTCTGCCATTTTTTGGCAGAATAAATATTAGAGAAAAGGTACTCAAGCAAAATTTAAAATGCATTGTCGATAATATGAAAGGTAGGTGAATAATAAAGCTCTAAATTGCAAAATATGCATTTATAAATTTTGCCGACTAAGTTTGGTAAAATGAATTACTCAGAAAACACTAATTATTATGAAAGATTTGTTTCAAATTGCAGCAGCCGAAATTGGAGTTAAAGAAATAAAAGGTGATAAAGACACACTGCGCATTGTGGATTATGCACAGGAATCAGGCTTTAACAGTATTACCGATGACGAAACACCCTGGTGTAGCATATTTATAAATTGGTGCTGTATGAAAGCTGGTTTGCAACGCACCCATAAGGCCAATGCCCGGAGCTGGCTCACTGTTGGCCTGCCTGTCGAAAATCCAATTCCCGGGGATATCGTGGTTTATTGGCGCAATAATCCGAAGTCCTGGCAAGGCCATGTAGGAATTTTTGTAGGATATTCAAAAGATCACCAGCTTGTATTTACTCTTGGCGGAAACCAAAAAAACAGTGTTTCCATTCAGGGTTACGATGCTTCAAAAGTGCTTGGGTTTAGAAGACTTTCATCAGAGGGAAACATGGAACTGCCATCAGGCAATTCATTACTAAAAGTTGGTAGCCGGGGCGATGAGGTAAAAAAATTACAGCAAATCCTCAACGACCTTGGATACAATTGTGGCGCTGCCGATGGGGTATTTGGCCCACGAACAGCCTCGCAACTTATGGCGCTTCAAAAAGCCGAAGGAAAAAAAGCAGATGGTATTTATGGAAAAGATACTATGGCTATGATTGAGAATATCTTCCAACGTTAAATCTTAAAATTAAAATTCCACACTTCTAAAAAACATACATTATGGCAAATGAAAACGATAAAGTAGGACAGAAGAATCTAAAAAACGGGTTTCAAAAGCTCCTGTCAAATATTGGCGAAGTAATCGCCGATGCGGCTTCCCTTGAAGTGGTTACTTTTTCCGGAGACTTCAACTATAAAGCCAAGCAGGTAATTACCAATGACGTAAACAAAGTAAGGATAAACAACGTCCTTAAACTCATGACCCTCGAATCAGAAGTTGACCTTAAGCTTGTGGCTTACACCAACATAAAAATCGACTCTGATGTTACTACTTTTGTAAAAAGCGACCTTTCGCAGGATGACAATGATTTATTAAAACTTCACATGGAGATGATCGAATCATCCAAAACATCGCGGCAGGCAGTAATCAACATGGTGAAGGATCTTATAAAAATATAATGATCTCAAATGCTTCGGCATATATAATTTCTCAACTGGAGGAGGAACTAAAAACCCTCCCGGGGCGAAGAAATGAAATCACCCAACACCTGATCGAGTTGGGGTATATTTCTCTTCAAAAAGCCAATGCTTTGCGTGCCGGCGATATTATGGAGGCCAAAACAAAGTTCTTTGACGAAGTTTTGCAATCATCAATATTTTCGGAAGAATATGCTGAGAAATTAATGCTGGTTGGAAAGGATTTTGCCCTCAGCACACTTTTACGCAAAATCACAGATATTGACGAAGGCATCACATTTAGAGAGCTTCCTGAAAAAGGTGAAGTAAGCCTTAAAACGCGCCTGATCCATTATCGACTTGATATTTTCGGTTTATGGCCCATGGATGTTGCGATGCCTTTTTCATCGTTGAGCATTTTCAACTTAAATGTAATTGCTGAATTCGCTAAATGCAAAACCCTTGAGGCTGTGAATTTCCTGGCTGATGTGGAACAGTTTACAGAACATTTACTTAAAATTCATCCCGAAGAAAAGTTTATCCTCATATTTAAATCACCTAAAGTTTCGGAAAAAACCAGGAAAACATTAGATTGGCGTCATCCATTCAAAAGGCAGCTTGTTGATGATTTTGGCGAAAGAACTAACTTTTTCAAGTATTTAAACAAAAACATACTTGTGAACAATCCCAAAAATGTGGATGTGAATTTCCTTCAAAAGGAAGCCGGCAACCCGTTTAAGAAATTTATTCTTCGGCTTATCCAGGTTTACCAGTGGAGAGATGGGTTTTACAGCGGTTTACTTGACAGCGACATTGGGGAAGTTACACTTAAGAGCATGCTCGATGCCATTGATTTTTACAACAGCACCGAAAACCGGAATATTAAAACACATCGGGTAATCACATACCTGCATCAGGGATATTTTGTTTTTAACAGCCTGTTTTTTTTACAGGAATATATGATTGAAGATCCAAATCCGGCAAATCAAAATGGTGAATTTGATGTTCTTAATAATCTTTCTTCACAACTTGAACAATCTAACGAAAAGGATCGTGCAGACTTTTCATCCAACATCAATAAATTAAAAGCAGACATATATTCAGAATCTGAACATGGACCCGGAGAAAAAAATGGGTTTTTGCGCAGGATATATTTTGGAATGAAAAAGTTGGTTCAAAAAGCTTTCAGGTTTGCCCGAAAAATATTTTCGTGGATTAAAGATAAAGTAGAAAAGGTGTGGGGATTTTTAAAAACCTTATTTAGAAATTTTTTCGAAAACCTGGAAATGGGGATCAGGGCCTTTGTTGACGGGATTAATTTCCTGTTTGGCCATAAACCTTTGGAAAGTAGTAATGGGAATGAAATGATCATTTCAAAATTTAGTATTGATGGCGATTCGGTTTCGATTACTTCGGGCCAAATCAGCAATGTACTTCAAAGTCATCTCGAAACCATAGGGTACAATATTAATTCGATGAAATTTACGCTGGCTATTGTTGGTGGCATCCTAAAACTAATTGTTGGCATGGTAAATATCATTACCTGGCCATTATTAGTAATTAACATTATCAAAATATACAAAAATATTTCGGCTTCGTTTCTGGAGCTTGGAGCATCTCAAAATTAACCTTTTAATTGTAATTTTATCATAAACTAAAATAATTTAAATCATGAGCAAAATAGACGACATTCTGCAAAAAATCGAAAATGGAATAACAGATTTAACCCAACTTAAAATTCAAACGGTAATGGGAAAACTGGAAATCGACAGCAATAAGGAAATCGATTTTGTTACAGACCAGGAAATTGATGGTATTATTAGTAAAATTGATCTTATCGATGGAGACATCACCACGCAAATCACCGAAAAATTTTACCAGAAATATCCGGAGTTGGTTCAGTTTCATCAGTCGCGCGAAGCTAAAGGGCATGAGATTATCGAAGGAAACATTATGGCTTTGGGAACTATTGTTTCCACGCTTAAAGAGATGTTTTAAGTCATGGCCAGCGAAAACAAATTTGTTGTCAGTAAGCTTTTAGACGACCTCACACATCTTGAAATCAACACCATCATCAAAAAAGGGATGACTTCTACACCCCAGCCCGAAGAGATTGAAGGGGTGCTCAGCGTGTTGCTTTCTGATTATCAGGAAAGGCTTGGGATTATCCATAATCGAAACAGTATCGAAAAAAAGATTGATGTGGAAAACATTAAATCTTATAAGGATCTTTATGAGATTTTGCATGACCTTGGCGAATACATGGACAAAGAGAAAATACGGCTGGATGATCGTGATTTTATGATTATTTTAAGGATGAAATCGTTTTGCAAATACCTCGAATCAAGAGCAAAGGGCATAAAATTTTCACAAAGAAACGGGATTACAGAGCAAGAGAATATTTATACTGTAAAAATGCGTGAGTTTGCAAAGTTCAGGCTTGAAATGAATTCGCGCGACCGTGTAATGATTAAGCGCCTGTATGATTTGGGAACCGAAAGAATTGTTATGCAAACCCGCTTTGGCATTGATGGGGATGTGATTACCCGCATTGAGGAAAATTTTGCTAACAAGCCAAAGCAGGTTGTGCTCGACCTGCATGAAAAACATACCGACCTTTCGGTAAAATACTGGCAAAGCCTCGTGAACATTGTTAAAGATTTGGTGAGTGGCATTAAAAGATAAACTTCCGGGCTTTGATTATTTCCCATTTCTAAAGGAACTTTTATCGAAGGGTCAATTCCAGTGGGCATCGCCAGAGATTGTTGGGCAGGAAATATTTGTTACCCGGCTTTATCTTGATGGAGACATGCTGTGTTGGTTTTTGGAAGGTGAACATCCTGGAAAGTTAGAAGTTCCACCCGAACTTTTGCAAAGTCATATCCATAAAATTGACCGCGACCTAAAATCGATCAATAAATTGTCGAAGCAGTTGGGCCTTGCTGTTGCTTTTCTTATAACAACGATAACCTTTGTGTTGAATCCTTCGGGTTGGTTTGAAAACTTAATCGTTATTTCAGGACTTGGAATTGTTGGGTTTCTGAGCCGAAATTTTACCAGGAAAATACTCTTTAAAATAATCGGGGCTATAGCAGGTGTGCTTATGAAGAAGAAGTAAATTATTTATTAGTTCATTGTACCCGCAAGAAATAATCGTTGTTTGTTTTAGGTTTTACCGTTGATCCAGAAATGATTTAAAAATCAGGATATTTTTTTTGAGATTTTCTTTGTATTTTAATTATTAAAAGTATTTTTGCAACCCGATTTTGGGAACAGTTCATACAAGCATGGGAGTTTAGCTCAGTTGGTGCCGCCCTTTGGGCGTGCCCAGGAATAAAGAATCCCGGATTTGCAACATCCACGAAAAATTACAAAAATCAAAGATTTTTTATTTTTCGGGATTCAGAGCATCCCGACTTTCAGGTCGGGGGGGTCACTGGTTCAAAAATCTAAACAAAATTGGGAGTTTAGCTCAGTTGGTTCAGAGCACCTGCCTTACAAGCAGGGGGTCACTGGTTCGAATCCAGTAACTCCCACCAAAACCACCTCAAAAGGGTGGTTTTTTCATTTTATGCCACACCACTTTTACATACTCCATTCCGAAGCTTCTGGTAAATTCTACATCGGCCACACTTCGCAGTTGGAAGAACGATTGCGAAAACACAATTCCAATCACAAAGGTTTTACCGGAAAGTCTGCTGACTGGAAAGTTGTTTACTCTGAATGTTTTTTGTCAAAATCAGATGCCTATGCCAGGGAAAGGCAGGTGAAGGCATGTACAATGTTTTACCCATAGAAAAAAAGGCTACCCTATTTGGATAGCCTTTGTTTTAGTCGGGATGGCGAGATTCGAACTCGCGACCTCTTCGTCCCGAACGAAGCACGCTACCGGGCTGCGCTACATCCCGTCAATTTTATTCGGGGTTGCAAAAGTATATATTTTTCGTTTTCAAAGTTGTTTTTTGATAAAAAATACCCCGGTTGAATACCTGATACTTTTTATCAGCA
>Ga0307990_1000134_pt1 | contig 69715 bp, 60 predicted proteins | sample EllFjometagen129_FD_203168 | JGI IMG/M metagenome (GOLD analysis project Ga0307990, IMG submission 203168) | Marine microbial communities from Ellis Fjord, Antarctic Ocean - #129 | ecosystem: Environmental > Aquatic > Marine > Unclassified | place: Southern Ocean | collected 2014-10-08
GCTTATGAGCAGTATGGAACTACTAACATCCCTGTAGATACCTTTAATAAGGTCTGGATCATGCCTGACAAGGCTGAAGTCTATGTAAAGGATGATAGAGCCTTCGTAGTTGAATCAAAACTTAAAGTTATGCTCGAAGAGGATTATGTGGCGCTGCAAAGCAATGCAGAATTCGAAGCGAACGCGAGGGGTGTAGCACAATCAAGTAATGCTAATAAGAAAACTGATAACAAGCTCGCCTCCGAAATCGTTCGTGAAATTATTATTCCTGCTCTTGAAAAGGAAGTTAATGAAGGCAAAAACTTTGCTCAGCTTAGACAGATCTATAATTCTTTAATCTTGGCGTATTGGTTTAAGAATAACTTAAAGGAATCTATTGTAAACCGAGTTTATTCTGATCAACAGAAGGTTAAGGGTGTCGATGTTGAAAATGTTTCTCAAGACATCTATAAACAATACCTTAAATCTTTTGAAAAAGGTGTTTGTGATTTTATTAAGGTTGAATACGATCAATACACGCGAAAGAACATTCCTAGAAAGTATTTCTCAGGTGGAGTTGTTGGAAGGCTTGAGTTGGGTGAAAACGTTACTTTTATTGAAGCGGATAGTCATAGAGGAAGAAGAGCAGGAAGCAATCTTGTTACTAACCTAAAAATTGCAACGATTTCTATCGTGACGATAGGATTAAATTCTCTTAGACAAGGCGCTATAGGACAATGGCAAGATATGCAAGATTTAGGTTTAATTAATCAAGTTAAAGATCGATCTTCTTTTGGAGCTGTTAAGATTGCTAGTATTTCTTTGAAGAAAATTAAGAAAGCTTTTGGTTCGCGCATGGCGTTTTATGTTGTTAGTTTGGGGATTATTCTTGCTTCAGTGTTTTTTCAAGGATGTGTTTCTGATCATGGCTCTGATAGGGATAATCGAATAGAGCAAAATAAAGGAAACGATGAACGTCGTAAAAAGCAGAAAGAATTTAAAGAAAGAGCAGAACAAAATAAGAGTATAAGCATTTCTTCTTCTGAAAGATTGTTTGATTTTCCAGATCAAAGTCTTCCTGAAAAACAAAGATCCATAAAAGCATTTGCAGAAGATTATTTGTGGATGGCACCAGGAACAGATTCTTTACAAGCGTTTATGGATCGTTGGCCGTATCAAGCTCTAAGTCAAAAAAGTATTTTAGATAAAATACAAATTATATCAAAGTTTGTGAAAAGTGATTTAGGATTTAGGTATCCATCAAACTCTTCTTACTATACGAATGATCTTAAAAATGGACGCGATGTAACACGCATTTCACAATCAAAATTGGCTGTTTGTACTGGGTTTACACTATTAGGATTCTTTTTTGGAAATTATTTAGGTGTTTCTAACCAGCCTTATATGGTTTGGGTTGCTTCAGAGGGTGATTGGGGCCATGAGATGAATATTGCTTTTGATAAAAACACAGGAAAGGCTATTATTTGGGATATGGCGACTGATGCTGAACAAAGTATTGTTAGTAAGCCCTTTAATTTGTATGATTTTTATAAGGTTAAAACAAATCGAGATGGATCGAAGGAGCTAATTCTCAAAAGAGGCAAAAGATTGACTTTTGAGAAAGAGGGGAATATTGCTTGGGAAGGAGACCTCGCGACGCGTTATGCACGCATAAAACTTTCATATGCGGGAAATGATGATCAGATTAGGAAAACTGTAAGTTATCATTTTGATAATATTCAAAATATTTATAATAAAGGAATTAAAGCTTATAACAGGCAAGATTTTAAGACAGCACAAAATTTATTTGAACAAGTTATTCCTCAGGCAAAGATTTTGGCAGAAGAATATAGAAATAATAAAATTGTGAAAGCGAATTTTGAGAATCCAGGCGAAAGTGCAAAATTCTTTTCTACCATGAGCCAAGATGCTCAAGATCTTGTTGATGAAATTAAGGGTTTTAAGAATCAATCTGCTTCTGGTGGAGTTCAGAATGAGAGCGCTGGAAATGAGAAACCAAAAGTTAGTGGTGCTGCATATATTGATCAGACAAATCAAGAGATTCAGAATCTTTTTGATGACGCAGGAAAAGATTTTTCCAACAAAAAATACAATGATGCTATAAGAAAATATAATGATGCTAAAGCTCTTGCAGTACAATTAAGGGATAATCTTAGGGATAATCGAAATCTGCTAAAAGGAAAAATATCTAACATCGATGAAATTATTAAAACATTGAATAAAAATATAAAGACTGCTCAAGACAATATTGATGTTGCACGACAAAGCGCTCGAAGCACAAGTCAGGTTGAAAAAACATATTTTTGGGATGGTGTTTCTTCTAATGAGACTTCTTCATACGCAACGGCTGCTTCTAATATTAAATTGACGGAAATTCAACGTGGACGACCAAAGCTTGAGTATGGAGAATTGGAAGAATATTATGATAAAGGAGAGCAGGACAAGCCATTTATGATTTATGCAGACGAAAAAGGCAGGGGATTTAATTTTAAATCAGGAAAAGTAGCTGCAAGTTTTCCTTTGCCGGGAGCGAGATTTTTTGGTCAGCAAACATATTTAAAACTTGGAAGTGAAATCTTGGGAACTTCTCCAAGTGCAGTTGGAATAAGATACGTTGTTAGTAACAAGCAAGATTTTGTTGAATTTACAGCTTACGCAGGAGACAAGGGTAAGCTTAAGGTAAAGAAAAAAGAAATTATTCGACTTTTGCCTAAGGGTGAAGGCGATGAGTGGGAATTTATTAAATTTAGAAATGAAAAAACGAGTGATGTTATGAAGGCTTTGTCTGTAAAGTTAGATGAAGTTAGTGAGAGCATAAGAGTGAGGCAAGAGAACGGAGAAGACAGCCAATAGTACCCTGAGATTGAAGACTCAAGAGATGCTAAAGCAGATATTCTAAATAGTGGAAAAGTTTATGATATTACGTTTTATAAAAGTGGATTTAAGGGATTTTTGGAGGTTCTTAATAAAGCTATTGAGTCTTATAATGAACAAATGCAGGGTTCAGATAAGAGAATAAAACTTATTCCTGGTCTCTGGAAGACTGCGATTGCTTCTATCGTTTTGAGTCGTGATCGTTATGATGAGAAAGCTAAAAAGCCTGAAGATAAAATTTCTCGTGTTCTTTTGGAGAGTAATCAGGACCAGCTTATTTTTAGATTTTTAAAATCAGATGAATCTGAAATCTTTAATATCGTTTTAGATAATGTTGAGCACAGGGGAATTAGAAAATGGGATATTACAAAAAGTAATCGAAAGAAACAACAGAGAGCGAAAGTAGAAAAAAGAGTTGTAGTCTTGCCTGATGTTTCAGAGCAGCAAGAAAGGGAGGCACAAAATTTTATTCATCAAGAACGCGAGCGAATCTTTTCAGAAATTATGAAGAATCAAGAGCCTGGATTTGAAGCCTTATTGTTTTCTGAGGAGTTGCTGAATGCCGGGAATCAGAATTCTGATATTGTTTTGGAAGAATGGGAAACGTTTATCCCTGAAGAATGGGAAGCGATTATTCCTGAAGATTTAAGAGTTGATATTTTAGATGTGATTTCTGTAACAAGTTTTATTAATCTTGAAGAGCAGCCGTGTCTTAAAATTATATCTTTAACCGATCGCTTGTCTGATTCCGAAGGAAACATAGACATGGCTTTTCCCGAAGTTGCTGAAGAACGGAAAGTTATTTTTGTTAAAAATGAGGATGGTATTTGGAGGACTCAACAAGAAATTGATAAAATTGAAGATCTAGAAAGAGAACAGGAAGAAAGAAAACAACGACTTAAGGATATTGAAAGTCAAATTAGTAGTCTTTTTTCTGAATCTCGAGAGAAATTCCCAGATGGAGTTCTATTTGATTATGATCTTTATAAAAATAAAGATTTTGAATTGAATCGCATTATGAATAAAGCTCTCTTGGATGCAAAATACCGAATACATAATTATTCACCAATTAGCATGGGAGAAAGATTGGTTCGTGAAAAATGCAATTTTGTGCGCATGACAAGAACGATCAAGAATAAGAATATTGTTGATATTGTATTTGCATTTTATTATGAAGATATTGAGGGTCAGATAAAGCCATATAAGCAATCGTTGGTTTTTGATCGAACAGGGAAGGATGGAAAATGGATAAGAAAAAATGGACAAATTATTGAAGAGGATTTTGAATTTGCTCAAAATCTTACGATAAAGAAGGATGCAATCCCACTGGTTAAAGCGTCTTCTATAATAAAAGATCCTTTTTATGATTTGTCATTTCCTGCAATAGATTCTAAGAATTCTACTGGTGTTGTTGCTTCTAGTAACTTAAAAGTTTTTATTTATGATAAAAAGAGTGGTCGTGAAATAAGCAATAAAAAGGACATTAATTTCGATTCGGTTCAAATTTTTGTTGAAAATAAAAATGGAGATCCCGTTGGGGCAGCACTAATAGAAGCAGAAAGTTTTAGTAAGCTTTCAGGTCTTTCTAGGAAAACAAGACGTAAAAAAGAGAAACGAGGAATTGTAGCGAAAATTTCTGAGGATGATCGTCTTTATCTTAAAGAAATTGAAATTGATTCAGAAAAGGATAGATATCAAGTTTTGGAAGAAACGATGAATGCAATTATCGACTTCTTGGAGAAGAACGGAAGGAGTGAAATTATCTTACAGAATGCTTTGGTTTCAGGTCAACAAACATCAAATAATTTGGTGCGATATTTAAGTACAAATCTTAGGGTTAGTTATCGTCAGAAAGTGGGAGGATTTCATATTAGGATTAATAAGAACAATTACCAGGACGGAGCTTACTTTTTAGATTTCTCTAAGGTTGAAACTAGGAATTATTTTTCTGCAAAGATGAAATATCTTTATTTTCGAAGAAATAGTAATTTTAATTTTGATCAGAGACGTTTAAATCTTAATTTCTGGAGGTTTATCATTGATGAAAAAGAAAAAACTTTAATATTTGTAAAAGATGGGTATCTTGCAGGATATGCGCAGCATGATGAGAATTTGCATAACAAAGTAAAACAAAGCAATGGAACGTATTTACAGACTCTTGTTTTAGATAAGAAATATGAAAATGATGATAATTTATTTTTGATACTTGATGAATTGATTGATACTTTTAAAGATCAGAAATTAAAAAGAATATATTTTGATTTTGGTGATTTTTATATTTCTTCATTTGCGAATTCTGAAGTTACTATTGAAAATTATTCATCTGAAATGTTAAGCGCGTTAAACCGCTATTGTATAAAAAAAGGTTATTTTCTGTCTGATCCCGATTTGTATCGAAAATATTATATTGATTTCTATCCTTCTAACCAAAGAGATGGGAATAAAGATAAGAGAATAGCATCATCAAATACGGGAGCTATTGATTTTAATGTTGCGGATGCGGGCGCTGAAGAAAAAAGAGATCAGGCAGATTTTGCTAGGCCTCAATCTGCTAAGAATATTATTCAAATGATTAGACAAGGGAAGCTAGACAATAAAGAAGTATTCATTTTTGATTATGATGGCACGATCGCAAGAGATAAAAAGGCTATGCAACCTGAAATGGTTGATATATTTCTGCGAGCAATTAATAAAGGGAAAAGGGTTGTTGTGTTGAGCACTGGAAATTTTGGAAGGTTGAAAGACCATCTTGAAGAGAGCGTAGATAGTCGTGGTATAAAATTAAGGGATAGTTTAACTGGTGATAAACATTTTTGGCTATATGAAGGACGTGGCGGTGGCGCGTATCAGGTGAGTAGCAGTAGATATCGTAAAGACTCTAGTTATGCCATTCCATTTAAAAATAAAGAAATGATTAAGAATTTCTCAAATATTCTATTGTTGATTAAAGAGAAATTCTCTATAGAGAGTGAGGAAATTCAATTATTTGAGTCTGAGGCGATGGTGGCTGTTAGATTTAGGTTATTAAACAAAGAAAAAATACCAGAAATACTTGATTATCTTAAACAACAAACAAGAGATCAAGGGCTTTCGTTGCCGAGTGAATTTGGACCTTTCATTAATACAAGTCCGTCTGTTGATGAGCTAAACGGAAAAGAAAATGTTGATAATCTTTATCATGCCTGGTTTTTATCAACTGATAAAGGGGAGGTTATAGAGAAGCGTATTATTCCTTTGCTTTGTGAAGGCGATGTATCCAAGGCGATATATTTTGGCGATGGTTATAATCCTGGTGAGTCAGATGCGGAAGTTTTAAAAGTGCCAAATCTTACAAAAGTTGATGTCGCTCATCATGCAGAAACAATGGAGGTCGTTGAAGTATTGATTCAGAGTCCTACGATAGGATTGGAGAGTGATAATAGCCTTCCCGCATCCAGCCTTGATGGGATTGCGAGCTCTGATATCAAAGGTGGTATTGATTTTAACTCTGAGAGCATGAATGTCGAAACGACTGGAGATGAGATCTATTTTAATGTTCCTTTAAGTGATCAAAATTTTAATTTAATGAATATTGAAGGCTTTAAGCCCGTTATCATTAATATTGTTCCTGCATTAAACGTTTATCAGCTTTTAGGGCTTTCAGATCCCAAGAATCAATCTGTATAAAATTCTGCCTAATAATTATGAACCTATTTTCCTTCGTGAAAATTATTGCAAAATAAATTTCAAAGAGTATCATAGACAAATATTGTTTTTCTCTAGTAGGTGTTTTAAAAAAGGTTTAATATAAATTAATAAGGAATATTTATGTTAAGAAAATTTTTCTGGCTTGTCATGTTATCTTTGGGTATTGGCGCTGCAGGCTTTTGGGTTGGATTAAGCGTTCATCAGTCTTTGATTGTTTCTATTTTTTCCACCTCTATTTTAGGAACTCTTTTCTTTTGGGATTTTCGCTTAAGTTTTGTTTTCATAGGGAGCGGTCTTCTGTTGTCCATGAATGCTGTTCATTTAGATGACTTTATCCGCTTTGCTTCTTTAGATGTAATTTTATTTTTGATTTCTATGATGATTATTGTTGGCATGATGAAAGAGGCTGGACTCTTTACTTGGCTTGTGACTCTTGTTTTGCGGATTAAGAATCTTAATGGTACAAAGCTATATGTCTTGACTATGCTGACATCAGCTTTTTTATCGGGTTTGATGGGAGAGGTTGCATCTATCATTGTCGTGGTAACAGTTATTCTTGATATTTGTGATTTTTTGGAAATAGATCCTATTCCTTTAATTATTTCATCGATTATTGCAACAAATGTTGGTTCGGCAGCAACTGTTTTAGGAAATCCGGTTGGTGTTTTAATTGCAGCGCGTGGTAAATTATCTTTTGAAGATTTCTTAACGCACGCTCTACCTGTTTCGGTTCTTGCTTTGATTTTGGCTGTTGGAGTTGTTCTTGTGTATTATCGAAAAAGCATTGCAGAGATTTGTGATAAGCTCAAAGATTATCAAGATGATAAAAGCTTCCTTTATCTGATATCGATTCCGCCGGACCATCGAGCGAAGGTTAGTATTGGTATCTTTGCGGTAACAATACTTTTAATTTCTTTACATAAACGATTAGAAATGCTCCTAGGCCTTGTGGACAATACATTGCTTTTTATGATTCCCGTCATTTCTGCTGGTGTTGTGATGGCGTATCGTCATGATAAAGCTCGGCATTATATCGAGCATGAAGTTGAGTGGCCATCAATTTTGTTTTTTATGTTTTTGTTTGCACAAGCTGGTGTTATTCAGTCAACAGGGATTGCTGGATTTTTGGCTCAGAAAATGATCGGATCGATTGGAAATTATCCGCAAGTTTTATCCGGTATTGTTTTAATGACGAGTGGATTTCTTTCTAGTGGGGTTGACAACGTTGTTGCTGTTGCTTCGTATGTGCCTATTGTTCAAAGTTTAGGGGAGCTTCATGTTAATATGAAATCATTATGGTGGGCGCTTCTTTTTGGTGCTTGCTTTGGTGGAAACATAACCCTTATTGGTTCTACAGCGAATATTGTTGCGCTTGGTCTTCTTGAGAAAGAGCGAAATCTAAAAGTAAATTTCTTCCAATGGCTTCGCATTGGTTTTATTGTAGGTGTTTTAACTATGTTTTTAGCAATGTTATTAGTTGTGTTTGTTCCATTCTTTTCATCCTAATATGTCAATTATCAAAGTAATTCAAAAAGATATCACGGCTCTTTGTGTTGATGCAATTGTTAATGCAGCGAACTGTTCATTGCTTGGAGGGGGAGGCGTTGATGGAGCGATTCACAAGGCGGCAGGTTTAAAGCTTTTAGAAGAATGTCGAAAGCTTAAAGGGTGTGAAACGGGAAGCGCGAAGATAACAAAGGGATATAATCTTGCGGCTAAATATGTTATTCATGTTGTCGGTCCTGTTTGGACGGGAGGCAGAAAAGATGAAGACTGTCTTTTGGAAAGTTGCTATGTAAACGCGCTTAAGGTTGCCAGTCAGAATAATATTAGGACAATTGCCTTTCCTTGTATTAGCACAGGTGTTTATCGTTTTCCAAAACATAAAGCTGCAGAGATTGCTGTGAGAACAATTAATCAAAATTTAAGTAAGTTAAAAATAGAAGAAGTTATTTTTTCTTGTTTTTCTTTGCAAGATTTTCGAATTTATGAGAATTTGCTAAAAATATAATAAAAATAATTTATATTGATTTTTTTCATTTTCTAAATTAAAATAATTATGCAAATTTGATAAGTATCTATTAAGGAGGATGTATGAAAATTACTCAAATCAGGGAGCTTTTAAAAGACAAAAGAGTTACTGAGGAAATTTATAAGCATTTATGGATTGAAAGTCAAAAGGCTGGCTATAGCATAGGCTTGGAAAGAGCGACAGATGAGTGGATTAGACTTTATTCTGATGGTTGGATGAAATATAATATGCCTGAGAGTTTTGCAAAGGCTAAGAAATCAAAACCAAAAGCAAAAAAAGTAATAAAACCTAAAGCGATATCAAAAAGAAAAACAAAAGCGAAGGTTGCTAAGAAATAAATCTTGTTTTAAATAAGAATTCATAGTGGGCGGCTCAAGAAACTGAGCCGCCCATTTTTTATCATTTCTAAAATCTGTTATTGTTTTGTCAGTTTTTATTGAGGAAAGATATCTTGGTAAGCGTATAAAATAAAAACCCTCCAATAAATGAAGGGTTTTTATTTAAAAATGTATACGTTGCTATTATTTCTTTTTCTTCTTTGCAACTTTTTTTACAACTTTCTTCTTTGCTACTTTCTTTACAACTTTCTTCTTTGCAACTTTTTTTACAACTTTCTTCTTTGCAACTTTCTTTACAACTTTCTTCTTTGCAACTTTTTTTACAACTTTCTTCTTTGCAACTTTCTTTACAACTTTCTTCTTTGCCACTTTCTTCTTAGCTGGCTTTTTCTTTTTTACAACCATCGGGATTCCTCCTTTCACAATTGTTATTTTTATATTAACATTATATTTTTTATGATGCAAAAATATTTTCACTTTTTTTTATTATTTTTTATTTTTTATTTTAATACTTTTATTGAATTTTATTGAAAAATATTATAAAATAAGTTATGAATTCTAGAAAATATCTCTCGACGAGAATTTAAATGTATTTTTTAAAATAAGAAATGATCATGATAAAAGAATTTTCATCTATTTATATTCATATTCCTTTTTGCGAGCAAAAATGTTTTTTTTGTTCTTTCGTTGTTTGTGTTTCAAAAAAACATCGTATTGATGAGTATTTAAAAAGTTTAAGTTTAGAAATGAAAAAATACAAAGGACAAAAAATAAGTACGATTTATATTGGTGGTGGAACTCCAAGCGTGTTAAATGAAGAAGAAATTAAAGAACTTTTTCGTATTATTAAAAATAATTTTTTTATCCAAAAAAAATGCGAGATCACTTTTGAAGTAAATCCTGATTCTATGAGTTTTAAAAAAGCGAAAGTTTTAAAGGCCCTGGGAGTTAATCGAATAAGCATAGGGGCACAAACATTTAGCAAAAAATATTTAGAATTTTTAGGAAGAACTCATAAATCAAGTGATATTAAAAAGTGCATGTCTACTATGCGTAGCGCTGGTTTTATAAATATCAATCTTGATTTTATGTATGGCTTTCCTGGGCAAATCTTGCAAGAGGTCAGGAGAGATCTTAAGAAAATGATTAATCTTAAAAGCGATCATCTTTCTCTCTATACGTTGAGCATTGAGCCTAACAGTAAATTTTATAGAAAAGGGATGCTTCTTCCTTTGGAATCGACTATGGAAAAATTTTATTTGAGCACGTGTGAAGTTTTAGATCAAAATGGGTTTGATCAATATGAAATTAGTAATTTTTCTCAAGAAGGAAAAGAGTCAAAACATAATTGTGTTTATTGGCAGGGTGGCGATTATGTTGGCTTTGGGATTGGGGCTCATTCACATCTTAAGGGAAGACGCTTTTGGAATATTTCAAAACTTTATGAGTACATTACAAAAATTAAAGATGGCCAGTCTTCTATTGAAGATAAAGAATATTTGAAGATTGATGATCGCATGATTGAGCAATTGCTTTTTGGGTTGCGAATGAATGCAGGAGTGAACTTAGGTTCTCTTAAGAAGAGATTTGGAAAAGAAATTCCAGGTAAAAAAAGAAATTTGATTAATCAATTTATTGATGATGGATTTTTGGAAGTGAGGCGCGGATTTTTAAAAGCTACAAAGACGGGACGACTTATTTTAGATGAGCTTTCAGCAAGATTGATTTAATTATTTATTTCTTTGAATTTTCTTCTAAGAAAAAAACGTGCTCACAATCGTAGCAAAAATATTTTTTGACCCAGACGCTTTTCTTTTTCTTATAGTGAACGTAGTTTTTTCGAACTTGTTTGATGATGTAGTCCATGGTTGAGAAGAAAGGGTAGGCTAGAGAGCCAACAATGATGAGCGTTAAGAAAAAATAAGTTTTTTCTCCAATGCGGCTTGCAAGAATTGATCCAACAACAAGCCATGAAAGTAAAAAAGCCATGAGTGCGACTGTGAGAGCCGGAAAAGAGACTTTTGCTTCTTGGGGGGGAGATAGTTTGATGGTGAGGCTTTCTTTTCGTTCATCTGGGATTCTATTTTTTTTAGCAATTTCTGTTTCAACTTCGTCTTCAAAAAGTTTTCGTCCTGCATTTCTTGATTTCAAACAACGATAAACGTAAGAGACTCGATCGGTGTATTTTGAGTCACAGTTTGGACAAAATATTTTTTTTTCTTTTTTTAATGTTTTCATTTAATAAGATGACTGCATATCTTCAACGATATCTTGAGTTTGTTTAAAAAGTTTAAATAGGGCATCTTGAATATACTTTTTGTATTTTGTTTTTAGTTTAAGATGTTTGATAATTTCTTGAGACTCTGAAGTTAAGGCTTCAATTTTATTAAGACTATAGTCAAGGCTTCCAGACTCAAAAAAGATTTTTCGAATTTTTTTAAGATCAGAATATGTTTTCTTTGGTTTTTCAAAACAATGCAAGAATTCTTTTTTTCTTTTTCCCCGAAGATGGCGGTATGCATGACAAACAAGAATTGTTTTTTTGCATTCTGAGATATCACTTAAAATAGATTTTCCAATCTTTTTTTCTGCAGAAAAAATGCCTATGATATCGTCTTGGATTTGAAATGCTTGACCCATTAAAAGCCCGAGACGAGATAATTTCTTAAGATCTGGTTTTGGAGCTCCGGCTAAAATTGCCCCAATGATTAGTGGACATTCAAATGTATAGCGTGCAGTTTTTAAACTATAGTTTAAAAAAACGTCTTTTTCTTTAATTTTGCTAATCTTTTCAAAACCGTGGACAATATCAATAAATTCGCCCATAGCGGTAAAGGCAGCTGTTTGAATAAAATATTTTAAAGCTTGTTCTTTTCTTTTTAAGTCTTCATTGATGGATAAAAAGGCATCAATCGCAAGTGCATAAACAATATCGCCTGCGACAATGGCTAAGTCTGTGCCAAGTTTTTCTTTGTCTTTTATTTTAATCGTCTTGGATAGAATTTTATGAATTGTTGGTTTTCCGCGGCGAAGATCTGAGCAATCAATAATATCGTCATGAATAAGCATAAAGTTGTGTAAGAGTTCAAGGCAAGCAGAGGCTGTATAAAGATTTTTGGAGGAAACTTTCTTTTGTGCGTATCCTTTGTAGCTTAGGACCATCAAAAGAGGGCGAATGCGCTTGCCTTTTCGAGAACAAAAATCTTTAATACTTTCAAAAAGAATGGGATGAACTAAGTGAAATTTATATTCTTTTTTAATTCTTTCAAGAAAATCTTGAAGGTTTTTGTTGATATGTTTTTTGTATGTTTCAATCATGGACAGATCCTTTGTGTATTTTTAAATATCGTATCATACGTCAGTTTTCTGTTCAACTTTAATTATCAGTTGTTAATTGACCAACGTTAGGTGAAACGATACAATAGAAAAAAATAAGTAATTATAAAAAGGAGATTTTATGAGACAGTTTAGACTTTTTAGTTTAGGTATTTTCGTATTGTTATTTTTTGTAGGCTATGTTTCAGCAGAAACAATTTATCTTAAGAATGGGCGATCTGTGACGGGCACGATTATTGAAAAGACTGATCGACAAATTAAAATTGATATTGATGGATTTCCGTTAACATATTATCTGGATGAAGTTGATCGGATTGAGTCTGGCGAGATGTTGAGTGAGGCCAAAGAAAAACCTCAAAGAGTTAAGCCAGGAAGTATTTTGAAGAATACATCTAAAAGTCGAAAAGAATTGGCATTGCGTTATATGGAAGTTGCTGGTGTTAAAGATAGTCTGCGTAAAACGTTTGATAATGTGATTGCTCAGGCACCGAATGAAGATAAAGCAAAATTGACAGAAGCTTTTGATGTAGAGGATATCGTTATTGAGCTCGGGCCTATTTATGAGCAATATTTTACGGAAAGCGAGTTACAAGATTTAATTGATTTTTATGAAAGTCCAACAGGACGTAAGGTTTTGGAAGTTAATCCGATGATTTTAAAAGATAGCATGGAAATTAGTTATAAATATTTTCAGGATAAGCTTGAATAAAGTTTTTTAGCAAAAGCAAAACTTGTTGGTTTGCAAGTATTTGCAAGAAATTTATGATTTGGTGTTTAGGTAAAATATTTCATTTTTAGCCCATTTTCTATAAAAAATGGGCTATTTTTATAAAAAAATAATATTTATATATCTTCATATATATCAATATGTTATATAATATTAAATAATATTTATGTGATTATTGGGGCCTTTTCGTTTGACCTTAAATATTTTTTTTGATATATTGTTGGAGTTCAAAAATCCATCATTTGTCTGGCAGTTTAAGACAATTTTATTTTCTAACCGAATTCTAGAGAAATTATAAAAAAGGAGAAAAGTACTATGATAGAGCGCTATACGCTATCAAAAATAGGAAACGTTTGGTCTGAAAAGCGTAAACTTGATATTATGCTAAAAATTGAAATTTTAGCTTGTGAGGCAATGGCTAAGCTCAAACTTATTCCAAAGAAGTCTATGGAAAATATTAAGAAGAAAGCTAAGTATGATCTTGATGAGGTTAAGAGGATTGAAGAGAAAACAAAACATGATGTTGTAGCTTTTATTGTCAATGTCGGACAAAGTATTGGCCCAGATGCTCGCTATCTTCATATGGGTCTGACATCTTCAGATCTTTTGGATACTTCGTTGTCTGTTCAATGTATTGAAGCTTGCGATATTATTCTTTCTGATATAGAAAAAACATTAAAGGTATTAAAAAAACAAGCTAAGAAATATAAAGATACAATTTGTATTGCTCGTTCACATGGTGTTCATGCGGAACCAACAACTTTTGGTTTGAAGTTAGCTGTTTGGTATGATGAGATGAGACGAAATCAAGAGCGTTTAGAGCAGGCTCGAGAAAGTTTACGCGTAGGAAAGCTTTCAGGGGCAGTTGGAACATATGCAAATGTTGATCCATCGGTTGAAGAATATGTTTGTCAAAAACTTAATCTTAAACCTGCGAATGTAGCGACTCAAATTATTCAAAGAGATGTTCATTGTCAATTTCTAACTACGGTTGCTCTTATTGGTTCTTCTTTAGATAAGTTTGCGACAGAAGTTCGTCATTTGCAAAAAACAGAAATTCTAGAAGTTGAAGAGCCATTCTTTAAAGGTCAGATTGGATCTTCAGCTATGCCTCATAAAAGAAATCCTATAATATGTGAGCGAGTTTCAGGGCTAGCGCGTCTTTTGAGATCTAATGCAATGGCTAGCTTTGAAAATATTAATCTTTGGCATGAGCGCGATATTAGTCATTCTTCTGTCGAGCGCGTAATATTGCCAGATAGTACGATCGCACTTCATTATATGTTTAGTAAATTTATCCCAGTTCTAGAGGGATTATTGGTTTATCCAAAGAATATGATTCAGAATTTAACTAAAACTAGGGGTCTTATTTATTCACAGAGAATTCTTTTAGAGCTTATGAAAAAAGGATTAACTCGAGACGATGCGTATGCGATTATTCAGCGTTGTGCTATGCAAGTTTGGCAAGAGACGTCTGACTTTAAAGATGTTTTAAAGCGTGATCGAAAACTTCGAAAGCATATGGGACCAAGTACGATTGACACATGTTTTGATGTTAAATATTATATTCGTCATCGAGATAAAATCTTTAAGAAAATTGGACTTTAATTTTAAGCAGTTGTATTTTTAAAATAATAGGAGTGATTATGGAAAAGAAAAATCAAATTTATGAAGGTAAAGCAAAGATTCTTTTTGAGACAGATTCTCCAGATCTTTTAATTCAATATTTTAAAGATGATGCGACTGCATTTAATGCGCAAAAAAAAGGAACTATTAATCAAAAAGGTATTTTTAATAATAAAATTTCAACAAAAGTTTTTGAATATCTTGAAGCCGAAGGCATTCCAACTCATTTTGAGAAAATGCTTAGTGACCGATAGATGTTGGTTAAGAAAGTTGAAATTGTTCCTATCGAAGTTATTATTAGAAATGTTGCAGCCGGTTCTTTATGTCGATTGTTGAATCTTGAAGAGGGAATGAAGCTTAAGTGCCCAATTTTAGATTTTTGCTATAAGGAAGATTCTCTAAATGACCCTTTAATTAGCGAATATCATATTAGAGCATTTGATTGGGCAACGGATGAAGAGGTTGAGCAAATGAAAGAATATGTTTTTAAGATTAATGATCTTATGAAAAAATTCTTTTTGGCTGTTAATCTTGATTTGATTGATTTTAAAGTTGAATTTGGTCGCTTTAAGGGAAAGCTTATCTTAGCTGATGAAATTTCTCCTGATACATGTCGCCTTTGGGAAGTTGGAACAGGCAAAAGGTTAGATAAGGATCGTTTTAGAAAAGATCTTGGAAATGTTGAAGAGGCTTATCAGGAAGTATTAGATAGAGTTGCAAAATAACTCTTTTTGTTTTTTAAACAATTTTAAAATTCTTATTTTATGATCTGGCGCGTAGAAATAAAAGATAAAGAAACTATTTTTGATGCTGTGGGTCATGCCGTATTTTGTGATATACAAGATTTAGGCATCGACACAATCAGCAAGGTTCTCGTTGAACAAGTTTTCTTAATCGAAGGCCAAGTCACCCCCCGAGGAATTCAGAAAATCTGCAAAGAACTTCTTGTGGATCCTGTTGTTCAAGATTATCAGTGTACGCAAAAATCTAAAATTCCTATAACAAAAAAGAAAGATTGTCAGATTGTTGAAATTGCTTACAATCCTGGCGTTATGGATCCGGTTGAAGAATCGACTTTAAAGGGAATCAAAGATTTAGGTATTTTAAATGTTTGCTCTGTTCGCACAGCCAAAAAGTATCTTTTATTTGGCAACCCAACAAAAAAACAGCTTGAGATTATTGTTAATCGAGTTTTATCTAATAAGCTGATTCAGCATGTTGTTGATTTTTCATCGAAAAAAACAAAAACACCAAAAAAAGAAGTTAAGCAAAAAGAAAATCGCGCTGTTATTGTTGATCTTCTTAATCTTAAAGAAAAAGAACTTTTAAAATTAAGCCAAGACGGTCAATTGTTTTTAAATTTAAACGAAATGAAGACCATTCAAAAGCATTTTAAGAAGCTAAAGCGAAATCCTACAGATTGTGAGATTGAAACGATTGCGCAAACATGGAGCGAGCATTGTCATCATAAAACATTTCGTGGAAATATTGAATATACACATTTTGAAAAAGGTAAGAAGAAAACTTCTATTATTCGCAATCTTTTTAAATCAACTATTGTTAAAGCAACTAGCGAGATTAATGCACCGTGGTGCGTATCTGTTTTCCATGACAACTCAGGTGTTATTAAGTTTGATAAAGATTCTAATGTTTGCTTTAAAGTCGAAACTCATAATCACCCGTCAGCGCTTGAGCCTTTTGGTGGGGCGAATACAGGTATTGGCGGAGTTATTCGTGATTCACTGGGCACAGGATTAGGCGCAAAACCAATTTGTAATACTGATATCTTTTGTTTTGCACCGCCGGAAATGTCATTTGAAGATTTACCTGAAGGGTCACTTCATCCGAAGCGTGTGATGAAGGGAGTTGTTAACGGTGTGCGTGATTATGGAAACAAGATGGGAATTCCAACAGTTAATGGAGCTATTCTATTTGATGAACGCTTTGTCGGTAATCCGCTTGTTTATTGCGGTACTGTTGGCATAATGCCAAAAGATAAAGTGGATAAACAATCTTACGAAGGGGATCTCGTTGTAAGTCTTGGTGGTCGAACAGGACGAGACGGAATCCATGGGGCGACATTTTCTTCTGGAGAATTGACCGAAGAATCAGAAACTGTTTCTTCTGGTGCTGTTCAAATCGGAGACCCTATTCAAGAAAAAAAGACGATGGATGTTCTCTTAAAAGCTCGAGACGAAAATTTGTATACAGCTATTACAGATTGTGGGGCTGGTGGATTTTCTTCAGCTGTTGGAGAAATGGCTGAAAAGCTTGGATGTCGCGTTGACTTAGATAAAGCGCCAACAAAATATGATGGTTTGACGTATGAAGAAATTTGGATTTCAGAATCTCAAGAGCGCATGGTTATTTCTGTTCCTGAAAAGAATATTAAAAGGCTTCTTGCATTATGTGCGTCAGAAAATGTTGAGGCAACTGTTATTGGCGAATTCACATCGACAAAAAGATTAGAGATCTTTTATAAGGGAGTTCAGGTTTGTGATTTAAGTATGGAGTTTTTGTATGATGGTATTCCAAGAATTACAAAAAAAGCAGTATGGAAGCCTTTGAAAACAAAAGATCCAAAGAGTGAAAAAAAGAAAGATTTAACAGAAAATTTAAAGAAAGCATTATCGCATTACAATGTTTGTTCGAAGGAAAATATTGTGCGTCGTTATGATCATGAGGTTCAGGGTGGCAGCGTTGTTAAGCCTTTTGTTGGAATTAATTGTGATGGTCCTTCGGATGCAAGTGTTGTTCGACCAAAGTTTGATTCAAAAAAAGGGGTTGCGATTTCAAATGGTATTAACGTGCGCTTTGGCATGATTGATTCTTATTGGATGGCTGCTTCTTGCATTGATGAAGCCATTCGTCAAATTATTGTTGTTGGCGGAAGACTTGATAATATTGCAATTTTAGATAATTTTTGCTGGGGCAACCCAGATAAGCCAGATCGTTTAGGTTCTCTTGTTCGTGCAGCTGAAGGCTGTCGAGACATTGCGATTGCGTATAAGACACCTTTTATTTCTGGTAAAGATAGTTTTTATAATGAATATGCTCAAAAAGGGAAAACGACAGCTATTCCTGGTACGATTCTTATTTCAGCAATGGGTCTTGTTGATAATGTTGAAAAAGCCGTTACTATGGATTTTAAAGAAGATGGAAATTTGATTTATATTATTGGAGAAACTTTTAATGAAATGGGAGGATCTATTTATTTGGATACTAAGCATGCATTAGGAGTGAGCGTTCCGACAGTAAATCCAAAAGTAGGATTGAAAAATTTTAAGGCTGTGGAGATTGCGATTGCAAAGAAATTGATTCGATCTGCTCATGATTGTTCAGAAGGAGGAATCGGTGTTTGTGTCTCTGAGATGGCCTTTAGCGGAGAATTGGGAGCAACGATTTCTTTAGCAAAAGTTCCTTATAGGGATAAGAAAAAAGAAAACGATATTATTCTTTTCTCTGAATCAAATTCACGAATGATTGTTGAAGTTGAGTCGAAGAATCAAAATAAATTTGAAGCTTTATTAAAAGGTGTTTCGTTTGGTCTTATTGGACATGTTAAGCAAGAAAAAGAGTTGAGTGTTATTGGAATGAATGACAAGGTGTGCATTAAATCAAATATTAACACCTTGAAACAAACATGGCAAAAAACTTTAAGGTGGTGAGAGATGCAAAATAGACGAAAAGTAAAAGAGGATATTGTTGGCAGGGAAGATCCATGGCGAGTTTTTCGAATTATGTCGGAGTTTGTTGATGGATTTGATCTTCTTTCTCAAGTTGGAAAGGCTGTTACAATTTTTGGATCAGCTCGTCTTGGCGAAGGCCACAAGATGTATAAGTTAGCCGAAAAAACAGCATATCTTCTAGGCAAGGCCGGATATACTATTATCACCGGCGGGGGACCAGGCATTATGGAAGGTGCAAATAAGGGAGCTAAAGAAGCAAAGGCGGAATCTGTTGGTCTTAATATTGAGCTTCCTTTTGAACAAGTTCCTAATCGTTTTATTACGCTTTTAATTAATTTTCATTATTTCTTTTGTCGAAAATTTATGTTTTTAAAATATGCTAAAGCATTTGTTATTTTCCCTGGAGGATTCGGAACATTAGATGAATTCTTTGAAAGTGTTACGTTGATTCAAACAAATCGTATGCCAAGTTTTCCTGTTATTCTTGTTGGGTCAGAATATTGGAACGGTATGATGGATTGGCTTAAAAAGATAATGTTAAAAGAAGGATGTATAAGTGCTGAAGATTTTGATATCTTTAAAATTGTCGACACGCCACAAGAAGTTGTAAAAGAAATTAAGAAGTTTTACGGTAAAGATAAGAAAAATGCCAAAAAACGTTAAAGTCCTTATTTTAAGAACGGCTGGAACAAATTGCGATAAAGAGACAATGTTTGCGTTTCAAGATAGTGGTGCAAACGTTGATTTGGTTCATATCAATGCGCTTTTTGAAGGCCAAGCAAAATTGTCTGATTACCACATTTTGGCTCTTCCGGGTGGGTTTTCATATGGTGACGATATTGCCGCTGGACGGATCTTGGCCAATGAATTACGTGTTAAGCTTGGAAAAGAATTGAGAAAGTTTATTGATTCCGGTAAGCTTATTATTGGTATTTGTAATGGATTTCAGGTTTTAGTTAAAGCGGGTATTTTGCCGGGAAATCTTTCAGATTCAAAACAAGAGCATTTTTCTCAAACAACAACATTAATGACAAACGATTCTGCAAAGTTTGAAGATCGATGGACACATCTGAAGATTGCAGGAGATTGCGTGTGGACTAAGAATATGGAAGACGATGTTGTTTATTTTCCTGTTGCTCATGGTGAAGGAAAATTTGTGTGCAAGAGTAAAGCAATTTTGAATAAGATTAAAAATAATCGACAAATTGTTTTTCGTTATTGCATGAAAAACGGAAATACGCCTGCGTATCCAGACAATCCTAATGGATCCGTCGATCATATTGCAGGGATTACAGACCCAACGGGTCGAGTTTTAGGATTAATGCCGCATCCAGAAAGACATTTCTTTTTTATTCAACATCCGTTTTGGACGAGGTTTAAGGAAAAAACTCAATATGGAGATGGTGCGAGTATTTTTCAAAATGGTGTTAATTATGTTAAAGAAAATCTTTTATAGAGGTACTACTGATGAAGAAAATAACGTATAAAACTAGTGGTGTTGACATTAAGAAGGCTAATGCTTTTGTTGGTGCTATTTCTAAGATGACAAAAAAGACTATGAGTGCATCTGTTCTTAATCGAAAAGGAAGCTTTGGAAGTCTTTTTTCTTTTGATGCTAAAAAGTATAAGAATCCTGTTTTGGTTTCATCAACAGACGGCGTTGGCACAAAATTAATGATCGGTAATCTTGCAAATAAGCATGACACGATAGGTATTGATTTAGTGGCTATGAATGTTAATGATATTTTATGTACAGGAGCGAAACCGTTATTCTTTTTAGATTATATTGCTTGTGGAAAACTTGACCCAAATGTTTTAAAGAAAGTTGTCAAAGGTGTTACTCGAGGGTGTAAAGAATCTGGATGTAGTCTTGTTGGTGGAGAAACTGCTGAAATGCCAGGTATTTATAAAGAAGATGATTATGACTTGGCTGGTTTTGCTTTAGGTGTTGTTGAAAAATCTAAAATTATTGATGGATCTAAGATTAAGAGTGGAGAGGTTGTCATTGGTATTGCATCTAGCGGACTTCATTCCAACGGATTTTCTTTAGTTCGAAAAGTATTTAATTTAGATGAGCAAAAAAGTTTAAGCCAAGAGCTTTTACGTCCGACGAAGATTTATGTTAAGCCAATTTTAAAGCTTATTGAAAGATATAAAATTAAAGGTATTGCACACATCACAGGTGGAGCATTTTATGAAAAACTAACAAAAATTTTGCCTAAAGGAAAATGTTTTGAGATTCAAAAGGGAAGTTGGCCTATTCCTAAAATTTTCCAGATCATTCAAGCGCGAGCTGAGATCTCAGATAAGGAAATGTTTACAACATTTAATATGGGTATTGGTTTAGTTCTTGTTGTTAGCAAAAAGGATGTTGAGTCAATAACTCGCGATATTAAAAAGAGTAAGCTTAAGTGTTGGAAAATTGGACAAGTTATTAATCATAAGCAAAAAAGGATTGTTTTATGAACGTCTTGGTTGTTGGCTCTGGCGGAAGAGAGCATGCGCTAGTTTGGAAATTAAAGCAAAGTCCGAAGATTCAGAATATTTTCTGCGCTCCAGGAAATGGAGGTATTCAAGAATTGGCACAGTGTGTTGATGTTAATGCTGATGACGTTGTTGGTTTGTGTAATTTTGCGAAAGAAAATAACATTGATTTAACTGTTGTTGGGCCAGAAATCCCTCTTGTTTTGGGTATTGTTGATTATTTTGAAGAAAAGGGATTAAGAATTTTTGGCCCTAATCGAAAAGCCGCTCAGCTTGAGGGTAGCAAAGTTTTTGCCAAAGAATTTATGAAGAAATATGAGATCCCGACAGCAAATTCTAAAAGCTTTGTTGATATTGGGGAAGCTTTAACATTTTTAGATGATAGAATTTTTCCTGTTGTTGTGAAAGCTGATGGGCTTGCTGCAGGTAAGGGTGTTATTATTTGTCAAGATAAAGAAGAAGCTGAAAAGGCTTTAAATGATATTATGTGTCAAAAAGTTTTTAAAGAAGCGGGTAATAGAGTTATTATTGAAGATTGTTTGGCTGGCGAAGAAGCTTCTATCTTGGCGATTAGCGACGGAGATCATTTTGTTGTTTTAGATTCTTCACAAGATCATAAGCGTATTTTTGACGATGACTTAGGCCCAAATACAGGCGGTATGGGTGCATATTCCCCCGCTCCTGTGATTACAAAAGAAAAAATGGTAGACATTGCTTTGAACGTGATTGGGCCAACTATACAGGGTATGAAAGAAGAGGGTGCAAAATTTAAGGGTGTTTTGTATGTAGGATTAATGATGACTTTAGACGGACCTATGGTATTGGAATATAATGTTCGTTTTGGTGATCCGGAAACACAAGCTGTTTTGCCAAGACTTAAAACAGATCTTTTAGATGTTTTCTTATCTGCATGTGATGAAAAGCTTAGTGAGATAAAGCTTGAATGGGACAGAGGAGCTTGTGTTTGTGTTGTTATGAGCTCTCGGGGGTATCCTGGTCCTTATGAAAAGAATAAAGTGATCGAAGGCTTAAAGAGTGCTGATGAGTGTGCGGATACTGTTGTTTTTCATGCTGGCACTAAGAATGAAAAAGATCAGATTATAACTTCAGGTGGACGCGTTTTGGGTGTTACGAGTATTGGTAATGATGTTGAGCAAGCTATGGTTAAAGCTTATAATGTTGTTGAAAAGATTAAGTTTGAAGGATGTTTCTTTCGTCGAGATATAGGTGCTAAGGCATTAAGATATAAAGAAGAATTATCTGAGAAAAGAATTTAATTAAAAGGGGTTTAAATATGAAGAATCCAAAAATTATTATTGTTATGGGAAGTCAATCTGATTGGCCAACATTAACAGAAACAGCAAAAATTCTAAATAATTTTAAGATACCTTTTGAGGTTAGAGTATTGTCAGCACATCGAACACCTCACGAAACAGCTGCTTATGCAGAAGGCCTTGAAAAAAGAGGCGTGAAGGTTGCTATTGCAGCAGCTGGTGGTGCAGCAGCGTTAGCAGGTGTGATTGCAGCGCATACGTCGATTCCTGTTATTGGGATTCCAATCGAAGCGACATCCTTAAATGGTATGGATGCTCTTCTTTCAACTGTTCAAATGCCTCCGGGAGTTCCTGTCGCAACTGTTGCTATTGGTAAAATGGGCGCAAAGAACGCAGCTTATCTTGCAATGAAGATTTTAGCATTGGGAGATAAAGCTCTTAATGTTAGACTTAAAAAGTTTAAGAAAACGCAAGCTGACAAAATCAAGAAAATAAAAATTATTCCGTGAACACAAAAAGAGTAAAAATCAATTTAAATCAAATTGATCCAGAAGAGATTTCACAAGCTGCTGAGATTATCCGGAGTGGAGGTCTTGTTGTTTTTCCTACAGAGACGGTTTATGGAGTAGGTGCAAATTATTTTGATGAAAAGGCTATGCAGGCGTTGCGTGAAGTTAAACAGCGATCAGATGACAAGCCTTTTTCAGCGTTAATTCCTAGTAAAGAAGTATTTGATGATTTAGTTGTATCTTTAGATGTTTCTGCTTATAAAATTATTGATGCATTTTGGCCGGGACCTCTTACTGTTATTGTGCCTTCCCGTGATGGAAAAACAATGGGTCTTCGCATGGCAAATCATCCGGTTGCTTCGGAGCTTGTTTGGCAATCACGTTGTGTTTTAGCTGCACCTTCGGCAAATATTGAAGGTGACAATTCTCCTTTGGATTGTGATCAAGCTTTAGAAAAATTAAATGATCTTGTTGAAATTGCTCTTGATTCTGGTCCTTCAGAAATTGGTCAATCGTCAACCATTCTTGATTTAACTGAAGGAAGAAGGATTTTACGCCAAGGCCCAATCACAGAGCAAGAAATCGAGGCTGAGGCGAATAAGAAACATATTCTTTTTGTTTGTACGGGAAATAGTTGTCGATCTGTTATGGCTGAATATCTTTTACGAGAAATGCTTGCTGGAAGAAAAGATGTTGAGGTGTCATCTGCAGGAACAAGTGCTTTTTTAAGTGGAGGACCAACAGAGCAAACAGTTCAAATTCTTGAAAAAGAAGGGATTAATGTTGCGGGTCATAAAGCACGATGCCTTACAAAAATTATGACAAAAAAATCAGATTTGATTTTAGCAATGACATCTATGCATAGATATCAAGTGACAAGTTTTGATGCAGAGGCGACGAGCAGAACGTATTTATTGAGAGAATTTGCAAAAACAGCAGCAGGAGAGTATGATTTAGGTGTTCCTGACCCGATTGGTCAAGGAGCGCAAACTTATGAAGAGTGCGCTAAGGTTATTAAAGAATCTCTTGAAAAAATTCTGGAGTTAATATGAAAATTTATATTGGAGCCGATCACAGAGGAGTTGCTTTAAAGAAGCAGATAACAGATTTTCTTGGAAAAAAAGGTATTGATATTATTGATGTTGGTGCGCATGATTCTGGCAAGCCTTGTGACTATCCAAAGTTTTCGTTTTGTGTTGCGCAAAGTGTTGCAAAAGATAAGAATGCTCGAGGTATTCTTGTTTGCATGACAGGCATCGGACATTCTATAGCTGCGAATCGTGTTATTGGCGCTAGAGCTGCGTTATGTTACAACAAAAAAGCAGCAAAGCTTTCTAGAGAACACAACAATGCAAATATCTTGGTGTTAGGATCAAAATTTGTGACACATAAAGAGATTTTTGAGATTTTAAACATATGGTTTAAAACATCGTTTGAAGGTGGACGTCATCTAAGGCGTATTAATCAGATTGACCGCATAAGTAAAAAGAAGTGCTGCAAATAGGAGATTAAAAAGATGGATGATTTGAAAAAAGAAGATAGCAAAGTTTTTGACGCGATTCAAAAAGAAGCTGAACGTCAAAATAATAATATAGAGCTTATTGCTTCTGAGAATTTTGTTTCTAAAGCCGTTCTTCAAGCTCAAGGAAGCGTGATGACAAATAAATATGCAGAAGGATATCCTGAGGCTCGCTGGTATCATGGATGCGAGAATGTTGATGTTGTCGAGAGTCTTGCGATTGATCGCGCTAAAGAACTTTTTGGCGCTGAGCATGTTAACGTTCAACCTCATTCTGGTTCACAGGCTAATATGGCGGTTTATTTGGCAGCTCTTAAAGCTGGCGATACTTTAATGGCGCTTGATTTGGCTTGTGGTGGTCATTTAACTCACGGGCATAAAATTAATTTCTCAGGACGCACTTATCATATTGTGAGTTATGGAGTTAATAAGAAAACAGAAATGATTGATTATGATGAAATTCGAAAGTTAGCTAAAGAAACAAAGCCTAAAATGATTATTGCAGGAGCTTCGGCATATTCGAGAACTATTGATTTTAAGAAATTTCGAGAAATTTGCGATGAAGTTGGTGCTTATTTAATGGTTGATATGGCGCACATTGCAGGATTAGTTGCTGTAGGATTGCATCCTAGTCCCGTGCCGTATGCTGAATTTGTTACGACAACAACGCATAAAACTCTTCGAGGTCCTCGAGGTGGTATGATTTTATGCCGAAAAGAGTTTGCTCGAAAGATTGATTCGGCTATTTTTCCTGGCGTTCAAGGTGGACCTTTGATGCATGTGATTGCAGCTAAAGCTGTTTGTTTTAAAGAAGCTTTAAAGGATGATTTTAAGGAATATCAAAAACAACTTAAAATGAATGCTGAAACAATGGCCGATGCTTTATCTGAAAAGGAATATCGTATTGTTGCAGGTGGAACAGATAATCATTTGTTTATGCTTGATCTTCGATCGAAAAATATAACAGGACGCGATGCGGCAGATGTCTTAGATAAAGTTTGTATTACAGTTAATAAGAATCTTATTCCTTATGATTCTGAAAAACCTGTTGTGACAAGTGGTATTCGAATTGGAACACCTGCTGTAACAACGCGAGGCATGAAGCAAGAGCAAATGAAGCAAATTGCAATGTTTATTGATGATGCTATTGCACATAAAGATGATCAATCTATTCTTGAGAAAATAAAAACAGATGTGCAGAAGTTAACAGCACAATTTCCTCTATACAAATAAGTTTGGAACCAATCTATGCGCTGTCCAAAATGTCATTATAAAGAAACAAAAGTTGTTGATTCACGTTTAAATAATGATGGAACATCTATTCGTCGACGAAGAGAATGCTTAAAGTGTACAGATCGTTTTACAACATATGAATATGTTGAACAAGTTCCCTTGATGGTTGTAAAATCTGATAGCCGTAGACAAGCTTTTAATCGAGCAAAAATTTTATCAGGTATTGTTAAAGCGTGTGAGAAAAGGCCGATTAGCATGGATAAGATGGAAGAGGTTACATCTGAAATTGAGCGCACGGTTCAGAAGAAATATGATCGAGAAGTTAACTCAAAAGATATTGGTGAGCTCATTATGGAAAAGCTTGCCCTTTTAGATGACGTGGCGTATGTTCGCTTCGCGTCAGTTTATCGACAATTTCGTGACGTAAATCAATTTGTTAATGAGTTGAGTCATTTATTGCAAAAGGGAAAGAAGTGATTATGAATTTAGTTGAAGTTGATCTTAATAAAATTATTATTGATGAAAAGCGTCGCGATCAAGTTATTGTCTTAAAGGAAAAAGGCGGAGATCGCCAATTTCCAATTATGATTGGTTTAGTTGAGGCTTCAAGTATAAAAATGAGACTTTCGAAGCTTCAGATGCCAAGACCGATGACTCATGATTTAATTATTTCAATCTTTGAAGGGTTAGAGGCTGTTCCTCAAAAGTTGGTTATTGATAAAATTGTTGATCATACATTTCATGCAAAGTTAATCGTTGAGGCCGTTGATGGAAGTATCAAGGAGATTGATTCACGTCCTTCTGATGGCGTTGCCTTAGCTGTTCGTGCTCAAATTCCAATATTTGTTGATGAAGAAGTTTTGAAAAGCACAGAAATTCCAAAGTTTTAAATTTTTTTAGAAATTAGTATTGATTCTATATCATGCCCGATCAAACACTTCCCTATATTTCACCATTCCTTAAAACATTATCTGCTGTTATAAAATCAAAGAAAGCTGATGCTTTTTTAGTTGGAGGAGCTTTGCGTGATCTTTATTTAGAGCGCGAGCCTATAGATTTTGATTTTGCAACAAGCAAAGATGCTATCAAGATTGCTAAAAGTTTCTCTAAAAAAATTAAGGGTGCCTTTATTCTTTTAGATGAAGAGCATAATTGCGCACGAGTAGCTCGAAAGCACAAAGGAAAACTTTTAACGTTTGATTTTGCAGATTTTCGTTCAAAAACTTTATTGGGAGATTTGTCTCACCGAGATTTTACAATCAATACAATTTCGATAAATATTAATGATATTTGTGAAAATAAAAATATTCTTAAGAAAGTTAAAGATTATAAAAAAGGTCTTAGAGATATTAAATCTAAGACAGTCAAGATGGTTTCAAAGAAAGTTTTTGTTGAAGATCCGTTGCGGATGTTGCGTGCATTTAGCCTTCAGGCAACGTTAGATTTTAAGATTGAAACAAAGACAAAAGACCAGATTAAAAAAGATTTGAGTTTGATTTCTCAAGTTGCTCGTGAACGCGTTCGAGAAGAGTTCTTTAAGATCTTATCGTCAAGAAATGCTTATAAAAATCTAAAGCAAATGCATACGCTTGGACTTCTTGAGAGAATTATTCCTCAAATCATGGTTATGCAGCATATTCCTGGTGGCGGATATCATCATCTGTCTTTAATGAATCATAGTTTTGAATGCGTGCGACAAATTGAGAAATGTTTTGATGAGTTTAAAACAAATGATAATGTTTGTGTGTATTTAAATCAACCGCTTGCATCAGGACGAAAACGATTTGCTTTAATAAAGCTTGCTGCATTGCTACATGATACTGGAAAGCCGGAAACATGTAAGAAGCAAGGAAACAAAACAACATATCATGGACATGAGTATGTGGGGCGATTTATTGTGCGGCGTGTTGCTAAAATGCTTAAAATGTCTGTGCGAGAAAGGGCGGCTCTTGAGGCAATGGTTGGGCATCACTTACGGCCAGGTTATTTATCAAACTTTAAAAAACCAACACCGCGATCAGTTTTTCGATTCTTTCGAGATACGGGAGAAGATGTTATTGGTGTTTTACTTTTATCTTTAGCGGATCAGCGTTCAACAAGAGGACCTCTGACAACTGAAAAAGATCAAATACATCATGAAGATATTGTTTGCAATCTTATTAATATGCATTTTTCGAAGGATAAAGAGGAAAAGAAAGAACGTATTTTAACAGGCGATGATTTAATAAAGAAGTTAAAGCTTAAGCCGTCACCAATTTTTAAGAAGATTCTTATGCGCATCGAGGAGAAGTACGCTTTAGGGGAAATTAAAACAAAAAAACAAGCACTTGAAGTTGCTGAGAAAATGGTAAAATAAATTTCATGGAACGTATTCAACAAACAGATATAGAAATTGTTTTAAGGGATTCAGGGAACGCCAAAGCAGATTTTGCAGGTAGTTTTTTGAAGACAAGAGAGCTTGATAGCTTGCTACCCTTATCTCAAAGAGAGATATACATTCGAGAAGTTTGTCGTGATATTTTTAATCAGGCAAAGATAAAGAATTATGAAACAATTGCCTTGAATGTTATTTTGCCTGAAAGTTTTCCTAGCGTCGGATTAACGCGAATCGTTACTCAGGAAATTTATAGATTTTTAAAATGTAATGTAGCATTGCTTAAGAAAATTATTATTGTTGTTGAGGACGAGGATCTTTTAAAAGTTTTTCAAAAAGAAGTTTTTGGGTATATGAATCATCTGTTAAAAGATTTAGCTGGAGAACCGTATTGCACTGTTGATGCGATCATTGAACTTCCTAAAGGCATTGTGATTATTGAAAGAAGTAATCCGCCTTTTGGGTGGGCGCTTCCTGGCGGGTTTGTTGATCCTGAAGAAAGTCTTGAGATAGCTGTTCGGCGAGAAGCTATGGAAGAAACAAATTTAGAGCTTGAGGATTTATGTCAGTTTCATACGTATTCTGATCCGAGTCGTGATCCTCGATTCCATACTATTGATACTGTTTTTATTGCTAAAGGTGTTGGTGTGCCAAAATCAGGCGATGATGCGAAGAGTCTTAAAATTGTGTCTTATGATGAACTTTTAGATGGAACGTATGCGTTTGATCATGGAGAAATTATTAAAAGTTATTTAGAACAAAGATCATGAGTTTTTTAAAATTAGCTCAAAAAAGACAAAGTTGTAGAAAATATGCAGATATTCCTGTGCCAACAGAAGCGCTTGAGCGTTGTCTTGAGGCTGCAAGACTTTCGCCTTCAGCATGTAATTCGCAACCATGGCGCTTTATTGTTGTTTCTGATTTAGAGCTTAAGAATAAATTAGCTGAAAATGCTTTTTCTGGCATGCATGCAATGAATAGCTTTGCTCGAAAAGCACCTGTTTTGGTTGTGGTTGTTACTGAACGATCAAAATATGCTGCCCAGCTTGCTGGAAGTTTCAAGGGGATTCAATATAGCTTGATTGATATTGGTATTGCAGGTGAACATTTTTGTCTTCAAGCTACCGAAGAGGGATTAGGGACTTGTTGGTTGGGTTGGTTTGATCAAAATAAAGTTAGGAAAGTTTTGGGTTTTTCGAGAAAAGATAAGATTGATATTATTATTAGTGTTGGTTATCCTGAGAGTAAAGAATTGCGGGAAAAAAATAGAAAGAATCGGTATGAAATCTTCAGATTTCGATAAAGGGATTTTAAATTATTAAACGTTTGCTTTTGACAGTTTTTAGAAAAGAAGTTAATATTAATAAAAATTAACGATAAAGGTGAGAGGAGAAAGGAATGGATAAATTATTAGGTTTAGTTATTTTAGTTTTAAATATTGTTGCGATTGTTGATTGTTTTAAAACAGCTGGCGATACTGGAAAAAAGATTCTTTGGACAATCCTTATTCTCGTTCTTCCGGGTTTAGGTTTGATCCTTTATTATGTTATTGGAAAAAAGAAATAATTTCTTAAAACCCTTTAATGAAAGTTGATCATGAAGATTATTTCAAAAGTTGTTAAATTCTTGACAACAGATATTTGGCGGATTCGCGCTAAGAAACTTCCTAAAGCAAAATCTTTTTTAATTCAACAATTACGCATTGTTCTGGTGTCTTTGCGCGGATTTGCAGAAGATAAATGTCAGTTGAGAGCATCGGCGTTAACATTTTATTCTTTGTTATCTGTTGTTCCGGTGGTTGCAATGGCATTTGGCATTGCAAAAGGTTTTGGTTTTGAGGGAATGCTTGAAGCCCAGCTGTATAATCGCATGCCAGGACAAGAAGAAGTGATTGCTCAAATTATTTCGTTTGCAAATGCTTTTTTAGAAAACACAAGGGGCGGCTTGATTGCTGGTATTGGTGTGACTGTTTTGTTTTGGACGGTTATTAAGGTATTGGGAAACATTGAAACTTCTTTTAATGATATTTGGGGCATTAAGAAGTCAAGGGGATTAGGACGAAAATTTAGCGATTATCTTTCGATCATGTTGATTTGTCCGATCTTGCTGATTATGTCTAGCAGTGTTACAGTCTTGGTTGCAAGTCAGATAACGGCAATTATCGAAAAGATTGAATTCTTAGGTGCTGTTGCACCTCTCATATTACTTTGTCTTAAGATTTTACCTTTTTGTGTTATTTGGGTTATGTTTACTTTTATTTATATTTTTATGCCAAACACAAAGGTTAAATTTTCTTCGGCATTGCTAGGCGGTATTATTGCTGGTACTGTTTATCAGCTTGTACAATGGGCTTATATTAATTTTCAAATTGGTGCTAGCAAATATGGTGCAATTTATGGAAGCTTTGCGGCTTTGCCACTTTTTTTAGTTTGGCTTCAAATAAGTTGGTTGATTGTTCTTTTTGGAGCAGAGGTTTCTTTTGCAAAACAAAATATTGAAACGTATGAGTTCGAGCCTGATTGTCTTAAGACGAGTCGATCGTTTAGAAGGTTTATTGCGCTTGCGATTACTCAGCTGTGTATCAAGCATCTGTATGCAGGCAAGCCGGTGCCAACAGCTGAAGAGATTTCTCATAGTTTTGAAATGCCGATACGTTTAACTAATGAAATTTTATTTAACTTAACCGAAGCAGGTGTTTTGGCGGAAGTTAAAAAGGATGACGGAATTATCGGATATCAACCGGCGAGAAATATTGAAATGTATACAATAAAAAATGTTGTTAAAATGATAGATGATCGAGGTGTTGATTCTATTCCTATTGAATCAACAAAAGAACTTAGCAAGATTTCTGATTGCTTAAAAGGTTTAGAGCAGGCGATCGAATTATCAAAAGATAATTTAAATTTAAAAGATATCTAAAACTTATTTTAAAAAGGAGAGAGCATGAATTCCAAAATGAATCAAACTGTTTTATTTGTTTTGACACTTGTTATTTGTGTCGCGTTTTTCTTGCCTTGGGTTGATGTTGGATCAGCTCAAGTTGGTTTTATTTCTAAAGTTTTAACTGGCAAGGAACAGCAAAGTATTCAGAAGATTAGCGCTTATCAAGTTCCAATTATGGCTAATGGATCAGATGCAAGGCTGATGATTAGTGTTATTAAGATCTTTAATCCTTCTGTTCGAGATGCAGATAAAAAAAGTTATTTAATTTGGGGGATTCCTCTTTTTGCTATTCTTATTTCTGGGTTACTGTCTAAGGTAAAGAATAAGAAATGGCTTTATTTAGCATTCGGTATCATCGGATGTGCGATTTTTATTGTTGGAACGTTTAAAATCAAAACAACAGATTTAGATAAGCTTGTTTTACATGTCAAGATGGGTTCAGGGCTTTGGTTGACACTTTGGGGATACCTTGGTATCGGAATTTTGTGTGCCTATAATTTCATTTTAAGCCTAAAAAAGCGATAAAAAAAATCTTGCCAGGATGCGTAGAAGGGAATATAATTTATTCGCTGAGCTAAGCAACAGGAGGTTTTGGCTTATGAATGGTGAGATAAGAAATATTTAGAAAATTCAAAGGTAGCCCTTTATCGGGCTGCCTTTTTTGTTTCTCAAGTGGTTTTTAAGATTTATCAAGCTTTTTCCGTAACAAGGAGGCTGCTTTATGAATGTTGGAAAAATAGGAATAAAAGATTTATAGAGGGCAACTCGTACATAAAAGAGTTGCCCTTTTTTATATAAGGGGAAATTAATCGTTAATCATAAAATCAGGAGGCGTGGATGAAAAGATTTATTAATGTGCATAAAGGAGAGGCAACCGCGGGTCGAGGCGAAGTGGTTTTAAAGTCAGATGTTCGAGATCGTTCGTGTTTTGCGATTGTTGCACGAGATTCTTCGCATAAAATTGGTGCGATTGCTCATGCGATGTTTCTTCATAGCGCTCATTCGAATAAAACAGATCCTATCTTAATTAGAGATGCTCGAGAGGCTATTGATAAAATGATTTCTAATATGACTCTTCTTGGAGCAGCAAGTGATGATATTGAGGTATCTTTAGTGGCAGGTGAAAATGTTGAACATCAAGATAATGATTCAGAATATGATGGGGAGATAAATCGAATCTTTAATATTTTAAAGGAACGGCGCATCAGATGTAGAGAAACTTCTGCTGTTGATGTGGGACATAAACACGTTATGTTAGATGTTGAAACAGGAGGCATTTCTTATATTTAGCTTCTTAGAATTATATTTTCTAAAAAGGGGATCATTATGATTGAAGCAAAATTTAAACGCGATATTGCATTAGTCGGACATGCTCATTGTGGAAAAACATCTCTTGGTGAAAGTATTTTATTTGCCAGTGGGTCGATTAATCGTAAAGGAGATGTTCAAAAAGGAAGCTCTATCAGTGATTTTAATGAAGATGAAATTGAGCGACAGATTTCTATTAATTCAAGCCTTTTAACGACAAGATATAATGATTATCAAATTCAAATGATTGATACTCCTGGATATTCTGACTTTATTGGAGAAACGATTGCCGCTTTAAAGGCTGTAGATTCTGCAATCGTTGTTGTTGATGCTGTTAATGGTGTTGAGGCTGGAACGGAAGATATTTGGCAAAGACTTGAAGGGGGAGGAATCCCTAGACTTATTTTTATTAATAAGACTGATAAAACTAACGCAAGGATTGAGGAGACAATTGCGTCGATTAAGGAACAGCTTTCGCCTAAGGCTGGAATCGTTGATTATGATGATTCTGAATTCATAGAAATTGTTGCTGAAACAGATGATGCGTTAATAGAAAAGTATCTCGATCAAGGATCACTATCGAAGCTTGAAATTAAACAAGCTTTACATAAGGCTGTATCGCTGGGAAAATTCTTTCCTATTTTTTGTGGTAGTGCGATGTCTGACGAAGGCATCAAGGAGCTTTTAGAAGACATTGTTGTTTATTTGCCTTCACCAGCTGAGCATCCAGAATTTGAAGCACATCTTCTTAATTCTGAAGAGATTCGACGGATTAAACCTTTAGACCAGGCACCGTTAACAGGATATGTTTTTAAATCAATGTTTGATCCTCATTTAGGACATCTGTCTTTGGTTCGTATTTTAAGCGGAAAGATGATCGCGCATTCATCATTTTTTAATGTTAATCAAAATATTAAAGAAACCGTAAACTCTATAAGTATGCTTCAAGGAAAAGAACAAATTAGTGTTACGGAAGCAAGCTGCGGAGATATTGTTGCACTACCAAAACTTAAAAATACACATGTTTGCGATACGCTTTGCGAAAACAAGGAAAAGATTGTTTTTGATCCTATCCAGTTTCCAGAGCCATCCATTTCAGCATCTGTAAAACCAAGAACACGTTCAGATGAAGAAAAGATTTCTTCTAGCCTTTATCGTATGTGTGAAGAAGATCATACCTTCCGCGTCCACAGAGATAATGATACGAAAGAATTGATTGTTTCTGGTGTTGGAGATTTGCATCTCAAGGTTATGCTTGAGCGCATGAGAACGCGTTATCATGTTGATGTTGATCTTGGTACGCCTAAAATCTCTTATCGAGAAACTATATCGCGAGTAGGGCGCGCACGTCATAAGTATAAAAAGCAATCTGGTGGACGGGGACAATATGGAGATGTTGGTTTGGAGATTAAGCCGTTATCAAAAGAGGGAGTAGATTTTGAGTTTGTTAATAAAATTTTTGGAGGAGCAATTCCTAAGAATTATATTCCGTCTGTTGAAAAAGGAGTTCGGCAAGCTATTCATGATGGTGTTTTAGCTGGATTCCCAATTCAAAAAGCTCAAGTTACACTTTTAGATGGTTCTTTTCATGCTGTTGATTCTTCAGATATGGCATTTCAAATTGCAGCAGCGATGGCTTTAAAAGAAGCTGTTTATCTTGCAGGCCCAGCTTTGCTTGAACCTATTATGGAAGTTGCTATTGCTATTTCAGATGAATTTGTTGGTCAGATCACAAAAGATATTAGTTCTCGAAGAGGACGTATCATGGGATCTGAAACCAGGGGAAAGAAGCAAATTGTTAAGGCGCACGTGCCGCTCTCAGAAATGTTTAAATATGCGACTGATCTTCGATCTGTAACAGCAGGACGAGGTAGTTATAGCATGAAGTTTTCGCATTATGAGAAAGCGCCGGAAAAAGTTGTTGCACAAGTTATTGCGCAAAAAGCTAAGAAAGAATAAAGAAAAGTTTTATCTTTAGGGGCAAGCCGCTGTTTGCGGCTTGCCCTATTGTTATTTATTAAAATCCTTGTTCGTTAAAATGAAACAAGGTAAAATGTTTTTTAAGTTGGTGAGGTTGAACATGAGAACGGCTTGATAAGCAAAGATTCTTTAAATTATTTATTAATTAGAAGGTAAGGAGTTAAATGATGAAAAAAATAATTATTTTTCTTTTGCTGTTGGTTTTTAGCGGATGCTCTTTTATCTGTAACGATGACCCATCTATAAGATCATTTGGCATGAGCGAACAACAAGCGGACGAAGTCATTGAAGAAATAAAGCAAAAGCCAGATGACGAAAAAACAAATATTTGGCCTCGTAAACAAAAAATTGAATAAAGGAAAGATTTTATGGATGCATTAAATGCACTTCCTGTTCTATTGGGTGGATCTTGGAGCTCCGGTGTTAATCTTTACTTGACGACGGCGGGATTAGGCATTGCCAATCGAATGAATCTTATTGATTTACCAGGTAGCCTAGACACCTTAGGGAATCCTTTGATTATTATTGGAGCGCTTTTGCTTTATGGTATTGAATTCTTTGCTGATAAAATACCTTTTGTTGATTCCGCATGGGACAGTATTCACACCTTTATCCGTCCAGCAGGTGGTGCTGCATTGGGATATATGGCGGCTTCTGGATCTGGACCTGCTGTGCAGATGCCTATTGCGCTTTTAACTGGAGGCATAGCTTTAGAATCTCATTTAACTAAGGCTACAGCGAGAGCGGCTATTAATACTTCGCCAGAACCGGTAACTAATTCCATTGCTAGCGTTACAGAAGATGTTTCGGTGGTAGGTGTTTTGTATCTTGTGATTATGCATCCTATTGTTGCAAGCATTGTTGTTATTTTGTTTATTTTAGTATCGATTTGGTTCTTAAAGAAAATGTTTAAATTTTTAAAACGTATCTTTAATCCACCGAAGAAACAGAAAGCCGAATTCTTGGAAACAGAGTCATGAAGATTTTAAGAATTTTTATTTTAATTTTATTTTTATTTTCATCAGTTTGTTTTGCTTTCGAAGACGATCTTAATTCTAGAGAAGAAGAATCCTTAGATGTCCCCGTTGGCATGGAAGCATTTCAAGTAACAAATGGTCATCGCATTGTTGCTCCCATTGGAGCTAAGATTAAGAAAATCGGAGCACAGATTATTGTTGAGGGAGACAAGGAGTATTATTCAAGACGCTTTTTTGAATTAACGCAAGAAATTGATACTCTTAAAGAATCTATTTCTTCTCTTAGGGGTCAAGTTAAGATTCTTACGCAAGAAATAAAAGATCAAGAGCACAATGATGATGAGAACGTAGGAGAGAACAAAGAAGAATAGGCGTATAGCGCGATGGCGTCTTGTTAAGCTTTTAGTTTATATTTAGCTAAGTTTTGTTATAATGTCTTAAACGGGAAATTAAGGAGATATTTTGAAAAAGATTAGTTTTCTTTTTATTTTATTCTTTTTTCATCTTTTTTCTGCTCACGCAAGTGCAGATAAGATCGATGATATTAGATTCTTAGTTTTAAAAGAAGATTTTGTTAAGGCTAGAGAAACTTCGATTGAATTTTTATCACGAAAAGAAAACCGTGATTATTATTTTGAAGAACCGACGTATTATGTTGCTTTGAGCAACTTGTATCTTGGCGACTATGATGATGCGCTAAAAGGCTTTAAGATTGTATCAAGAAATTCGAAAAGCTTAGATTTGCGAGATCAAGCTTCGATTGGTGAGATTAATGCGTATTATCTAAAAGGTCATTATAATGAAGCTTTAAAAAAGGCAAAAAATCTTTTAAGGCAAAGACCTGACTCTAATTTTTTAAGCACGATATATTTAAAGATTGCACGTTCAAATCTTAAACTTGCCCATTGGGATAGTGCTCGCAAAACGCTGCATCGAATTGTCGGAGAGTTTCCTGATAGCCTCGAGGCGTTTACAGCCAAACAGCTTTTGGATGAAAAGAAATATTTTACAGTTCAAATTGGCGCTTTCTTAGATCAAAAAAGAGCCGAGAAGCTTGTTCGTGAGTTGAGACTTAAAGGGCAGTATGGATATATTGTTGAAACAAAGAATCAAAATGATCAGAAGTTTTATCGTGTTCGTATTGGAGAATTGATTTCTTTAGATAAGGCTAAGCGTTTAAAGAGTGAACTTGCCAATATTGGCTATCCCACCATGATTTATCCTTAGGTTATGACACAAAATAAAATAATTTTTATTGTTGGTCCTACAGCAGTTGGAAAAACAGATGTTGCATGCTATCTTGCAAGAAAATTAAACGCAGAGATTGTTTCTTGTGATGCAATGCAAGTCTATAAAGAAGTTTCAATTTTAACAGGAAAGCCTTCTTTGAGAATGTTGTCAGAAACTAAACATCATTTGATTGATGTTGTTTCAATCTCAAGAAATTTCGATGTTGTTACCTTTAGAAAAAAAGCTCTTATGGCGATATCATCGATTCATAAAAAGAAAAAGACGGCTATTGTCGTTGGTGGAAGTGGATTGTATATGTCTGTTTTGCTTGACGGTATTTTTGAAGAAGAGCATCAGGAAAGAAATCTTGAAATACGAAGAAAGATTCAGGCAGATATTAAGAGAGAGGGAAAAGAAGAAGTATTTAAATATTTAAAAAGAATTGATCCTCTTTCGGCTAGTAAAATTCATATTAATGATACTCGAAGAACCATAAGAGCTATTGAAGTTTATGAAGTTTACGGCAAGCCGATTAGCATGCTTCAGCCAAACCGACAAGGACTTTGGAATCAATGCGATATTGATATTTTTGCTCTTGATCGAAAACGTGATGAGCTTTATGAGATAATTAATAAGCGTGTTGATAAAATGTTTAGAGCTGGAGCTGCTAAAGAAATCAGAAATATTCAGAATAAGCGAATTAGTCGAACGGCTAAAGGGATTATTGGATTAAAAGAAGTACGGTCTTATATCGACGGAGATGTTAGTTTAATTGAGACAAAGCAATGTATTCAAAAGAATACTCGAAATTTTGCTAAGAGACAGCTGACATGGTTTCGACGGGATAAGCGAATAAATTGGATAAGCGTTGATGAGAATAGTACTGTTAAAAATATCGGAAAAATCATTTTAAACAAGGCGGCATAATTGACAGAGAAAATTCTAGTTGTTGTTGTTGATTTTAAAAAAGGTAAGAGATGGCCGATTAAAGAAGTTGCGGAAGAGCTTAAAGAACTTATTCTTTCGTGTTTTGGAGAGATTGTAGATTTGGTTTTATGCCAAGGAGTAGAGCCTGCGCCAAAGTTTTTAATTGGAGAAGGAAAAGTTCAAGAAATTTCTGATATTTGTGCGCTTAAAGAAATTGATACAGTTGTTTTTAGCGAGGAGCTTAAAGGAAGTCAGAAGCGTAATCTTGAAAAAGCTTTTGGCGCTAGGGTTATTGATCGAACACAGGTTATTTTAGATATTTTCGCAAAACATGCTCATTCCCAAGAAGGAAAAATGCAAGTCGAGCTTGCTCAGCTTCAATATTTATTGCCTCGTCTTGTCGGGAAGGGAATAGAAATGTCTCGGCTGGGTGGCGGCATTGGAACTCTTGGTCCAGGTGAGACTAAGCTCGAGGTTGATCGACGAAAAATTTCTGATCGAATTATAAGATTAAAAAAGCAACTTGAAAATGTTAGTCAGATCAGAAAGACGAAACGTAAAAAAAGACAGAATAAAAAAATTCCTGCCATTTCGCTAGTCGGATATACGAATGCTGGAAAGTCTACACTTTTAAATCGATTAACAGAATCTGATCAGCGCGTTCATGATGGGTTATTCACAACTTTAGATCCGTTGTCGCGACAATATGTGTTGCCTAATAATCAAACTATTATTTTGTCAGATACTGTTGGATTTTTGCATGAACTTCCGCATGGATTGATTGATGCGTTTCATGCAACTCTTGAAGAAGTTCAAGAAGCCGATATTCTCATTCACGTTATTGACGTTAGCAATAATAGATTTCGTGATTTTCATGAATCTGTTGTTGGTGTTTTGAATGAATTAGAAGTTCAAGATAAACCGACGTTAATTGTTTTTAATAAAATTGATAAAATAGAGGATCGAACAGATTTAAATTCTTTGGCTAATGGTTTTGAGAATTTCTCTTTTGTTTCTGCGCAAACGGGTGAAAACATTGATGATTTGATTGAGCAAATCTTAGAATTATTAGAATCAGCATTAAGACAAGTTGAAGTTTATCTTCCGCTTGATCGAATGGATTTGGTTAATCTCTTGCATCAAGAAGCACAAGTTCATAATGTTGAATATACAAGCGAACATATTTATGTTCAGGTATCAGTTCCTCTTAAAATCTTTGAGAAGATTAAGGAATTTGCGATTAAAAAAAGATAATTAGATCTTGTATTGAAAGCGCTTGCTCGAAAAGGTGATTTTGGCCTTGAAAAGGCAAAAATACCGGCTATACTTTTTGTACAAATATAACCGCCACGGTAGAAGAACTTTAAAAGGGAGTTCAAAACCGTGGCTTTTTATTTGAAATAAATGCTCTTTATGGATGTTTTTTGAAGAAAAATTGCATAAAATTGCATAAAATCTTTGATATTGTCATAAGTTTATTAAATTCAGCATGTTACGGTCTTATGAAAAAGTATCGTTTATGTTAGTAAATATAGTAATTTCTAAAAGGTCATGCTATACTTCGATTAAGAACACACGAAGAATGTATGAAAATTAATCAAATTTGATAATTGTTTAGGTTTGTGAACAAAAGAGGAGGATTTTATGTCAGGTAAAGGATTAATGAAAATAATTGTTTGTTGCGCGGCAGCTGTTGTTATTTTTGCTGTACCTGTATTTGCAGCTAATGTGGTTGTTGATCCAGGGTTTGAGAACAACAACAATTTTGCAGATTGGACCGTTGCCGGTGCTGGATGGGCAACACAAGGGGCGACTGTTTATGCAGGAACTCTTTCTGCAGAAAACACAATTCCTACTCTTGCAGCGCAAGATCATTATGGCGCTCTTTCGCAAACTTTTGTAGCTACAGCTGGAACAACCTATTATGCCTCCGCTTGGGTTAAATCAAATATTTCTCCTGTTTCATCAGCTGTTTCAGGGATTGAAATTAAGTTTTTAAATTCCTCAGGGTCTATAATCGGAACCGATGTTTATCAAGATTTTGTTGGAGGAAATACAGATTGGAGACAAGTTTATATTGAACAAGTTGCTCCTGCAACAACTGCAGAAATTGAAATATCTGTTTTTTCTTTTGCTAGTCAGGGCGATACTTTAGCCGAAGGAGGATTATCTTATTTTGATGAAGTTGTTTTAGATACAACACCGATTACACCTCCAAGCGTTTCATTTCCTTTATATAATGGCAACTTTGAAAACGGATTACATGATTGGGTACAGAGTGGACCGAATTGGGAAGTTGAGACAGCTTTGCCTTATACAGGAAGCTATTCAGCCAAGAATACAATTGTTTCAATGACTGGTACAAGTAATTATTATGCTGGCCTTGCTCAAGAAAGAGAAATTGATTCAGGTCAAACTGTTTATGCGACAGCTAAAGTTAAAACTTCAGCAAATGCGTTATCTCTTTCGTATTCAGGGTTATCTATTGATTTCTTTGATGCAAGCCATACTTTAATTGCAAATTCAGAAGTTCAAGATTTTATTGGTGGTACGCAAGACTGGACACAAATATATGTTTCTGCAGCAGCACCTGCTCAAGCTGCTTATGCTAGATTGCGTTGTTTTATTTTTGCAAATCAGTCTGATCCGTTTGCCGTCGGGACAGAAGCTTATTTTGATGAAGTTGTTTTAGATACAGCTCCAATTACACCTCCGGGGACATTAAACAACCCAGATTTCGAGAATGGGCTTAACTCATGGACAATTACTCATCCAAATGTTACTCCGGGAACATTATGGACATGGGATGTAGAATCAGCAAATCCTTTTGCAGGAACGTATTCTGCTAAAAACATAATTAATATTAATGATTTAAATTCAGGCGCAACAGACTATTTTGCATCTCTTCATCAAGATCTTGGAGCATCAGCGGGCGTTACGTATTATGCGACCTTACAATTAAAAACAGAAATCAATCCGGCTTCATCAGCCTCGGTAGGATTGGTTATTGAATTTTTAAATAGTAGTGGACAAGTTGTCGATACATTTCAGCAAACTATTGGAGGCGATATGCCTTGGACGCAGCTGTATGTTTCAGCTACAGCGCCAGCGTTAACAACACAAGTTCGTTATCGTTGCATAGTTTATGCTTTGGCAAGCGATTTGGCAGCTCATGGAGGTATTGCTTATTTTGATGAAGCTATTTTTACAGATCAGTATATTGCGCCTCCAGCAAGTCAACTTAATAACCCAAATTTTGAGAATGCATTAAATGGATGGACTATCGTTGAAGCACAGCTTGATCCAAATATTACGACAGATCCAACCTGGGGTACGGAATCTGTAAATCCTTTTTCTGGTGTTTATTCAGCTAAGAATATAATTAATGTGGACGATCTTGACCTGCTAGCGACTGATGAATATTTTGCAGCTGTAAAGCAAGAAATGGCAACAACAGTTGGAACAACATTTTATGCAACATTAAAAACTAAAACAGCGATTGATCCAACATCTTTGGCGAGAGCTGGACTAGTGGTTGAGTTTTTAAATTCAGGTGGAGATGTTATTCAGAATTCTCAAACAGGAGAATATTATTCTTATAAGCAGACCGTTGGAGGAAATACTGATTGGACAGAGCTTTATGTTAAAGCAACGGCTCCACCGGCAACATCAAAAATCCGCTATAGCTGTATAGTTGCGACTTTTTCAGCGGATGCTTCAGCGCAAGGAGGAATTGCTTATTTTGATGAAGCAGTTTTAACAACAAATTATATTGCACCGCCTGCGGTTAGCGCACAGCTTATTGATCCAGGATTTGAAAATGGTGTAGGATCTTGGAATATTACGCATGCGTATTTAAATGATGAGATCATTCCAGCTCCTATTCCAACTTGGAGTATTGAATCAGCAACGCCTTTTGCAGGTGATCATTCGCCTAAGAATACTATTAATATTAATGATCTCGATCCAAATGCTGATGAATATTTTGCATCTGTTTATCAAGAAGTGCAGGCAACGGTCGGATCAACGTATTATGGAACTTTGCAGGCAAAAACAGAAATTAACGTTGAGTCGAATGCTCAGGCAGGAATGCTTATGGAGTTTTTAGGTTCAAACGGGGAAGTTCTTATTGATCCTTTAACGCAAGAACCTTATTCATATTCAGATACAATTGGAGGCCAAGCAAATTGGACTCAATTATATTTGGCTGTGGAAGCTCCAGCAAATACGGCAAGAGTTAGATATAGTTGTATTGTTGCAGCAGGCAAAACGGACTTAGAGGCTCATGGAGGTATTGCTTATTTTGATGAGGCTATATTTACAAATAATCCAATTACTCCTCCAGCTATTAATCTTATAAACTCAGGATTTGAGAATGGATTGAGTTTTTGGACTACTACACATCCAAACTTGGAACAGGGTACCCCTGTAACGTGGGATCTTGAAGATGTTAATCATTTTATGGGTATTTATTCTGCTAAAAATGTAATTAACATTAATGATTTAAATCAGACAACGCCGCCATTAGCAGACAGTTATTATACGGCTGTTAGTCAAGAATTTTATATAAATTCAGCAGGAGGAACTCCTTTTTACGGAACTCTTCAGGCTAAGTCAGATATTGATGCTACATCTAATGCTCAAATTGGAATGACTATTGAATTCTTAGATTCAGAGGGAGAAGTTCTCGTAAATGCTCAAACGGAAGAACCTTATTCATATTCAGATACAATTGGAGGTCAAGCAAATTGGACTCAATTGTATTTGGCCGTGGAATCTCCTGTAGGTGTAAACGTGGCAAAAGTTCGCTATAGTTGTTCTGTTTTTGCAGAAAAAACAGATACAGCTGCCCATGGAGGTAAAGCTTATTTTGATGAGACTGTATTTACAACAACGCCTATTGCACCTCCTTATGGCGGTGATCTTGTGAATCCAGGATTTGAGAATGGACTGAATCTTTGGGATGTTGTTCATCCAGATTTAAATTCAAGTGCCGCATTAACTTGGGATATTGAAGCAATCAATCAGTACGGAACATATTCTGCTAAGAATGCAATCAATACTGCAGATTTAAATGGTGCAGCAGAAAGTTATTATGCAGCTGTGAGTCAAGAATTTTATATTGATCCTCAAAATCAGCCTGCAGAGTATTTTGCAACAATATTAGCAAAAACAGCTATTCACCCTATATCTATGGCCGAGGCCGGACTTAAGATAGATTTCTTAGATGAATATGAAGAAATTTGTGTTGATGTGGATGGCGATCCTATTGAATCAGTAGATACTATTGGAGGAACTACGGATTGGCGTTTACTTTATGCAGCAGTAGAGACTCCTTCGGATGCGAATAAAGTTCGTTATACAGCATTTGTTTTTGCTGAAAAAGATGACGTGGTTGCGAATGTTGGAGTTGCTTATTTTGACCAAGGTGTTTTTAGCTCGACTTTAATTCCTCCACCAACGCCAAATAGCAATCTAATAAATCCTGATTTAGAAAATGGTTTACATGATTGGCGCATTACTGAACCTGGTATTGATTGGGAAGATCCATTATCAGCGACGAGCTCTTGGGTTGCACAAACAAGCCAAGTTAACAGTGGTATTTTGGCAGCTAAAAATACTATTAATAGTATGAATTTACTTGAAGGGTTTGATTATTATGCTGATCTTTCGCAAGAAATTTTAGCTTCTTCTGGATTTCCTTTAGCTGGAAAACCTATTTATGCAACAATACAAGTTAAGACAGATTTTGTTCCGAATTCTTCAGCCATAGCAGGGTTAAAAGTCGAAGCAATAAAAGCTGATGGATCTGTTGAAATATCTGGGGAAGACGAAGTTTTTGGTCCTAACGAATGGAATCAACTTGAAGTTTTCTTTGTTGCAGGACCTGATACAGAAAAAATTGTTTATACGTTTTATGTCTATGCAACGGCTAATGATGCATTGGCTGATGGAACTCATGCTTATTTTGATGATGCTTCGGTCATATATAAATATATTAATCATCTTGGGATGAGTAACGGACAAGATGTTTTTCCTCAAGAAACTGCACAGCAAACGTATTATACAGGCTCTGCATCGACGAGAGCGGTTATTCGCTATCTTTTAGGAAGTAGTCCAACTCAAACAAGTCTTTATAATGCCTATCATTGGAGCGGACCTGGAGATGATATGCTTTCAGGTGAAATTATGACTGCTCTTAATGGAGAAGTTGGGTTGCCATATCATTTTACGGATTGGTATCAAACAGCAAATCAAGCTGATGCGATTAAGAATTTTGTTTATTGGGTTGATTATGTTCCGCCTATGGGAACTTTTTCTCCAGCAGCTGTTCCTGTTAATGGTGGTTTAAATTGGCGTCTTGTTCGCGGCATTGTTACAGATATTAAGCCGCATCCAATTGGAGTACCTATGCCTAACTTTAGTGTTGAGGGTATGTGGGTTAACGACTCAACCTCTCCAGGTCTTGGATTTAACTATTATCAGACAACAACGGCATTTGAGGCAGATTATCAGCCAATACCGTCGACTGGAACCTATAGAGCTGTTTATGAGCCGCCAGAGAATTTAGATCAAAATGCATATTTACGAGAAATGCAGAATTCGAATTGTCAGCTTGTTCAAGCAAAGCCAAATTCAAGCTTAGCTTTGGCGTTCTCAAAATTAGATGATAATAATCAATTGAGAAATACAGTGCAAGAAGCAAGAATTGAGCTATCAAAAGAAATGAATCCTGAAGAAGTTTTATCTTTTGAGGGAGGCTTTTCTTCTGCTCCGACGCCTGTATTCAGTTTGATCTACTTAAAGAAAGCATTACCTAAACCGTTGGTTAGTAATCCAGAGTTTATTAGTGTTTTTGATAAGGTTCAATCTATGAGAAAGATTGATGTTACGTGTCTAGACGATAATCAGAAGTATGTTATTTTGGCGCTTGATAAACCTTTTTCTACGCTAGAAGCTTTAGGAGAGAATCAAACTAAAACGATAGCAAGTCCAAAAGGATCAAATTATTATTCGCCTTTACAAAATGGAGTTGCTAAGACACATATTTTAGTCGAGGCAAATCCAAATAATGGTGCTTGTCTTCAAGCGACGTGGTATAAGCCTGGAGAGATTTATCCTCGTATTTCGAAACAAGATGCGATTTCTCTTGCAGTTATTTATGCCGCTAAAGGATCAGCTACAAGTAAATATAATAATAATAAAACATCGCTTGCTCTAAATGCTCAGGCTGATGCTTCGCTTGTTTGGTCAAAAGACTTTGGTACATCACGATTCCATCCAAGTTATAAAGTTCAATTTGGAAAGAGCATGGTTTATTATGTTCATCCAGACGGAAAGGTAATAACAAAAATAAATAATAGTGGTTTTTGAAAAAGAAGAAGATACTATTAGATTTTATAAGACGTTAATCTTATAAAATAAATTTAAGTTTTATATTCGGGGTTCTTTAGAAAAAGAACCCCGAATTTTTGATGTTTTGACAAAAAAAGCTATGTGGTATAAAATTGACCCTTAAATTATTTGATAATATTTTTATAAGTGAGGGATTATGAAAGACATGATGGTTATTGAAGAAGGTTCGCTTCGAGATTTGGCAGTTCAAAGCTCAAAGAATTTTAAGAAATCGTGGATTGATCTTGGACGCGTCCTGTATTCTATTTGGCGAGACAAGCTATATAAGGAATGGGGATATCAGAAATTTGATACCTATGTCACAAAAGAAGTGGGTATTCGAAAAGCGACATCCTTAAAACTGTTGCGCTCGTATTACTTTCTTGAAAAAGAAGAGCCTGTGTATTTAGAAAAAGAATTTACAGATAAGGCTGAAGTGACTAAGATACCAAGCTATGAAGCTGTTGATGTTTTACGACAAGCAAAAGATAAAAATATTGATAGAGAAGATTATCAGTCTTTAAAAGAAAAAGTTTTCTTAAAAGGTAAAGATTCAAAAGAAGTTCGAAAAGATTTAACACTCTTTATGCGTCAACGCGAGGAGTTAGATCCTGAAGAGGCTTGGCAAAAAAGAAAACAAACTAATATTAAGCGTTTTATTGGAACTCTTAAATCTCTAAAGCGAGAGATGGAAGATTCTAAGATTCTCCCAGAAGCAATATCTCGCGAAGTTAATAGTCTTGTTTCTAAGCTTGAAGAGCAGCTGTAAAAAGCAGTAAAAATATCCTATTGACAATAAAGAACTTTTTGCTATAATTTTGACTTAGCATTCTTAAGGTAAGAGTGCTAATTTTAACCTAACATATTCTGTTTAATGGTTTTTTGCTTCTAAATAAATTGAAATGACTTTAAAACGACTAAATTCACAGTATCGAAAAGAAAAAATACTTGCTTATGTTGTTAGCGAATATATCGAGAGCATTAATCCGATTAGCTCTAATCGAATTGTAGAAGAGCAGCTTTTTGACTTAAGTCCGGCAACAATTCGAAATGTTTTGGCGGAATTAGAAAATGATGGATTTTTGACTCATCCACATACATCTGCAGGTCGAGTTCCAACGCAAGATGGATATCGATATTATGTTGATCATTTAATGAAAGAAATCGATTTCTTAACAGTACAAAAGCGTAAAGTTCTTTCTGAGTATAATCAAGGTATTTCAGAGCTAGAGGTTCTTTTAGAGAAGACATCTGAGGTTCTTGCGCAAGAAACACATTATCCGAGTATTATTTCGATTGATGGATATGGAGACAAGGTCTTTTGTCGAGGTATTCGGTTTGTCGCTGGATATCCTGAATTTCATAATTTTGAAAAGATTGAAAGGCTTTTACGTCTTTTAGAGGCAAAAGAGAGAATTCTTGAAATTATTAATCGAAGTTTAGAGCGAAAAATACATATTTATATCGGCGATGAACTTAATTGCTCAGATATAGAAGGTTGTTCGATGGTTGTTTCGCATTATGGAAAAGAAAATGGACCTCAGGGGCGAATTGCATTATTAGGTCCAACACGGATGAATTATGAAAAAGCAATTTCTGCTTTAGAGTATTTCACAGAGTTAATCGACGAAGTATTAATAGGATAAAGAAATGAAAAAAGATAAAGAAGATAAAAAAGATAAAGAAGAGAAAAAAGACAAAGATCAAAAAAAAGATGAAACGGTTGTTTTAACAAAAGAAGACCATCAAAAACTTTTAGATGAGGTATCTGAGCATAAAGATAAGTATTTGCGTATTTTTGCTGAATTTGAGAATATGCGAAAACGCACAGAACGAGAAAAGCTTGAATTTATCAGATATGCCAATCAAGAATTAATTGTTGAATTCTTGAGCATTCTTGATGATTTAGAGAGGTCTGTTGAGGCGGCACGCACAAATCATGAAGATTATGCTGCATTTTTAAAAGGTGTTGAAATGGTTATGGCACATGTTTATGATCTTTTGCGAAAAAATGATGTTAAGCCAATTGATTCTAAAGGAAAAATGTTTGATCCTCATTGTCATGAAGCGCTAATGCAAGAAGAAACAGATCAAGCCGAAGAGGGAACAATTTTAGACGAGTTTCAAAAAGGATATATGTTGGGAGACAAGGTTATACGTACAAACAAGGTTAAAATAGCAAAGCAAAAACAAGACGAATCGTAAAATTTTATATTGAGTTTAAAACGAAATAAGGAGGCAGTAAAATGGCAAAAGTTATTGGAATCGATTTGGGAACTTCAAATTCAGCGGCTGCAATTATGGAAGCAGGTAGGCCGTCAATTATTCCATCAGCAGAAGGCGCTGGTGTTGCATCTGGAAAAGCATTTCCTTCTTTTGTGGCATTCGATAAAGAGGGTAATCGTCTTGTTGGTGAACCGGCTAAAAGACAGGCAGCTGTTAATCCTCAAGGAACAGTGTATGCCGCTAAAAGAAAAATGGGAACAAATGAGAAATTTTCTGTAGACGGAAAAGATTTTACGCCGCAGCAAATCAGCGCGTTTATTTTACAAAAAATTAAAGCTGATGCAGAGAAATATCTTGGTGATACTGTTGAGGAAGCAGTTATTACTGTTCCTGCTTATTTTAATGATAATCAAAGGCAAGCAACTAGAGATGCAGGAGAAATTGCAGGATTAAAAGTGCTTCGCATTATCAACGAACCGACATCGGCATGTTTAGCGTATGGTTTGGATAAAGCAGGAAAAGAACAAAAGATCATGGTTTTTGATTTTGGTGGCGGAACGCTTGATGTTACGATCCTTGAAATGGGATGGGACGAAACGCATAAGGCTGCTACTTTTGAAGTTTTGTCTACAAATGGTGATAATCATCTTGGTGGAACAGACATGGACAATTTATTAATTGACTATATTTGCGAAGAATTTAAAAAAGAAAGTGGTATCGATCTTAAGAATGATAAGATGGCTTTTCAGCGATTGCGAGAAGCAGCTGAAAAAGCAAAGGTTGAGCTTTCCTCTACTATTTCAACAGATGTTAATCTTCCATTTATTACAGCAGATGCTTCTGGGCCAAAACATCTCAATTTAAAGATTGAGCGTGCGAAACTTGAAAGTTTGGTTTCTGCAATTGTAGATCGATGCCAAGCTCCGATTGAGCAAGCGTTAAAAGATGCAGGTTCAAAATTAGGTGAAAATATTAAGATTGATAAAGTTATTTTGGTTGGTGGACCAACGCGTATGCCTATTGTTCAAGAGTTTGTTGAAAAACAAGTTGGGCAAAAAATTGAACGTGGTATTGATCCGATGGAATGTGTAGCTTTGGGCGCAGCTGTACAGGCTTCGATTATAAAAGGAGATGCTAAAGAGGTTCTTCTTTTAGATGTTACACCACTTTCATTAGGAATTGAAACTTTAGGTGGTGTTTGTACGAAACTGATCGAAAGAAATACAACGATTCCAACAAAGAAAAGTCAGACTTTCTCGACGGCAGAAGATAATCAAACAGCTGTAACCATTCGTGTTTTACAGGGTGAGCGTCAAATGGCGACTGATAATGTTGAGCTTGGACGATTTGATTTAGTTGGTCTTCCAGCGGCACAACGCGGAATTCCACAAATCGAAGTTGCGTTTGATATTGATTCTGATGGCATTGTTCATGTTTCTGCTAAAGATAAAGCAACTGGAAAAGAGCAGTCTATCAAGATTACAGCTTCAACTAAATTATCTGATGATGATATTGATAAAATGGTTAAAGAGGCAGAAAAATATGCTGGAGATGATAAGAAGAAAAAAGAGCAGATTGAAATAGTTAATCAAGCTAACAGTTTTGTTTATGCAACAGAAAAATCTCTAAAGGATTATGGAGATAAGGTTTCAGCAGATGATAAAGCTAATATTGAAAAAGAGCTTGAAGCATTAAAAGAAGCAATTAAAACAAATGATGCTGAAAAAATTAAGCCGGTTATGGAGTCTTTACAAAAAGTAAGTCATAAGTTAGCTGAAGAAATGTATAAAGCAAGTGCAGCTCAGCAAGCACAAGGTGCGGCTGATACACAGCCTGGAGCAGATGCTAATGCTAATCAGCAAACAGAAGGTGCTCAAGAAAAAGGTCCCGATAAAGAAGATGTTGTGGACGCTGATTTTACAGCAGAAGATGATAAAAAATAAATGTGAATAATGCATGGTGGGAAGTTTAGAAAGCTTTCCTCTATGCATTAATTCGTTTAATAAACTTATAGAAATTTAAAGATTTCATAGGTTTGGAGCTTATTGATGAAAAAAGATTATTATGAAATACTTTGTGTTAAAAGAGAGGCAACGATAAGCGAGATTAAGAAATCTTATCGTAAGCTTGCGCTTTCGCATCATCCTGATCGAGTGCCTGAAGAGAAAAAGAAAAAGGCTGAAGAAGTATTTAAAGAGATTTCAGAGGCTTATGCGGTTTTATCTGACCCGAGTAAGCGTAAGACGTATGATCAATTTGGGCATGCGGGTATTGATCAAAATTATACGTCTGATGATATTTTCCGAAATGCTGATTTTAGTAGTATCTTTCAGAACATGGGATTTGGCGGTGATGCCTTTGAAGATATTTTAGGTGGATTTGGTTTTGGTGGACGTTCAGGTCGATCTCGTGGTCCTCAAAGAGGGCAGAATATTCAATATGAAGTTGAGCTTAATTTGCAACAAGCGTTTGATGGGCTTAAGCAGGCGATTAAGGTGCCGCGTCATGATTTTTGTAAAACATGTAATGGCTCTGGAGCTAAGCCAGGAACTAGTCCCCAAGCTTGTTCACGTTGTCAGGGTAGAGGACAGGTTGTAACGGATAGCGGATTTTTTAGAATGGCCCAAACTTGTCCTCAATGTCGAGGAGAGGGAAAGGTTATTTCTGAATTTTGTTCGACTTGCCAAGGGCAAGGTGTTGTGCGTGTAACTCGTAAAATTGAGGTTAAATTTCCAGCGGGCGTTGATACGGGCTCACAGCTTCGTATTCAGGGTGAAGGTGAAGCTGGCAAAGCTGGACGTGGCGACCTTTATATTTATATTAGAGTAAAGAATCATGATACTTTTCAGCGAGAAGGATCTGATATCTATATAAATTTACCTCTTCATTTTGTAAAAGCAGCTCTTGGTGCTGAAGTAAGTGTTCCGACTCTTGGTGGTAATGTTAAAATGAAAATTCCTGCAGGAACGCAAAGTGGAAAAATGTTTCGGCTTAAAGCTAAAGGAATGCCAGATTTAAGAGGTCGAGGATCTGGAGATCAGTATGTGCGTGTTATGTTGCAAGTGCCGACTAAGCTTTCAAAAGATCAAAAAAAGATTTTAGAAGAATATGCGCGCGTTAGCGGAGAAGAAGGCTTAGATCAATCAGCATCTTTTTCGGAGAAGCTAAAGAAAGTGTTTAAATAAAAGGAGTTTATTCGTGCCAACATATGAATATGAATGTTCTTCTTGCGGACATCAGCTTGAAGCTTTTCAGTCTATGACAGAAAAACGTTTAAAAAAGTGTCCAGAATGTAAAAAAGATAAGCTGCAACGTTTATTGAGTGCTGGAGCAGGTGTTATTTTTAAAGGCAGTGGATTCTACGCGACTGATTATAAGAAAAATACGCCTTCCAAGGTAGAGTCTAAGCCAGAATCAAATTGTCCGGCAGATTGTCCTAATAAAAGCTGTTCAGCTAATTCGTAATCTTGATAAATAATAGTAATTTTCGGAGTAGAAAAATTTCTTAGATTTTGGTTTTCTGATCTTGTTTATTCTGGTATTATTCCTTATATCCTAAATAATGCCTAAGCAGGCGTAAGTATAATCAATATTTAAAAGAAAGTTTTAACATGACACAAATTAGAGCCTTTAAAGCCGTACATTATAATTCTAAAAAAATTGCTGATACATCTAAAGTAGTTTGTCCTCCGTATGATGTTATTTCAAAAGAGGCGCAGAGCTCTTTTTATAGTGCTCATAAAAATAACTTTATTCGTATTCTTTTAGGAGTAGATAAAGCAAAAGATGATTCTTATGACAATAAGTATACTCGTGCAAAGAAAACTTTCTTGGAATGGATTAAAAAGAATATTCTAATACAAGATGATAAGCCATGTTTTTATATTTATAAGCAAGAGTATACTGTTTGTGGACAAAGAAAATCTCGAATAGGTTTTTTAGGGCTTATGCGTCTACAGGATAAAGAAAAATCTAAGATTTATCCTCATGAAAATACTCATACAGCAGCTAAAAAAGATCGTCTTCGTCTTTGGCGAAATGTAAAAGCGAATTTAAGTCCAATTTTTGTTTGTTACTCTGATAAGTATAAGCGTATTGAAGTTATTTTTCATGATGTAGCTTCCCAAAAAGAACCTATGGTTGATCTTGTTGATAATGATGACGTTCGACATGTGCTTTGGCGAATGGATGATCCTAAGCGTATTGAAGAAGTCAAAAGCTTGGTTGATGGCCAGCAATTATTTATTGCTGATGGTCATCATCGTTATGAAGTTGCTATGGAATATCGAAAAGCTCGTATGAAGCGAAAAAAAAGATCTACGGGTAAAGAATCGTTTAATTATATTATGACCTATATGACGAATTTAGAATCTAGAGATTTAGCAATATTTCCTATTCATCGTGTTATAAAGAAGTTTCCAGCTAAAATAGATTTTCTAGAAGAATTCTTTCGAATTGATAAAGTTAGAAATGTTCAAGAGCTTCAGATTTTGTTGGGCCGTGCTGGGAAAAATGAGCATGCATTTGGTCTTTACACGAGAGATGGCATTAAACTTTTACGTTTAAAGAGCAAGATGCTTATCGATCAGCATATTCGACAAGGATCTAAAGAGTTTCGAAGCTTGGATGCGACAATTTTAAAGAATTTTATTCTTGATCGTATTTACACAAAGACTGATATGGTTACATATAAGAAAGATTTAAATGAAGCTGTGAAAATGGTTGATAAAAAGAAGGCTGCAGCGTGTTTTGTTATGAACGCTGTTGGAGTAGATCAACTTAAAGCCATTGCTTTAAACGGTGAGAAGATGCCACCAAAAACAACATATTTTTATCCAAAAGTTCTTTCAGGGTTAACAATTCATAAGATGGATAAATAAATGGCGATATTTGGCAAAAATAAGTATACGCTTGTTAAGGTTAGAAAAAAGACTATTCCTGATGGTCTTTGGATTAAATGTCCAGACTGTCAAACGCCACATTATAGAAAGACTTTAAAAGATAATTTAAATATTTGTCCAAAATGTAACTTTCATCTTCAGCTAACATCAGATGAACGCATTAATATTCTCTTAGATAAGGGGACATTTAAAGAGCATGATCCTAATTTGGTTTCTGGAGATCCTTTAAAATTTCAAGGACCTAAAACGTATCAAGAAAAATTAAAAAGTGACCGCAAAAGAACAAATCTAAAAGATGCTGTTATGACTGGTGTTGGTAAAATGAATGGAAAAGATGTAGCGATTGGACTGACAGATTCGAGATTTATTATGGGGTCTATGGGTTCTGTAGTTGGCGAACGCATTACGCGTATTACAGAGTATGCAACAAAGAATAAATTGCCTCTTGTAATTATTTCTGGATCAGGAGGAGGCGCTCGAATGTATGAAGGAATTTTCTCTTTGATGCAAATGGCGAAAACATGCGCTGCTTTAGGTCGTCATTCTGAGGCAAAACTTTTACATATTTCTGTTTTGACAAATCCAACAATGGCAGGAATCATGGCGTCTTTTGCTGGAGTTGGAGATGTTATTATGGCTGAGCCAAAAGCTTTGATTGGTTTTGCGGGTCCTAGAGTTATTGAGCAAACTATACGTCAAAAACTTCCAGCTGGGTTTCAAAGATCTGAGTTCTTAATTGAGCATGGTCTTATTGACATGATTGTTGATCGCAAAGATCTCAAAGAAACTATTTCTAAAGTTATAAAATATACTAAGAAATTGTAGTATTCAGATACATCCTGCCTAGTTTATTCCAAAGAATTTTATGATTGCAACAAAGATTGATTTTGTTATAATAGTGCACTAATTATTAATATTAATAATAAACTTAATACTTATGGCTCAAGTCAAACTAAAAAATATTAACAAGATCTATAAGGGCGATGTCAAAGTTGTTACAGATGTCAATCTTGAGATTAAAGATAAAGAATTCCTCGTTCTTGTTGGACCTTCTGGGTGTGGAAAATCAACAACTTTGCGTATGATCGCAGGACTTGAAGATATTTCGCAGGGGACGGTTCAGATCGCTGATCGCATTGTCAATGATGTTCCTGCCAAAGATCGCGATATTGCTATGGTTTTTCAAAATTACGCGCTATATCCCCACATGACTGTTTTTGAAAATATGTCTTTTGGTCTTCGCTTAAAAAAGTATCCTAAGGAGGAAATCTCTCGGCGCGTTCAAGAGGCTGCGGAAATTCTAAATATTAAGAAATTGCTTGATCGACGTCCTCGTCAGCTTTCTGGTGGTGAGCGACAACGTGTTGCTGTTGGGCGTGCAATTGTACGAAAGCCAAAGGTTTTTTTGTTTGATGAACCTTTGAGTAATTTGGATGCTAAAATGCGCGTTCAGATGCGTACAGAAATTCACAAACTTCGCTTGAAACTTCAGACGACATTTATCTATGTTACGCATGATCAAACTGAAGCCTTAACGTTAGGTGACCGTATTGCTGTTATGAAAGATGGAATTGTTCAGCAATGTGATGATCCGATGACTATTTATGATTCGCCAGCAAATAAATTTGTTGCTGGATTCATTGGATCTCCGCCGATTAATTTTATAACTGGTAAAATTATCAATCAGCGAGGAAAATTCTATTTTAATGAAGGCCGCTTTACTTTAAAATTAGTTGAAGAGATGCACAAATCAATTGCTTCATATGAAAATAAGACTGTAACTTTTGGCGTAAGAGCGGAAGATATTTATGATAAATTGTTCGTTTCTGAGTCATCTCCCGATAATACTATCAATGCTGTTTGTGAAGTTGTTGAGCCATTAGGCTCAGAAGTGTATTTATATTTAAATACCGGCAATCACACGTTCATTGCGCGTGTTGGGGCGCACAATCGTCCAGAAATAAATCGCGAAATGAGCTTAGTGATTGACATGAACAAGGTGCATTTTTTTGATCAAGAAACTGAAAAAACAATTATCTAGTTTTACAACCTTTCCCGTTGTTGTCCTTTTTGTTTTGGCTGCATTTTTTGTTTATGCTGCTAAATTCGATTATCAATTCTTTTCTGTTATCATCGTTACTCAGATTGCCCTTATTACATTTTTAGTTTATTTACGAAATAATTTCTTAGAGAAAAAAACATCTTTTGATCTTCAACATGAAGATTCTTTAGAAAAGATAAATCTTTTATGTTCGGATCTTGAAAAGGAAGATTTGAATCGAGAATCGTTTAAAGAACGAGTTAAGAGTTATTCGAAGCTAAAAACTCTTGCAGAACTTTTAAGTTTAAGTAAAACTAGAGCAGATGCGGCAAATATTTTGACACAGCAGACTGATGAGCTTTTTGAGAAAAGCGATCTCACAACAATTTTGTATCTTTTAGATGAAAAGACAGGGGATCCGTCTCTGACATCTTCCTTTCATCATAAAGATAAAATAAATATTAAAATGAAAAAAGGTGATTATTTCGATCGGTGGGTTTTTAAGAAGATGAAACCTCTTTTGATTGACGATATTAAAAGTGATTTTCGGTTTGATGTTTCTGAAAGTGTTTTGCAAGATGATCAAAGAGAAAAGCGTTCGTTGATTGCTGTTCCTCTTATTCTAGGGGAGAAGATTTTGGGTGTTCTTAGAGTTGATAGTCCTAATGAAAAGCGATTCTCGACGGAAGATCTTCGTTTCTTGTCTCGCATAGGAGACTTAGGGGCAGTGGCCATGGAAAGTGTTCTTTTATATGAACGCATTCAAGATCTGGCGGTAAAAGATAGTTTGACAGGACTTTATTTAAGACGTTTTTTGATGGATCGACTGACTTCAGAGCTTGCGAGAGAATTAAGAAAGAAATCTGATTTATGTCTTTTGATGATCGATCTTGATCATTTTAAGAAATATAACGATAAATTTGGGCACATTGCTGGCGATGTGGTTTTAAAAAAGTTAAGTGATCAGTTGCTTAATATTTTTAATAGTCCAGGAGATATTGTTTGCCGTTATGGAGGAGAAGAATTTATCGTGATGCTTCCGGATTGCACAAAAGAACAAGCTGGAAAAATGGCCGAAATATTACGAAGAAATGTTGAAAGTGAAAAGATTATTTTAAGGCGTGAACAAATAAATGTTACTGTTTCTATTGGTGTTGCTTCTTTTCCATTTGATGCACAAATCAAAGAAGAACTCATTCATAAGGCTGATCAGGCGATGTATAAGGCTAAAAAACAAGGACGAAATCAAGTATGTTTAGCATAGTGACATTATTTAATTTAGGCTTTTTCTTTGTTATCATTTATTTTTGTAAATCTATTATTAAAAAAAGTCAACAAGATCAAGAAAAAGAGCTTTCTGAGGTTCAGGATCGTTCTAAGAGAATTCTGCAAAGTTATGATGATGTTGTTCAGGAAAAGAAAGATATTGAAAAAAAGGCCAATGAAATTTTCACGCTTTATGATATTACAAAAGAAATTGCGGGTACTTTAAGCGAGCAAGAAGCTTTTGAAATATTTCGATCTGCCTTGGAGGCGAATATTTCATTAGAGGACTGTCGATTGGTTCATTCTGAAGGTGATCGACGAAAGAATGCACCTGATCCTAAGAACCATTTTATCTTTCCAATTAAAGGACGCAGAAAAGAATTAGGTTATATTGCCATTAAAGGGCTTTTGCCGGAAGAAAAAGATAAATTTATTATTTTGGCTCAACAGTTTGGGTTGGCTTTGCAACGCGTTAAACTTTACCAGGAGTTTGAACAGACAGCGATTACAGATAGTCTCACAGGTGTGCATACGCGACGTTATTTTATGGAGCGTCTTAATGAAGAAATCAGCCGTGCGGTGAGCCGAAAGACAAAATTGTCTTTTTTGATGATCGATGTTGATTGTTTTAAGAATTTTAATGATCAATATGGGCATCTTGCAGGAGATCAGGTTTTGAGATCTGTGAGTCATTTGATTCAGGAAAATATTCGTGAAATTGATTTTGCTGGACGATACGGAGGAGAAGAGTTTTGTGTTCTTTTGCCAGACACAGATACCGAGGGAGGATTCTTTGTTTCTGAACGCATACGAAAGGCAATTGAAGAAAAAGAAATACAAGCATATGATGCAAAAGTAAGAGTTACGGTAAGCGCAGGTATTGCTTGCTTCCCTTCAGATGGAAAAAGTGCCGAAGGAGTTATTGACAAGTCTGATTTGGCTTTATATCGATCTAAGAAGCGTGGGCGTAATTGTACAACAGCTTTTGGAGAGTTGTAAAAGTGGGGGAATCTTGGTAGATATTAAGTTTTATCAGGGTTATAAGTTTTTATATTTCAATATTTTATAACTTTTTGAAAAGTTTCACATTCTCTTGAATATTTTTGTTTTTTCAGGTAAAATAACCACTCTATGAATCAGTTTGTAATTGGTATCGACATCGGCGGTACAAATATAAAATTTGGTCTTGTTGATAAAGAAGGAAGTATTATCTCAAGATTAAACCTTAAAACAAGCACTGTTAGCAAAGGTGTAAAACAGCTTGTTGAGGGGATTGTTTCTGTTTGCCTTAAGATGATATCTGATAATCATTTAGAAAGAAAACAGGTTGTCGGTATAGGTATTGGTCTTCCAGGATTAGTCAATACACAGCAAGGTTTAGTTTATTCTTTGACTAATATTAAGGGCTGGAAGAATGTCTCGCTTAAGAAAATTATAGAGAAAAAGATCGGAATTCCAGCTTTTGTTGATAATGATGTTAATGTGATTGCTTTAGCAGAGTGGAAGCATGGTGCTGGCAAGGGTGTTGATAATTTAGTTTGCATGACTTTGGGAACAGGCGTTGGTGGTGGTCTTATTCTTAATAATGCTCTTTATCGGGGTGCTGGATTTGCTGCAGGAGAGATAGGCCATATTCCTGTTAATGAAAAAGGAAGAAAATGTAATTGTGGTGGATTTGCATGCATGGAAACATATGTTGGTAATCAGTTTTTGGAAAAGAGAGTTAAGAAAATCTTTGGAAAAAAAATAACACTTGAAGAAGTAACAGCACTTGCAAATAAAGGAAATAAAAATGCTGTTTTATTTTGGCAGAAAACAGCAGAACATATTGCAAATGGTCTTGTTGGGATTGTTAATGTAATTAATCCAAAGCTTATTGTGGTTGGTGGCGGAGTTTCAAAAGCGTATAAGCATATTTTCCCAACAATGCAGAAAGTTATTAAAGAAAGATCGATGCACATTCAAGGACATATGGTTAAAATTAAAAAAGCAAAGCTTGGTCAAGACGCTGGAATTATTGGTACGCAGGTCTTGGTCTCGCAGATGTTGAAGGCAACTTAGATTATGAAAAAGAAAAACTTCTTTCTTTATTCTTTTATTTTTATCTTTTTAGCAGTATCGACAAGTGTCTTTGCGCAAGATAATCAAGAGCTTGTGAATGATTCCAGAGATGAAATTGTCGCAGAAGTTGTTTTAGAGGAATTAGTAGAAGATGAAGTCGTTTTGGAAGAGTTAATAGAAGATGAAGTTGCCTTAGAAGAAGAGATTGAAGTTCAAGAGTTTAGCGATGAAGAAGAGGTTGAAGATTTTTATTCAGAGGAATATTCGGAAGATGAGGTTGTATTAGGGGAAGAGATTGAAACTCAAGAGTTTAGCGATGAAGAAGAGGCCGAAGATGTTTATTCAGAGGAAGAATTGGAAGTTGAAGTTGCCTTAGAAGAGGCTGAAGCTCAAGAGTTTAGCGAAGAAGAGGCTGAAGATGTTGTTGATTTTGAAAAACAGACTATACAGCCGGTTGAAATTGATGGTGATAGTGTTGAGCTTGTGCAAGATGAAAATAAAGTAATTATTAACGGTAATGTTTCAATCACTAAAGCGGATACGCGCCTGACATGCGATCGAGTTGAATATTATCATGAAGATAAAAAAGCTTTTGCTGAAGGCAATGTTGTTTTGTCGAATCCAAAAGGTCAGATATCTGGTGATAATTTAGTATTTAACTTTGATACAATGACTGGAGATTTTAATGGAGCAAGAATTGTTTCAGCTCCTTATTATGGGGTAGGAGAAAAGATTTCTAAAGTTGGTGAAAATAAAATGGTGATGACGCAAGGTTATATTACAACGTGTGATCTTGATAAGCCTCATTATAAAATTAAAGCTAAAAAGATTGATATTTATCCTGGAGAAAAAGCTCAGGCTCGCAATGTTCGAATGATTATAGGAAAAGTTCCGGTTGTTTATTTTCCTCAATATACGCAAAGACTTGATGATATGCAGCCTCGTGTTGTTTATACGCCTGGGTATGATAAAGAGTGGGGAATGTTTTTGTTAAGTGCGTGGCGGTATTATTTTAGTGAAAATTTTAAGGGTAATATTCATTTAGATATTCGCGAAAAAAAGGATTTTGCTTGGGGTGTTGATTTAGATTATAAAATTCCAAGTTATGGTGAAGGTGTAATTAAAACTTATTATATGAACGAGCGCTCAATAGATACTAAACGTTTTTGGGATGAACGAAGCGAGCCTACGGTTGAGCGAGAACGTTTTAAGGCAGAATGGCGTCATAAGTGGAGAATCGACGAAACAAGCAATTTGGTTTTGCAATATTACAAATTAAGCGATAGCGATTTCTTAAAAGATTATTTTGAGCGAGAGCATGATAAGGATCCTAATCCTGAAACATATTTTTTGTTTACTAAAAGTTTGAATAAAGGCATTTTTAGTTTTAGAGTTGATAAGAGAGTTAATCGATTCACTTCAAGTGTTGAACGTCTTCCTGAAATTGGGTATGATTTAACAAATCAAGAAATTGGAGAGACAGGATTATATTTTCAAAGTCAAAATTTGTTATCAAATCTTTCTTATCCGGAAGCTGCTCCATCAGATGTTCGAAGAGATACGGTTAGGTTGGATTCTTTAAACCGAATATATTTTCCTAAAAAGATTTCTTTTATTGATTTCACGCCATTTGTGGGCCAGCGAGAAACTTTTTATAGAAGAACTAAAAGTGATTCACGGCGAGATATTGTTCGTAGTATCTTCGAGACAGGAGCAACTCTTAGCACGAAATTCTATAAAACATTTGATATTGAATCGAATGCTTGGGGAATTGAAATTGATCGTTTGAGGCATATCGTTACTCCAGCGATTTCGTATTTATATCGAAATGATCCAACGTTTCCATCTTCACAGCTAGATGTTTTTGATAGTGAGATTGATTCAATTACGCGGGCGCACAAGATTGATTTTTCTATTGAAAATAAATTGCAAACAAAGCGAGACGGAGAGAATGTAGACTTGTTGCGATTTATTACATCAGCAGACTTTTTATTAAAAGAAGATCCTGGGAGTGGAAGCTTTAATAGTATAAAAGCAGATATTGAGTTTCGTCCGTCAGAATGGCTTACTTTTTATAGTGATTCAGAATATAGCGCTCAACAAGATCAATTAATTTTTAGTAATTTTGAGGTGTATATTAATTCTGAAAATAAGTGGTCTCTTGGATTTGGGAAACGATATCATGTAGATGTTGATGATCAAATTACCGCCGAGTTTAACTATGTCATTAATCCAAAGTGGAAGTTTAAGGTTTATGAGCGATTTGATATTGATGGGGGAATACAAAAGGAGCAGGAATATACGCTTACTCGTGATCTTCATTGTTGGGAGATGGATATTAGCTTTAATGAAACTCGAGGACAAGGAAGTGAGATTTGGATGATCTTTCGCTTAAAAGCATTTCCTGATATGAGTATTGATTTAATGAGTACAGGTTTTAATAAGAGAAAAGCTGGTTCTCAAAGTAGTTTGTAGATTTTAAGGAGATAAGAAATTTATGAATATTGCAATTATTGGTTCTGGATACGTTGGACTTGTAACGGGAATTTGCTTATCCGAAGTAGGACATAAAGTAATATGTGTTGATAATGATCTTGCAAAGTTAAAGAAATTAAAGAAATTAGAGCTTCCAATTTATGAGCCGGGGCTGGATGTGATGCTTAAACGTAATTTTAAAAAGAAACGCTTGAGTTTTATGTCGTCAGTTAAAGATGCGGCAAAGAAATCAGATGTTATTTTCATTGCAGTTGGTACGCCTTCAAAGAAAAATGGTGATGCAGATTTGACTTATGTTGAGAGTGCTGCTCGAGAAATTGCTAAGGGCATGGATTCCTACAAGGTTATTGTCGAGAAGTCAACTGTGCCTGCGCATACTGGAAAAAAGATTGAAAGAGCCGTTCAGCTTATTCTTAATCAGAAAAAAATTAGTGGGAGTAAAAAGAATGTTGATTTTGATGTTGCATCAAATCCAGAGTTTTTGAGGGAAGGGTCAGCTGTTTCTGACTTTATGAATCCAGACCGCATTGTTGTTGGCGTTAGAAGTAAAAAGGCCGAAAAGATTTTAAGAGAAGTTTATAAACCTTTAAAAGCTAGAATTATTGTTACAGATACTAATTCTGCAGAATTAATTAAGCATGCGTCGAATTCATTTTTAGCAACAAAGATTTCTTTTGCGAATGCACTTTCGCAAATTTGTGATACGGTTGGAGCTGATGTGCTAAAGGTTGTTGAGGGAATGGGTTATGATAAAAGAATTGGTAGAGAATTCTTGTCGGCTGGTGTTGGGTACGGAGGCAGTTGTTTTCCAAAAGACGTTGATGCTTTTGTCCGATTAAGTGAAAAAGTTGGCTATGATTTTGCTTTGCTGAGAGAAGTTCGAAATATCAATGAGTCACAGAAAAAACTTTTTTTAAAACTTATTGAAGACAATATGTGGATTTTAAAGAATAAAACTATTGGTATTTTAGGGTTAGCGTTTAAACCTAATACTGACGATATGAGAAGTGCACCTTCGCTTGACATTATAAAAGAATTACAAAAAGAAGGGGCTAAGATTAAGGCTTATGATCCGCAAGCCATGGGAAAAGCTAAAAAGATATTTTCTGGTATTAAGTTTTGCAAAGATGCTTATGATGTTTGTAAGGGAGCTGATTGTTTGATTGTTTTGACTGAATGGGACGAGTTTGAAAAACTTAATTTTAAAAAGATCCGACAGCTGATGAATAACCCTTTGCTGTTTGACGGTAGAAATCTATTTAATAAAAAAGAGATGAAGAAAATAGGATTTGAATATTACGGAGTTGGAACAAACAGTATTTAATTACGAGGACACAGATGCGTATCGCAGTTACAGGTGGAGCCGGGTTTATTGGTTCAAACTTTATTCATCATATCTTAAAGAAATATCCAACTTATAAAATTGTCAATATTGATAATTTAACGTATGCCGGTAACTTAAATAATCTTAAGAGTATTTCAAAGCATAAGAATTATAAATTTGCTAAAGTTGATATTTGTAATCGTAAGAAGGTTGAACAAGTTATTAAAAATTGTGATTGGATTGTCCATTTTGCAGCAGAATCTCATGTGGATCGTTCAATTGAAAGTGCGGATGTCTTTACGTTGACCAATGTGCTCGGGACTCAAGTTCTTTTAGATGCAGCTGTGCGATATAAGATTAAAAAGTTTATTCATGTTAGTACTGACGAAGTTTATGGAAGTCGTAAAAAAGGCTATTTTAAAGAATCGGATATTTTAAATCCAAGTAGTCCTTATGCTGCAAGTAAAGCAGCTTCAGATCTTATGGTGATGGCGTATCGCACGACTTATGGTTTGCCTGTTATGATTACGCGTAGTTCAAATAATTTTGGTCCTCGGCAGTATCCTGAGAAAGTTATTCCGCTATTTGTTACGCGATTGATGAATAATAAGAAAGTTCCATTGTATGCTAAAGGAGAAAATGTTCGAGATTGGATTTTTGTTGAAGATAATTGTTGCGCTATTGATTTGGTTGCACATAAGGGAAAGATCGGAGAAATCTATAACATTTGCACGAATAATCATTTAAGTAATATCAACCTGACGAAAAAGATTTTAAGAAGAATGACAAAATCACAATCTATGATTCAGAATGTTAAAGATCGGCTTGGACATGATTTTCGCTATGCAGTTAGTAATGCGAAATTATCCAAACTTGGATTTAAACCAAAATATTCTTTTGAGCAAGGTCTTGATTTAACCATTGATTGGTATACCCAGAAATCATGAAAGATTTAAAACAAAAAATTTCATTAAAAAAAGCTAAGATTGGCGTTATTGGCTTAGGCTATGTTGGATTGCCTTTAGCTATTAGTTTTTCACGTGTTGGTTTTACAGTCTTGGGATTAGATAAGAATAACGCACGAGTTAAGCGTATTCGTGAAGGAAAAAATTATAATGAAGATGTTTCTATAGAGGAAATCGCAAAGCTTCAGAAGAAAAAGAAATTTATTGCGTCTTGTGATCTATCTTTGCTTTCAAGCGTTGATGTTGTTTTTATTTGCGTTCCGACACCTTTAAAGCGCAGATATACTCCAGATATTTCTTATATTTTAAGTTCAGCAAAAACAATTCGATCTTATATTAAAAAAGGAACACTTGTTGTTCTTGAGAGTACTACTTATCCGGGAACGACTGAAGAGTTGATTTTGCCGAGATTAGAGCAGGGGGGATTAAAAGCGGGCAAAGATTTCTTTCTTGCTTTTTCTCCTGAGCGAATTGATCCAGGTAATAAGAAATATCCTGTGACAAAGATTCCTAAAATTGTTGGTGGCATTGATAAAGCATCAAGCATTCTTGCGCGAGATTTATACAAAAAAATTATTAAGAATGTTCATGTGGTTTCTTCTCCTAAGGCGGCAGAGATGGTGAAGCTTTTAGAAAATTCTTTTCGATTAATTAATATTAGTTGGATTAATGAGCTTGCGATGATGTGTAATAAAATGGATGTGGATATTTGGGAAGTTATTCAAGGAGCGAAAACAAAACCTTTTGGGTTTATGCCTTTTTATCCTGGTTTAGGCGTTGGAGGGCATTGCATTCCAGATGATCCTCTTTATTTGTATTGGAAAGCAAAGCGACATGGTGTTAGCTCGAAGTTTATTAAGCTTTCGGCAGATACAAATGATAAGGTCCCAGGATATGTTTTTAATCGACTTAAGACATTCTTAAAGAAGAATGGAAAAAGTGTTGAGAAGGCTAAGATTTTAGTTGTTGGGGTCACCTATAAAAAGAATGTTAAGGATCTTCGCCGGTCTCCAGCATTAAAGCTTTTAGAGCTCTTGAAAAAAGAGAAATGCAAAGTTAGCTATCATGATCCGTTGATTCCATACTTAGAGATTGGAGCTTTGCATTTAAAATCAGAGAAGCTTTCTGGAAAAATATTAAAGAGCGCGGATTGCATTATTCTTGCTGTTGAGCATTCTGATATTGATTATAAAAAGATTTTGTCAGGCGCAAATCTTATTTTTGATTTGTGTAATATATATACAAAAGAAAATAATTCTAAATTAATGATTTTATAAGGATTAGGCAATGCAGAAAAAGAAAAAAGTTTGTTTGATCGCAGGAGGTGCTGGATTTATTGGAAGCCATTTGTGTGATCGCATGATTCAAGAAGGGTATAATGTTATTTGTGTTGATAATTTAATTACGGGAAGTAAGAAAAATATTAAGCATCTTTTAAAGAATCAAGATTTCTTGTTTCTTAAACAAGATATTTCAGAGAAGTTTATTATTAATGGGCGCATTGATTATATTTTAAATTTTGCATCTCCGGCAAGCCCTGTTGATTATTTAAACCATCCAATTTCAACTTTAAAGGTTGGTTCGTTTGGGACATATTATTTGCTTGAATTAGCAAAGGCTAAAAAGGCAAGATTTTTCCTAGCGTCTACTTCTGAGGTTTACGGTGATCCTTTGGTGCATCCTCAAGTTGAAAGCTATTGGGGCAATGTTAATCCTATCGGTATTCGTAGTGTTTACGATGAAGCTAAGCGTTTTGCTGAAGCAATGACGATGTCGTATCAAAGAGAGCATAAGGTCGAAACGCGTATTGTGCGTATTTTTAATACATATGGCCCAAGAATGCAAACGCAAGATGGACGCGTTGTGCCAAATTTTATTTATCAGATTTTAAATAAAAAACCGCTTACTGTTTATGGCACAGGACAGCAAACACGATCATTTTGCTATGTTGATGATTTGATTGATGGTGTCGTTCGACTTTTGCGTTCAAATATCAAAACACCTGTTAATCTTGGAAATCCATTTGAATTTACTATTTTAGAATTAGCGCAATTTATTCAAGAGATTGCAAAAACAAAATGTAAGATTGTTAGATGTCCTCTGCCTGAAGATGATCCAAAGCAGCGTAAGCCTAATATTTCGCTTGCTCGAAAGAAATTAAACTGGAAGCCGTCTATTCAATTAAAACAAGGACTTGCTCAAACTATTTCGTGGTTTGAAGATAATGCATAATTAGATGAATGAAGATTCCAAAATTTTAATTGTTGGGCATAATGATATTATTGAGAAATCATTATATGAATATTTCTTGCGCAATGGATTTAAAAGTATTTTTTCTTCTTCTGAGATAGGATTAGATACAACAATTCAAAGTTCTGTGTATCAATTTTTCTCTGAGAATGAACCAGAATATGTTTTCTTGGGATCAGTTCTTTCCGGAGGAATTAAAGCTAATATTGATAGTCCGGCTGATTTCTTTTATAAAAATTCTGAAAGCCAAAATAATATTGTATATGCGGCTCAGAAGTTTGGTGTTAAGAAGCTTGTATATTTCGCTAGTTCGTGTGTTTATCCTAAAGATTGTTTTCAGCCAATGAAACGGGAATATTTGATGACTGGATCTTTGGAGGAAACAAGCGAAGCGTATTCGATTGCAAAGCTCGCAGGAATAAAATTGTGCCAGAGTTTTCGTCAGCAGTATGGATTAAATACAGTCGTTGCTATTCCAGCAACTGTTTATGGTCCTGGATGTGATATGAATTCTAAGAATGCACATGTGATTGTTGCTTTAATAAATAAATTTTATGAAGCAAAAAGAAATAATGATAATCAAGTTGTTGTTTGGGGGACAGGCGAAGCAAGGAGAGAATTTATTTTTGTTGATGATTTCATAAGCGCTGCGGTATCGGTAATGCGTAAGAATGATAGTCCTAATTTTATCCATCTTTGTCCAGGAAAAGATGTTTCTATCAAAGAATTAGCAGAAATGATTAAGGGTATTAGCCAGTTTGACGGTCAGATTGTTTTTGATTCGGAAAAGCCTCAAGGACCTGCGCGAAAGCTTTTGGATTGTTCTGAGATTTCTAATTTTGGATGGAATCCAAAAGTTGATATTAAAGAAGGTCTTGAAAAAACGTATTGTTGGTATGTGAATCAAAGAAAAATGGAGATAAAAGAATGAAAATTTTAGTTACTGGTGCTGCTGGATATATTGGATCGATTTTGGTTCCAGAGCTTCTTAAAGATAATCATGAGGTCTGTGCTCTCGACAATTTTATGTATAACCAAAGTTCTCTTTTAGATGTTTGCATTGATAAGAAAATGAGAATTGTTAGAGGGGATTGTCGAGATAAAGCAATTCTTCAAGAAGAAATGAAAACGGCTGATGCTATTTTGCCTTTAGCATGTTTAACTGGAGCGCCACTTTGCAGTAAAGATCCCTTGTTAGCAGAATCTGTTATTGTTGACGGCATTAAAACGATCTTAGATCTTAAAAGTAAAAATCAGATGATTATTTATCCAACGACAAATAGTGGCTATGGAGTTGGGCAAAAAGATAAATTTTGCACAGAAGAAACTCCTTTGAATCCTGTATCGTTGTACGGAAAGTTGAAATGTCAGGCGGAGAAAATGATTTTAGATTCTGGCAATGGCATAACTTTACGATTGGCAACGGCATTTGGTTTAAGCCCAAGAATGCGGTTAGATCTTTTGGTGAATGATTTTGTTTATCGAGCAGTTTATGATCGTTGTGTTATTCTATTTGAAGCTAATTTTAAAAGAAATTATGTTCATGTTCGAGATATTGCACAGGCTTTTATTTTGGGTTTAAATAATTTTGAGCAAATGAAGAATCAATCTTTTAATGTTGGTTTAAGTGATGCTAATTTGAGCAAGAAAGAGCTTTGCGAAGAAATTAAAAAGCATGTCGATGAATTTTATTTTTATGAATCACCTATTGGAGAAGATCCAGATAAGCGTGATTATATTGTTAGCAACGAAAAGATTGAACAGTGTGGGTTTAAGCCAAAGGTTTCCTTGTCCGATGGCATTGCAGAGCTTATTAAGGGTTATCAAATTATCAGACGTAATCAATATACGAATATCTAAACTAAGAGAGGGAATCATGAGGCAGAAATTAAAAAAGAAAGCTTTGGAGATCCGAAAGCATATTTTAAATATGTGTATTAAGGCTGAAACAGGGCACGTGACGTCATCGATGTCGTGTGTTGATATTCTCGTTGCACTTTATCAGGGTTGCGCTATGCGTCACGATCCTAAGAATCCAGATTGGAGTGAGAGAGATCGTTTTATCTTAAGCAAGGGGCAGGCAAGTCCTGCATTGTATACGATTTTAGCAGACTGTGGATATTTTAGCATGAAGGACTTAGATAAATTTGCGCAGGAAAATGGTAAATTTGGTGTTCATTTACAAAACGATGTTCCTGGTGTTGAAATTACATGTGGTTCTTTGGGTCAGGGATTTGGTTTTGCTGCTGGAACTGCTTTAGCAGCTAAGAAAAATAGAGATTTATTCTTAACGTTTACGCTTTTAGGAGATGGTGAATGTTATGAAGGTTCTATTTGGGAAACAGCTATGTTTGCTTCACATAATCGCTTAAATAATTTAGTTGCGATTATTGATCGTAATTATTTATGCGTCACAGATTTTACAGAGAATATTGTAAGCCTCGAGCCTATGGATGAAAGATGGCGATCTTTTGGGTGGGATGTTGAGTGTATTGATGGTCATTCGATTGATCAAATTTTAGATGTTCTTGAGCGTGTTCGATCACGCAGATCAACACAGCCTTTGGTAATTATTGCAGATACCGTTAAGGGTGAAGGGGTTGAATCGTTTTGTTATCAACCTGTTTGCCATGGTATTGCTCCTAAGGGAGATGATGCGAAAAAGGCGCTAGCTGATTTAGAAAGAAGGTGTAGTTATGAATAATATTACACAACGAGATTCCTTTTGGAATAAAATTTATGATTTAGCCAAAGAAGATAAAGATATTATTGTTTTATCGGCTGATATGGGTGCACCATCTTTGGATAAGTTTCGAAAAGATCTACCTGATCAGTTTGTTAATGTAGGCATTGCTGAACAAAACGCAATCTTGATCGCTTCAGGTTTGGCTAAAGAAGGAAAGAGAGTTTTTGTTTATGCGATTGCACCATTTATTACGTTTCGATGTCTTGAGCAAATTCGTGTTAATAATTCGATGATGAAGATTTCGATCACAGTTGTTGGTGTTGGGGCTGGATTTGGGTATGAAGATTCTGGGCCGACTCATCATATGATTGAAGACATTGCTCTTATGCGTTCTATGCCAGATCTTGTCGTTAATAGTATTTCTGATAGCGTTATGGCAGCTTCTGTTGCCGAGACATCTTGTCAGATGACGAAAGCAAATTATGTGCGATTAGATCGGCTTGTTTTGCCGGTTGTTTATGGGCAAGATGAAGATTTTTCTAAAGGTGTTTCTATTTTAAAGGAAGGAGACGTCTATATCGCAACAACGGGGAGCATGGTTCATGTTGCTCTTCAAGCCGCAGAGCAGATGAGCAAGAATGGTCATAGCGTAGGAGTTGTTGATGTGTACACAATTCCAATTTATGAGCAAAATTTTATTGAAGCGATTGGTGAATCAAAAAAACTTATTACGCTTGAGGAGCATTTTGTTTCTGGTGGATTCTCAAGTGCTGTTTGCGAAGTTCTTCAAGATAATGGTGTTATGATTCCTGTTAAGCGAATTGGTATCGCTATGGATAAAGGCTATTGTTATGCTTATGGCGGACGAGATATTATTCGTAAGCATTATGGTATAGATGAAAATAGTGTTGTTGAAAAAATAACCGAGTTCCTGAAATAAATGTTATTCGATGCTTCTTGATATTGTTTTAGTTAATCCAAGTATTAAAAAAGAGATGTTTGGTAAGCTCGGCACAAGCTTTGCCGGCATCGAACCTCCTCTGTGGACTGGTCTCTTAGCTGCGGTTTTACGTGATCGTGGGTTTTCTGTAAAAATTATTGATGCAGATGCTGAAGGTTTTGGAGCGAAAGAAACAGTTGAGCAAATTCTTAAATATAATCCTTTAGCTGTTGGTATTGGGGCTATTGGAGCAAATCCATCTGCTAGTTCTACACCAAAAATGGTCGGTGTTCGTTACATTCTTTCTTTGCTTAAAGAAAAGAATGCTTCTTGTAAGAAAATCCTTTACGGTATTCATCCTTCTGCCTTAGCTGAAAAAACATTAAGAGAAGAAAGTTCAGATTTTGTTTGTCGGGGAGAGGCTTTTGAGCCCATGACTGAGCTTCTTGCGCAATTAAAGACGAAAAAAGAAAATATAGATTTTAATATTAAAGGTCTTTGTTATTTAAAAGAAGATAAGTTTGTTGATCATGGATGGGCTGATGTTGTTGAAGACTTGGATTCTTTACCATTTGTTGCTTGGGACCTGTTTCCGATGGAGAAATACCGTGCACATAATTGGCACTGTTTTGAAGATATTAAACATCGATCGTCATATGCTATTATTTATTCAAGCTTAGGATGTCCATTTCATTGTCATTATTGTAACATTCATGCTCTTTACAATGGAAAACCTGGTATTCGCTTTAGAAGTGCTCGCAAAGTTGTTGAGGAGATTGATTATTTAGTTGATCATTATCAGGTTAGAAACATAAAGATTTTAGATGAACTTTTTGTGATCAATAAAGAGCGCATGTTTGAAATCTGCGATCTTTTGATTGAGAGAAAGCATAATATTAATTTTTGGGCGTATGCTCGGGTTGATACGGTTTCTGAAGAAATACTTAAAAAGCTTAAAGCAGCCGGAGTTAATTGGCTTTGTTATGGAATTGAAGCGGGATCTCTTGATGTGCGCAAAGGTGTTTCAAAAGGACGCTTTGGACATGATACCGTTAAGAAAGCTATGCAGATGACAAAAGATGCAGGTATTCACATTATTGGAAATTTTATGTTTGGTCTTCCTGATGACAATATGGAAACAATGCAGCAAACGTTTCAATTGGCTCAAGATATTAATTGTGAATATGTAAATTTTTATACAACAATGGCATATCCAGGATCGCCTCTTTATGAGGATGCTCTTAAAGCTGGATTGCCTTTGCCTGATACTTGGATGGGATTTTCTCAATTTAGTCCTGAAACAGTTCCATTGCCAACGAAATATTGTACGTCTAAAGAAGTTTTGAGTTTTAGAGATAATGCATTTAATGAATATTATAAAAATCCTCGATATTTAGAGATGATTTTAGGAAAATTTGGACAAGAAATAGTTGATCATATTCAAGAGATGCTTCAACATAAGTTAAAAAGAAATATTCTGCTAGAAACTTAAATCAAAATTCTAAAGGTAAAGAAACTCTAGAAATAAGTTCTTTAAATTATAGGAGACAAAAAGATGATTATTAGCCGAACCCCTTTTCGTGTTTCTTTATTTGGAGGTGGCACAGATTACCCTGCTTGGTTTAAAGATAACAGGGGCGCGTCCCTAGGCACAACTATTGATAAATATTGTTATATTACGTGTCGATACTTGCCACCATTTTTTGATCATAAATTTCGTATTATTTATTCAAAAATGGAACATGTTAAAAGTATCGACGATATTCTTCATCCGGCGGTAAGAGAAGCTATTAAGTTCTCAAATATTTCCGAAGGTCTTGAAATTCATCATGATGGCGATCTTCCTGCACGTACAGGGTTGGGTTCAAGTTCATCTTTTATGGTTGGTCTTCTAAACGCGCTTTATGCTTTAAAGGGAAAGATGGTCAGCAAACAACGCTTGTCTCAAGAGGCGATTCATGTCGAGCAAGATATGTGCAAGGAAAATGTTGGTTGTCAAGATCAGGTCTTAGCGGCTAACGGAGGATTTAATCATATAGAATTTGGCGGATCGTCTCATTTAAAAACAACACGAATTACGATTGCTGATTCTAAAAT
>Ga0307990_1000135_pt1 | contig 69684 bp, 61 predicted proteins | sample EllFjometagen129_FD_203168 | JGI IMG/M metagenome (GOLD analysis project Ga0307990, IMG submission 203168) | Marine microbial communities from Ellis Fjord, Antarctic Ocean - #129 | ecosystem: Environmental > Aquatic > Marine > Unclassified | place: Southern Ocean | collected 2014-10-08
TTGACAGTCGGTGGCCCCGGCATCGTGGCCTACAAATATGCCGTGAATGGACCCTGGAGTGAGGAGATGCCTGTGCACATCCCGGTTGAGCTAACACAGCTTACCCACGGTCAGTCTTACCATCTGTACGCCATAGGCAAAAACTCCGCAGGTATCTGGCAGACCGAAGAGTCCGCCACTGTGTCACGCACCTGGACCGTTGATACCTCACACGCAACACTCCTGATCAACGAAATACTGGCATACACCGCCGGGGTCGAATCCGATGTGATCGAACTGTACTACAACGGCCCAAGCGTACTAAACCTGACAGACTTTGGCCTGACCGATGATCCTGCCGAGCACGACAAGTTTGTGTTCAGCTCATCCACGGTCTCGACTACTACCATGAATCCTGGCGATTACCTGCTTCTCTTTGGTGATCCCAATACGACCACGGTCAATCATCTGGGATTTGCGCTGTCAGCCACGGGGAAGGACCTGTATCTCTATGGTAAGCCCCAGGACGATGGCGTTCGTCACCTGATCGACCATGTGACATTCGGGCCACAGATCAACGGAACCTCAATAGGCCGAATCGGGATCAACGGAACCTGGAAACTCACCATACCCACCCTGGGCACAGCCAACCAGATACAGCCTCTGGGTGATCAAGACCAACTGAAGATCAATGAATGGCTTGCCAGCGGCCAGAGCCTGTTTGAGAATGATTTCATTGAGCTTTACAACCCTCAGATGCTTCCTGTTGCGCTGGGAGGGATGACCCTCACCGATAACCCGATCACTCAACCGGGTAAGCACCGGATTCCGCCTCTCAGCTTTGTGCCGGCCAAAGGATATGCTGTATTCTGGGCCAACAACGGCGTTGGCCCGGCAGAGCTTGGATTTAAGCTCTCAGGCAATGGCGAAATGATCGGCCTGTTCAATGAACAGTTGAATCGGGTAGACCAGATTTTGTATACATCGCAGACAAGTGACGTGTCTCAGGGACGTATCCCCAATGGCTCGGTGTTTTATGATTTCTTTGAACTGCCAACCCCAGGCCTCGCCAATATCTCCAGTGGCCTTTCCGTCATCACCAATACCCTTGTTCCGGAAAACACTGACAAGATGGTCATTATCCCAACGTCAGCCGATCATATCGCCTCATCGTGGAAATCTGACCCGAACTTTGATACGTCAAACTGGACGCCCTGTACAGGCGGGCCTGGAGGCATTGGGTATGACAGGGGCTCGGGAGAGGATTATGCCCCCTTAATTACGCTGGATGTTGAAACTGCCATGTACAAGAATAATACAAGCTGCCTGGTCCGCATCCCCTTTGTCGTGCCCCCCGGTGAACTGGCTCAGGCAACAGGTTTAATCCTGAAAATGCGATACGACGATGGCGTGGTGGCCTATATCAACGGTGTTGAGATGACTGCAGCCAGACGCAATTTCTCCGGTACCATACAGTGGAACTCACGTGCCAGTAGCAGCCATGAGGCCGATGACGAGACTTGGGACAGTGCCGTTGATGTATCTGAATACCTTTTTACCTTGTCTCCGGGCAAGAATATACTGGCCTTCCACGCACTCAACCAGTCGACAAGCAGCTCTGACTTTATCCTGTCAGCAGAATTGGATGTCACCAAGACGGTCCTCGGCGAAGAGTATCCCTATCTCAATGACCTTGATGTCCTGGCAGGCCTCCGCATTAGCGAACTGATGTACCACGCCTCCGAGGGCGGAGAGTATGACTACATCGAACTGACAAACGTGATAAGCACACCGATCCACCTCGACGGCGTTCGTTTTATGGATGGCGTTAAGTTTGAATTCCCTGGGTGGCAGCTTGATCCTGGGCAGGTCGTAGTCATAGCGAGTGACCTGGCAGCCTTTCGATCGCTTTATGGTGATACAGCCACTGTAGCGGGACAATATCTCGGCGGACTAAGCAATGGCGGGGAAAAACTTGTACTGACCCTGGCCTGGCCCCTGGAAGCGGCTGTTATTAATTTTGAATTCAGCGACCAGTGGTATCCCACGACTGACGGCAATGGGCAGTCGCTTGAGAGTGTCGATGTGACAAACGAGATTGACATGTGGAACCATGCAGAAAACTGGCAAGACGCGTCCCCCAGCCCTGGTATACATTAGGCAGGATTGGTGAGCTCTGGCCCCATGGCAAACAAATCAACATCAGTGCCTACGGTGGTTCAGCACAAGCCAGCCTCTCCACCGGCCTCGCCGGCCATGCCGCAGATTGCACCAATGATGGTGTTGTAAACGCTGAAGATCTCAAGCTGCTTGCAGAACGCTGGCTCAACAAAGATATGCCGCACCACGCAGACATAAACCGCGACCAAAACATTGATCTTCAAGACCTCGCTGAACTGGGCCACAATTGGCAGTGGCAGGAATAGGATCTGACGCAAACCCATAACAGAAAACCACGCTTTTATTAACACGAGCTTGCGTAAACAGCCCTTTTGTCGCTATGATGACCTCTGTAAAATCTATGCAGCCTATCCCGATCGATTCGAACTGTGGTGCGGATTCGACTACACCGGGTATGATCAAGCCGGTTTCGGCCCTGCGGCCGTGAAAGAATTGCAGCGCTGCTACCGCATGGGCGCCAGAGGCGTGGGAGAATTGGGTGACAAGGGAAAGGGCCTGTTCTACAGCAAACCCACTGCTGAGAAAGGTCATTCTTTCAAGCTTCCTGAGCCTAACGAGTCTCCTTACGAAGTCCAGATTCACGTTCTTCATACAGGCAAGAAAGACCAAACTCTCCAGTGCCGTCAATTCTCCGAGTGCACCCAGGTCGTTTTCTGTGAGTTTAACCCCCGTTAGATTAAAATGCTTGAGAGACTTTAGGCCCACCAGATGCTTTAGTGCCGTATCGGTATACCCAACTGAAAGAGACAGACTCTCCAAAAAGGTCAGCGTACCAAGGACCTCAACAGGCACGCCCTTCGCAAATAATTCAAGTGCCTTGCCCGCTGGTATGGTCACATCACCCTGGGCTTTGCACCATCGAGTCCGCATCCGCCCCGAAGGATCGTACAGCCCCAGTACATTAGAATCAACCAGATAAGATCAACCCACCTCCTGATCCTCGGGAAAATGCACCAACCGTTCTGCCTGTCCCAAAGCACCATTTGTGAAACCAAGACACAACCAGATCAACACTATCAACATTCGCATTAAGACGCCCTCTCAAATGAAGAAATTGTGTCCACACCTTCCATGATCGAGATAAAAAGTCCGTCTATTGAATATGACGAGCAAAACAGGACCTGCGCAACAGTAAAAAGATCGTTCATATTTGCGACAGCCAGAAACCAGGGGTCATTGGCCGCCGGTCTCCAGGAGGCGAAGCAATCTTCTGTTTTTAGAAACATTTCGTACCCCATTGTGGGATCCTTTTGAGGCATTCAAATCACATGATACATCGTGCCGTGATGAACAATTCAAGAAAACTATGGAAGATTTCAGGGCTACGATTACACCAGTCAGGCACGCACCTTGAGCTACTTCGACAGCTTCCTGCTCCACGAATGTGGCAGCGTACAGGCCTCATGCCTAGACCTCGATATTCTGCAAGACTACGTCGCAACAACGGCGCATCTGGAGGGGTTCTCGAGGTGTGCCAGGCTCAGTGCACTTCGTGAGTTCTCTCGCTATCTGCACGCACGGGACTCGCAGAGCGCGCTCTTGCCCAGAGACATCGTGCCGCTTTGAGGCACCATCCTTCGCAGGCACATCTTGAAATTGTACGCCATGCTTTCAGCCAGGACTTGCCTGGCGCGACTGTTCAGCTTGGCACTTAGATGAGGCTGGGTCTCTTTGATTTCCTGCCAAAGATCCTTGACCCGATCAACCTGGCCACTGCAAGCCAAGGCCATGAGATAATCGACAAACAGAGACGGGCTGGCAGCGCTGCCCTTCCATCGCTGGTATTCCTTTTTCATGGCCGGCATCAACCCATCCCCCATGGCCACGACCTCTGCATACTTGGCCTGCTTAAAAAGCATGCACAGCCGCACAAGTTCGCGTTCCAGGGCCATCCGGCTCTCGTCCGAAGTGCCGGGGATGGTGACCAGTATCTTTTCGACCTCGTCATATCGTTCTTTTTCGCAGTGCTTGTGTGCCATACTAACCCTGAAGGACACCTCGGGATCACGAATCGTATCTGCAGGCCAGGACTGGCCCTGCTGCCATTGGGTCAACTCCACAGTGCCGATCATCTCATGCTCAACGCGAACCCAGCCATCATCTGCCTCACAGACGAGAATCAACTTGCCGGGAATACGGGGATCAAATGGATACTCGGCCGGTACAAAGACCTGTTGACTCTGATCCGGAAGCGTGACATGCAACCCATTCGACGGGCCGGAAACCGCCGTTGCAGCATGTGACGCATCACTAGAGTGGTTCGCTATTTCCTACCGGTCCCCTACCTGTTAGACATTCATAACCCTGTGCCAGTTGATTGGCATAGTCTATACTGATATAGGGGCCAAACTGAGCCGCCAGTCTGCGGTGCAGCCGATTCAATACGTCAAGGGCTTTTTGGGGTTTTCCCTGCTCGGCAAAATAATGGATCAGGTAGAAATTGAGCTTAAGGTTGTCGGGTGTTTGCGCCCATTGCCCCATGAGGGAGGCGTGGAAGGCATCCTGTTCATCTCGGGTTCTTAGTTGATCTGTAAGATCTCTGAAGCTGCCACCGGGCGCAAAGGCCGTCAACCGAATCAGTTTTTTTATGTTTTTGTTCTGGCCGTAAATCCTTCTGAGATTGCCTGCAACATGGTCATAACTATAGTAGAAAGCACACCACCTGCGTATGTCCAGGTCAAATACTACTCTCTCAAAGAGCGCGGTGGCCTCATCCAGCCGATTCATTTGTTCGTACGCCTGTGCCAAATGCACCATGCTCTTCACATCAGTGGGGGCCTTTTCAAGGATCTTCTGATACAGTGCTACTGCTCCCGAATAATCCCTATCTGCGCCAAGCAATGTTTGTGCTTGCGAACGCAATGCATCCAAATCAACCAAGGGGCCGTTAACCACACCTTGAGCAGGCAACACCTCTTTTGCTCTCTGCGCTATTCGAGCACTCTCCTTGACGGGCACACGTGCGAAATATGCCCAGGACCGAACCTGTGATAATCGATCTGCCTTGCCTCCGTCTGACACACTGGGTTGGCCTTTATGCTCGTAGAGGCCAAGCAGTGTTTTCTTGAGGCGTGCTCTATACCGTTGATCCAGTGTTTCAATAACTTTTAATCTATATTCCTGTCCTGAAACATTTAGCGGAGCTCTCATGGAGCTGCTCATGGATTCCTCGCGTCTTTCAACATTTGTGAGTTCTGTCTCCAGCGCGGATTCGTAGTATTCAATGGCCTTGTCAATCAGACCGACTCTTTTACAGAGATTGCCGACCCAAGCGTAATCCGATGCCAGGGGAGGATCAACGGATGCAAGAAATGATGCCAGGACCTCAAGGCCTTCCTGAAAGCGTGTCTGCTGAATCAATGCATAGCCGAGATCGCGATACACATCGGCCAGTGCGTTTTCCTCCAATAAATGATGAAGTTGATCCACAAGTATGTCACCCTGCCCCACTAAAAGAAGCGCATCAACAACTTGTTCGTTTAGTCTCGGCTGAAAATCGAATCGGGGAGATACTGTTTTTGTGACACGGCAATCACGCAAAAGGTAGTCCTCATACAGCGCGAGCATTTCATACCCCCGACCCTGGCGTCTGAGCCATTGCCCCAATTCGACCAGATATCTCTCTTCAGGCTGGTGCTTGTAGATCACCAATGCCTCGTGACTCCCTCCGTAGACTGAAAACCTCTCAAGCAACAGGCGATTGACCGCTTGATCCCACTCGTTTAAAGGTGGTATTGTCTGTTCGAGCACCTTACAATAATGTGACCATGCTTGATCAATGGCCTCCTTTCGGCGTTCAGCACCTTTTAGTGTAAACTTTCTGCGTCTTTCTATTTCGCCCAACATGAATTCAGACAGCACACGCATCCGAGGCTCAGTCTCTTGATCGGTAAGCTTTGCCTGATAATGTTTCCTGGCGGGCGACCAACTCACTCTCTTAAAAAGCAGCAGTATTCTGCTCGTACCGATCTTTTTCCACGATCCAAGGAGTTTATCACATTGATCTCGGAAGATGCTGCCCCCAGCTAAAGAGGCATCCCCTTTCACGATGAATTGCTCTCTGTAATCAACGGCTTGTTTGTACTGCTTCTGTGTTTCATACAGTCTGGCGATGCGAGACAGAACCTCAAGGTCTTCGGGATGCTGTCTGTAATAACCAAGAGACTCATCAAGGGTCTTTTCGCTGTTTTCGAACTGACCAAGAGGCTGATCAATACGGATCGGTATCTGACGGGCTTGGACACATAGAACTTCAAAAACCCATGTAAAAAAACATAATAGAATAACCGCCCAAAACCATTTGCGATGCAATGCGCCCATTATCTGGCTCCCCTTTTCACATAACCTTTCCGCTAAGACGATGAATCAGACACGTATAATACCAAAGGATGGTTTCTTTTCATGTAAAATATACGTAAAAAACGCGGATTCAACGTACGGTTCAATCTGCTTGAACTTATCTCTTCGATCCCTGAGCTAATCAAAAGCTCTGGACATCTACACGATACTGCCGGCCTGAACACCTCACCAATTCAGATACGGAATTCTCGCTGTAGCCTCGGCAATGGCTTTTTTGTCCAGCAGTTGAGCTGTGGTATCCCAGACCCCCTCGGCAAGAGATTGTCGTGACGATTCAGGCATGTTTATGGCCACATTGAGATCACCACAGGTAGCCGTCTTACTCTCGAGATCTACAGTGATGGAGGAGGTGGGCGTCTTATCTACAATCTGCATCAGCGCGGTTATGTCCTTGGGCGAGGCCGTCACAGCCGGAATGCCAAGGGCTGTACAGTTGCCTGCAAAGATCTCGGCAAAGGATTCGCCGATCACAGCGCGCATGCCAAACCGCATGAGCGCCTGCGGTGCATGTTCTCGCGAGGAGCCGCAGCCAAAGTTTTTATTCACAATAAGCACAGAGCCGCCCTGGTAACGCGCCTCGTTATACGGATGAGCCTTGGGCTGACCCTCTGCATCAAAACGTACATCGTAAAACACATACTGCTCCAGCCCCTCAAAGGTCACACATTTCATAAACCGAGCCGGGATGATCCGGTCTGTATCAATGTCATTACCGGATACAGGAATGCCTGTGCCAGTCACTTGATTGCGTTTAAGTTCAGTTGTCATATCTGTGTTCCACAGTTTTGAGTTTTAGGTTTTAAGTTCTAGGTTAGTCGAAGCAGGGGCAAAGCCCATTCAACATAACTAACAACCAACAACGAATGACGAATAACGAATAACTATAGGTTTCTCACGTCCACCACTTCACCGGCAATCGCAGCCGCAGCAACCATGGCAGGGCTCATGAGCAGGGTTCGACCTGTGGGCGAGCCCTGGCGACCGATGAAATTTCGGTTAGATGATGAGGCAGATAGTTCACGTCCCTGAAGTTTGTCCGGATTCATGGCCAGACACATGGAGCACCCTGCAGCTCGCCAGAGAAAGCCTGCTTTATTGAATATTTTATCCAGGCCTTCTTCCTGGGCCTGAATCGCCACCTGCATGGAGCCAGGCACGACAAATGCTCTCACGCCAGGCGCCACCTTGCGGCCCTTGGCCACCACTGCAGCGGCTCTTAAATCGCTGATGCGACCATTGGTGCAGGAACCGATAAAAGCCACATCAATCTTGGTCCCAGCTATGGCTTGGCCCGGGGTGAAGTCCATGTGCTCGTACGCCAGTTCAGCGGTCTGCCGTTCGTCATCAGAACAGTCCGCCAATTCGGGCAATGTTTCAGAGACACCCACAGCCTGACCAGGATTAATACCCCAGGTCACCATGGGTTCAATGTCACCAGCATCAAAGGTGACCACCTCATCATAGTCTGAGTCAGCATCTGATGCCAACGATTGCCAGAATGTCACAGCCTTGTCAAAGGCCTCGCCCTGCGGCACATACTTGCGTCCTCTGAGATAGTCATAGGTCGTCTGGTCCGGATTGATATACCCCACACGTGCGCCGCCTTCGATACTCATGTTGCAGATGGACATACGTGCCTCCATGTCCAAGACCTCAATGGCCGGGCCTGCATATTCATAGGCATATCCAATGCCCCCATTAACACCCAACTTGCTGATCAGATAAAGGATCAGATCTTTTGAGGTCGCACCATTGGGCAAAGCCCCATTAAACTGAATCTTCCGAACCTTGGGTTTTGACAATGCCATGGTCTGCGTTGCCAGAATATCACGAATTTGCGTTGTGCCCACACCAAAGCCAATGGCACCAAATGCGCCATGCGTTGAGGTATGTGAGTCGCCGCAGGCAATGGTCAAGCCAGGCTGAGTCAGCCCCAGTTCCGGCCCGATCACGTGGACAATACCCTGCAAGCCAGATTCCAGATTAAAGAATTCTATATCATGGTCCCGGGTGTTCTGTTCCAAAGCCTGCATCATCTTTTCAGCCAAGGCATCGCTATAAGGCCGGGCCTGATCGTCAGTGGGCACAATATGATCCACTGTAGCAAAGGTCCGATCCGGACGAAGCACATTCAGCTCCCGCTCCTTGAGCATAGCAAAGGCTTGTGGACTGGTCACCTCATGAATGAGATGCAACCCTATAAACAACTGCGTCTGCCCAGTAGGCAGGGTTTTGACCGTATGCAGGTCCCAAATTTTATCAAACAGGTTCTTTGACATAAAGTTCCCCGATTATTCACCATGTTAACAATACAAGCATATTGTAGGGATTGTACGACTCCGTGAAAAGGGAAAACAAGGTCAAGTTCAAAGTTCCGGTTGCACTGTTCCAACTGGATGACTCTAAGACACAAACTTCAAGCCCAGAATTTTGGACTTTGAATCGTGACGAGGAGTAAACATCAAGGCCTGAGTATTTATCAGTTTTCCACGTCCTGTGTTGATCAATAAAACGCCGGGCTTGAGCCGGGCAATGGTCTTCTCATTGATGAGGTACTCTGTGTCCGGGGTTAAGGGGCAGTGCAATGAGATGGTTCGTCTTCTTTGTTGAGTACCACTGGGATTTCGAGCCAGAACGTTGATCCCCGACCCACTTCACTGGTCAAACCAATGGTGCCAGAAAGCATTACAGCGAGATCTTGACTAATCGCAAGTCCCAAGCCCGTGCCTGAGGTTTCTCGTGTAATCGAACCATCGACTTGACGGAATTTCTCGAAGATCTTTTCCTGGTCCCTAGGTGCAATACCGCAGCCGGTGTCCTCCACTTCGATTCGCAAGGTCTTCTCGTCCACCATGCACGCGTGCAAGTCAACACTGCCACGCCTGGGCGTAAATTTAACGGCATTACTAAACAGGTTGTAAAGAATCTGCTGCACCTTGCCAATATCTGTATTCAAAACAGGAATATTTGAGGCAAGAGACGATTTGAATTTGATCTTCTTCTCTTTTGTCAACAGACTAAATGACGACTCAAGGGTTTCACACAACTGTTCCAGAGATGCCTTTTCTATGTGTAATTCAATCTTGTCGGCCTGAGCTTTGGCCAATTGCAGCAAATCATTGATCATGACCAGAAGCCGATTGCCACTGGTCATGATGTTCTCTGCATACCGTTGGCCTTTTTCCTTTTTGAGCAGCGAGGGATTGTCCTGCAGAACCTGCGCGAAACCAAGAATCGCATTAAGCGGTGTGCGGAATTCATGACTCATGTTAGCGAGAAATTCACTCTTGAGTTTGTTGGCTTTAAACAACTCTATATTGCGATCGGACAGTTCGTGAATTTTTTGATCAAGCTGCTTGTTCGCTTCATGCAACTCGACCTGGGCCGCCTGAAGATTATCAAGCATATGGTTGAATGCGTCTGCCAAACGCTCATATTCATCGCCCGTGTCTATTTGACTTCGTATGCCAAGATTGCCTTCAGCCACATTGTTCGCAATGCCTCGCAACTGCCGAATGGGGCGTAAAATCACCCGTTGAGTCACCCAATAGAACGCGACAATCGCACCGGTAGCGCCGATCAAACCAGCAATAAGAGTGCCCACACGATTAATGAGCTGAATTTTGCTGATCTCACGACTGCTGTCTTTGAATGTCACAACAGCAACACCCACAGCCTCATTCATAGAAAATGCACCGCCAGCCCCCTGCGCATAATGACAATCCAAGCAGGATTCATTGGCCCGAAAGACCTTGATGTATTCACTCTGGATGATACCATCAATTCTGCGAGTTTCAAGATCATAGTACGTATCGCTGTTTTCACGAAGTTCTTTAACAAGCCCTGCCTGTTCTGCGGTAAATGACTCCAGATCTTTGACGGGTTCATCCGTAAACCTAACCCATTGTAGTTCGGGCGTATTGACGTCAACCACACGCCCAGAGCTATCCAGTTCTGACAGAGACGGAGCATTGACATCCACCACGTCACCATAAAAATGAAGTCGGTACAGTGTGTTGGCACGCTCTTCACAGATATCCTGGATATCCTTTTTAGTGAGCATGGTCATCCAACTGTAGGGAAACAGTAACGCCAAAGTCAGGCTGAACACTGCAGCGGCACCGAACATCAATCGACATTTCTCTGCCAAACTCAGTGGCCAGAGTCTTAGTCGATGCATGGCCTTTGGGAAGACCTGTTTCGGATCCCATTTCATGGTCGTAATTTTGGTCCTTAAACCTTACTCCGTACACCGCCCCTAAGACGGCGTCTTTGGAGCATGTGAATGGCGTTGCGTTCTCAAATTTAACTCTTGCAATTGTTTGGCGTCCACCTGACTGGGGGCCTCGGTCAAAAGACACTGACCACGCTGAGTCTTGGGAAATGCAATGACGTCGCGAATATTTTCAGTCCCTGTCAACAACATGACCAAACGGTCCAGACCAAAGGCCAATCCACCATGGGGCGGTGCACCATACTCAAGCGCCTTGAGGAAGAAACCAAACCGATCCTGTGCTTGTTCTTCAGAGATATTGAGTAATGAGAAAATTCGCCGCTGCATGTCGGGCTGATGAATACGAATACTGCCGCCGCCAATCTCATACCCGTTAAGTACAAGATCATACGCCTGAGAACAGATATTTCCAGGATCACTTTCAAGCTTGTCAACCTCTTCGAGTACTGGCGCTGTAAATGGATGGTGCAGGGAATCAAAACGTCCTTCACCCTCATTCCATTCCATGAGCGGGAAGTCAACCACCCAGACAAACCCAAATACATTGGAATCATAGAGCTTCAGCTCTCGAGCCAGCCGACATCGCAAGGGCGCCAAAGCCTTGTTGACAGTTTTTTTCGTATCCGCCACAAAGAGCAGTAAATCGCCGTTTTCCGCGTCAAACAATTCTACCAATCGCTTCTGCATTGACGCGTCAAAAAACTTGGACACACCACCCACAAAGGTCATTTCACCATTTTCCTGTTTAATCTTACTCCAGGCCAACCCCTTGGCACCATAATCCCCTACAAAACCGACAAGGGTCTTTTCAATATCACTTCTGGAATAGACTTCACCGCCCTTGGCACAGAGTCCCTTGACCACCCCTCCCTGCTCAACGGCTGACGTGAAGACCTTGAAGTCTGTTTTTGCGGCCAGGTCTGAAATATCTTTCAGCTTCATGTCAAAACGCATATCAGGGCGATCCACACCATAATCTTCCATGGCTTGGGCGTAGGAAATACGGTTCATGGGCAAAGTCAACTCAACACCCAATACATCTTTCCAGACCTGAGCAATCATCTGTTCATGCACACTGATCACATCGTCCGTATCGACAAAACTCATTTCCACATCAATTTGCGTGAACTCGGCCTGTCGGTCTGCCCTGGGATCTTCATCCCGGAAACACCGAACAATCTGAAAATACTTTTCTACCTGCCCCACCATCAGGATCTGCTTGAACAACTGTGGCGATTGAGGCAACGCGTAAAAACACCCCTCACTCAATCGACTGGGTACCAAAAAGTCCCGAGCGCCTTCGGGTGTACTTTTACCGAGCATTGGGGTTTCAATCTCCCAAAAGCCGAGCTTGTCAAAAAAGCGACGCACCGAGGCAGTGACCTGGTGGCGTGTTTTTAGTTTATATTGCATGGCTGGCGTTCGAAGATCAATGTAACGATGAACCAATCGCAATTCTTCGTTGGTCTTGTCTGCCTCATCAAGCTCAAATGGAGGGGTCTTGGATTCATTGAGAATCTCCAACGATGCGACAGCCACTTCAATTTGACCTGTGACAATCTTGGGATTCTCCAGTCCTTCGCCTCTAGGTTGGACTTCACCATACGCCGCAACCACCCATTCGCAGCGAAGTGACTTTGCCAATTGATGCGTGTCTGAATATGCGTCCGGATTAAACACGAGCTGCGTCAAACCATCTCGATCTCGCAAGTCAATAAATACCAGCTTTCCATGATCCCGATACGAGTGTACCCAACCCGCCAAAGCCACCTTTGTTCCAGAGTCTTCGATCCGGAGTTGCCCACATGAATGCGTTCTTTTAATCATAAATCCTTCTTTCAGAGACCACCAGCAATGGTTTTTATCTATAGTTAACAGACCGGATAGCATAATATAAACGACCCGCCACGTCAATACACGCCTCAAACACGCATCGCCCCCATAACATCTTGACTTACAGAAACATCCCAGAGGTTACAATAATGGACAAACCCTGTCTACGCCGTGAAATTAAGAAAACTCCGCCCAAAAATGAAGAAACCACTTGCCAATTATGACCCTGTTGTTTAGAATCAGCATTAATGAGTGCGTGTTAAATATTTCTGACAAACGACTCGCGATTTACTATTATGTGCACTTAACAGGGTCGGGGTTATCTCGCTTTTCCTCTCCCTCCGCACCTCGGCCCTGTTTTATTCTTTCTCTTCCCCCAGGCCCTGGATTAATATCACAAATTCCCCCTTGGGTTTTTCCGGCAAAACTTCAATCAACTCGGAAATGAGGCCCCGTTCCATCGACTCGAACATTTTGGTCAACTCGCGGGCCAAAACGGCCCGCCTGTCCCCGTAAACGACCAAGGCGTCCTGCAAGAACTTTTTTACGCGGTACGGGCTTTCATAAAAGATCAAGGTGTGGCGTGAATCCGTATCCACAGCCAAGAAACGTTGTCTTTGACCTGATTTTTTGGGGGCAAAGCCTCTAAACGTAAACCCGTGAACAGGCAGCCCGGAAAGCACCAGAGCCATCACAAAGGCACAGGGTCCGGGCGCCATGGTGAATTCATACCCTGATTCAATGGCTGATCTCACCAGAGTATATCCCGGATCAGAAATACCCGGAGTGCCAGCATCTGCGACCAAAGCCACGCTCTTACCTTCAGCCAACAGCCCCATGATTCGAGGTCCGACGTGAGACTTGTTGTGCTCATGAAAGGAAATCTGCGGCTTATTGATTTCGTATCGTTTCAGCAACCGACCCGTTCTACGCGTGTCTTCACTGGCCACCATATCAACAGACTTGAGGACCTCAATGGCACGCAAGGTTATGTCTGACATGTTTCCAATAGGTGTCGCCACAAAATATAGCATTATAACTCTTTCAACTCATGTAGTATTAAAATGCAAGCCACCACTGCCGCAGTTTCTGTGCGTAAGATTCGCTGCCCAAACTTGACACAATGAACACCTACGCTGGTGGCTGACTCCACTTCTTCCAAGGTCCATCCACCTTCTGGCCCAATCCACAAGCCCACGCTGGGATGAGACGTCACATCAACTTGAGACAGACTTTTTTGGATGGAGCATTGATCTCCGCGCAACGCGCCTGCAATACGAATATCCAACGACCATTCTAAACTGTCGCCAAACATCATGGGGACACCCAAATCTGGTACTCTGCCTCGACCCGACTGCTCAGCAGCTTCTCGAATGATGGCCTGCCACCTCTGCATCTTGCCGCTCTTTATCTCTGTTTTTTGTACAATACTGCGTTCCGTGATAATCGGCACAATCCGGGCCACACCAATCTCTGTGCATTTCTGGAGGACCCATTCAAACTTGTCACGCTTGAGCATACTTTGAAATAGCGTGATTTGAGCCAAAGGCTCTGTCTGGCACAGACGCCGCTCCTGAATATCACCGCACACCTGATGCTTACCCACGTCAGTCAAGCACACCACATATTCACTGCCCTTGTTATCTAACACCACGACGTGATCCTTTGGCTTCAGTCGAAGCACATGACAAATCTGATGCGCAAATCCGTTGCAGAGGCGAACGCGATCCTCTTCGATACATGTCTGTGGTATAAAAAAACGATTCATGAAACATCCATATCAGTTTTGGCCCAGTCTTGGTCAATCAGTTTAGCAAGCACATCATAAATCACTTGTCAGATAAAGAAACCGGTAAACGGCTGTTTGCTACGACGCTCTTTTTTTGGCCAGTGACCCCGAAATCTGATACAGGGCACCAATAAAGGCCATAAAAATATGAGCAGAAAAAATGATCATCGACATGAGCAGCGCCACTGGCTTGTCCACACCATAGACGCCCAGCAAACCCATTAACACAAACTCACGCAGGCCACAATTTGACAGGGTCACGGGAATGCGACCCAGTACAAAGATGATCACGTGCATCCATATGTAGGCAATGAACGGGACTTGGATATGGGTGGCTTTGGCCGCCAGCATATAAAGTACACCCCCGCCCAACGCACCGGTCAGAAGTCCAATCGTCAAAATGGTGATATGGAATCCCGGCCCGAGGGTCCTGAAAATTTGAAGATATTCAAGAATAGGCGCCGCTTTTTTTCGAAATATCTCAGGGGTCAATCTGACTGTCCGTAAGAGGACGCGATCCATTTTCGCACCTGCGCGTTGACTAAGCAGGAAGGCAAATGCCCCCAGAATGATAAGAAACAGACAAATTGCGGTACATGACAACCACGTGATCTGGGTCTCCGTCAGATCCAATTGAGCCAACGGATTTGTGACGCCTAAAGCAAGCAAGCCAAACGCCACCATCACCACCATGATAGTGACTTGATTATACACCATGGCTGAGACAACATGCCCCCCCTTGCCCGTGGCTTTCTTGATGACATACCACTTGGCTGCCAAGCTCAACATACCAGGCATCACCATACCGTACAATGCCATCATAGCACTGGCTGAGAATAGCGTGTTTACTGACGCAAAACAGCCCAGTTTTTTTAGAATCAATTGAAAACGATAGGACCGCAGCCAGAATAGAGCGGCATTGAAGAGCCAGACCAGCACCAGAAAGGTCCAATCGGCCTGTTCCATAGCGGCCTTGACTTGAGATAAATCCACTAGGTAAAGAACCCAGACCAGGGCACCAGACGTGACTAATAACCTCAGGATTAGCTTGAGCCACTTCATTTGATTCAGTGATAAACTCACGTCAATCGATTCCCTGCCTGTTTGCCAACTGACCGATGTGGCACATACACATACCAGATTAGGACTCTGTCTAAAAACACAGATCTGGATCCGACCGACATTTCAGACGGAGTCAGATACCACTTATTTTCGGTCATATCGTAAACCAAATCCACACAAATGTATATGATTGCAGCGACAATCGGCCCCTGGGATGACCTGTCGTTTTCAGCATTTCATCGACTCAGGACACTACGACAAATGCCGGGGCGTTAAGCACGCTTAAAGAATATCTCAAAAGCATGTACCTTGTTTAGTACACGTGGATCCTGGGCAAGTTCCGCCAGAGTCATGTGTTCTACTTGGCATTGGCCAAGTACTGTTCGCTGCCAATTGTCTCTGGAGATGGCAGCCACGATTTCGAAACCTGCATTCTCAAGCTGCTTCAAAAATGCTTTCATCACCTCTGGCTCAATGACCATGGGATGAATTTCAATAAACAGTTTTTTTAGAGTTGGAGACTCAAGCGTTTTGTGCATTCCGTTGAAAATGATTGTCTCATATCCTTCCACATCCATACGAAGAAATGTGATAGGCTTTTTGTCTTCCAGGAAATGGTCCACACTATCGGTTTGAACCTCCACAAAGTCTCGACCCGGGCGGTCGGATCGATCTACAAGACTATGCAGATTGCAAGCTGGCCCCATATAAAGTTTGGCAACACCCTGTTTGTCGCTCATGGCCATATTGAATATTTCAGTCTGTTTGGCATTGTTTAGCTCAATATTGGCCTTGAGCAAGGCGACGTTATCCGGACTTGGCTCCACTGCATAAATATGGCCTTTGTCGGACAGGATCTTTGTTTCCATGATCACATAGTATCCAATATTTGCCCCGAGTTCCAAAATCACATCATCCGGCTCAATAAACGATACCATGATATCAGTCGCAGCATGCTCGCGAACGCGGTCAAGGATTAACTGCTTGTGAATACTGTTTTCCTTGAGATCCAACCCGGCTTGACGGGCGCATAAGTTCATTCTGAAATTCAGTATGGACCAGGGCCTTTGATCCCCGCGGAACAACAAAATTATGACCCAGCGGATGTTTCGAACCATCATTAGTATGAATAAGCGAGCATATCGCAGATAACTCATTGGTACATTTCCCTTATCTTGATTTAATAAATAGCCTTCGCGTCTAGGTAAAACGCCACCCTTTATGGCCTATTTCGGCTTTTTCTGCAAGCGTCTTATGTGTTCATGTGGATATATTTGAATGTGTCTTCTTCGGATATTTTTTGGGGGAACAATTGCTCTGCATTCAACCCATCACCTAGTTTTTTTGTATATCAGGGTAAAATTAGATTCGAAGGCAAAGCAATCACCATCCAGGGTGTGCCAAACCATGCGAGTGCCCCAACCCTCACCCATCCCAGCGGCTCACAGTGTCTTGCTTCAACAATGAAACAAGACACTGCGTCCTCCGAAACTTTGTCATTAAGGGATCTTCCACAGGCGTCTTCCTTGCAGGCAGCCACACTAAGTTTTCAAGCGTGCCACCACAATCATTTCTTTTTCTTCTGGCGTATCAATGACACGTCCCTCAAGAAGGCGACTGATCTGAGCGGCCACTGGACTTATTTTTTCAAACATCACATCAAACTGTGTCAACAAACCCAGAAATTTCTCACGTGTGAATGAAAAGTGATGTTGACTGTCTCTGGCACCTATGTCTGTTTCAAATATATTTATGCTTAAGACCACCCAACCCCCTGGCTTGAGCACGCGTACCATTTCATCTACAGACCCTTGGGGGCTTTCATAGTGATCCACTCCATTGTTGCAAAACACCACGTCGAAACATCCCGGCGTAAACGGCAGGCGCTCTGCGGTGCCATTAATCCATCGAATATCTTTGTTCAAAAAGTAGCCAGGCCGATCCCGCAAATCTTCAATCTCGATGCTCAGTCCATAACGGTCTCCACCGCCAAGAATATTAAGGACGCTGGTGTAGCCGCAGCCGACATCCAATATTGTCTTGTCCGTCCAACCACCAATGAGATCCTGGACCTTGGACCAACAACGGTATGTCTTCCAGTACTCGTCAACGGCTGCCACAACACGTTCAATAGGAATATTGCGAAAATGCCGATCCCAAAACGCAATACGTTGTCCCTGCTGCGAACGGAACTTGGACAACACAAACTGCGTCGCTTTAACAGGATGCTGTAACCCATGGACTAATCGACTTTGACGATGTTTTATCTGGCTCACTTTTTCACCTTATAGTCTAAACTCATAAACATTTATTACCCCACAACATAGCCTATACGTCACAGCGAGTGTACACATATTTACCACTCGTGCTACGTTCTATTTCAGGGACAAAGACAAATTCTACTTGGCACGAATCGCCCATTAGGACTTTTGTTTTGCGATTGATGTCACTCAGATCTTCTTCCGGGGGGGTGCAGGAAACGACCTTTTCGACTCGAATCAGGACATGATCCAGGCGATCCTGCACGATCTGAAACCGTTTGATCCAATCCCGGAAGAACAAGGCTTGAACCAGAAAATGCGAATGAGCCAATGAACCATCCGGTTTTTTGAAGTACCCGAGTGTGCGTCCCATAACCGTCTTTAATTTGAAACTGTGACGACCACATGCACACTCATATCCATCTGCGATGGCCACGTCCCCGATCTCGTAGCGAATCAAAGGCATGGTGAAGTTTTCCAGGGTCGTGACGACCACACGACCTTCCCCCTCGCTCAGGGGTTGATCCTGCTCATTTACCACTTCCACACGATTCCACCAAGGGAATGTGTGCATCCCCTTCTGGGATGCACACTCACATGACATGCCGCCAACTTCACGTGATCCGTATTGATTGTACACAGGGCATTTCAAATGTGTTTCAATTTCGCTTCGTACATCATCGGTCAGTGGGCCAATCGTGGATATCACGAACTGAGGAGACACAAAGGTCTGGGGGCACTTGGCCAGATATCTGGCCAGCTCTAATGCAGACTCCATGTAACTCCAGTAGACCACAGGCTTGAATCGATTGTTAATCGCAATTAATTCGTTCAATTCCTTTCTGCCCAGGCGATAGGTATTGAAGAATTCTCGATGATACAACCAATTGATCATGCGGTCTTTGACCGCCAGAGAGCCGGCCAGGATATCACGATCTGATCCCCAGAATTTGATCTCTGAATCCCCGACAGCTTTACCCAAAACCTCGTTGAAATAAAGCTTTGTGGCAATATTCCAGGCATCATATTGTTTGTCCTGCAAAAAATGGACAGGCTCACCTGTGCTGCCACCGGAGGTGTTGTCATAGAATTTTCGTTGGGAAGCATCCATGGCCTGTAAGTTCTTATTCTGATCTCGAATCACATCCTTGGTTAACAAAGGAAGGCTGTTGAAGTTGTCCAGACGAATATCACCATCCACGACAACCTTGTGGTCTGCTAAGAGATCGCGGTAATACGGTACTTTGTCATACGCGTGCCTCAGTAATCGCTTGAGCTTTTCATCCTGATACGCATATAAAACCTCCCTGTCCAGAAATTCAACTCCCCTGATTTTATTGAGGCAACTGGGTATCTGACTCCCAGTCACACGCAGCAAACCATGAATAATGGGTTTTCGCCAGTTCATCATATGTGTCTCCCGGCATGGGCTATGGATTGATAATGGGTGATGTACTGATCCGCCACGGAGGACCATGAGAAGGTAAGAGCTTTGTTCCGAGCCGCTAGGCTCATGTGGCAGTACTTGTGATGATCACTGAGTAACCGGGTAATTGCCTCGGCCATGGCATCTGCGGTGGGCGTATGGACCACGACGCCATTGTCACTGATTAACTCATCCACACCTTCGCAGATCGTGGTGACAATCGGCAGCCCACTGGCCATGGCCTCCAGCATGGCATTGCTCATGCCCTCCTGGTAGGTGCCGCTGATGTAGAGATCACTGGCCTGATACAAGGCTGGCATGTCCTCTGGTTCGACGCGGCCTTTTAGTGTGACATATGACTCAATTTCAAGCTGCTGGATCTGATCCTTGAGTGAGTCATACAAAGCACCGTCACCCACCAACTGCAATGACACATTCAGCCCTCTCTGCCTCAACAGGGCCACGGTTTCGATTAAGAGATCGAGACGTTTGGTCTCTGACAGTCGGCCCACACTGATCAGCCGCAAAGGCTGAGATGACGGTTCCATGTTTGGCACGAATCGGTCCGTTAAGACGCCATTGGGAATAACCTCCATGGCGACATCCGGAAAGAAACGTAAGGCCCGACCCTTGAGGCCATGGCTGCAGGCTACCAGCAACTCGGCCTTTTGCCAGATGCCTCTAAAAATGGGGGCCAGAATCTTGTAATCTTTTTGCAGACGTGCATTTTGCCCTGGTACATCCGAACCCCGGAGACTGATCATGTACGGCAGTTTGCCTGCACTTCTGTAGCACAGCCAACCACTGGGAAATCCAAAGAAAGCATGAACGAGATCATACTGGTTCTGACAAATCAACCGCTTGTAATGAGACCGGCTTTTAAACAGCCATTCCAGTACTTCCTGTTTTCGCCAGTAATGCAATTTCTTTTTATGGAGACCAACGCGATAGATCGTAATATTAGAGCTCAGTGTTTCTTGCGTAAAACCAGGTGTTGCAGCACTGGTCAAGACGTCGACCTGCAAGTTGTTGCGTTGGCCATACTCTCTCAAAAGATTGGCATGGGCCTGCGCACCGCCACCACCAATGGGCGGAAACTCGTAATTGAGCATGAGGAGTCGTAATCCAGCCACAACTACATCACTCCTGAACCAGTGTGGTAGGATCAAGGGTCAAAATCACGTGGGACCCCACCATTTTGGGATTCTTGTAATGGGCCCGAACATAATCACGTAATGGTTTCATGCTGTTGAACCGCTCGGCCTCTTCTTCACTAACCTGCTTTTTCAGCAGGTTGTACCACATCTGTTCGTACTGCATGACCATCGTAGTATTCTGGGGCAGAAACTGCGATTTGCCAGCTTTGTATTGTACATAGGGCCACAGCTCAAGCGGTGGTTGCTTCCAGGGAAAATGATTTTTCCGGCTGTCGACAATAAACTTGGGCGAATGTTTTTCAAAATCAACCAAAAGGCCATTCACCATTTCACCCAGGACTTCAGGGCTTCGCACATGCATTTCACTGGTAAAGGCATGAGCAGCTGCGGACATACGCTGGGCCTGAACATAGATGCCTGGATACCAACCCCAGACATAAATACGATCCTCGGGCTTGGTGTTCTTTTTGATGTGCGATGCCACCGCTTCCCACGCACCGGTGCCTGTGTCTCTGACTTCCTTGTACCGTTGTACATATCCATTTCGAGGGCTCGGTTGGCCATATTTGTTTTTGTAAACAGTGTTACTGTGTGGACTTTTTTTGATGCCAAAAACAATCGGGCTTGAAAGGAACATCATCAGCACCAGACTTACCGCCCCCAGGACTATCCATGGCATTTTAAACGAAGCGGTTTTCAGCTGAGAAAAAAAGCATCCCAAAACAAACGCTCCGAGCATGGCACCCGATGCATTGAGTGGCAGGTAATACTGTTCATAGGATCTTGGGCTAATCCAGATGAAGGCCATGTCCAGAATCCACCACACACTAAAAAGCACAACAAATCGATCCCTTTTGACAGCCTTTTTAACAGCCAGTCGCAAACCTGCGCACAACATAGATGCCAGGGCCAGAATCACAGGCAAAATCAGAATGGTATAATAACGGAACACGCGCCCAGCCACGACCTTCATGTCTACCATCTGGCGCCCCTTGGAAATGTACGTGCTGACACGTTCGCCACCTACAGGCAGGACCAAGCGGATGATCTTGGCATAGGGCCAGTATTCAAAGGGGGCATTTTGCATGCCCAGCCAAATGTACACAGGCGTCAGACTAAGGGCTGCTCCGCCAAGTAACAGGGCCACTTCTCGCCCAGCCTCTTTCCAGGTGCCATTTTTAAACACCGGTTGTATCAGGGCAAACAACCCCACAGCAACGATTGCCGATAAACCAGTCTGCTTAAACATCGGCCCCCAAGCCAACACCGCACCTGCCGCCACAGTCCACCACCATCGTCCACCCAGTTGGCGAAGTACATAACAACTCACACCCACAATCATAAAAGCGATCATGTACTGTTCTTTGACATTGCCAAATTTGGCAATAACCGGCGCAGACAGATAGAATACCGTAAGAAAGGTACTGAATACCGCAGCCCATTTGCCCCACAGTCGAAACAACGCCACAAACATAAAGACCAGGGCGATCATCTGAAAGAGCATCTGCACGAGCTTGGGCCCTCGTTCACTAAAGCCAAAGAGCTTGACACCCAACATATTCACCAGAAGTGTACCCATTCGTGCGCTGACCTTTTCTTCCGAGCCCATCTTGGCGCCATTCAGGATGTGTTTGGCAGAGTACACGTAGGCACCGCTGTCATACGGGCCCTTGGTGTTGAGTTCAAAGTACTTGCCAAAGCCAAAGGGAATGGCTGTTACCGCAGCAAGGACAATAAAAAATATCCATGGAAATTTCACTGGTTGCACAACAGCGACAGACTTGGAAGATGATTTCATACAGACTCCGTAGATTCTTGACTGGAGGTTGCATCCAGACATTCCCGCAAGACATAGGTGGGTCGATCTTGAGATTCATGGTACGTGCGCACCTGAAGCTCTGCGAGCAAACCCATCAATATAAACTGAATGGAGGTGGTGAAGAGCATAATACTGACAAAGAACAGGGGATTTCGATTAAAGCCAAGATGCTTGTCAGAGAAGAACTTAAGATAGATGGCAATGACGCCACACAACAACGCACCCAGTCCACACATACCTCCCAAACCACCGAACACATAAATGGGTTTGGTGGAAAAGCCTCCCAGGAACTTGACAGTAATCAAATCCAACACAACCTTGAAGGTTCTTCCGAGTCCGTACTTGGCCACACCAGCAGTGCGCGGACGATGATTCACCACACACTCCGTGATACTGGCACCTGACCAACTGGCCAAGGCCGGGATAAATCGATGCATCTCACCATAAAGACGGGTTTGTTCCAGGACTTCACGACGATAGGCCTTTAGCGTGCAGCCATAATCGTGGATAAACACACCGGTAATGCGAGCAATGAACCAATTGGCAATCTTCGAGGGCAACAACCGCGTCAATGCCGCATCATAGCGTTTCTTACGCCAACCGCTGGCCACATCATATCCCTCGTCCAGTTTGTCAACCAACATGGGAATATCGGCTGGATCATTTTGGAGATCTGCATCCAAGGGTACAATGACCTGCCCACGTGCGTGCTCGAATCCAGCACTCATGGCAGCAGTCTGCCCGAAATTTTTGCGGAACCTTAGAACACGGACGCGTTTGTCCTGGGCATGAAAGCCCTTGAGCAATTCGAAGCTGTTGTCTGTGCTACCATCGTCAATAAACAGGATTTCATAGGTATAGTGGGTATTTAGAGCCTGCGTAATCTGATCGTACATGGCTTGCAGATTATCCTGCTCATTGAGCAACGGAACGACCACCGATATTTGAAGTGTTTTTTCTTCACTGTGCTGACTCATGAACTGCTCCGTATTTTCTTTGACCATCATATGTTAATTGCCCAACTATGCTTTTGCAACCATTGGGCGTCTTTCGGAGAACTCTGGCCTTGGCTCAAAAAAGAATGAGTCTTCGTCAAGCTCTTGCTGTTATATCGGGTAATCCTCGCTTTAAACTCATAGAAACCATGGTTTTTCTTCCCAAAACGCTGCAACAGCCCTAAAATAAACCTACTCTTGAGCAGGATTATTCAATCATTAGTCTTATGAAACATCGTTAAGGATCTTCAGATTATGAGCCATGTAGCAGCAATTATATGTGCCGCAGGCAGCAGCAGCCGGTTTGGTGGTAAGAAAAAGAAACCTTTTGTTGATGTGGCTGGGCGCGCCGCTTTTTTGCGAAGTGTCGAACTTTTTACTGATCGTACCGATGTCAAACAAGTGCTCCTGGCCATTTCTCCGGAGGATGAAGAAATTGTTAAGATTAGATGGGGAGAGAACTTATCGTTCTTTGGTGTCACCATTTGTTTTGGGGGCAAGGCACGTTTTGATACTGTGGCAAATGCGTTAAAACTGGTCAAGGATGATATCGATTTGGTGGCAGTCCACGATGCTGCAAGATGCTGTGTCACTGCTGAGCTTATCAACCGAACGATCAAGGCGGCACTAATCAGCGGAGCTGCAATTCCAGCCTGCCCTGTTGTGCCCACCCTCAAAATCGTTTCAGAGGGCATCATCTCCAAAACGATTGACAGGCAAGGTCTTTACGAAGCTCAAACACCCCAAATATTTGACAAATCTCTTCTACTCAAGGCTTACGAAAACCTGGCAACCATTGATAACAACAGTATTTATGTCAGCGATGATGCGCAGTTAGTTGAACTCATCCATCAAAAGGTAACCGTGGTTCAGGCGGACAGCTCAAACATAAAGATAACACACCCTAACGATGTTGCTCTTGCCGAGGCCATCCTCAAAACCCAAGCTCAAAAAACATCTGAAGGCCCGATAAACCCATATGCTGAAGCTCACTGGTGATTTTTCAGTATTCCCTCTTGTAATTAGTATTTGTATTATATTAGAGTTTTCTCACCTCAATTATGTTGCGCAATCCCAATTTTTACGTCAATATCTGTACAGGGATGCTTGATAAATGCCAAGGGATTGCCACAAATTGTCCGTTATACATCGCAGGTCTCAGGGAACTTCTATAACGGACTGCCCATAAAAGTCACGGAAGTATGATTTTGGCTCAGCAACATACATTTTTTGCCGAATAGACGAAGGATAGTCACTGAAATATGAGTTGCGATGTTCGGCTATTGACTAATGGCAGTAAAATAAAGTAACCTATACTGCCAACAATTACGTCGCTTTTGTTAATTTACGAAATATTCGAAAGTAATATTAAGGAACATTTCATTTCCCGTGGCCATACCACTCATAGATTGAGTATTGAATTGCGAAGATGCACTTCAGGCATTGCCAATTTCAGAAAGGAAGACCAAAATGAGGACCCGTGGAAAACTGTTAGTTATGTCTATAGCCCTTCTGGGACTCTTGACCAACGGCTTGTGGGCCGTTGAACTGGTGCCTACTTCGACCACGACTGCTATTTATGTGGATGATACGGCCCCCGGCCTAAACAATGGAAGCTCTTGGTTCCATGCATTCCGCTCTCTACAGGATGCCCTGTTACAGGCTGATCCAAACACACTCATCAAGGTCGCCAAGGGCGTTTATTCTCCAGATGATGCCACTGGTATCCCTTCTCAGGGCCGCGACGCGACATTTGAATTAAAAGACAAGGTTCAAATCCTCGGTGGTTTCGCAGGATACGGCACACCATTCCCCAGCGAACGATCGATCCTTGAATATCAAACGGTTTTGACGGGTGACTTGGACGCCAACGACATACCATTGGATCCAAACACCATGACCGATGACAGAAATCTTCAATTTCATGCTACACGGCAGGAAAATTGCTATTCGGTGGTCACGAGTATCGGGAATAACGAAACGGCTGTTTTGGATGGCTTTGTCATACGTAACGGAAATGCCAATGGCGACGAAGAGTGGCCTTACCAAAGGGTTCGCGGCGGAGGCATCTTTGTACTTACCAGCCGTCCCACAATCCAAAACTGCTTGCTCACGCTCAATGCTGCGTCTGATGCGGGGGGGGCTGTATGCAACTACTCCAGCGACCCAACCATTATGGACTGTAATATTGTCGGGAACTTTACTAGCAATGAAGGAGCTGGCATCTACAATACAGCGGCGGAACCCAATATCATCGGGTGCGAATTTATCATGAATAGCACAGGGTACGGTGATGTGGGTGGCGGTATTTATAGCTATGACAGTGCTTCTTTTATCAGCGATTGCCTGTTTTGGAACAACAATGGTGGCGATAAAGGTGGGGCTATTGTCTTTGAGAGAAGTGAACCCGATGTCGTCAATTCCATCTTCGTCAAAAACTATTCTGCCAGAGACGGAGGCGCAGTGGTCAATTCAAGATCAGTCGCAGCCTTTACAAATTGTAGTTTCTATTACAACTACGCCCAGGAGAACGGCGGAGCCATGCTAAACCATGTCAGTGCTGTTGAACTAAACCGCTGTACATTTAACGGTAATGAGGCAGAAGAAAATGGTGGTGCTGTTCACGCCTTTGGCAGTGACCCGAATTACATCAACTGCATATTCAGTGGCAATGTGGCCAGAGAAAAGGGTGGCGCTATTAGCTTGAATGATTGTGATGCCAAGATCATTAACTGCACAATCTACGATAATAATGCACCTGTGGGACATGGAATCGCTTGCCACAACATATATAACAACGTAACCAACTTCAGCTATGTTATGGTTCACAACAGTATTCTCTGGAACGACAGCAACAACATTGACAACGAAGATGGTTCTCAGATTCATGTTCTTTACAGTAATGTTTCGGGGGGCTACCCTGGTCCTGGCAATATTGGGCTAAATCCCAGATTTGCAAATCCTGCAGGATGGGACCAGATTGTAGGCACCTCTGATGATAATCTGAGAATCCTATCCACTTCGCCCTGCATTGATGCGGCCCAGAACTATGCCGTTCCAGCAGGCATCGCGAGTGACAGAGACGGTAGTGTACGCTTCTTTGATGACCCGCATACCCCAGATACAGGCCTTGGCAACCCCTTTGACCCAATCGTTGACATGGGTGCGTATGAATACGGCTCGGTCAATCCCTATTCAGACACCAATGACATTGATGGCGTCTTGGGCAATGGCGGTAATGGTGGAAACAATGGCGGTGGCGATAACAACGGCGGCAACACCAATCAAGCCCCTGTTGCAAATGCTGGCCCCGACCAACTAGTCTTTGCCTGGATCAACAATTCTGCTCAAGTTTCACTCAATGGCACCTCATCGTATGATGCAGAAGGTGCTTTGTTGAACTACTCTTGGAATTGGGTCGTGAACGGTACAACCTATATGACCTCAGGCGGAACCCCAATAATCCTGCTACCCATTGGCACGCACATCATTAACCTTATCGTGGGTGATGGCCAATTGATCTCAACGGTTGACCAGGTTCAGATCACCGTAATTCAGCCCTTGCAGGCCAGCCTGACCATGTTCCCAGGCACGATTAAGCGCGGACCATGCAGCCAAATTGTTTATGCCATTCTGAACATTCAGAATTCATCGTTAAGTGCTATTGACATGACGCAACCTGTCACACTCTATCCCGGCAATGTTCAAGCGATTAGTCCCCCATCAGCCTATATCAACGGGGATGGCTCTGTTGGCATTATCACTCAATTTGACAAGGATCAGATCATGAGTGCCAATCCTTCGAATGGAACGTTGAGCGTGACAGTTATCGGAAAGCTTCTCACTGGCCAGTATTACGCCGGAACAGATCAAATTACTGTCATCAATTGCCCATAAGCAATTAGCTAGAACACCCATCATTTCGCTTTCAGGAGCCAAGGTTGTGATTAAACCTTGGCTCTTTTTTTTTGACATTTAGCATTATAGGGCCATACAATGTCATAGATTAAAATTTGAGCCCATGTCAGGGCTGGCTATGAGTTAACTAATTGATGCTTTTTGCTGGGGTTTGTTTTGCGTTGTCCCTATTGCATGCAAGATGATGACAAGGTCATTGATTCGCGGTCAAGCGATGCAGGGCGTACCATTCGTCGCAGACGAGAGTGCCTTGCCTGCGAAAGGCGATTCACGACGTATGAAAAAACCAATGATGGATTTAAGCTCACTGTGATCAAACGCGATGAAAGCCGCGTACCCTACGAGCGTGACAAGATCATCGGTGGCCTGGAGAAAGCCTGCTACAAACGGCCTGTTCCAGCGGCATATATTCAAAAAATAGCAGACAAAGCTGAGGAAAATATTTTTAAGCGGTTTGACAAAGAAGTACCGTCCACTGAAATTGGTGAACAGGTGATGCGATACCTTCGGGCGGTTGACAAGATTGCCTATATTCGTTTTGCCAGTATATATCGAAACTTTGGCAGCGCATTGGAACTCATTGATGAAGTTCAGAGAGCAATTGAACAGGCCGAGCCTCTGGAACAACTCAAGTTCTTTGAGGACTAAGCGAAACTTGAACAATGCAAGGAGGCATGTGTCTCGATGGCCAGGAAACTGGAAGTAATCAAGACAGACGGGTCTTCAGAAATGTACCTGCATACCAAAGTGTTGGGCACATTATGCAATGCTTTTGGTCTAACTGGACAATCAGATCTTTTCTTGGCTCAAGAATTGGCCGAGGTGGTCACCTATTACCTCTACCATGACAAAAGACGCACACCAAAGCAGGTCTCAAGTAGCGAAATTCATGCTATCGTAAAGGTTGTTTTAACCACAACAGGCCATAGCAATGTGGCAGAGGCCTTGAGTGAGTTCCACTACGACCGTCTACTCAATCGAAATCGAACTGAAGTGGCGTGCACGCCTGTCCTCTCACTCATGGATGCTCAACTCCTTTGTGAACATGATCCCTCCTCGATTCGATTCAAATGGAGTAAGACTCGCATAGTCCACGACTTAATTCGGCAACATCAACTGCCTCGTCAAACAGCCCGCGCAGTGGGTGCCATGGTAGAAGACAAAGTATTAAAAATGGGCTTAACCATTGTACCCTCCGACCTGATCCGACTTTTGATGCTGAACGACACAGCCCTGGTACTGCGTGCCCAAGAGTGCTTTTTGCCTCAGGAACCAGCCGCTATTGTATCGGAAACTGCTGACACAGTGCCCTAACACGACCACGCACAGTGTCCACCACTGAATCGTCCAACACATAGGTGGAAGGCCCGGTCACCTCAACTGCATTCAATACCTCGTAAACCATCTTAGCAATGAATGGCATGTGGTCCGCAACGAGTCCATTTCGCGTCATAATGGGCGTACCTAGTCGAATACCAGATGTGATGTTTTGACTCCGTTTGTCATACGGCAAACGATTCATATTGACAATGATGCCGCATTCTTCAAGACTCTTTTGAGCGATCAGCCCTGTCATCCCTTGAGAAAAACAACTTATGTCAATTAAGACCATATGGGTGTCCGTACCACCGGTCAGGACTTCAAATCCCAATTGAATCAGACAATCACTGAGTGCCTTCGCATTTTCGACAATCGCATATTGTCTGATACCGTAACCAGAGGTCAGCATTTCTTTGAAAAACACAGCTTTGCCAGCCACATTGTTGAGGTAAGGTGTACCTTGAACACCTGGAAAGGTGGTCTTATTCAACTGACACCAGAGCGGTCTGTCGCCAAAAGCACACGAAACCGTCTTGTCAAAATCCCGGCCCATCAGAATCAGCCCCCCCCGAGGGCCTCCCGGTTTATAGGTACTGGTCGTCACAAAATGGGCATGGTCAATAGGGCTGGCATGGACACCCGCAGCCACCAGGCCAGCAATATGTGAAATGTCTGCCAGTAGATACGCCCCCACGTCTTCGGCAATGGCTCTAAACCGAGCAAAATCCAATGTTCTGGCATAGGCACTAGCGCCGCAAATGATCATTTTCGGTTGAACGTCACGGGCCTTGGCGTGAATTTTCTCATAATCCAGCACAAAAGTCTCGGGCTCGACACCGTATTGGGTGACATCAAAGATTTTGCCTGTGAGTGACACACTGGCGCCATGAGACACATGACCACCCTGATCCAATCCCTGACTCAGAATTTTATCGCCTGGGTTGAGCACCCCCGTCAATACGATGTGATTAGCACTGGTGCCGGAATGCGCCTGCACATTGGCATACTGGGCACCAAACACCTGACACGCCCGTTCAATGGCCAGTTGCTCCAAGGCGTCAACATAGTCGCAACCACCGTGAAACCGAGATCCCACAAAGCCTTCTGTGGTCTTGTTTTGAACCACCGATCCCAACGCGCCTAAGACGGCACGTGAACAAATATTCTCAGCAGCAATAAGCTGAAGCGTCTCATTCTGTCGCTTATATTCCTGCTCAATCAGGTCAAAGACTTGACGATCAAAACGTGCCAACTGCTCTGTGGCTCCCACGTGATATTGCCGGTTTTCCAACGGTCTGGCCGAAGGCCTGATCGGCTCAACACTTGAGACTTTTCTTCTATGCGGTATAACTCGGGCATCCCTATCCAACAGCATTCCTTAACCTCTCATCACCCAAAAACCAGCCTGACAATATCATGGTATGTCAAGTACACGAAGACGGACAGGATTAGTGCCAAACCTGCATAGGTGATGATTTCTTGCATCCTTAAACTTAAAGGTCCGCCTTTAATCTTCTCTATAATTAATAACACAAACACCCCGCCGTCGACAACTGGAATCGGTAAGAAATTTACAACTGCCAGGTTCGCACTGATAAAAGCCAGCAAATATATGAAACTGGAAAATGACCGTTCCACCGCTTGATACGTCACCGTGGCAATCCCAACCGGACCACTCATGGCTTTAAGACTCACATCTCCTGATATCAATCGCTTCAAAGTGACATAGGTTTGCAAAACAAAAGAATAGCATTTTTTGAAACTCATGACAGTCGCGTCACCCAGATTGGCTGCTTTATGAATCTCCTCCAGGTCGCACAGGGGTATCGCCTGAGCTAGCACTGACTCCATATTCATCTGCTTTTCAAGATCGGTGAGTGTCAAAGTGGCGGTGCCACTGGCCGCTTCAAGCTGCCAGTGCACTTGAATGTCTTGGCCAACATGGGCTTGCATCGCATGAATTATGTCAAAGAAATCTTTGATATCAGTATCACCAACACGTGTAATTGTGGCCCCTCTGGGAATCGCCAAGGGCACAGGTCGATACTCCGTTGCCATCGATTTAGCGATCACCGGACGTTTGGAATCCAACTCGACAGCCACACCAATAACAACTCGATCGCTGTCTGTTTGGCGTTTTGGCGTCACGACCAGCGCCTCTATTTGGGCCACGCCATTGGGATCTTCCCGCAGCACCTCAATAGCCAAATCTTTTCCGTGAAAAGCGGTCGTTAGGTCACGCATCTCCTTATAAGTTGGCGAGTTAACATCGCCTATACGTAAAACCACATCCCCTGGCATGAGTGATTTCGGCCCGGAAGCCACTTGGGTAATCCGTAATCTGGGCACAAGGGAGCAGACGTGATTGAGTTGCGACTCAGTTTCGATCTCTGCGCTGCTGTTGTTCAAAGCCAGTGGTAAGAAAATATCTAATATCTGGGCTTCACCACCATGGTTAAGGCGTTCTACCTTCACGGCAATATTGGGCTGATATGTCCTTGAAATGATCTCTTCAAGTTGCCAATAATGTTCAACGGGCTGACCTTCTACCGCCACAATACGATCACCAGGGCGAAGTCCTGTTTTCTCATAGAGAAAATCAGCATTCTTAATAGTCGCCACTGTCAGGCTGGAGGAAGGCAGAATTCCAAACAAACGAACAGGCAAACCGGCCACAGGCCCGGCCACAATACTCAACTGGCGCTCTGTGTTGTCTCGACCCAAAACAGTCATATCAATAGCCTTTCCCTTGTCAGACAAAGCAGCCGCAATCAAAATATCGCCATATTCAAGGTGACCTGATTTCCCATCAATCTTGACAATTCTATCCCCTGCCTCAAGTCCAGCCTCATACGCGGCAGAATTTGCCATAACGCCACCCACGACTGGCGCTTTCATGGGTAGCCCACCCATATACAAGATCACCATCAGAATAACTGCGGTAATCATGTTAAAAGTCACACCGGCAACAATAACTGCCATGCGTACACTAATAGGCTGATTGCCGAAGGATCTGGGGTCGGCCGATTGTCTGTCTGCACCGGTATCTTCCTGCCCCAGCATTTTCACGTACCCAGCCACGGGAATCAGACCAATGCGATATTCGGTATCGCCCTCTTTACCTTTGGGACCAAAGGTAAATGAAAGCAAGCCATTACCCTCTGGATCATCGGGCTTGGGAAACAAGCCTGGCAAAATGCGTAGCCGAAATCCCTCTTCTGTACGGCGTATGCCCAATAACAGCGGCGGGATAAACACAGAAAATGCTTCCACCTTAATACCCCCAGCCTTTGCCACAAAGAAATGCCCGCATTCATGAATAAAGACCACCGCGCTAAAGCCAAGAACAGCCAAAAAAATATTCCATGATGTTTGAGCATGTTGGGCAATTAATGCCACCAAGGACACCACAATAACAACAAGTAACGCTATACGCGAATATATCAGCGTCTTATATTTGGACATCCAATATTCCCTTCGAAATAAAGTACCCTGAAAATAGTCATGTCGCCCATTTCCCCGGGTCCTCTGTACATTTACTGAAAACAAGGTTATTTAAACAAACCTTCAACCTCATCTCTGGCCCAAAGATCTGCAGCCACCAACTCATCAAGTCCCACTTGAATCGTCACATCATGACGATTCAAGCACTCCTCAACGCAATCCATGATTTGGACAAATTCAATAGCCCCATTCAGAAACGCTTGAACAGCAGTTTCATTGGCTGCATTGAATACGGCGGGTGCAGTGCCTCCTGTTTCGGCAACTTGATATGCCAATGACAACGCTCGGAAAATGGTCTGATTAGGCAGTTCAAACGTCAATCGGCCCAAATCTTCCAGGCGAAGATGGTCGGCCACACCTTTGAGACGCTTCGGATAAGTTAGGGCATACTGGATGGGTAAACACATGTCTGGCGTTCCCATTTGCGCAATCATAGCCCCATCAACAAACTCCACTAGGGAATGAACTATCGATTCAGGATGAATCAGGACATCGATTTTCGAAACAGGCAAGTCAAAAAGCCAGTGCGCTTCAATGATCTCAAGCGATTTATTCATCATGGTGGCCGAATCAATTGTGATTTTAGGTCCCATATTCCACGTCGGATGAGCCAAAGCCTGTTCCCGCGTGACAGTCTGCAATTGGGCTTGTGTTGCCTTGCGAAACGGCCCACCGGAAGCCGTCAGGATAACGCGTTGAACTTCCTGAAGATCACCGGCATGCATAGCCTGAAAGACTGCGGAATGTTCACTGTCAACCGGCATCAGTGTGGCATTGTTGGCAATGGCAGCTGATGTCAATAACTCACCTGCCATGACCAGAGGTTCTTTATTGGCAATCGCCAGGTGTTTGCCAAGATTTGCGCCCGCCAACGCAGAAGACAGGCCCGCAGCTCCCACCACAGCACTCAAAATCGTGTTGACCTCTGGCATTTCTGCAATCTGTGTCAATCCCTGTGCCCCCGAAAGAATCGTCACATCCAAATCCTGAATACAGGCGGCAAGCTGGTCCACGTAAGACGTATCTGTCATACAAATCACCTTGGGATGGTAATGCCGCGTCTGCTCTGCCAGCAATGCCACATTACTGTGAGCGGACAGCGCTACAACCTGAAACTCCGATCCGAGAGATGAAATAACTCTCAGCGCATTTTTTCCGATTGAGCCGGTTGAACCTAAAATAGCTATCTGTCTGGTCATATTGTCTGGCATCTGGCCTTCAAAACTACCATTTCTCACAATGCTAACATGGCGAATGTGTGAAGACTCCCTGCCTTCTGACTCATTTCCACGTCACCGCACAATTATCTAGAATGAGCGATAAAGTATTGATAGTATGCCAAGGATAGAGGGACTGTCAAGTGGTAAGAAAGGGTGACGAAACCATACGCACACCCTTCATTGTCCGAACTTTCTCCTTCAGTTACATGACAAAAAATACAGGTTGAATTGTGTCTTCTTGAACATCTTTTGAATAAATAGAACCACTTTTCAGTGCTAAACCGCAAAAACCACCCCTAAGCACCCCGCCAATGGCCAGAGTCCCCTATGGCAGACGATAGCCTGCTTGTAATTGCCATATTGGGAACTGTACCTCAAACTCCCTTCTAATGCCGCACCAATTTATCCCCGATACATACCTGAAGATGTGATCTCCTGGGCTCATATGGCAGGAGACAATGCGTAGGAACACTATCACTAGGAAACAACGGGGATGGTTAACCAAAGAACGAGTCATAACGACACTGCAAACAAAGGCGTCACTAAGGCGCTCGTGCAGAATATGGCCATTCGCCATAAGCTCGTGGCCATTATCATGTTTACATGCGTACTGGCATTGGTCATTGCGGGTCTCACATTCATGACCTGTCAATATTTCAGCACCCGTCAGGCCATGGTAAAAACACTTCAGACTCAAGCAACCATGATTGCCAATAATTGCGAAGCCGCAGTCACATTTGAAGATGCGGCAGATGCTGAAGAAATTTTGAGCGCATTTCAAGCCCAGTCCTCTGTCTTATTTGCCTGTATATTTGATAACAATGGAAACATTTTCGCCAAATATCAGCGTGATAGTCACACCATTTCTCCAAATGTAACTCAGGTCCTTAGCCCAGAAGATTACCTCTTTACACCCGATTTTCTAATAGTATCCAAACCTGTTATCGGCTCTTCAGACAACAAAACGATTGGCCGTTTCTCTGTTTGGTCAGATCTGACACCCATCAAAGCTATGTTTCGCCGTTACCTGATCACGATATGTACGATCATCATATTCGCTTCATGGGTCGCTTATCTAATTTCATCCAGAATCCAAGGCATTATTTCTGGCCCTATTTTACAGTTGACGGACATAGCAAAAACCGTTTCAGATCAAAAAGAATACTCCATTCGCGTCCAGAAACTGGGCAATGACGAATTTGGTGTACTGATCGACTCATTCAATGGCATGCTCACGCAGATCCAAGAACGAGACGTAGCATTGGTCAGTGCCAACGAAGAACTGGAAACACGCGTTGAAAAAAGAACAGAGAAACGCAAAGCTCAACTGGCTCTAAGAGAAAGTGAACTTCGCTACAAAACTCTGCTTCAGAATATACCTCAGAAAGTCCTCTACAAAGATCTGAATTGCCGTTTCATGCTCTGTAATGATAATTTTGCCAACGATCTTAACATCAACTCAGACGATATTTATGGCAAAACAGACTTTGATTTCTTTGACGAAAGCGTGGCCGAAAAATATGTGGCGGATGACAAACGCATAATGAAGGCAGGCGTGTCCGAGGAAATTGAAGAATTACACATACAAAACGGTAAAGAGTTGACCGTTCAAGTCCAAAAATCACCCGTAAGAGATGGGGACGGAAACATCATTGGTATATTCTGCATTTTCTGGGACATCACAGCGCATAAAGAAGCCGAGAAGAACCAAATTAAACTGAATAAGGACCTTAAGGCGACAGTCACCGAACTCCAGCGGTCCAACAGTGAATTGCAGGATTTTGCCTATGTTACGGCACATGACCTGAAAGCACCTCTTCGAGCCATCGGTACACTGACTGACTGGATTTCAGGAGACTACCAAGACGTGTTTGATGACCAAGGACGTGAACACATGGAACTTGTCAAGGGTCGCGTCTCTCGAATGGATGGATTAATTGATAGTATCCTTAGGTACGGCGAAATTGGGCGAATAAAACATGAAATAAAAACGATTGACCTAAATGATCTATTGCCAGAAGCAATCGCATTCATGGATCCTCCAGAACATATCAAAGTCGAAATTATCACCAGCCTGCCCACCATTGCAATGGAACGTCTGTACGTTCTACATATCTTCCAAAACTTAATCGACAATGCCATTAAGTTTATGGACAAGGATAAAGCCTTTGTTCAAATTAGGTGTGAGGAAGAGGGGAACATCTGGAAGTTTTCTATCGCTGACAATGGACCGGGTATTGACGCTAAGTATCACGAAAAGATCTTCAAAATGTTCCAAACTCTGGTTCCCCGAGATGAATTGGAAAGCACTGGAATCGGCCTAGCGTTCGTAAAAAAGATCGTTGAACTCTATGGGGGACAAATCTGGGTTGATTCAAAACTTGGTCAAGGATCAACCTTCCGCTTCACTCTGTCCAAAGAACTAACAAGTTGCTCGCAAAAAACCATAGAAGCTGCATTAAGTCACTAGAGATATCTTATGCCAAATAATCAAGAACAACTAAATAAAGCATTTCCAGTATCAGTATCATATACAAGCATGAGTCGTGAAAACGACCAACAACCGCCTTCTTCTATCAGCGAGCTCATTCGTCAGCATGGAGAAAGCTGTCAAAAGGATACCGCAAGCAAAGCAAGTATCCTGGAAATGATGTTGGAGTCAATCTGCAATGGTGTCCTGCTGATTGAGGCTGAATCAAGGACCATCGTCTATGCCAATGATGCAGCCGCCAAGGCCATTGGCACCACAAAAGAGCAAATGCTGGGGCGAATCTGCCATGAATATACCTGTCCAACCAAAGAAGGGACCTGCCCTATATTGGACTTGGGCAAACGAATCAATGAATCAGAAGAAGTGCTTTTAACCGCCGATGGTGCAGAGACCCCCATCATTAAAACCGTGGTATCAGTTCAATGGCAAGACAAGATGTATCTGGTTGAGAGTTTCACAGATATTACGCATTTTGCAAAAACCTACAGGGAGCAAGACAAATTGAGACAAAAGCTTGAGGATATGAATAAGGAGCTTACCGATTTTGCCTATGTTGTATCCCATGACCTGAAGGCCCCGTTAAGAGGAATAAAATCACTGGCCGATTGGATTATCTGCGATCATTCAACCTCACTCAATAAAGAGGGGCAAGAACAACTTACATTGCTACAGAATCGGGTTGACAGAATGCAAGAATTGATTAACGGTATTCTGGAATACTCTCGTCTGGGCCAGGTTTCAGAACGCCCTACTGAAATTGACCTGAACACCCTCTTACCTGACATTATTGATATGCTTGCCATTTCAGAGGATATTTCGATTGATATCCAAAAAGAACTACCAACTCTACAATGTGAAAAAACGCGTGTTTCACAAATATTTCAAAATCTGCTTAGCAATGCTGTTAAATATAGGGACAAATCCAAAGCCAGTATTAAGGTCGCCTGTTCTGATGATCAAGCCTATTGGCGATTTAGCATCACAGACAATGGTCCAGGCATAAAAAAACAATATCAAGATAAAATCTTCCAGCTATTTCAAACACTACAACCCAAAGATGAATCAGATAGCACAGGCATTGGCCTGAGTGTTGTAAAAAAAAGCGTCACTATGCATGGGGGACGGGTTTGGGTGGAATCTGAGGTAGGTCAGGGCAGCACATTCTTTTTTACACTGCCAAAGAATGAAGGTACAATCCCATAAAAGTGGTTGTGGATCAAGCGACAGCAATACAAGAAATGCATCACGAGGGCCCAGATCGGCATGTCGTTTATCCCACTCTGATAAACTAGAGGTTAAGCTTGGGCGGAACCGTAATTCTGATCGAAACACAGAACAATAATATAGGAGCTAAGCTATGCAAAGCAATGATCCAATCTTGCTGGTAGAAGACGATACAGTTGACGCCATGACCGTGAGAAGGGCGCTTAAAGACCTTCATGTCGCAAATGAAATTGTGCATGCAAATAACGGTGAAGAAGCCATTGACTATTTGTCAAATCCGGAGAATCAGAGACCTTGCATTATTCTGCTGGACATGAACATGCCCAAAATGAATGGCATTGAGTTTCTCAAGGAAGCCAAATCCAGAGAAGACTGCAGCCAAATCCCAGTGATTATGCTGACAACTTCAACCAATGACAACGATATGGTTGAGAGCTTCAACCTCAATGTGGCCGACTATATTGTCAAACCCATTGATTATCGAAAGTTCGTTGATACGGTACAAACCGTCGAAGCCTACTGGCGATTGAGCAGACTTTCAACCTAGCGCCTCTTGCCAGACACAAAATTGCCCAGGTCGCTTTTCAACCTTGAATATCAACAAGCAAACCAAACTGCCTGTTAGTGATAGATTAATCCCTCCGCCCTCTTGGGCGCGTTTCGCGATTCCAAAGTTGATCGTCAATTCTGTAATTCTCTAAAATAACTTGCATTTCCCCTATCTAACTGTAAGATAATGTGTCATATGGCAATCAACATTACAATTAGCTCTTCACTTCAGGCAACAATTTGCCTAGGGCTTCTCCTGCGCCGTCTGGCGCTATAACCCCCCCCCCATCCCAAATAGACTTGTTTTTTTTACAGAATCGTGGCAGAATCTGTATCCTTTAAACGTGAATTAGCCACTAAATACTTCAGAATCTCGGAGACAATACCATGTCTGACGATAAAATTTACATTTTTGACACAACATTGAGAGACGGAGAACAATCTCCAGGGGCTTCCTTGTCAATCGACGAAAAGATTGAAATCGCCCATCAACTTAAAGCTTTGGGCGTAGACATCATTGAAGCTGGTTTCCCAGTGTCTTCCCCTGCCCAGTTCGAAGCCACGCGTTTGGTGGCCGAGCAAGTCCAAGGACCGATCATTGCCGGTTTGGCAAGAGCGGTTGAAAAAGACATCGAAGCTGCAGCCAAGGCTCTGGAGCCTGCCCAAAACAAGCGAATTCACACATTTATTGCAACGTCTCCCATCCATATGACGCACAAGCTCAATAAAAAGCCCAGCGAAGTATTAGATATGGCAGTCAAAGCAGTCAAATACGCCAAGACATTTACTGAGGATGTGGAGTTCTCACCTGAAGATGCCTGTCGTAGCGAAATGTCTTTCTTGATCGATATTTTGTCTGCGGTGATTGAAGCGGGCGCCACAACACTCAATATTCCAGATACCGTGGGCTATGTGTTGCCCTATGAATATGGCCAAATCATCGGTGAACTCAACGTCAAGGTGGCTGGCATCAAAAACTGTGTGGTCAGTACACACTGCCACAATGACTTGGGGGTCGCCGTGGCCAATTCATTGGCTGGCGTGCGCAACGGCGCTCGTCAGATAGAATGTGCCATTAATGGCCTCGGAGAACGAGCCGGTAACGCTGCGTTGGAGGAAATTGTGATGGCCATTCATACACGGGCTAACTTCTTCTCAAACAACTCTGAGATCTCAAACTTGCTCAGCATCAACACCGAGGAAATCTTCAAAACCAGTCAATTGGTCTCTCGCTTGACTGGTTTTGTGATTCAACCCAATAAGGCCATTGTCGGAGCCAATGCTTTTGCCCACGAATCGGGCGTCCATGTTGACGGCATGCTCAAGGACAAATCAACATACGAGATTATGACACCTGAAACAATTGGTCTGACAGGATCTCGCGTCGTGTTGGGACGTCACACAGGTCGACATGGATTTGTGGATCGATGCACTCAACTCGGCTTTAACTTGACTCAAGATGAATTGGAAAATGCTTATAACTGTTTTCTCGAAATCGCAGACAAAAAAAAGGAAATCTTTGACGAAGATATTACAGCCTTGATCAATGATGAAATTCGCGTCATCGAACACACTTACGAACTGGAAGAGTTGCATGTGGTCAGTGGCAGCGTGGCTTTGCCCACTGCAAGCGTTCGCATAAAAACACCTTCGGGCGTAACACAGGCCGCAGCCTGTGGTGATGGTCCAGTGGATGCAGCCTACGAGGCTATACGCAATGCCATCAGTCTGTCACCGACAGTAGATAGCTATGCTATTCGTGCTGTGACTGGAGGCAAAGAAGCGCTGGGCGAAGCTGTGGTAAAAATCGTGAATAACAAGAAGACCTTTATGGGCAGAGGTGTATCCACAGATATTATTGAAGCCAGCGCCAAGGCCTATATCAACGCCATTAATCGTATGGTCACAGTACAACACCAATAGCCAACTCATGGCTTTGGAGCCAGATAGAATCATGGGAAAAACCATGACAGAAAAAATTATTCCGGCTCGTTACTTGAATACGGATGACGCAGCTGAACCAGCGACACATTGCATGGAAGATCTGGACACGAATTTTGTGGACAAGTGTCAACCGGGTGATGTCATTGTGGCTGGTGATGATTTTGGCTGTGGCTCCAGCCGTGAGGACGGGGGCCTATTGCCGTATATCAAGAAGGCAAATTAACAAGAGAATGAATAGATTTAGTAATTGGATCTTACAGAAGGGATCAACATGGGAAAAACTTACAACATTGCAATTATGCCCGGTGATGGCACCGGCCCGGAAGTCACAGTAGAAGCCGTCAAAGTCCTTAAAGCCGTAGCTGATAAGTTTGGCTTTACAGTTAACCTGACAGACTATGATTTTGGAGGCGAACGCTATAAACGTACAGGCGAAACCCTGCCTGACAGTGGCGTGGAAGCATTTCGTCAACATGATGCCATTTTGCTTGGTGCGATTGGCCATCCTGATGTGAAGCCGGGTATCTTGGAAAAGGGTATTCTGCTTAAGGCTCGCTTTGCCCTGGATCAATACATCAACCTGCGTCCTGTCAAACTTTTTCCCGGTGTAGAAACGCCCCTCAAGGACAAAGGTCCTGAACACGTCGACTACGTGGTGGTTCGCGAAAACACAGGCGGCATTTACACGGGTGCGGGCGGTATTTCGATGAAGGATACCCCGAACGAAGTGGCCGTTCAAAGCATGGTCTATAACCGTTTTCAGGTAGAACGTTGTCTGCGATATGCCTTTGATTATGCCCAGAAGTATGGCAAGAAGGCTCAAGGTAAAGGGACTGAAAACACACTCGGCCTCGTCGGTAAAACCAATGTGCTGACCTACGTGTTTGACCTGTGGGAACGGGCCTTCCATGACATTGGTGGCGCTGATTATGCCGATGTACGAAGAGACTACTATCACGTGGATGCCACCTGCATGTGGATGGTCAAGAGCCCGGAATGGTTCGACGTGTTGGTCACTGGCAACATGTTCGGCGACATCATTACGGATCTTGGTGCGATCACTCAGGGCGGCATGGGCATTGCGGCTGGCGGCAACATCAATCCTGAAGGTGTCAGCATGTTTGAACCCATTGGCGGCAGTGCACCCAAGTACACAGGCCAAGGCGTCATTAATCCACTGGCTGCCATTTGCGCGGCAGGCATGATGCTTCAAACCCTGGGAGAAGACACCGCAGCCGATACGATTGAGCAGGCTGTGATGCATGTCACAGGCACCAAACTGAAATCTCTGGCAGCCGGGCAGATGGGCTATACTACCAGTCAGGTGGGTGACCTCGTCGCAGACCGCGCAGCCAACGGTTAAAACTCGTATTTCTAATCCGGACGTATCTTCAAACGATGCGTCCGGATTTTTTTGTCCCTTTACTTCCTCTTGGGTCGATAGGCGTGGATGCTTTGGCCATCTGCGGCCTCGGCTGCTTCCATAATGGTTTCCGACAGGGTCGGATGTGGATGAATGGTCAAGGCCAGATCCTCAGCCACAGCGGCCATTTCAACTGCCAGGATACCTTCTGCAATGAGCTCACCCGCACCAGAACCGGCAATCCCCATACCCAAAATACGGTGGGTGTCAGGTTCCATGATAAGTTTTGTGACGCCATCGCTGCGCCCCAGGCTTGTGGCACGACCACTGGCAGCCCAGGGGAAGGTTGTGACAACGATGTCGCGACTCTGAGCCTTGGCCTCACCCTCAGTGAGTCCGCACCAAGCGATTTCAGGGTCGGTAAACATGACAGCCGGGATGGCCTTGGGTTCGAATACAGACTTGTGCCCGGCAATAACTTCAACTGCCACCTTGGCCTCGGCCGTGGCCTTATGGGCCAGCATCGGTTGACCCGCCACATCACCAATGGCAAAGATATTGGATTCAGAGGTACGAGCTTGTGTATCTATTTTGATAAAGCCCTGATCATTCACCTTGACCTGCGTATTTTCCAGTCCCAAGCCGGCCGTGGTGGGCCTGCGTCCAATCGCTACCAGCACCTTACTGTACGTCTGCTCCGCAACGCTACCGTCCTTGGCCTCGAAAGAGACTTTGACGCCACTGCCCGTATCTTCCATCTGAGCCACGCGGGTTTCTAGCATGATCTTGCTAAACTGCGTCTTGAGTCGCTGGGCCAAGACTTTGAGGAGGTCTTTATCTGCACCCGGCACAAGCTGTGGCATCATCTCTACCACGGACACCTCTGAGCCGAGGGCAGCATAAACCTGGCCCAGTTCCAGGCCAATATAACCACCGCCAACAACCAGCATAGACTCTGGAATATCCTCCAGGGCCAGGGCCCCTGTGGAATCCATGATGCAAGAAGATTCCGGCCAAGCCGAAATCTTGGTGGGCACTGAACCAGTCGCAATCACCGCATAATCAAACGTCACATTCTCTGTATTTCCATCCGGTCCAGTCACCGTCACATTGTGAGCATCGACAAATTGGGCTGTGCCTTGAACAAGTTTTATTTTGCGTTGCTTGGTGAGCTGTCCCAGGCCGCCAGTTAGCTTGGTGATGACAGAGTCCTTGAAATTTCGCAACTTGTCGAGGTCGATCTTGATCCCCTCAACAGTTATTCCATGATCCGCCAGAGTCTTCGCTTCATTCAGAAAAGCCGCAATATGCAAAAGCGCCTTGGAGGGAATGCACCCACGATACAGGCACACGCCACCAGGGGCGGCTTCCGGATCAATCAGGGTGACATTGAGTCCCAGGTCAGCCGCATGAAAGGCAGCGGGGTATCCAGCCGGACCTGCACCAATGATGACAACATGGGTATTCTTTTCTGCACTTGGCATGTTTTATCCTTCCAAAGACAAAATAAGAGGTTCCTGAACTGCGTCGACAATCCATTTAAGAAATGCCGCCCCCTCTGCCCCGTCAATAAGTCGATGATCATAAGACAGGCTCAACGGCAAGACTGTTCTAGGTATACAGTTTCCTTGGGCATCAAAACCGGCTTCCACAAACGAACGGCCCATGCCCAAAATAGCAACCTCCGGATAATTTACAATGGGTGTGAAGTGTGTGCCGCCAATACTTCCCAAGTTGGTAATGGTAAAGGTGCCACCCGTCAAGTCATCCATGGATACTTTGCCTGTGCGAGCCTTACCCGCAATATCAATAACCTCTTTGGAAATATCGATCATATTCTTTTTATCCACATTCCGCATCACTGGCACAAGCAGACCGCGCTCGGTCTTCACAGCAATACCAATATTGATGTACTCCTTGAGGATCGTCTCCTTCTTCTCCATATCGATGGAGGCATTAAACTTGGGGAACTTCTTCAGGGCCTGGGCCACTACCTTGACCACCATCACAGCCATGGTAAGCTTCCCACCAATGGCTTCAGCCCGTTTGGCATACGTTTTCCGGAGCGCCTCAAGCTCCGTGATATCGGCATTATTGAACTGCGTGACGTGAGGAATCTGAGACCAACACAATTGCATCTGTCGTGCGGTCTTCAAACGTACCGGACTCATGCTCTCACGCTGTATATCGCCCCACTTGCCAAAATCTGGCAAGGGGGGTAGGGAGACTGCCTGAACACCACCTGAAAGTGGAACGGCACGCCCAGTATTTAACTTTTTAGCACACGCTTTTACATCATCCGCTGAAATGCGCCCATGAGAACCGCTGCCCTTGACCGTATTAATATCAATACCAATCTCACGGGCAAAGCGTCGTATTGACGGCGCTGCTGGAGCCAACTCACCATTGGAGTCAGACGTTGGCGGTGCGACCGGCACAGCGGTCGGAATTGAAACCTTCGACGCCGACGTGGATACAGGCTGAGCAGGCTCGGGTTCAGGGCCAGGGTCTTGCGACGGGACAGTATCTGGAGAAACCGGCTTTTCTGCAGGGGCAACACGCGCCTCATCCAAGGTTAATATCAATTGACCAATAACAACATCCTGCTCTTCTTTGACATACACTGCCTGAACCACCCCGCCGATCGGCACGGGCAATTCCATCATGGCCTTGTCCGTCTCCAGCTCAATAACTGTTTGCTCAGGCTGGACAGTGTCACCTGCCTTGACCGAGACCGCCACCACGCGGACGGATTCAATGTTTTCACCAAGGCTCGGCAGTTTAAATTCTGTGGACATCAGATTTGTTCCTTTCAGACATCAAGGGGATTGGGCTTTTCAGCATTGATGCCGAGCTCAAGTCGCGCAGTCATCACGGTGTCGACATCCATTTTTCCTTCACGAGACAGGGCTGCCAGGACAGTGTACACAATATGATTGGCATCCACCTCAAAGAAATCACGCAATGCCTCTCGACCATCGCTTCGGCCAAAGCCATCAGTGCCGAGACTGATCAAGGGTTGGGGAATCCAACGACTGATCATATCGGATAAGGTTTTTACATAATCTGACGCAGCAATGACTGGCCCAGGGGCTCCATCCAAGCAGCGTGTCACGTGCGCCTGCTTTGCCTCTTGGTCCGGGTGACGCAGGTTCCAGCGATCAGTTTCCTGTGCGTCACGATGGAGTGACTTGTGACTGGTCACGGCCCAGATGTCGGCATGGACCTGATATTCAGCTTTGAGTACTTCAGCCGCTTTGATCACTTCGTTAAGGATCATACCGCTGCCCAACAATTGCACTCGCAAGGCGGCGTCAGGATCTGAAGCGGACTGAAATTTATACATCCCCTGGAGAATCCCCTCTGTCACACCTTCAGGCATGGGACCATGCGCATAGTTTTCATTGGCAATGGTGATATAATAGAAGAGGTCTTCACCATCGATGTACATCCGTTTGATGCCGTCCTGAATAACAACAGCCAGCTCATAGGCGAAGGTAATATCATAGCACATCAAGTTGGGCACAGGCAGAGCTAACAGATGACTATGGCCGTCCTGATGTTGCAGGCCTTCTCCGGCCAGCGTGGTTCGACCAGACGTGGCACCCAACAGAAAGCCCTTGCATCGACTATCAGCAGCAGCCCAGACCAGGTCTCCAACCCGTTGCATCCCAAACATGGAATAGAACGTAAAGAAGGGAATCATATTGATCCCATGATTTGAATAGGCTGTGCCTGCCGCAATAAAGGACGACATGGAGCCCGCCTCTGTAATACCTTCTTCCAGAATCTGCCCATCCTGGGCCTCTTTATAATAGAGAAAATTATCCTTATCTACCGGATCGTAAAGTTGACCACAATGGGAATAGATACCACACTGCCTGAACAGGGCCTCCATGCCAAAGGTCCTGGCCTCGTCTGGTACAATCGGCACGATCAATTTGCCGATCTCGGGGTCCTTGAGTAATTTGCTCAAGATACGAACAAATGCCATGGTCGTCGAAATCTCGCGGCCCTTGGTTCCGTCAAAAAACTCCTGATATAACGAAGCATCCGGCGCCTTTGAGGGATTTCGAAAACCTAACCGTTCAGGTTGATACCCACCCACGTCATTGCGACGTGCATGAAGATACTTAATCTCTGCGCTATCGTCTTGAGGTTTGTAGAACGGTAGGCTCGCAACGTCCTCATCCGAGAGGGGTATGTTAAAGCGAGTTCGAAAGGCCTTCAGCGCCTCCTCATTAAGCTTCTTCTGGGAATGGGTGATATTCTGGCCTTCACCGCTATCTCCCATGCCAAAGCCCTTGATTGTCTTGGCCAGAATAACCGTGGGCATGCCTGTATGCTCCACTGCCACCTTATAGGCAGCATACACCTTTGCCGTATCGTGACCACCACGGCCCAACTTCTCAAGCTGTTCGTCAGACAGATGCTTGACCATCTCCAATAATTGGGGGTCCTTTCCAAAAAAGTCCTCACGAATATAACCGCCGGTCTCAACACTATATTTTTGATACTGGCCGTCGACCACTTCATTCATGCGTTTGACCAGGAGTCCCTCGTGATCTTTTTCCAACAGGGCATCCCAGTCACTGCCCCAAATCACCTTGATCACATTCCAGCCTGCCCCGCGAAAAGCCGCTTCCAATTCTTGAATGATCTTACCATTGCCACGCACAGGGCCATCCAAACGTTGAAGGTTGCAGTTGATCACGAAGATAAGGTTATCCAGATTTTCACGCGAAGCCAGCGTTAAAGCACCAAGTGTTTCCGGCTCATCCGTTTCACCATCTCCCAAAAAGGCCCAGATCTTTTGATCGGTCTGCTCTTTAAGTCCACGATCTTCGAGGTACTTTATAAAACGAGCATGGTAAATGGCCGTGATTGGAGCCAGGCCCATTGAGACCGTGGGGAATTTCCAAAAGTCAGGCATTAACCAAGGGTGGGGATAAGAAGACAGGCCCGGGTTCTCGTGGAGTTCGTGCCGAAAGTTGTCAATTCGACCCATGGAAAGCCGGCCTTCCAAAAAGGCCCGCGCATAAATACCGGGCGAAGCATGGCCCTGCATATAGATAAGATCTCCAGGATGATCGTCAGTGCGGCCCCGAAAGAAGTGATTAAAACCCACTTCATACAACGTGGCAGCTGAGGCATATGTCGCAATGTGCCCGCCAATGCCATTTTCCTCACGATTGGCACGCACCACCATGGCCATGGCATTCCAGCGAATAAAACTCTCAATGCGCTCTTCCAGTTTTCGGTTGCCTGGATAGGCAGGCTGCTCTTGGGTCGGAATGCTGTTGACGTAGGGCGTGTGTGCGGTAAAAGGTAATCGCAACCCTTTGTGATAGGCATGTAAAGAGAGCTCTCCCAACAATTCTTGAACACGCTCAGGCCCATCTCGCTTCAGAACTTCATCCATGGAATCGAGCCACTCCAGGGTTTCAATTGCATGCTCATTGACATCGGACACATCATAATCTTTCATACTCTGCGATCTCCACAACTCACCGAAAGATTAAGCGGATATAAGAAATCCTACTCACACGCAATCTGATATCGGTGCATTCTATCGAACCAATTTGGTTATTACAATAATTACCCAGAGTACGCAGTGAAATTCAACGGAGTTCGGTTTTTGAGGGCGTAAGCCAAGATTATCGTGGATAAACCCGTTTTTCTTCGCAGTTCTGGCGGTTTCCAACAGATAACAGGCCAGGCCGCAACTCACAATCTCATCTTCATAATGTGACGACCTGCTCGCTTCTTGGCCCTGGGCGATAACCACTCAAAGAGGAAATGGCCATCTTTTTGAACTTTTGAACCCAAAAGCTTTGGCTTCAAATAATGTTGTGAATTGCCCTTTTTCGGTGTATAAACGGTCAAAAGATATTCTTTTCCCTTATTCTGTGAAACTATATGTCAGTAATGCGTCTATAGGATCAGCCCCAAAAGAGTAGGGCTAAATTATTAAGGGGGGCATGGAGCCTGACATCGTTGGACAGTATATGTGACAATTCAATACCGGTTGAGTGGTCTTTGGCGAACGATACCAAGGAGGCCTTTGAAACCTTTGTAAAGGCGCATATGAAAAAGGCCTATTTTGTGGCCCTGGGCATGGTAGGAAACCATGAAGATGCCCTGGAGCTGTCGCAAGAGGCCTTTTCCAAGGCCTATCAACACAGGGGGACACTCAATGCCAAGGGCAAGTTTTACCCGTGGTTTTATCAGATCCTTCGGAATCTGTGCATTAGCCACCTGCGTAAACGTAAGCACCGGCGCACACTGCCCATAGATATGCCAGACGGTCAAACCCTTGAATTACCTACGGCACCGGGTTTTGAACCGGATTCCATTGCAGAACGCAATGAAACCAAGGATCTGGTCTGGAAAGCCATCGGCTCATTGGAGCCCAAGCACAGAGAGGTCATTATCCTAAGACACTTTCAAAACTTATCTTACGAAGAAATGGCCCAATTGCTTTTCTGCAATAAAGGGACCGTAACCAGCCGTTTATATTATGCTCGCAAACGATTAAAAGAAGTTCTCGAACAAGAGAAAGGAGGTCAGCCTGTATGACCTGCCGGGACAACAAAGATCTGATGATGGCCTACCTCGATGGCGAGCTGGATGACACCGAAAACAAGATGTTACAGGAACATCTGGCCGAATGCCCCCAGTGCCTTAAAGAATTGGAAGAATTCAAGTCTCTCAAGTTAATGACCGATAATATAACTTTGACAGAACCCGAAGATCAGATTTGGCAACGATATTGGGACAATGTCTACAACCGACTGGAACGTGGCATGGGATGGATGCTCATGTCTGCAGCCGGTATATGCCTGGGAATCTTTGGAGGATTCAAAGTCATTGAGTCTATAATTGTGGACCCCTCGGTGTGCCTGTTCTTGAAGGTCGCCCTACTGGTTTTGATTTTGGGGCTCAGTATCTTGCTGATTTCGATCATGCGAGAGAGGCTGTACTTTTGGAAGAATGACCGTTATCGTCATATCAGGAGATAGACTATGTATCTATCCACGAACAATGAAATTGTAGGCAAGAAAACCATAAAACACATTGGCCTGGTCAAGGGTAACACCATTCGAGCCAGGCACCTGGGGCATGACGTCCTGGCGATCCTCAGAAATATTGTCGGAGGCGAGATTTCTGACTACACCAAGATGATGGCCGAATCCAGAGAACAGGCGCTTGACCGTATGGTTGAGAGCGCTAGAAGCCAGGGTGCCAATGCCGTGATTCACATTGATTTCTCAACATCATCCATCATGGGCAGTGCCTCAGAGATTCTCGCCTACGGCACTGCCGTGGTTGTCGAGGACCCTCCCAAATAGACCGTTTCTGAAAGGGACAGACAATGGAATGGATCAAAGAGTATCTTGAACCCGAACTGATCTGGTTTCTGTTTGGTTTGGCCATGTTTCTGTTTGAATTTGCCCTGCCTGGCCTGATCATTTTCTTTTTTGGCGTGGGGGCATGGGTGGTGGCCGGTCTGTGCTTCTTCTTGCCGATGACCGTGGAATGGCAGTTACTGATCTTTCTGGTGACCTCTGTTTTGTGTCTGTTAATCCTTCGAAGAACTCTCAAAAAGATCTTCTTCGGACGAGTCGTCAATGATCCCAAGGCCTCAGAATATGCAGATGAAAATGTGGGCAAGGAAGCAGTGGTAGAAACGCGCATCGCCCCACACACACCCGGAAAGATCGAGATCAACGGCACACTGTGGAAAGCCGTGTCAGAACATACGATTGAAGCGAACGCCACTGTGACGATCATTGCCAAGGACAATCTAACCTTCACAGTCAAACCAACCTAATCACAAGGAAAAGGAGAAAAACCATGACTTTACCTATACTGGCTGATGCCGAGACCACAACCACGATCATCGTCGTCGGACTCATTGTCTTCGCCCTGGTCATATTCTTCAAGACGATCCGCATTGTCCCGCAAAAGGAAGCCATGATTGTGGAGCGCCTGGGCAAGTACTCCAAGACACTGGAAGCCGGATTCCACATCCTTTGGCCATTCATTGACAAGGTGGCCTACAAACACACGCTGAAAGAACAGGCCGTAGACGTAGCGCCTCAGCAGTGTATTACCAAAGACAATATAGCCGTGGAGGTGGATGGTATACTCTACATGATGGTCGTTGACCCGAAACGAGCCTCGTATGGTATTGACCGCTATCGTTTCGCCTCCACGCAATTGGCCCAAACGACCATGCGTAGTGTCATAGGCAAACTGGACCTGGACAAGAGCTTTGAAGAACGTGAGAACATCAATCACGTCATTGTGGCTGCTGTAGACAAGGCATCTGATCCCTGGGGTGTCAAGGTCACACGCTACGAGGTCAAAAACATCGTGCCGCCTCCGAGCATCAAGGATGCTATGGAAAAACAGATGCGCGCAGAGCGTGAAAAACGATCCCTTATTGCGGAATCCGAAGGTGATCGCCAAGCCAAGATCAACCGGGCAGAGGGCGAACGTTCAGAAACCATTGCAAGATCAGAAGGTGAAAAACAGAAACGGGTCAATGAAGCCGAAGGCAAAGCCTTTGAGATTGAAAAGGTGGCTGAAGCCACAGCCGAAGGCATCCGCAGAATCGCCATCGCTATTAATGAGGAAGGAGGCACCAAGGCTGTGAACCTGAGAATCGCAGAACAGTACCTCAATGAATTCGGCAAACTCGCCAAAACCAACAATACCATGATCATTCCCTCAGACCTGGCAGACATCGCAGGCATGATCAAGGCAGCCTCATCTGTATTAAAAGATAAAACACCCACTGCTTGACGCCGTGTTCAGTGCCCCTTATTCTATGGCGTTGCAAAACGTTATTATCTATGATTAAGGGGTACAAAGCTATGGCTCAAGCTGCCACGATTGATACGCTGGACAAGTATGTAACCCAGGAAGTCACACTCAAGGGCTGGATGGCTCGAAATCGGCCCTCTGGTAAAGTTCAATTCCTGCTTCTCAGGGACGGCACAGGCCTGTGCCAGTGTGTCATTGAAAAGGGTCAGATCCCTGATAACCTGTTTGCTGAAGTCAAGCACCTCGGTCAGGAATCCTCCATGGCCATCACCGGCACTGTGCGTACGGACGAGCGTAGCGTGGGTGGCCATGAGCTTGCCGTGACAGATGTTTGCATCATTGGCCCAGCCACGGATTACCCCATTACCCCTAAGGCACACGGCACAGAGTTTCTCATGAAACACCGTCACCTGCACCTGCGGTCCCAGCGTCAGTGGGCCATTGGTAAGATCCGGCACACAGTCGTGGATGCCATTCGACGGTTCTACAATGACAACGGCTTCACCCTGATCGACACACCGATTTTCACGACCATTGCAGGCGAAGAAGTCGGCTCCCTCTTTGAAGTGGACTACTTTGGCGAACCCATTCACCTGACCCAGACCGGCCAGCTCTACCTTGAAACCGCGGCCATGAGCTATGGCAAGGTCTACTGCTTCGGTCCCACGTTCCGGGCTGAAAAGAGCAAAACCAGACGTCACCTGACCGAATTCTGGATGGTGGAACCAGAAGTTGCGTTCATTGACCTACCCGGCCTGCTGGAACTTGCTGAAAACTTCGTGTCATCCATTGTGTCGCGTGTACTGGAAGACAACCGCTCTGAATTGGAGCAGATTGAAGCGGACATCGGGGCCCTTGAAAAAATCAAGGCACCCTTCTACAGATTGACCTATACCGAGTGTGTGGACATCCTGACTTCAGACAGGGCCAAAGACTTTCTCGCCCAGCAGATGGCTGAGTTTCAAACTCGAAAACAGAGCATTGAATCCCGGATTACAGAGCTGGAAACAGAGCTGCAAGGATCTCTCAAACAGTGGAAAAAGGACAAGTTCACAGCTGAACTGGCCAGCCAAAAAAGTGAACTAACCGAGCTGGACACCAAAATCGAAAACAATCCCAAACACGCAGAACTCGCTGCCAATTTCCAGTGGGGCAAAGACCTGGGCGGCTCCGACGAAACCATCATTAGCATGATGCATGACAAACCGATATTTGTCACCCACTACCCCCGTAAGGCCAAGGCCTTCTACATGAAAACCGATCGAAACAATGAAGAGGTCGTGGAGAACTTTGACTGCCTGGCACCGGCCGGATTCGGCGAAATTATTGGGGGATCTGTCAGAGAAGACGACTACGACTATCTGGTCAACCGCATTCACCAGGAAGGCTTGACACCTGAGAACTATAGCTGGTACCTGGATTTACGTAAATATGGTACAGTCCCACACGGCGGTTTCGGCCTTGGTGTGGAACGTACAGTGGCCTGGATCACCGGTGAAAAGCACATTCGACAATGTATCGCCTTCCCACGCATGATGGATAAGGTGTACATATAGACTAGTTTTCAGTGTTGGGTTTTTAGTGTTCAGTAGAAACCGCTTCCTAGCCTAATGCTAAAAACTGTAAACCGAAAACTGTAAACCAATGACTATGCAAACATGGACTATTAAAGCATTGCTTGACTGGATTTCTCCCTATCTTCACGAGAAGGAGGTGGATGCAGCGCGTTTGTGTACAGAACTACTGATGTGCCATGTGCTGGGCAAGCAACGAATGGAATTGTATACGCAGTTTGACGCCATCGTACCGCCTGCTCAATTAGCTCAACTCAGGGCTCTGGTCAAGCACGCCGGCGATCACGAGCCCGTAGCCTATCTTGTAGGCAAAACAGAGTTTTACTCAATGGAGCTTGCTGTTCGGCCAGGATGCCTGATCCCGCGACCAGAAACCGAGATGTTGGTTCAGCACGGAATCGAGTTTCTACGAAAGCGAGAGGGTCAGCAGTCCGTCCTGGATCTGTGTACAGGCAGCGGCTGTGTTGCTGCAGCCATAGCCCACAATTTCAAAAACGCCGATATCACAGCCACAGATCTGTCCCAGAACGCCCTGGATATTGCGGCCGAGAACATAGCAAAACATCAACTCACAGAACGTATCACATTATGTCAGGGCGACTTACTGACCCCGGTTTCATCGGGACCATTTGACCTGATCGTGTCCAACCCACCCTATGTCAGTGAGGCTGAATACGAAGCCCTGAACAGGAACGTGAAGGACTATGAACCCAGAGAAGCCTTGCTCGCAGGTCCCAAAGGTCTGGACATCTACGAACGGCTTGTAAGCCAAATACAGCCTCATCTCAAACCCAATGCCGCTGTGATGCTCGAAATTGGCTATTTGCAGGGGCCTGATCTGCACTCGCTCCTCGAAAAAACCGGCCTGTTCTCCCATGTTCAAATCCACAAAGACCTCCAAAAACTCGACCGCCTGGCAGTGGGCATTCGCTGATAATCTAAGAAGGCACGAGGGTGAGATCGCCCCCAAAGAACTTCAGCTTGGCTTCGCTGTAAGACATAAGACCGCTGCGCTGCGAGACAGTATGTCGGTGGGCCGCTGCGCTGAGGTGGGTGAAGGCTTCAGGGACGGTGGAACTGTAGAACGGTATGACGAACAACGAAAAACCAGCAACCAACACAACAACTTAAGAGTCTGTCGGAGAACCCGACGTTAAGGCCCGTCCGTCCCCAGGGGAAGAGCGAGCAGGCTCAGTGAAGCACTCTTCACCCTCTGTTCGCCTAATCTTCATTCGTTTGTTTTTTATTTTGCTCGCGAAGGACTTGCTGGAGGCCGCTATAGGAACCAACCTTGGAAGCACCTTCAATGGCCTTGACTGCCACGTCCTGGATTTTCTGATAGGCGGAATCTTGCTGTGTAGACAACTTCTGTATCTGTTCGGTTTGTTCTCTGACTGTTTGTTCAAGAGATTGAATTCTGGCGGTCAATACGTTCTTTTCTCCTTCGTATTCCTTTTGCAGTAGATCTTTCTGATAGCCCGCCTCAAGCTTGATACGTTCCGAGCACTCCTTAACGGCCATGGCCACAGCAGCCTCCAGTTTTTCGGGGAAATCCGTGACCTGAGCTTGCAATGACTCATACTCTCTTTCCTTTGAGGCGATCTGTGCTTCTCTGTCCTGAAACGCCTTTTCGGAGTGTTCCCGGAGGGCCTTCATCTGATTCTCCAAGGCCTCCAATTCTGCTAAACGTTTGGCCTTATCGTCCTCAAAGGTGTTCCTGGCCAGTTGCTGCTCACGGTCAAATGCATACTTGTATTCTTCTTCTTGGCGTTTGTGCGTCTTGGCCTCCAGGTCTCGTTGCTCCTTGATCAAGGTACGGTGGTCATCCATTTCCTTTTCCCACGCCATACGCAGGCCGTTGCTTTCAGTGGCAAATGCTTCTTTTCTGGATACCATCTCCAGTTCAAACTCCCGTGTTTGTTGATGCTGCGATTCAATCAAGGCCGCCAATGTCGACGCACCGCGATCGATATCATAGATGTCCTTAAGTTCACGCTCCTTAATTTCGATGGCCAATTGAACCCGGTCAAATGTGTCCACCTCAGCAGCCAGCTTATCCGCCAGGGACGTCAATAATTTACCCATATCCTGTTTGAGTTTGCTGATATCCTGGGTGATGCTGTCTGCCGACATCCCACTCATGCCGGACAAGACCTTCTCCTCTTTTTTTCCCCTGGCCTCCTGCTCTGGATTCAACAAAGCCTTCTCCTTGGCTTTGAGTTGGGTCAGCGCCTCATTATAGGCATCCAGCAACTCTTGTTTGGTGTTTTTCATGCTCAGTTCCGTGGTCTCTGTTTTATTGCTGGCTGGTGGCATGGTCCTTCTCCTAAATACGCGTATATGAGTCCGCCAGACTCCTCCATATCCAGATCGACAAAATATCCAGACATTGAAAGAAAACTTAATAGAATTACCCTCAGATTGCAATAACCAAATGGGGGCTTCGCGGGGTACAGACCCTAACGCCGGACACAACGCTATCAGTGACTGACAGCAATGCCATATACTGAGTCCAACTCAATTGTACCGCCGGCGGTACAATCTGAGCCGGGTAAAAAAGAATCCTGACAATCATATCAGAACGCTGCAATTCCTTGACTTTCAGGCGGTTTGGCGTTATTCTAATTGCTTTGAACGGGGCCTATCCGCCCTGTTTTCCAAAAGTGGTAAGCAAAACTTAGCTGCCCCCCATTTTGAGCCGGCCCGGATGGCTTCAACGGCAATGCCTGGAGGCAGCAACGAGATTCAAATGATGAGTAAAGACAACGAAATAGTCCCGATCCAGGAACAGTTTGAGGATATGCCGATTCTTGATGAACTCAAGAAATCATACCTCAATTATGCCATGAGTGTGATTGTATCGCGTGCCCTGCCAGACGTGCGTGATGGTTTGAAACCCTCGCAGCGGCGTATTCTTGTGGCCATGAATGATCTGAACCTGGGTCCGCGCAGCAAACATAGAAAGTGCGCCAAGATCGTCGGTGATACGGGTGGTAATTACCACCCGCACGGTGACCAAGCCACCTACGGCACACTGGTCCGCCTGGGCCAGACCTGGAATATGCGATATACTCTGGTCAACCCGCAGGGTAATTTTGGGAGTATTGACTCCGATCCACCAGCAGCCATGCGTTATACTGAGGCACGCATGGCCGCACCGGCCATGGAAATGCTGGAGGATCTCAAGCACGACACCGTTGACTTTGTCCCCAACTACGATGAAACCACCACAGAACCCACAGTTCTGCCGGCCAAGTTCCCGAACTTGCTGGTCAATGGCTGTACAGGCATTGCCGTGGGTATGGCCACAAACATGGCACCCCACAATGTATCAGAGGTCTGCGATGCCCTGCTTATGGTGCTGGACAACCCGGAAACAGAGATCAAGGACATCTTGACTGTATTGCCTGGACCTGACTTTCCAACGGGCGGACTGATCTGCGGTCGTAAAGGTATTCACGATGCCTATGTGACAGGCCGGGGCCACCTGAGGGTTCGTGGCAAGGTGGCAATTGAAGAAACCGGACGCGGAAGATCTCAGATTATTGTCACAGAAATCCCGTACATGGTGGTCAAGACCAACATTGTGTCCAAGATTGCCGACTGTGTACGTGGCGGGCAAATGCCAGAAGTGTCCGATGTGCGTGATGAATCTGACCGGCAAGGCTTGCGCATTGTGGTTGAGATCAAAAAAGACTGCGATCCTGAGGTAGTGCTGAATAAACTCTATCGCTTTACCCAATTGCAGACCACCTTTGCCATTGCCAATATTGCATTGGTTAATGGTCGTCCTGAAACGCTGAACATCAAAGAAATGTGCAGTTGCTTCCTGGATCACCGCAAGATCGTGATTCGTCGGCGTACAAAGTATCTGCTCAAGCGAGCCCAAAATCGAGCCCACATCCTGGAAGGATTGATCCTGGCGGTCAGTGACATTGATGAGATTATTGAGATCATCAAGAAGTCGCCAGATGCCCCGACGGCCAAACTTAACTTGATGAGCAAAGCGTTACGTCTGGCTGAATCGGAAACACTGCGAAGACTGCTGCCCGCTGAGTTCATTGACGAAAAGACGCAGGGCGATCATTTCCTCTCGGGCCCGCAGGCTGATGCCATTCTGACGATGCAACTTCAGCGTCTGACCGGCCTGGAAATTGAAAAGTTGGCCAAAGAATACTCAGAACTGGCAGAGAGAATCAAAGGCCTTGAAGAGATTCTCAACAACATTCATGTACTCCTGGGCATCATCCGTGACGACATCAATGAGATCAAGGAAAAGTATGGCGACGCACGTCGTACAGAGCTAACTCACGCTGTCAATATTATGGATGAAGAAGACCTCATTGCAGTTGAAGAGGTCATTGTCACGGTCAGTCACAGCGGTTACATCAAGCGTATGCCGATTGACACCTATCGCAAGCAGAGTCGCGGCGGTCGCGGTATCATCGGATCAGATACCAAGGAAGGGGACTTTATTGAGCACCTCTTCGTGGCCTCAACACATGACTACCTGCTCTTCTTTACAGACAGGGGCAAATGTTACTGGCTCAAGGTCTACGGCATTCCCAGTATGTCCAGACAAAGCAAGGGTCGCAGCATTGTAAATCTGCTGGATCTTGGAGATCAGAAAGTCACTTCCATTATCAATGTGAGTAGCTTTACAGATGCCGAAGGTAGCGGTGTACGCCAACTGGTCATGGCCACCAAAAAGGGAGTCATCAAGAAGACTGAACTGTCCGCCTATAGCAACCCAAGAACCACAGGTGTGATTGCCATCAATCTGGACGACGACGACGCCTTGATAGGTGTGGCTGAAACCAGCGGTAATCACCATATTATCCTGGGCACACGTCGTGGCATGGCCATCCGGTTTGAAGAATCTCAAGCACGATCTATGGGCCGTGTATCACGAGGCGTCAGAGGCCTCAGACTAAGAGGCGATGATGAAGTGGTCGGCATGATTGTCACCGACAACAACGAAGGCACTGATCTTCTCACCGTCTGCGAAAACGGCTATGGCAAACGCACTAACCTGGATCAATACCGTGTGCAGTCACGTGGCGGTCTGGGGCTCATTGATGTGAAGACCACTGACAAGACTGGGCCCGTTGTGGTTATCAAACCTGTCACTCAGGACTTGGATTTAATGCTGATCACAGCCAAGGGTATGATTATTCGTACGGGCCTGGATGACATCCGAACAATTGGCCGAAATACCCAGGGTGTTCGCTTGATTAACCTTAAGGAAGGTGACAGTCTGGTCGCAGCCGCAGTGATTCCTGCGGATAACGATATTGACGATAACGGCCTCGATCAAGATGCCATCGGCAATACCGATGGTCAAGAACAGAATAATACGGAAATCACAACCCCTGATGAATCATAACGAGAATGGCCAAAACCCGCATACATCCCATATATGTCATTGTAGGTAAAGAACAGGGTCTCGCAAAAAAACAGTATCGTGATCTTCTGGGCAAACTATTGCCTGCAGATCAACATGCCACGGGTCTCTGGGTCACGGATGCCAAGGCAGCTATTAATGAGGTGCTGGATGAATTGCGTACCCTGCCATTTTTGACGGACCGTCGTGTGGTGGTAGTCCAGGAGGCAGACGAATTCATTACCCGGCACCGTCCCCTTCTGGAGACCTATTTTGACGCCCCCTGTTCCAGCGGTGTGCTCATCCTCGTTGCCACCAGTTTTCCATCCAATACCAGGTTAGCCAAAAAACTAAAACTGGTGGGTGAGTTGATCAGCGTCACCCCCCCCAAACCCTGGCAACTCCCTGCCCACATAACTCAGTATGTGAAGCAGACATTTGACACCAATCTGGGCAAGGATGCTGCACAATTATTGGTGGATCTCACGGGCGATGATGTCACACGTCTTTATAGCGAAGCAGAGAAGCTCGTGGTCTTTGTGGACAGCAAGAAACAAATTACGGTCCAGGATGTTGAGGCCCTGGTTGGACACAACCGTGTCTTTGGCGTATTTGAAGTCATTGATGCCATGGTCGCCGGGCACACCGGCGCAGCACTCCAACGATTGCGAAACATGTTTTCCGAAGACAAGAATGCTCAGTATACAGTGGTGGGCGCCTTCGCTTTCCACTTCAGAAAGATGTTTAATGCCAAGGCCATGCTCAGCCAAGGTAAGAGTATTCCGGAAGTGACCAAGACCTTACGCATCTGGGGCAAGACAGACCAGTTTTACGCGCAGATTAGAAAGATTTCGCTTGAACAAATCAGCCAGATCATCCAACAACTCGGCAGCATAGACTACCAGATAAAAACCGGCCAAACACGCGCGCCAGTTGCGATTGAACAACTTTTGCTGAGGGCTTAGCCCCAGTTGCTTGTTAAAGATCTGGCACAATTTCGGGGTAGAGCGATCCTGTGTTATCAATCTTAAAAACATAGATAAGTCCCCGTTCTAGTTTGTGGTATACCACATTGCCATAGATGGCTCGCACATTCAAATCTGCAAGATGGTTGGGATCATTGGACAGGGTCCAGATATGTATCCAGAAGAGATTTCGATCCTTGAGAGACAATTTTTCGCAAAATTCGCTATAACGAGCAGGTTCCAGCCCTTCATGATTGATGGCCAATCCCTGTTCGGGCGTCTGGTTTTCTCCATAAATCCGCCGCCACAAATACATGGCTTTTTCACGTCCGTCCATAACCTGTTCCTGGCCAAACTTCACTATCAAGGCGTCAAAATGTACGATATCCCCTTCTACCTCATACTCCTTCTTTAGTACAGGCTTCAAAGGTTCATTGGGCCGGGTTTCAACAAACATTAATCGCGTATATAGCTGGCCATCCCGCGTATCCTGAGACACAACCTTGGCATAGCCAATCTGAGCCTCCTCACTAAGATGTGTTATGGCCTGTTTGAGGTGAGTGTTTTCGGTGAGCAGTTCCTCAATAGTCTTATTGGTAAACATGTGCCGCCACGCCATCAGGCCCCCAGTGGCCACCGCCCCAACCATGGCCAAAGTTGCTACCGTTCTGATCACCGTAAATACCTTCATTGTTATCCTTCCAGACATCATTAATGAGTCTCTGTCTTTATATCGGCACAGACGCATGAAAACCACCAAAAATCAATCAACGTACCTTTGACTGGCCGGATGACGTCAAGTACACTGTGAAAAACTTGATCAACCACTTTATGGAGATCCAACGTATGAAAACCAGACGGCGTATCGTCCCCATTGCAATATTGGTGCTATGCTTGATGCCCCTATGTTCTTTGATCCAGGCAGAAACCATTCAAGTAAAGAGCCCAAACGAGACGATTTCTGTGACTGTGGAAATTAATAGGTCAATTCAGTATAGCGTAGCCCTTAACGATTCGCTGATGCTCCAGGATTGCCCAATTTCAATGACCCTTGGCGACGAAACCGTACTGGGCAAAGATGCAAAGCTGGCCTATCAGAAGGCCGTGTCTGTCAACAGAGTGCTCAGACCTGTAGTTCGCGTGAAGTCTGCGGAGATTATCGACCATTACAACGAGAAAGTACTCTTTTTTGACCAGGGTTTTTCTCTGATATTTAGAGTTTATGATGATGCAATCGCCTATCGCTTTAAAACATCACTGGATGAGTCTATTGTAGTCAAGACAGAAACCGTAGCGTACAATTTCGTACAGAATCACACCACGTACTTTCCAAAAGAAGAAAGCCTTCTGACCCACAGTGAACGACTGTACTCGGTCGTCAAGCTGAACAGTATTGCCAAGGATCATTTTGGCAGTCTGCCGGCCCTGATTGATGTTGAAAATGGGACCAAGCTCCTGATCACTGAAGCTGACCTGTATGACTATGCCGGCCTCTATCTGCGCGGCACTGCCACTCCCAGGCTGGAAGGTATGTTCCCAGCTGTGGCAGTCAGTGAAGAACAGACCAATGATCGAACAGTCGTTGTCAAAGAACGAGCCGATTACATTGCCAAAACATCAGGCGCAAGAACCTTCCCCTGGCGCGTCTGTATCATTTCTGATATGGACACAAATCTATTGGAAAACCAGACTGTGTACAAACTCTCAAGCCCCTCTAAACTCAAGGACACGACCTGGATCAAACCCGGTAAGGTGGCATGGGACTGGTGGAATGCCTGCAATATCTACAATGTTGATTTTCGGGCCGGTGTGAACACGGCAACCTACAAGTACTATATTGATTTTGCATCCCAGTACGGCCTTGAATACATCATCCTAGATGAAGGCTGGTATAAGCTTGGGAATTTACTTGACGTTGTTCCCGACATGGACATGGAAGAACTCTTTGCCTATGCCAAGAAAAAGAAGGTCGGTATCGTCTTGTGGGTGGTGTGGAAAACACTGGAAGACCAAATGATACCTGCACTGGATCAGTTTGAAAAGTGGGGCGCCAAGGGTATCAAGGTCGACTTTATGCAACGCGATGATCAATGGATGGTTCAGTACTATGAACGCGTGGCCATCGAATGTGCCAAACGCCATATGCTAGTAGACTTCCATGGATCGTATTCGCCCAAAGGAATGCGCAGGGCTTACCCTAATGTGATAAGCCGTGAAGGGGTCAAGGGATTGGAGAATTGTAAATGGTCTTCGGATATTACACCCGAGCATTGCGTCACATTGCCCTTTATACGCATGGTTGCAGGCCCTATGGACTTTACGCCTGGCGCCATGATCAATGCTCAAGAAAAGAACTATAACGCCGTGTTTGACCGCCCCATGAGCATGGGCACACGCTGTCACCAACTTGCCATGTACGTGGTCTATGAAAGCCCTCTGCAAATGTTGTCTGACACGCCCACACACTATTACAGCGAATCGGACTGTATGGAGTTTCTGTCAAAAGTACCTTCAGTATGGGACGAAACCATCGGCTTGGATGCCAAAGTCGGTGACTATGTCCTCATAGCAAGAAGATCGGGCAAGACATGGTATATTGGCGGCATGACAGACGGAACAGCTCGCGAATTGACCATCAACCTCGCTTTTTTGGGCAAGGGAAAATACAAAGCGGACATTTTTCAGGACGGCCCAAATGCGGACAAATATGGCGAAGACTTCAAACGTGTTAAACAGCGTGTCACGTCCAATGAGAAACTCACGATCAAACTGGCACCCGGTGGCGGCTGGGTCGCCCGGTTAACTCGTTAGTCATTACTCCGTGAAACAGGTGAGGGGAAATTGGGAAATTCTGAGTTTCCCCGAGCCCCATCCTGGGCTACAATATCCAGCCAATGACATCATTAACATTTATTAAACAGTTTTTTTTGCACCCCGCCCAAACAGGTGCGATCTGGCCCAGTTCATTGGAATTGGCGCATGCCATCACTGATGCAGCAGGTTTGAAAGAGGCTTCTGTCATTGTTGAGTGGGGCTCAGGTACTGGCGTCTTTACCGAAATGGTGCTCCAAAAGAAACCGCAGAACGCCCTCTTTTTTGCCATGGAACTCAATCCTGAATTTGTGGAAACCACTCAGACGCGTTGCCCTTCAGCAAAAATATATCATGCCAGTGCAACGGAAACCCCAAAGTATTTGGCTTTGAACAATGCAAATCAATGCGATACGGTCATATGTGGACTTCCCTGGGCAGCATTCGACGAGTCACTGCAGGATGTATTGCTGGACGCACTTATAAACATTCTCCGGCCCGGTGCTCGCTTTTTAACCTTTGCCTATTTGCAGGGTCTACTTCTACCAGCAGGCAGACGTTTTCGCAAGAAACTGCAATCCAGATTTAGCCATGTCACAACCACACGAACAGTCTGGCGAAACACGCCGCCTGCGTTTGTATACATAGCCACAAAGTAACTCGTCGCATTGACAATCACATACTCCTTGCCCATCGACATTTGCGTCGGTAGAATGCTCTCCATAGATAATGGGTTACGGGAGCTAGGCTATGGCAAAAAACGTGTTTTCGGGCGATAAAAAAGACGACGTTTCCATACTTCATCATGCAGAAGATCGTCTCAAAGCCACACTAATACCCTGTGTCCCAAAAGGTATTGAAACTTACCACCTCACTCTTACCACTATTGTATGGTCTGTTTTGGTGATTCTATTCAGTTGGTTGGCCACATTTAACCGTCAATGGATGTGGGGTGTATCAGCCGCCATTTTAGCTCAATACATTACCGACCTGTTGGATGGTGCTATTGGCCGTCATCGAAATACTGGTTTGGTGAAATGGGGCTACTACATGGACCATTTCCTGGACTATGTATTTCTATGTGCCATGCTTATTGGTTACTCTTTACTCATTCCCAATCATATGAAATACATTATGTTCTTTGTTATGGCCGTATTCTGTGGCTTTATGGTCAACTCATTTCTGCAATTTTCAGCCACCAATAAGTTCAAAATTGCCTACTGGGGCATTGGCCCCACAGAAATGCGACTCATTTTTATTCTCATCAATACACTCATCATATATTTGAATCAATCCATCTATGTGCGTACTATGCCAAACTCGAAGATAACTCCGGTGTCATCCTTGAGGTTTTGAAGACGACCACCTATCCCAGGTGACGAATCACACTGCCGCGCATGTGAGAAATGCCATATCGGTATCGTCCCCGTACGGTGCTTGAAGACACGCCCTGCACGCGTGCTATGTCCTTGAACTTTAGCCCCTGTCTGATTCGCAGTCGAACCACCTCCCTTTGAGGCTCAGACAAAGTATGCAGCAATTTTTCTACGATATTAACTTCCTCAGACTGCACCGAACACTCATGTGGGCTATGCATAATCTCATCCGACAAAACGTGGCGAATCATCCCCGTCTTCTGCCGAGAACGACGCCTAATCATATCTCTAATGCCATTTAGAATACCAGCACGTAGATAACCATATAGACTGTGATTGATTTCAAATTTTGTGATTCGTTTAGTGAAAGAAAGAAACACATCGTGGAGAATGTCCTCAGCAACATGACGGTCTACATGGTACGAACAGGCCGTTGCCATAAGCTGGGGCCGGTATTTTACATAAATGCATTCCAGGGCTGCTTGATCCCCTCGTTTTAGTCTTCCTATCAATGCTTTGTCGTCTGTCATGATTTGCTCCTTATGCCTCTACATTTCAGTATTTCTTCTCTCTCAATAGAGGCCCTCAAAAACCGATGCGTTTCGCTTTTTTGCAGAAACCACCGAAACTTATCCCTCTTTTTTTTGTTGCTTGTGTTCCTTTATTATCTGCTCCAGGTACTTGTATTCTTCTTCTGAAAGCTGTTCATGGTCGACAAGAAATTGAACCATGGGTGTAAACGCCCCATTAAAGGCACGCTTTAGTGTCCGTTTTAGCTCCCGTTTCATGGCTTCAGCCTTGGTAATAACCGCCGTGTACACGTATAGATTTCTTATCTTCTTGGCGTCCAACAGCTGTTTTTTTACCATGCGGTCCATCAATGTTTTTACCGTGGTGTAAGCCCACTTCTTTTGCTTCACCAGGGCCTCTTGAACATCCGGGGCAGTTACTGGTTCCTTTTCCCAAACGACTTTCAATATCGCCCACTCAGTCTCAAACAACTCTTGGTTTTTCGCCACAATAATCACCTCAAAAACAAAACACTCTCAGTAGACATCCCTCTACTATAGTAGACGTTATTATGAAATGCTACTATTTTCCAGACAAATTTCGAGCTTCTTGCCACGCTTCACAAAGCCACGTACCTTTAATCCTGGATGTTTCTACCTAATTTACGTCAGCGATAAAAAGATGCCGGGCCCTTAAACTGCTCAATGGCAACTAGAATGCAATAACGGTCATTCCAGCATTGTTTTGGGGGATTTTTGATGGCTCGGGGCTTGATCTCTTTGACCTTCAGCTTATCATTGACGACCTATTTTATTTACGACGTGTAAGTCAGGAGCTTTGTTTATTCCATGAGTAATCCAATTCCAGAAGCCAAAGAAAGTACACCCAGGCGAAAACGTTTTGGGAGCCACCTTTTAAGACTAAGCATCATTGCTATTGCAGTCCTGGGTGTTTTCTTGATGACAAAAATACCAAAGCGACAAGACATTATTGATGAAACAACATCGCCTCCGATCAACATTTCAGTCCTTAATATCACGCCTGAAGCGCAAGTCCCTGACACATTTGATCTGCCTGCCGTAGTGTTGATACGACCACCGTCAAAATCGGCGTAGAAGTCACTGAGAAGGACGTACCATACTTATCTGTGGGGCTAACTGCCGATATCATGGTAACTCTCTGCGGGGTAAAGGAGACTTTCTCCGGTGTTATCACCTTCATCAGTCAGGTCGCTGACGGTCAAACACGTCTACGCGGCTTGAGATCACCCTCCCGAATCCTCAGCATCTGCTGCACAGCGGTCAACTTGTCTTGGTTCGCTTAACAAGACGGACGCTACAAAATGTCATCTTAGTTCCCCTATTTGCTGTCATCCCTATGGAGTCTGGCAAAGCTGTTTATATTGTTGAAGACAATCATGCGGTACGAAGAGACGTTAAGCTGGGAATCATCAAGGGTAACCGCGTTCAAATTCTTGAAGGTTTACGCCCAACTGACCAACTTATTGTCGAGGGACATCGCTTTGCCGCTCCTGGCCTAAAGGTCAACATTATTCCATCAGAGCTCTAGCCCTATGCTACTAACAGACCTTGCAATAAAGAATCGAATCACTGTGGCCGTTCTTGGCTTTATCATTATTGTGTTGAGCGTGTACAGCTACCTGTCACTGCCCAGAGAAGCTTTCCCTGATATTCCTGTTCCCTTTATTCTTGTGACCACGACCTATGAAGGCGTCTCACCTGAGGACATGGAAACATCGGTCACGATGAAGATCGAAAAAGAATTGAAGGGTGTGCGAGGGGCAAAGGAGATCACTTCCAGCAGCGCAGAGGGCCTGTCCATGATTTCGGTCGAATTCACGCCCGACATACCCACCGACGTAGCCCTGCAACGAATCCGTGACAAGGTCGACACGGCCAAGGGTGAATTCCCCAAAATGCCAAGGAACCGATTATAAAGGAAGTCAACTTTGCTGAAATACCCATCATGTACATCAGAATTTCTGGGGATGTGTCTCCAGTACAGTTGAAATTCGTTGCAGATAGGTTGCAGGACGAAATAGAAATTGTCCCTGGTGTTCTAAAAGTTGAGATAATGGGCGATCTGGAACGTGAAATTCGCCTTGAATTTGACCCTGACCGAGTGGCCTCCTACAATCTGACTTTCCCGGAACTTCTTTCGTTGATCCCAGCGGAGAATGTTAATATTTCAGCCGGTGGACTGGAAACTCAAGGGACCAAGTTCAATGTTCGCGTCCCAGCGGAATTTGTCACGCCAGAAGAAGTCGACCATCTTATTTTGACGGTTCGCAACGGCAAGCCTATATACCTGTCCGATGTTGCCAAGGTAACGGATTCATTCAAGGACAGAGAAACATTTTCCCGGCTTAATGGTATTGAAAATGTTACTTTAAGTATTCAGAAACGAGTTGGCGCAAACGTCGTCAATATTTCTGACCACGTAAAACTCATCATCTCAGAAGCTCAAAAGCAGTCACCCAAGACACTTCAATTTGACATCACTTCCGACATATCAAAGAACATACGCAATATGGTTTCGGACTTGGAAAACAACATCCTCTCCGCTCTTATCCTGGTAACTGCAGTATTTTTGGTTTTTCTCGGCTGGCGTCCCAGTGCTATTGTAGCCATGCTCCGTATGGGCCTCCATCCCGCCGAAGAAGCAGAAAACAGTTCATTGGTTTACGATTGGCTACAGAAAGATTCAAGGTGTTGGCCTTAACAACCCTGGCATCACACTTTTCGTGGCCTTATGCCTTCTTTTTTCGGTCGGCATTTTATATTCTAAAATTGGCAAGGGCAGTGAATTCTTCCCAGAAGGCGATCCTGAACGTGGTGTCATAGATGTCCGTACGCCTCAGAGCACCAATATCACCGAAACGGATCGAATTATTAGGGATATCGAAAACCGAATTACGCCCTACAGGCCCTGGATTAAGCACACCATTGCAAACGTTGGGTTCAGTGCGGCTGGAAACAACATCATGGCCAGTGCGGGTGGATCACATTTGGCAAATATCACACTTGTCTTTCACGACTTCTCTGAGCTGAGCGAACTCATCCTTCAACAGAAGTCATTGCAAGCATTAGAAATGACCTTTTAGACATCCCTGGGGCCGAAATAGAGGTTGAGAGAGAGGCTGATGGACCTGCTACAGGAGCGTCTGTAACGGTCCGAGTCATAGGAGACGACTTTGAGGTTTTGAAGGAACTTAGCAATCAGGCTTTCCGGTTGATTCTTCAGTTCAATTCAATAATGATCCCACTGATCATCATTACCACCGTGATCCTGTCCCTCATTGGCGCTTTGGCCGGGCTTATCATTTGCGACCTACCATTTGGCATTATAATGACAGGCATTGGCGTCATAAGTCTTGCCGAAGTCGTGGTAAACAATGCCATTGTCCTTCTGGCCTATACGCGGCAGCTTCAGAGCCAGGGCATGGGCTTGATTGAAGCAGCGTCTGAAGCTGGTGTTACTCGGCTACGCCCCGTCTTTCTGACGGCGGCAACTACGATTATCGGACTTATCCCAATGGCAATTGGAATCTCCTTCGATTTTCGAACACTAACTTTTATTACAAAAACGGAGTCTAGTCAATGGTGGAGCAATATGGGTGTCGTAGTCATTTTTGGCTTAGGTTTTGCCACGGTCCTTACCCTGGTCGTAGTGCCCTCTCTTTATGTGATGTTAACACAACTCAATAGAAAACGTAGGCACCTTTTTTCAGCGCATAAAAAATAGGGATGACATATTTCTCATCCCTATTTTCTTGTTTTGAGTTAACTTATCTACGCCTTCGACTCGTCTGTTGGGTCTGGTTGGCCCGGCCCCTACTCCTTCTCCCTCTCGCCGTGCCTTCAACGCTGGATGTATCTGGTATATTTGACAGCTCATCCTTAGTAAGACCATAAACCACAAGGCTTCGCTCCCCGCGAAACTTTCGTTCCAACATCACCCCATCGATCGCATTGAGCGTCCGAGCCTTCTTCTGTTTTTCAGCCATACCTCTTATTGTCGCCATATCGCCGAAATACTTGTCCTGAGTATCATTATACAGAGTATCCAAATTGGTATCAGAAATGGATCCCCAACTATCAATATAGGATGCGTGAGGGTCGACTTGTTCGACCGTTTCTTCATTTCTGGTCCTGATTCCTCGCCGACTCGTACTAATATCAGCGGTGTGACCTCGCCTACTCCGGCCTCGCGACGGCCTTGTCATCGTCTGCATGCCTTGCGAAGCCGTCCCCCTTGTCGCTGCCCTCATTCTTCGACTTGATTGAGAAAAAATGCTTTTCCATGTGCTCTGGATCACATCAAGCTGGTGAACGATGTCGTTTGCATCCTCTGCTTTTGCCACGGACTGAATAAAAACAATCTCACTATCAACTTCTTTCCTTAAAGCAGAGTAAAACGAGGTCGCAATTCGACGCTTGCGAGAAGTCCATTTTGCCTCTTCCGCTTCCAATGACTTAAATATTGTCTTCAATTGACTTTCCAGGTTGGGATCTGTACTTAACCGGACCCTGATTCCATTTACGTCCTTCAGAACCGCGTAAATCTGTTCTGGTCCTGTCATTACAATACTATCTTCAGTTTGAAATGGTTGGTCGTAGGTCCTTTCGTTTGGAAATAGATTTGCCAATCGAACGTCTCCGGAAGCCTTTGCTAAGTCTTTTGCTGTTTGACCTTTACTGTTCTTAATTTCTGCATCCGCGTTATTGCTGAGAAGTTCCGACACCACCCTCGCATGCTTTTTTGCCACGCCATAATGCAGGGCTGTATTGCCCTGCTTATCAAGCATATTTATCCCAGCATTCCGGAGCAACAGTAATGGTATAACACGGCTCATACCTGATTCAGAAGCTGCCATTAGAGGCGTTTTTCCGTTAGAATCCTTTGAATCCACGCTTACGCCTTTTTGTAGGAATGCGACAATGCCCCTTGCATTCCCAGCGGCGGCGGCCTCATGAATTGACGTAAAACTATCAGTATTTTGCCCGTGGCCAAGATTTGCAAGCATTGACAAAACACATAAACTCATTAGAAAACGTTTCACAATTACCCCTTTCAAACCAGTATCCAAGTGTTGTCTTTATCAGATATCACTACATATCGCGTGTATTCTGTATACCCAGCTTCTCTAAAACGCGATCAAATTCGTCAAGAGTTTTGAATTCGATCACCATTTTCCCTCTTTGGCCCCGCTTTTTTGTCTCAATTTTTACGCGGCTCCCTAATTGAGAACTTAGAACATCCTCAAGTTCAACTATATGGGCCGCCTTTTCAGTTCGCTTTTTCTCCTTATGAACAGTCCCATCTATATACTCGCGTATGATCCGCTCTAGGTCTCTCACGCTTAACCGCCCTGCCAGGGCTCGGTTAGCAAGTTTTTTCCTTAAATCATCATCTGGGAGTGCCAGAATAGCCTTAGCGTGTCCCATGCTCAAGACGCCCTCTGCCAACATTTTTCGAATCTCCGAGGGCAGATCCAAGATTCTTAAATGATTTGCTACCACAGATCGTTCCTCCCCCAACCGTTTTGCAGCTTCAGTTTGGTTCAGTTCAAAATGAACTATATAACTCTGGTACGCTTTCGCCCTCTCAAGAGGATTCAAATCCTCCCGATGGATGTTTTCGACCAATGCCAATTCAAGCATTTGCGCATCTGTTGCTTCTCGAACCAATGCAGATATCGTCTTCTTTCCGATTCTCTTGGAAGCTCTGTATCTCCTTTCGCCCGCAATCAATTGGTAGCCCGTGGGACTTTTTCGAACAACCACGGGCTGAACAATGCCATTTGCCTGAATCGACATGGCAAGTTCTTGCAGCTTGTCCTCATCCCAATAGGTCCTTGCTTGATGTGGATTCACAGAAATGCTGTCCAGCGAAAGCTCCTGTACGGTTTCCAAGTCTGCATCAGTCAACGAATTCTTAACTTCCGCTTTCTTGACAGGTTCCTGATGTGTCTCTGCGATCGGCCCAAGGAGAGACTGAAGCCCCCTGCCTAGGTGCTTGGGCTTTGTTGTTGACTTCTCTGTCATAGGCATGCTCCATGCTTTAAGCTTAATGTGAGTGGGTTTTGCTTTATAGTATTAACATTTTGTTTCACTTTCAATGGTATTTAGTGATCAAACTCTTTTCCAGAAGCCAATCTCTTTTCAGAGGTGTTCCACGTGGAACACCTTATTTAGGGTTTAAACTATGCGTACTAACTGTTCCACGTGCAACACATCCCTCCTTAACAAACAAACCCCACGGTTTTATCGGACTCTTCTCGCAGAGCATAATCCGCACAATTTTTCCTCTAACAACAGAAACCAATCATTGATGATCCATTCTATATATGGTATAAGATCTTTTTCGCTAATAACTTATACATGAGACCATTTATGACACTGAGAACTATGGAATTATCAGAATTAAAAGCAGAAATTACCGCTCTGTTGGCTCGGATTCAAAATATCCGAGACTGGCTTTGACTACCCGAACAAACAGCTAGAGCTTCAAAAGATCGAGCTACAAGCCTCAGTAGAGGGCTTTTGGGACAACGCCGAATCTGCGCAAAAAGTGGTTGCCAAACTTAGCCTCCTCAAATCTCTAGTGAACCCCATTGAACAGATCTGCAACGAAAGCCAGGATCTTTGGGAGCTATTTGAACTCGCGTCAGAAGAAGCTGATGAGGACACTTTGCTTTCTATAGAAGAGGACTTGGCCACCCTTCTAGTTTTGTGCGAGAAGATAGAACTGCAAGGCCTTCTCTCTGGGCCTCAGGATATGAGAAATTGCTTTTTCAGCATTCACGCTGGTGCTGGCGGTACAGAAAGCTGCGATTGGGCCAATATGCTCCTTAGGATGTACTCTAGATTCTTTGAAGCCAATAAATTTCGTGTTGAAGAGCTAGATATTACGCCCGGTGAAGAAGCGGGTATCAGGTCTATCTCGCTACGTATTGTCGGCCCTTTCGCTTTCGGCAAATTATCTTGCGAGGTCGGCGTTCACCGGTTGGTTCGCATTAGCCCCTTTGACTCTCAAAACCGCCGTCACACCAGCTTTGTCGCTGTAGACTGCATCCCTGAATTCGAAGATGACATTGATATTGAAATTGACGAAGATGATTTACGCTTCGATTTCTACCGTGCAAGCGGAGCGGGTGGACAACACGTGAACAAAACTAGTTCGGCTGTACGTATTACCCATCAACCTACTGGCATAGTAGTCCAATGTCAAAGTCAGCGTAGCCAGCACAAGAACCGTTCGCAAGCAATGAAGGTGCTCAAAGCCAGGTTGTACGTCCTTGAACAGAAGAAGCGCGACGACCAAGTGGCTCAACTGTATGGCGAGAAGGGAGATATAGCCTGGGGCAATCAAATTCGGAGTTATGTTATGCAACCCTACCAAATGGTTAAGGACCACAGAACCAACCACCAAACTGGCAATGTTCAGGCAGTCATGGATGGTGACATCAATAACTTCATTGAAAGTTACCTGCGACTTAGAGCAAAAACGAAGGCCTCAAAAAATCGCTCATAGGCAACCGATGAATAAGTCGCATGCATTGATTTTTAAGCGTACGAAAGG
>Ga0307990_1000136_pt1 | contig 69103 bp, 55 predicted proteins | sample EllFjometagen129_FD_203168 | JGI IMG/M metagenome (GOLD analysis project Ga0307990, IMG submission 203168) | Marine microbial communities from Ellis Fjord, Antarctic Ocean - #129 | ecosystem: Environmental > Aquatic > Marine > Unclassified | place: Southern Ocean | collected 2014-10-08
CTGTCAATGCCTTCGGCATTGACAGCGAAAAGGTGGGGAGGTCGTTTTAAACTCATTTTTCCCCAGGCTAAAGCCCGGGGCTAGTGAAAAACATTGACTTTATGGACACGCACTAATTAATCTTTCATTGATTAAACGGGTCTTTTTTCTTATTTTTGCATAATTACAATTAATTAAACAAGCAAAAATTTTAAGCGCATTTATCTGCATAGAAAATGAAAGGTACTGATAAACATAATCGCTCCAAAGTTGATGAACCGGAGATTCAATATCAACAAAAGGAGCTTGCCGTTTATAATTCCTTTGAAGAAGAGAATAACGCCACAGCGGAACTGGCTGCACGCCGGACTCCCGAAGAAAATTTTCAAATAGCCCATAAAATGATTAAGGCCATGTACAAAAAGGAATTGGAAAACATGCCTGATCCGCCCTATTCACGCATCACATTTACAATTATTGATGGACTTCCTGTTTGAGCTACAAGGGATTTTGCAGTTTAAAGGCATGCAATGAATTATTTCTGGTAGTAGGACTGGAATTGCAAATTGTATTTTCAGTTTAAAAAGTATTTAGGTGTTCATCTGCTTACTTATTATTTATACCAAATTTGTATTTCTTGTTTTTGAACACGGATGACCCCGAAAAAACGGGGCAGGTACGGATTAAACTGATTATCACTGATCAGTGTTAATCCGCTTCATCAGTGTTATCCGTGTTCTTATCCCTATAAAAACTATCACCAATAATTTTATGTTTATTTTAATCAAAGACAATTCATGTAATTCGATACAAAATGGGTCAGCTTTTTCGTAGCGAATTTATTATCGGATGATTGATATTAGTATTTAATTGAACACCTCAATAAAAGTATTCATCGGATGACTTTTACAGAAATTTATCCTAAAAAGTCAACATCTTCAAAACAAAATAATTGAAATAAAATTAATATCTGTATAACCTCATAACTCAATAACTCCCATCAAGTAAGACTTTGTTAACGCCAATGTGAAACCATTAACAACATTGTAAAGTTCTGTGCTTTTCAAGTGTGCTTTTTATTATAATTTTGCGGTCGGTTTTTCAAAACACATTGTTTTTGAGGCATTAAACATGAATTTATTAATTTAACCAAAACGGTTGATAATGGATGATATGAATATAAAAAATGAACAGAAAAAACTGTTCGATGAGTTTCCACCCGTAAGCACGGAACAGTGGGAAGCGTTGATTAACAAAGACCTGAAAGGCGCCGATTATGAGCGAAAACTCGTATGGCAAACCCCGGAAGGTTTTAAAGTAAACCCCTATTACCGTAAGGAAGACCTGGAAAAACTGGGCTACCTTGAGGCCTTTCCCGGCGATTTTCCCTTTGTGAGGAGTGGCCGCAAAAAAGAAAATAACTGGTTCGTTCGCCAGGATATCCGGGTTGATAATGTAAAAACCGCCAATAAAAAAGCGCTGGATGTTTTGATGAAAGGTGTTGATTCGCTTGGATTTATACTTGATCAAAATAAAAAACCTGCCATTGAGGAAATTGAGCAACTCATGGAAAACATCTATGCACAAAGTGTGGAGGTGAATTTTGTGTGTGGAAAGCAAGCACCCAAAGTTTTAGAAATTTATCTTGAGCTGGTAAAAAAATATAACCGCGATCTTCAAAAAATTCATGGCGCAGTAAATTTTGATCCCATTGGAAATTTAATTATCGGTGGAAAATTCTATGATTCAGAAAGCGCTGATTTTGAAAATTGCGGCAAAATCATCGAAAATAGCAAGCATGTTCCACATTTCAGGACGCTTTCTGTAAATGCTACTTATTTTAAGAATTCAGGGTCCAACATTGTCCAGGAACTGGCTTTTGCAATGGCTTATGGCAACGAGTATTTGTCGCGCCTCACCGAAAAGGGATTGTCTATCGATGATATTGCCCCCAATATCAAGTTTCATTTTGCCGTTGGTTCCAACTATTTTATGGAAATTGCCAAGATTCGGGCTGCAAGGTTCCTGTGGGCCAAGGTGGTAAATGCTTATGGCCCGTCGAATGCTCAAGTTACAAGAACACATATTCACACGCTTACCGCTGATTGGAATAAAACAGTTTACGATCCATACTTAAATATGTTGCGCACCACCACCGAGTCGATGTCGGCAATTATTGGCGGCATCAATTCGCTCACCGTAAAGCCCTTTAATGCAATTTTCGAGGAAACCAATCCTTTCTCCGAAAGGATAGCCCGCAACCAGCAATTGGTTTTGAAAGAAGAATCATATTTTGACAAAATTGTTGATCCGGCAGCAGGTTCTTATTATATCGAAAACCTTACGGATTTGCTTATTGGCGATGCCTGGAAATTGTTTCTCGAAATTAACGAAGCTGGTGGTTTTATTGAAGCCTTTAAAAAAGGGATAATTCAACAACAAATCAACGAAACTGCTACAAAGAGAAACCAGGCCTTGGCATCGAGGAAAGAGGTTTTGATAGGCTCTAACCAATATCCAAATTTTAATGAACACCTGGCAGAAAACATTGCAAAGTCGGTGATGAAGCCCATTGATTGTACGATGGAAAATGCCATTGCCGAAACTTTGAAGCCTTATCGTGGCGCACAGGAATTTGAAGTCCTCAGATCGAAGACAGACATTTTTGCGCGGGAAAATAAACGTCCGGCTGCATTCATGTTTACTTATGGCAGCCTTTCGATGCGCAGGGCACGCTCGCAGTTTTCGAGCAACTTTTTTGCTTGTGCCGGGTTTGAAGCTATCGACAACAATGGATTTAAAACTGTGGATGAAGGTGTGGAAGCAAGCCTGGCAAGCAAAGCTGAAGTTGTGGTACTTTGTGCTGCCGATGATGATTATCCGCAAATTGCGCCGGATGTTATCGAAAAAATTGGCGATAAAGCTATTTTAGTCATTGCCGGTTATCCCAAAGATGCTATCGAAGAATTAAAATCAAAAGGCATCAGGCATTTTATTCATGTAAAATCCAATGTGCTGGAAACATTAAAAGAATTTCAGCAGCTCCTCGGGATTTAATTCCCCTGGTGAATGGATAAAAAATATTTGATGTTTATAATATTAAATTGAAGATAATGAAACCGAATTTTAAAAATATAGATATAAAATCCGCGCCCCGTTCAGGGTTTACCCCGGCGGAGTGGGAAAAGGAAAATAAAATTGAAAACTCCTGGAAAACGCCTGAGCAGATTCCTGTAAAATCTGTTTATACAAAAGCCGATCTGGAAAACCTGGAGCATTTGGATTATGCTGCCGGATTGCCGCCTTATTTGCATGGTCCTTATTCCACGATGTACGTGATGCGCCCCTGGACGGTGAGGCAATATGCCGGATTTTCAACCGCCGAAGAATCAAATGCTTTCTACCGCCGCAACCTGGCAGCAGGGCAAAAAGGGCTTTCAATAGCCTTCGACCTGGCCACCCACCGGGGTTATGATTCCGATCATCCACGTGTGGAAGGCGATGTAGGAAAAGCAGGTGTTGCTGTGGATTCGATCCTCGACATGAAAGTCCTCTTCGATCAGATTCCCTTGGATAAAATGTCGGTATCGATGACTATGAACGGAGCAGTGCTTCCGGTACTTGCATTTTATATTGTGGCCGGACTGGAGCAGGGCGTTAAATTGGATCAACTTATCGGGACCATCCAGAATGACATCCTGAAAGAGTTTATGGTGCGGAATACTTACATCTATCCTCCCTTGCCATCCATGCGCATTATTGCTGATATTTTCCAATACACTTCGCAAAATATGCCCAAATTCAATTCGATAAGTATTAGCGGCTACCACATGCAGGAGGCCGGCGCTACTGCCGACATTGAACTGGCCTATACGCTTGCCGATGGTTTGGAATATTTGAGAACTGGTGTAAATTCCGGCATGGACATCGACTCCTTTGCTCCGCGGCTTTCGTTTTTCTGGGCCATTGGTATGAACCACTTTATGGAAATTGCCAAGATGCGTGCTGCCCGTATGCTTTGGGCCAAGCTGGTAAAGAGATTTAATCCAAAAAATCCAAAGTCGATGGCTTTGCGCACGCACTCCCAAACTTCGGGATGGAGCCTTACAGAGCAAGATCCTTTCAACAATGTTGCACGTACCTGTGTTGAAGCTATGGCTGCTGCACTTGGGCATACCCAATCGTTGCACACCAATGCTTTGGACGAAGCCATTGCTTTGCCCACCGATTTTTCTGCAAGAATTGCCCGAAACACACAAATATATCTCCAGGAAGAAACCAACATCACCAAAGCCGTTGACCCATGGGCGGGCTCGTATTACATCGAGAAACTCACCCAGGAAATTGCTGAAAGAGCATGGACGCTTATCGAGGAAGTTGAAGAACTTGGGGGAATGGCCAAAGCCATCGAAACCGGTGTGCCAAAAATGAGGATTGAAGAAGCCTCTGCCCGCAAGCAGGCGCGTATCGACTCGCACAAAGACACCATCGTGGGGATTAATAAATACAGGCTCGAAAAAGAAGACCCGCTCGAAACTTTGGAGGTGGATAATACCGCGGTAAGAAAATCACAAATCGAGCGTTTGAATAAACTCAAAGCCGAAAGAAACGAAGAAGCAGTTCAGGAAAGTTTGGCAGCCATTACCAATGCATGTAAAACCGGTACAGGAAACCTCCTGGATCTGGCCGTTGAAGCCGCGAAACGCAGGGCTTCGCTGGGCGAGATTTCGGATGCTTGCGAAAAAGAATTTGGAAGATATAAAGCAGTAATAAGATCCATATCAGGCGTGTATTCTTCAGAAACCAAAGGAGACGAAAAATTTGCCAAAGCCTGCGGGCTGGCAGATAAATTTGCAGAAGCCGAAGGCCGGCGTCCGCGAATAATGATTGCAAAAATGGGGCAGGACGGTCACGACCGCGGAGCCAAAGTTGTATCAACCGGTTACGCGGATATGGGTTTTGATGTGGATATCGGACCTTTGTTCCAAACTCCGGCCGAAGCTGCCCGCCAGGCGGTTGAAAACGATGTACATATTTTGGGTGTTTCAAGCCTTGCTGCTGGTCATAAAACATTAGTTCCCCAGGTTATTGCCGAGTTGGAAAAACTGGGCAGGGACGACATCATGGTTATTGTGGGCGGTGTAATCCCTCACCAGGATTATCAATACCTGTACGATGCCGGAGCAATAGCTATTTTTGGCCCCGGAACAGTAATCTCCGAAGCGGGCATCAAAATTCTTGAAATATTATTGGAGAGTAAAAAAGAAGAATAAACGTACAAAGTTTATTTTATTCATTACATCCCGGAAAGGATACAGTGATTTCGATGTCGGATACATTGAAAACTTGGTAGGCTTTTCCGGGATTTATATTTTCTAAGGTAAATATTCCTTTTTCAGGCCAGCACATTTTCAGGCCACCAATTTCTTTAATTATAGATACTCCGGGATTGTTTTCAATAAATGCCGTTGCACTTAGCGGGCAATTTGAATTTACAGGTAAAACTGACCATCCCGGTGACAAATAGATCACTTTCATGGGATACTTAATAAAACCTTGAAATATGAGACTGTCGGAGCTTTCAGTTTTCAAAATATAGCCTGAATTCGCTGTCCAGGTGATAAAGGTTTGTAAATCCCCTCCCGGGTAAAAAATACCATCTTCATTAAATAGAATAATCAGTTCATCGATTATTGGGGTAAGCAAAAATTCGATGTTGTTGTTTGCGGGTTCTACAAACGATGAAATAGCAGACCATCCGTTTCTAATTTGTATGGTTTGAAAAAATGGCTCATAGAGGGTTATAGAAGCTGTATCGCTCGAATATTCGCAAAAGCCATTCGAATAAATACAATAATAGCTACCGGCATTTGAAGGTATGGAGTTTTCGATGGTGAGTGTTGTTGTATTGGAGTTGCTAACAGCTGTGTTATTATTGTACCACTCATAAGTGACTTCACCCATCAAAGTGGCTTCAAAATAAAGGCTGATGGTTTCGCCTAAAAGAATTTCCTGATCTTCCAAATTTGACGACACAAGCGTTAGGCGATCAAAAACCAGGTTTATTTCATCTGAAACCACCTCATCACAAGGCTCATCCGAAAGTGCGAGCAGGGTTAGTTTTACCTCGGAGCTGTCAAAATCCCCCGCTCCCGGATAATAATAAGTGTCTATATTTTCCGGATTTAAAAAGCTGCCATCACCAGAGGTGAGCCATAAAAAAAAGCTTGAATAATTTGAAGTTCCTGATAGATGAACATTATCACAAACAGTAGCATCGGCACCGGCATCGATTACGGCCTTTTTTGCAATAGTAATTTCAGTACTGTCTGAAGCAAACAAACTGCATGGAGAGATTGGCATGGCAGTAAGCAATAAATTGGCATATCCGTTTTCAATATCCAGCTCACCGGGATAGTAGAACGTGGAATCTGTTTCGGTGTATAAAAAATACCCATCACCATTTGACTCCCATTGTAAAGCCGAATAGATTTCTGCAATCCCAAATACTTCTGCCGAATCTGTTTCACATATAAATTGATCTTCACCCACAGAAACGGAGGAATTATTGAAGATATTTAACTGGAAACTTGCATTGCCCTGATTAACGCATGGGCTAATAGGCTCAGCCAATAGCATCAAGTAGGCTACTCCGGTATTTATTTCGTGTTGTCCCGGATAATAAATAGGGTTAGGAATATCGGGATTATCAAAATAACCCTCACCACCAAGCGCTATCCATTGCAATGTAGAATAATTTTCGACAAAGGCTAAACATTGAACATTTTGATCTTCACAGATGGTTTGGTCTGAACCGGCAAATACCACCGGATTTCTAATGATAGTTAATTCTAATTGATCATTTGCAAATACAACACATGGTAACTCAGGTGTTGCGAGAATTTCGAGTGTTGAGCCACCTGATTGAACATCAAGGTTTCCGGGGTGATACACAGGATTTGTAGAAAAGGGATCAGAAAAGGTGCCATTACCGCTGCTTGTCCAAAGGATTTCATCGTAATCAGTAGCAGTAGCATCAAGCTGAAGTACACCACCCTCACAAATAACTGTATCATTGCCTGCATTTACCTGGGGTGTTTTAAGCACCGAAAGTGCCATGGTATTTTCAACAGGCAATATGCATGGTGTTATTGAATTGGCCGTTAGCGTTAAAAATACTTCTTCGTTGTTTAAATCCGTACTTCCATGATAATACAAAGGATTTATTGTATTTGTAAAATCGAAAGTTCCATCGCCGCTACTCCACCAAAAAAGTTCATCATAAGAAGATGCTTCGGCAGCAAGCTGAAAGGGGTCGTTATTGCACACCGAGGCATCAGTTCCGGCAAAACATTGAGGGGCTTGCACAATGGATATTTTGATTGTATCCACTGCTCTAAAATACTCCGGCTCAACACAAATACCCACCAGGTAAAGCGTAGCAAGTCCATTTAAAATCTCAAAAGGACCCGGAAAATAGAAAGTGGATAATTCGGTCATGTTAAAGAAAAATCCGTCTCCGGTAGTTGCCCATGAGGTGTAATAAAAATTCTCGGCACAGCCGGAAATCGGGAAATAAAAATTCGTAAGGCAAATTGTTGTGTCATTGCCGGCAAATAATAAAAGGCTGTCTCCATCTGTAAAGCCATCACCGGATGCCTTATAAAGGTCATCCCCGATTTTATTTTTGTTTATTTTATCGTCTTTATCTATAAGAACAGGGTGTGTAGAAAAAGGAATTTCATGCCTGCAATTATTTGCAGAATAAACCGATGCCGGACTGATCATGGAAACCAGTGTGTAGCATAGGAAAACGACTAATATGGTTTGTTTTTTCATTTAACTTAGGTGTTTTTTGAGCATGTAAAGATAAGGGTATATGAAAAAAAATACAAGCTTTTTTATATAAAATTCACAAGGTCATCTGATTATCCTAAAAATACAGCTTACAATATAACGGGAAAGGCCGCTGGATAAGTAATATGAGAAAAGGAACGCACTTGAAAATATTTTATTAAAGAATGTAAAAAATTCTTCTATTCTAAATTAACATTTATCAAAACAGGATTATGATCGGAGGCTTCAAAATTCAGGTTGATGCATTTAACTTTGTTGAGCTTTATATTTGGTGAAAGCAAGAAGAAATCAATAATGGATGTTTGTGTAGATGAGGTTTTATAAGGAAATTCTACCGATCGGTTAGTAGGATTTTTCGGGTCATAGACCCAGATCCAGCCAACAGGCATAAAATCTGCCGGAATATTTCCCTGGTCATTTCTTGATGCTAAATTTCCAGAGTTTATTTCGTCAGGGTTGTATCCGGGAGGGTTTTGATTCCAGTCGCCGCCAACAATTACATAGTTTCCATTGTCATATTCCTTAAGCACAAATTTTTTTAATTCTTCAAGTTGCCGGCTTCTAAGCTGCCCCTTATCAAATGCCGAATTGTGGGTATTGATCAAAACAAAATCATTGTTTCCGGAGGTTTTAAAACGCTGAACTAAAAAGCAGCGATCAAGCATAAAAAGACTCTTTGGCCATGCAAAATTCCCGGGAAAGCTCATCCTTTCTACTTCAAAAGGAGTTGTTTTTGCAAAGCTCAGCAATCCTGATTTTACCCGGCCCATGGGATTGGTCGGCGGTAATGGAACAAAAGGGGCATCATAATTTTTTGCAAAACTATAACAATACTTGTTTAAAATATTGGCAAAAAGCACCCCCTGGTTATTTCGGTACGATCGCTTTGAAAAAGTATCAACTTCCTGTAAAAGGATAAAATCAAGGCTTTTGTTTTGATTAAGAAAATCGCAGATTTTTGAAAAGTAACTTTCATACAAAGCCCTGTCAGGTCTTACTTTTTTACCGCCATCATAAAAAAAATCCATCTCTTTTCCCAGGCCACAATAACCAACATTCCAGCTCATTAGTTGCATTGTACTATTTTGAAGTTTTGCTGATGGTATTGGATTTTCAATTTCAATCGTGGTTTTTGGCGCAGGTCGGAAATCGAAAATGGAAGCTAAAATTAAACTGAAGACAAGCAAAAAGCTTGTGAAACCTATGATGAAGGCAACAATAGAAAGAAATAAGTGCAGGGTTTTCATAAAATATAGCGGGGTTTTTAATAAAATGATGATAAGCAAAAATAGTAAATTAATCAGTGGAGGGTAAATTGCTTTTTTACGAGGCAAAGTCAAAGTGTTAAGGTTTCATTAACAGAGGTTAAGGAAAAGTTAATGTTAGCGAGGAACAGTATTTATTGTGTAATTTTGTGCTATGAATCGAAAAACAATCTTTGGAATAATATTACTTATGAGTGTTTCTCTTATTGGTATTATTGTAGTGCAGGTTTTTTGGATTAAAAATGCCATCGATGTTAAATCTGAGCAATTCGATCGTTCGGTGAATGATGCGATGAATCAGGTGGTAGAAAGACTTGAGAAAAACGAAAACCTGCTGGTTATCTCCGATCAGTTTCGCCAGTTCAATCATACAGTCAACTTCAGTTTACCTGATCTTGATTCCCTGATGGAATATCATTATGTGGTTTTTGATTCGCTGGGTAAACACGAAAGCCGTTTCAACAGCTCTGATAATAAGCTCAACTGGCTTGAAAAAGATTTTCAGCAAAAACTTGAAACTTACTCCTGGATCGATTCGATGGACTCACAGTTTAGTTTCAGGGTGTCGATTCCTGATATGTCAGAAAAGCAAGTTACCGTGGAAAGTACGATAGATAATGACCGGGACATGACTGGGTTGAATAAAAATAATGTTTATGTGTTTTCTGAAGCGAGCGATTCAGCGGAGCTATTTATAAAAGCCGAGTCCAGGGTTAACCTGAAGAGAATAGAGCTCAGCAATATGGTTAATCAAATGATGCTTGAAGTTGAGGCGTTTTCTGCTCCCATTACGCAGCGCCTCGATACAGGCTACCTGCAAAGTCGGATTGTAAAAGCGCTCGATGATAACGGGATTGAAATTCCTTTTGAATTTGCAGTGGTGTCGGGCTTGAGCGATAATTTGATTCCTGTAAAATCCGGAAATTTCTCCGATGATGCTTTAAACTCCCCTTACAGGGTTAGTTTATTTCCAAACGACATTTTTGAAAGGCCCAACTTTTTGCTCCTGTCCTTTCCCGAAATTTCATCACATTTGTATAAATCTATTTTGTTTTTACTGGCCGGATCGGTAGTTTTTACCCTGATTATTTTGCTTACTTTTTCGGTAACTATGTGGGTCATCATTCATCAAAAGAAAACTTCGGAGATAAAATCGGATTTCATCAACAACATGACCCATGAATTTAAAACGCCTATTGCAACAATCTCCCTGGCCGTCGATTCTATCGAGAACCCAAAAATACTTAGCCTCCCCGATAAAGTAAAGTACTTCACGGGCATTATCCGAGATGAAAACCGCCGCATGAATAAGCAGGTGGAGAATGTGCTTCAAATGGCCATGATCGACAAAAAGGATTTTAACCTTCAGATCTGTGAAATTAATGCCCACGAAATTATTCAACGATCAGCAGATCATTTTAAGCTACAGATCGAAAAGAAGAGGGGATCGATCGTTTTGGAATTAGATGCCGAAAATCCGCTAATCGAAAGTGATGAGGTTCATTTTTTCAACATTATCAACAACCTGATTGATAACGCTATTAAATACAGCAATGAAAGCCCCGGAATAAAAATTAGCACCGAAAATTCAGCCGATGGAATTCGTGTTTCTGTTCAGGACAATGGAATTGGGATAAGCAAAGAAGCACAGGAAAAAATATTCGATAAATTTTACCGGGTTAGCACCGGAAACATACACAATGTTAAGGGCTTCGGTTTAGGTTTAAGCTATGTAAAAGTGATAGTTCAAACCTTTGGTGGTAAAATATCACTAAAAAGCGAACCCGGGAAAGGAAGTATTTTTGAACTATATTTGCCTTTTGGCGATAAATAAAAAAGAGAACGAAATTCTGGTAAGTCAACCTAATTAGGGCATGTCCATAAAGTCGCAATCCACTACACACACCTCTAACTCTCCGCCAGTTGACGGAAGAACCAGCCAACGCTGTGGTAGCGTGGGTTTTCCCCGCCAGCTGGCGGGGACTAAGGGGTTGCGTGGGCAAAATCAGAAAATAGCCGACTACATGGACACGTTCTAATTACGAATAACTCAATAACGAATAACGATTAACTAATAACGAATAACTCAATAACGAATAACAATTAACAAATAACAAAATGGGTAAAACCGCACACGTATTCATGGTTGAAGACGACCATAATTTTGGGGCAGTACTAAAATCGTACCTCGAAATTCATGACTACATTGTGCAGTGGGTGGACGATGGCAAACATGCTTTGAAAGAATTCAGGGCCGATGATTTTGATATTTGTATCCTTGATGTGATGCTTCCGAATGTTGACGGTTTTCAAATTGCCAAAGAAATCAGGTTTGTGGATAAAAATATTCCCTTGATTTTTCTCACTGCAAAAACCCTCAAAGAGGATATTTTGAAAGGGTTTAGCCTGGGGGCAGATGATTACATTACAAAACCCTTCGATTCGGAAGTGTTGCTTTGTAAATTAAAGGCCATCCTGAAAAGAAATGAAAGCGGTGAAAAAACCATTGAAAAAGATGAATTTGGGGTTGGGAAATACAAATTCAATTACCCACACAGGATTTTAAACTTTGAAGGCGGGCAGCGAAAACTTTCGCCCCGCGAAGCCGAAGTATTAAGACTGCTGTGCCTGAAAATGAATGATGTGCTTCCCCGCGAAATGGCGCTAAAAAAAATCTGGGGCGACGATAATTATTTCACCACCCGAAGCATGGATGTTTTTATTACCAAACTTCGAAAATACCTGAAAGACGACCCTTCGATCGAAATCAGTAATATTCATGGAAGTGGTTTTAAATTAACGGTGAATTAAACAAAGCCACACCTTTTGCTTTTATTGGGCTATGGAAAATAATGCTGCCCAAAACTATCCGGATTGTATAGTTACCGGTGTGGATATTTCACATAGAATGATTGGGATAACCAGGAATCAAATCGAATCGCTTAAGCTAAAAAATGCTAAAAATCATTAGCTTTTGAGTTTTTTCATACCTCCTGATCCATCTTTAATAAATCAAATAGTTACAGCAATACAATCGTAAATCAACATGTCGCAAAATCCATCTCGATGAATACTTAGTGTTTCTTGTGCCATAGGCTCGCCTCGCGAAGCGGGCATCCCTACGGGTGTGCCTTGGTGTCTTCTGCCGAAGGCTCGCCTCGCAAAGCGGGCATCACTATGTGAGTGGCTAACCCTTATTCCTTTGCCACGAAGGCTCAAAGATTCACAAAGTGTATTTTATGCGATATAAATTTTGCGTTAAGTCAGGAGTTCTGTATTTGATAGAACTTATAGTTCGAGGGTATCAACAATCTGTAAACGATTGAAGGTGTTTCACTTTTTACTTTTTGTGATAGGCCGGGTTTTATTTTTCATAAAAATGATAACAAAGCCTACGATGACAAAAGGAATACTCAGCCATTGCCCCATATTTAGTGCCATGCTGTTTTCAAAACCCACCTGTGGTTCTTTGAGGAATTCGATAAAAAAACGGGCGCTGAACAGCAACACCAGGAACAATCCAAAGATTAATCCTGGTTTAGGATTACCGTTATTTTTCCAGTATATTCTGTGTAAGATGAAGAAAATTGCAAGGTAGCACAAGGCCTCATAAATTTGTGTGGGATGTCGTGGAATGTTATCATCCCGAACAAAAATAAATGCCCAGGGGAGATCGGTGGGTTTGCCATAAATCTCCGAATTTATCAGGTTTCCCAGGCGGATAAACATGCCTGCAAGCGCAACTACGATTACTATACGATCGAGAGTCCAGAAGTAGGTTTTTCCGGAGGTTTTCGAAAACAACCAAAGTCCTAATAAAATGCCGATGGCCGCACCGTGTGAGGCAAGTCCGCCACTCCATATTTTAATAATTTCTATGGGATTGGAAAAATAATATCCGGGTTCATAAAAAAGCACATGCCCCAGTCTTGCACCAATTATGGTGGCAATTACCATGTACATTGCCAGCTTGTCGAGCAGATTGATGGCTTCCTTTTGGTCTTTAATTTCGTGTTTGAAAGCTTTGGTTAATATCAGGTAACCGAAAAAGAAACCACCGGCAAAAAGCAAACCGTACCATCTTACCGGAAACCAGGTTCCCGGAAATATTTCCGGGCTCACATTCCAATGGATAAATTGTAGCAACATAAGATAAAATTTTGGCAAAGATAGATTTTTAGGCAGTAAAATATCTAAAGGATAATTAGTATCCGACAAAAGGATAGAAAGATATAAAAGATTCCTCACTTCACTGCGTTACACATGACATGTTTGTGTAAGAAGTTTGGGGTGCGGATTACCAGAGAGGCCTCTCAATCGCCCCAAAAAATTATGCTAACCGGGTCATTTCGAGATTTCATCCAAAATTTTTGGGCATAATGAGGAGATGACATTGGGGAATAGATTTCTTGCCGCACGTGCGGCATCGAAATGACCCCGTCCACGGGTTGATGTGGGAGGAGGGGAATCGGGCGCTTCGCACCTGATTCCCCTCCTCCCAATACCCAAACGGAAGCATTGTAACCTCGAAGGAGCGAAGCAGCCTGCCCCGACCTTTCGGGGAATGAGAGGTCTATCTAATAGTGAGGTCTTCAATGATTTACACAAACATGTCATTGGTACCAAAGGGAGGGATATTTTAAATTTACTCTGACAGTAGTGAAATAGGATTGTCCTTTTGACAGATCATGGCAAAACAAAAATCCTTATTTTTACCAAAAAATCATTCCTATGTTACTATATCAAATAGGATTAACACTGCTTCCCGGTGTGGGAGATGTGCTTGGAAAAAAACTTGTTGCCTATTGTGGAGGGGTTGAGGCGGTTTTTAAACAAAAGAAAGCGGCGCTCGAAAAAATTCCAGGAATAGGGCATAAGCTCGTGAATGCCATTTTATCGCAAAACGTGTTGGATCGCGCCGAAGAAGAAATTGCCTTTATCGAAAAAAACAATATCACGACACTTTTCTATCTCGAAAAAAAATATCCGGCAAGGCTGAAGAATTGCATCGACAGCCCCATTATGCTTTATTACAAAGGAAATGCAGATTTCAACACCCCGAAAGTTATCAGCGTTGTGGGCACACGAAAAGCCACGGAATATGGCAGGGAAATGTGTGAAAAAGTCATTAAAGATTTGGTCGGGCATGGCGTGCTGGTGGTGAGTGGTTTGGCTTACGGGATAGATACCTGCGCCCATCGGGCATCGTTGGAGCAAAAGCTTAAAACGGTTGCTGTTTTAGGCCATGGACTCGACAGGCTCTATCCTTACCTTAATACATCCTTGTCAGAAAAAATTATGGATCATGGCGGCTTGATTACCGAGTTTATGAGCAAGACCAAACCCGACCGGGAGAATTTCCCAAAACGCAACCGGATTATTGCAGGTCTTGCCGATGCAACCCTGGTGGTGGAAGCAGCCAAATCGGGCGGTGCTTTGATTACTGCCGAAATAGCAAACTCGTACAACCGCGATGTATTTAGCGTACCCGGGCGCATTGGCGATCCATATTCTGAGGGATGTAATTTTTTGATTAAAACAAATAAAGCCCACCTTATCCAATCGGCGCAGGACGTAGCTTACATCATGGGCTGGCAACGGAGCAATGAAGTAAAACCCAAAATTCAACGGGAGTTGTTTATTGAATTATCACCTATCGAAGAAAAAATTACGGATTTACTGCGAATGGAGGATTCGATGGGTATTGACGACATCTGCTACAAAACAAACCTGCCAAGCAGCAAAGTAGCTGCAACTTTGCTTAACCTCGAATTTCAGGGTTTGGTGAGGGTACAACCCGGAAAGGTTTACAAGTTGGATATGTAAAAGGGTTTGTGGAAAAGTTTTCAGGAAAAGTCATCCGATGAATAATGTATTCCAACACAAGTCACACCGTGAATTCTTTCTAAGAGAGAAGCAGGTTTTTAAAAGTAAACTACAACTGCCCGGAGCTATTCACGGTGTGACTAAAAACCGGTAATCCGGGAAAGTCATCCGATGAATACTACTTAAGCAAATGAAACCTTACTCATGGAAAAAATTACAACTTCCGGGGGTGATTCATCGGATGACTGAAAAGGGGTAATCCGAAAAAGTCATCCGGTGAATGATGTATAAACAATTGGCTCCTTGCGCATGGAAAAATTACAACTTCCGGGAGTAATTCATCGGATGACTATCTATAGCACAAGTCACACCGTGAATTCTTTCTTAAAAGCAGAGCAGGTTTTAAAAGCAAAGTACAACTACCCTAAGCTATTCACGGTGTGACTCAAAACTGGTAATCCGGGAAAGTCATCCGATGAGTAATGTATAAACAAATGACATCTTGCGCATGGGAACAAATCCACTTCCGGGAGTGATTCATCGGATGACTATATTCCAACAAAAGTCACACCGTGAATTCTTTCTAACAGTAGAGGAGCTTTTCAAAATAAAGTACAACTGCCCGGAGCTATTCACGGTGTGACTAAAAACCGGTAATCCGGGAAAGTCATCCGATGAATACTACTTAAGCAAATGAAACCTTACTCATGGAAAAAATTACAACTTCCGGGGGTGATTCATCGGATGACTATCTATAGCACAAGTCACACCGTGAATTCTTTCTTAAAAGCAGAGCAGGTTTTAAAAGCAAAGTACAACTACCCTAAGCTATTCACGGTGTGACTCAAACCTGGTAATCAGGAAAAGTCATCCGATGAATAGTGCTTATGCAAATGACACCGTACTCATGGAAAAATTACAACTTCCGGGAGTAATTCATCGGATGACTAATTTCAAACTACGAAAACTCTACTCCTTTACCCACTTTCCTGAAGCTACAATTTTGTTTTGAAAAGTAATCTGGTATGGATATGTTCCTGAGGAAAGTTTGATGGAGCTTATATTTTCCAGCCTTTCATCAAGGGTGGTTGTAAGCACAAGATTCCCGCTTAGATCGAAAAGCTCAAACACAGCACCGTTGATTTGCGGGCCTGATTGAATGTTAAAATATTCATTGCCAGGGTTTGGATACACAATAGCATCCTGAACTGAGATGTTTGGCAGTTCTTCCCCGGTACCGACAATCAGGCCGTCTTCGTTTACTTTTATAATCAGGATATCGAGTTCATGGTCTTGTGTGAGGTAATCGTAAGTTTTACAAGCAAAAATGGCACCCCCGTCTCGGGTTGCTTTTACCAGGCAAACCTCATAGTACATATCCCCACCATATAATTTTGTCCAGATAGGATTGAGGTCCCGGTCGAGTTTTGACAGAAATACCCAGGACGGATCATGCTGAAACGGAGCTTCATAGGGAATAACATTGGCTGTGCCTGAAAAATATATTTCACCTGTACAAGTTGTGTCAATACTGCTGTTTGCGGGAAATGACAGTGTGTCTGTACCCATATGATATTCAAAAGACTTGATGGGTTCGTTGGGGAAAGCCATTTCGTACAAAACGCTTCTTTCTTCATCTACGGATGGCGGCTCGATAAAGACACTTTGTCTGCCGCTAAGCAGGTAGGTGCTGTCGGTCAGGTTTATGGCAGAATTATCAGAACGGATATCATCGGGAAGAGAATCGGTGACGACCCAGTTGAGGGTGCTGTCGAACAGCGCATAATAACCGGAAGAGTAACCGGGCGGATAACCCCATCCGCCATGTGTAAAAATAATGTGATAATTTGACGTTTTCAGATATCCGGTGGAACTTTGATCTCCTGTCAACTCCAGAAAATTTGACTGTAAAACATGGGTCTGTAGATCATATTTGCAAATAAATATATCAAAGTAGTATTCAGTAGTATTCCTGTTTTTTGCATCCCCGGAAATATATAATTTATCTCCATCAACCACAAAATCCATAGATGAAACGGATAAATAATTTGAATCCAAATGAATTCTATATTCATTTAGCAGGTTTAGATTGCTATCTACGACATAAAAAACAGGGAAATTTCTACGATCAGAATGTTCATAGTAAGATAATTTTCCCGAAACAATGTAATCGTTCCCATATTTTTGTACACCAGTTAAAAACACCATCGTATCAGGTTTGATAATTTCAATTGAATCAACCAATATCCCATACGCATTTGCAACCCATACCATACCTTTATAATCTGCGGTTTCGGCAATTGCTTGGCGGGTGCCAACTATGAAGTAATTCCGGTTATCCAATTGAATTATATCCGTTGCCATTTCATCTGTCGAAGTCTTTATGGCAAGCTCGAATGTCTCCTGGCCAATAGATACCGCAAAAGGCATCAAAGCCATCATTATGATAAGATAAGTTTTCATTTTGTTAAGAATTATACCCTCACAAACACAAATATGCTTGTGAGGGAGGTTTATAATTTATAATGTTTCACCAGGTTCGACTGAAATGTACTTGTCGCCAAAGGTGAAACGGGCCTTATGTGTGTATTTTACCCACTCATCACCACTTTCATAATCCCAGGTTACTTCACCAAAAGTAAGGTATTTACCCGCAGGTTTGAGGTCGTTCATAATATACACCACGCCATCATACAAGTAATATTCCATATCTTCAGGTGGAATACAAATAGGATAAGTCCAAAGTGGTTCATCATAGGCATAAAATAGTCTGTATCCACCAGGACTATTTGCATCCGGGTAATCATTGTAATACTTCCACCGTGTTGGGTTTTCATCAGGAATAAAATAGGTGCCGGGAGGATAAGAAACCGATGGATGATTGATATGGTACTGTAAGACTGTTGTTGCATCCTGGCCAACATCTTCCCCCTCGAATTCTCCACATTTACCAAGTTCAAGGCCCCATTTCCAGTAATCGGTTTCATCAAAATATCCGTAAATGTAGGTGGGCGTTGTTGAACCTGTAGCGGCATAAATAGTCAGATCGGTAGAATTGGCGGACGCATCCGACGAGACAACATTCACCATGAGCAGGTTTTTACCATTTCCTTCGGCAGTATTATAAATCGCTCTTACACTATCGAGTATCTGCTGATAAATGCCGGGAAGTTCATTCTCAGCGATTTCTCCATTGGATGTTGACACATTTATTGTGGCTGAATCGCTGCTAAGATAGTTGAAATCAACTCCGGCTCTGGCATAGGTATAATTAAGCGCGGCTTTAAAATACCACACAGCACTGTCCACACCCATACTTTCACCGCTTTTGTAGCCTGGATTTTCGCGTTGGAATTCCATTTTGCTTTTAAACGCCCTGATCTTGTTTTCGATCAGGATGTCGGCATTGGATTGGGAGATTTCGCTTGTGGAACTTACCGGTTCCGCGTTATCCTGCTTTGAGCAGGAATAAATAATGGCAGCCAAAACGAATACTGCCAAAGAAAGAATTGTTAGTTTAAAAATTTTCATTGTACAAAATTTAAAGGTTTAAGGAAATTTATTAAAAAACAAAATTTTAAGAAAAGAGCAATGACAAAAGTTAGGTAAATACAAACTCAAAAGGAAAAGCTGAAGCTTTTGGATAACAGATTTTATGGTGTGATGAATAAAATGCGGGAGGCAGTTGCAGCGAAAAGAAAAGGTAACCGGCTGGAGGCGGGGAACATGTGGAAGGTTTGTTTTTAAGCCTGCAAAAGAGTTTTGCTCCGTCGCAGGAAAGTTTTTCTGCGGGGGGGGGTAGCGCTATGTAAAAAAGAACCTTTCATTTTAACCCTTTCTTAGAGAGGCAAATATAGACATAATGTTTTTAATTACCAAATGAATTTTGGTAAAAATATTTTTGATTTTCACAAAATACAGTAAAAATTGACCTCCACTGCCCTCCTAAAATTTTCCTTACTATTTTTGCCCGGCACACAGCTTATTTTAAAGGTGCAAAAAAAGAATCAGCATGGAACGCATCACGCTTTTTGCCGAAGTACTATTGCCGCTGCCTGTGGCGGGCACTTTTACGTACCGGGTCGGGTGCCTTACGAGTGATTCATCGGATGACTAAATTCCAACACAAGTCACACCGTGAATGGTTTCCAGGAGCGGAGCAGTCTTTTAAAAGTAAAGCACAACTGTCTGGGCTTATTCACGGTGTGACTCAAACCTGGTAATCCGGAAAAGTCATCCGATGAATAACGCTTAAGCATAAGACACTTTGTGCATGGGAACAAGGTTACTTCCGGGAGTAATTCATCGGATGACTGAAAACGGTAACCTGGGAAAAGTCATCCGATGAATAGTGCTTATGCAAATGACACCGTACTCATGGTAAAATTACTACTTCCGGGAGTAATTCATCGGATGACTCAAAACCGTTAAACTGGAAAAGTCATCCGATGAATAATGCTAAAGCAATTGACATCTTGCATAAGGGAATAATGCTACTTCCAAGAGTAATTCATCGGATGACTATATTCCAACACAAGTCACACCGTGAATTACTTCAAAAAATCAGAGCAGTTTTTAAAAAATAAAGTACAACTGCCTTAAGCTATTCACGGTGTGACTATTCCAGGGGGGCACAAGTCACACCGTGAATTCTTTCTAACAGTAGAGGAGCTTTTCAAAATAAAGTACAACTGCCCTTCGCTATTCACGGTGTGACTCAAAACTGGTAATCCGGGAAAGTCATCCGATGAATGTTGTATAAGCAAATGACACTTTGAGCATGGGAACAAATCCACTTCCGGGAGTAATTCATCGGATGACTGGTATATAAAAAAAACCCTGCCCGCCGGGTGGCAGACAGGGTTTAACCTAACGTTTATGAAAAATACTTACTTTACAATAAGTTTCGTGATTTTGTTGAAGAGTTCAGCGTTAATCTTAACAAAGTAAATCCCTGTTTCGAGATTGCTGATGTTTAAAGTAGTTTCGTTATCTGTTACAACAGTTTCCAATACAACATTTCCTTTGGTATCGAAAATGGTAACATCGGCTGTACTGAATTGCTCGGCGTTGATGCTAATTACAACTACATCTGAGGCAGGATTTGGATATATTTCAACCTCACTGGTTGTTATATTTCCTATACCTGTTGTGCCCAGCGTTACAGATTTAACTGCTGAAAGACTCTCTGAATAGAAGTTTCCTGAGGCATTCTCAAGACTGTAATCCCACTCAACATCCAGTGTTACTTCTTCACCGCTTTGTGCTGTCATCATACGGAACGAAATGATTTCACCATCAGTGAAGCCGTCTTTCCCGAAGCTTGTAACATCATCACCAAATAAAATCATTGCCTGGTTTTGTGATGTACCGTCAATTTGCATATAAGCACAAAGCGCGTTGTTTTGATCGAAAGCGCCAATCATGTCGCCTTTGTTCATTGCAGCCAATGTTTCGGCAGGGAATGATACCAGTTGTGAAGCCGGGGTCATATTGATTTGTCCCCAGGGAGTTTCAATCGTGTTGATTTGAGAGAAAGTTGTCGAAGCCGCTTTACCTTCGCACATTGGGAAGGTTAGGGTGATCGGGTTAGTAATCTTCATCTTATAGGATTTGCCAGATGTTAATGTTTCGAGGGTATAAACTTGTTGTGCAGGCCAGAATACCTGTGTGCCGATGAGTTCCTGAACGATTACAATATCATCCATAGCATCAGCAAAAAGACCCATAGCATCCACATCACATTGGCTTGGAACCGGCAGGTAATACCATCCGGCGTTCTCCAGGGCAATTTCTCCTGAGGCAAATTCGGCACCACATATTTCATAAGGCATATCCTCGGTTACTTTCATAACATATCCTGAAGCGCTGTTCCAGTCGCCCATGGTGTTAAGGTTTTCGCCGGGCCAGTAAACTTGTGAGAGGTTTCTCAAAATGGTGAGTTCATCAACCATTGGAGCAAACATTGTTTCCACATCAGCATCCAAAGGAATAATATAACTTGAAAGGCTGTTCCAACCCTGGGTGAATGAATAATACTGGCAATACATCACTTGCAGTGAGGTTAAGACTGAAAGGCCGAAGTCGGCAAACTGTCCCTGGTAAGGTATGGTATCGTTATAAGTAGCTCCGGCAGGATATTCAATCCATGTAGCACAAGTATGCATTCTCCATCTAAAAGTTTCGCCGGCAGCAAAACCATCTTTTTCAGGAGTTGTCAGATCATCACCGTAAGCATTTACTGCAGCGCCACCTGTTCCAAAAGGACCACCCCATTTTCCGGCACCACCACAAACTTCATCACCATTATCATCAACATAGAAAACACCAATCCAGTCGCCGTTTTCAAGCGGTTCACCAAAAATATGAACATCTGCAGTTGCAGGAATGCTAATCGTATGTACTTGACCTGTTTGAATGTATGTCCATGGCATGTCGCATGGAAGGTCAGGATTATGAACGATTGGTGTTGAGAACGCTGCCTCAGACGTACCGGTTGTGTAAACGGTTTGAACACCATAGGTATAACCTTCTTCGGGTTGTGGCCATTCGCCATCCAGATATTCGTTACCCATTACAGGCTCATCGTTTATTTTTATCCAGGATGACCAGTTGTTAATATCACTATAGAGGCCACGGAAAACGTTGTAGCCTTCGTTGTAACGGCCTGCTTCAGGAGCTGCATTTACAATATCAATATCAATCTGGAAAGTGAAATCATAACCCATTAGTTCTTCTACTTCTGAAAGCAAATAAGGTGCAGCACCAGGATACATGATGTAAGCAAAGTTGATACCCAAACCTGCTTCGTATTGGTCAGATGCAAGGTAGTCGGTATAATCAGGATTCATACCATCCCAATAGGCCATGGCATAAAACTGTCCGCCTTCAAAAGTAATATTTGGAACATCAACTACAGTCCAACCATCATGCACAGTAATAAACCGTTCACTTGAATAAAACACGTTGCCTTCGAGGTCAACAAGGTCAAGCCTAACTGTATCAGAGGTCTCGCCATATTGAGCCCAGTACAATGAAACTTGTGTAATGGTTCCGGGTTCCATCTCATAGATGTTACCTAACCAAACTTCCTCGCCCAAATCAGCAGTATATCCATTGTTAATATAGTAATCCCAGGTTAATTGACTGGCAATACCGTCTAATGGAGCGTTCCAGTTAACCTTAACAGTTCCCGGGTTTACCTGTTCTGCCTGTGTATAGAAAGGACTTGTTTTTAGCTCAGTAAGTGAGAGGGTGTAGAGGTTTTTATCAACATCCGTTACCTGAACATTGGTGTTGGTGTATGTTTGATAACCGGGGTAGGTTACCATAACTGAATAAGTTTTGGCACCATAAACATATTCGAATGAAAAATTACCTGCAGAATCTACGGTTGTGGAATAGTCTTCATAACCTGTTAAGGAAACCTGAGCACCTTCCAGCCAATGTGAGTAATCGTCGCTACCTCTTACTTTGCCATAAACTGTTACCAGAGGCAATAGTTCCATATTAAAATCAAGTGTGTTGACTTCTTCCCCGAAAAGCACAATACTCTGGTCATTGTTATAATAGCCAAAATAAGATGCTCTAATCAAATTCTCCCATGCCAGCAGGTCGAGAAAACTGTAACTTCCGTTAGCTGTAGAAGTCGTTTCATTATCAAATCCCACAACTTCAACTGTTACACCTTCAAAGGGAGCGCTGGTTTCGTCGTAAACAAAGCCCGAAAGGTTTGCAGTTCCTACCGTACCAATATAGAATGAAGTTTTTGGCGTAAAGGCTCTCCAGTTAAGGTTTGGATTTGAACCAATTGTATTTGGATCGAGTGGTGGGTTATAAGATGTTGAATAAGCTACAGTGCTGTCAGGCACCGGGCCATGACTGGTTCCTAACCACTGAACACCAGCGTACCAGTCGTTAGTGTATGGCTTAAAGAACAGCACACAAAGGTTTCCGCCCTGGTAATCGTAAGGTGCAAGGAATGGAATATATAACTGTTGGTTAAGTCCCATCTGCAAATCAATCGTAGCTACTGCAACTTGGGTTAGTTCAGTACCATTAATGTATCCATTGGTAAGGTCATCCTCTTCAGTTTCTCCAACCCAAATTTCAATTGGTACGCCAAGTGTAGGTGCAGTATTATAGTTATTGAATTCATAAGCTATACCTGTGATGAAGCCAGTTACATCGGTTGGGCTAATCATTTCAGCCGGATAAATAACTTCACTAATGCTCGATGCCTGTCCCATACCACTTGGAATGCTAAATTCCTCATCAGTTCCGTCAGCAACCTCAACGATTGTTGTTCCATTTACCTGTACATAAACCGGCCTTACAATAGACGTATTATTGTCTAATTTTTGGTCACTCGCAAGGTCAACCACTGCATAAACTTCGGTAGGTCCAATTTTATCGAAAGTAACGGATAAAGTATGTGTTTTCACCTGTGTTGGATTTGCTGCAATACCGGGTACAGATGCCATTTCAACATCACCGTCTTCGGTAATTTGCATAATCTTAACAGTGTAATCACCATCGGCCAGGGCAACAAGGCCATTGTTTTGAACGGTCACTTCATAGTCAACAGCTTCGTTTTTCGAAGGTGTTGGGTTAGGATTAAACTCAACCATCTTCATGTCATAATCGAAGTAGAAGTAGAGGATGCCGGCACCCATCACCTCATCAAGAGAAATATCAGAACCCCATGACCATGCAACGTCACCAACGTTTACAAAACCAAGATAGTTATTACCGGCAGCTGCAGAAACATCTACCTGGAAATCGATAAATTGTGAAGAGAATGCAAGATCTACATATTCTAACAATTCCGTTGCACCGGTCTCACCGTTTTTCCAAACAACTTTCAGGTTACCAGGCCACCAGTTTGATGTCTTGGCGTAGAACGAAATAAAATCGCCATCATGCATTACAAGTTGTGGTGTCCACAAAGTGTCTTCCGTAAAGGTTTCAACATACGATGTTGCGCAAGCACCGGAGTAGCCCCATTCATTTCCTGACCATGATGGACCTGGTGTCCAATCATCTGGTGGAAAATATCCATCATCAAAACTCTCAACAAACCAACCATTGAGCCATACAAATGTTTCAACTGTCATTTCGTTGTCATCAATATCACCTGAATCTTCAGGTAAAGCAGCTTTAATTACTACATCTCCTGATGCGGTAAATACGTGTACATATTCTACAGTTGCAGATTCGGTTGGTGCAACCTCTTCGGTAGTTGCTGTACCAACTTCTACATCATTCACATAAAAAGTAACAGTTTTAGTTTGTGCACTGGCTCCAATATTCCTTACAGTAGCCGAGAAAGTGATATCCTGATCGGTAAAAACCAGTGTGGGATCAATATGGAAGTCGGTCATTTCGAAGTCATCATCTTCCTGGGTGTAGCATTCAACCAATGCTGTCCATCCTTCAGGGAATGGAGGGTTAGTAATCCAACTCGGTGCTTGATACCTGATGGTCATTGCGCCAGTTTCGCCAAGTGCTTTCAGGATGTCTGGCTTAATGCCATAATCTCTCCAGTCGTTTTGTGTCCACTCGCCAAGTAATGGTGAATTTACATCCGGGCCATCAAATACCTGGAAAGGCTTAACACCACCTGTTGGGTGTGAAATATCCCAAACGCCAAAGAAATCCATTTTAATTTTCTGTCCGGGTGCTGGTATGAAAGTCACAACACCATTGTCGCTTGCCATGATTGGGCCATCAACTCCACCCATATCTGTAAATGTACCTGAGCAGGTTGTGATATCAATTGTATCGTTGTTTACCATTTGGTGAATTGTACCATAATTGGTAACCTCAATCATTGTTTCATCATTGGCAGGCTGCTCATCACCAACTAGCATTGTTTTAGCATTGATGGTATGGAAGCCTGTAGTAGAAAGATCAGCAGTTGCTGTAAAAGTATAGTCACCTGATTCTTCTGATGCCAGTTCAAGAGCACCAACATTTTCAATCTCCCATGCACCACCGTCAACCTGGAATGCAACATCAAAACCGGTTTGGGTATCGTTCCCTTGGTTCTTTATGGTCATAGTTACTGTTTCAGTAGAAGTAAGAACACCAGTTGCAGGACTTGTAATTGCCGTGGTGGCAATGTCGTTGTCATAAGCTTCAGCATAAAGGGCAAACCTGAGGTCCAAATAGTTACCAAATGGTGTTACAACATTACTTGGTGCCCAGTCAACCCAAGCGCCAGGAAAACCACCACCCGGGTTGCGCCAGTGCCATGCTTCCCAATTTGCGTTAGTTTTGTCATCCCAGCCAAATTGACCAACTTTATCGTAGCTATCGTGTATCTGGAAACTGATCCAGTAGTGTCCTTCAGTAAGCGTTAGATTACTGGGGAAAGTAAAGTTGTAATAAGCATGAAGCTCTTCGTCGCCATATTGGTTAAGTTCAACCCATTCGTTTGCATAAAAATTGGTTTCTTCGCCATATCCATCTATTACAGCACCAGGCTTTCCACCGTCATCTTCATAGATTGTGATGTCGATTTTTTCAGGATTTCCCTGGCTATCCGCCCACCATTGTCCCCAAACGCCAAATGAACCAATGGTCCATGTTTCGCCTTCGGGTATTACAAAGTCATCTGCAGCTTCGCTGGATAAGTCAGCGCTGGCTGTATCGGTAAAAAACTGGGATACGATGTATCCGCCATATTCTTCGTCAGCAGATTGGTCATAAATGAAATCACCAAACCTTAATGTGGGTTCGTTTTGGTTGGGCTTTTCACCACCTTCGCCGTGGAATGTACGTTGGGCCATGGTGTTTATCGAAACACCAATGCCAAGCATTAAAACAATTAATAAATAAACTTTCTTCATAATTAATCTCTGTTTTTGTTAGTATTAAGTGACTTAAGAATTTTCTTGTAAGCTTCGGATTTTGTGCGGGCATTATCAATAATTTTTTGCAGGCTCTCCTCAGGAGTTTCCTCTTCTGCTTTTTTTTTATCCCCAACAATATTTTTCTTTTTATTCGACATCTTGTGCATTGATTGATTGGGGCAAAGAAATAACATCAAAAATGCGATTGCAACTTTTTGGAGTTACAAAACATTTACTTAAATCAATATGGGGCTTACAAAACATTACCGAAAGCTTACATTAACAATACAAGAAAATGTAAAGCTTATGAATTCAGCGTGTTAAACATTAAAAAATATTTGTGCTACTAATGACAACTTTTTGTAAACCGGTGAAAAAATAACTGTTAAACACCCATTTACGCCCGGGGCTTTGTTATTTCGATGCTGCACCTGCGGCAGGAGAAATCTTTTCGATCCGCCAACTGGTGGTGAGAAATCTATTTCATAATGTTCCCGCAAGGGCGGGATTTCCCCGAAAAAACGGGATCCCGCACGTGCGGGACTTCACTCAACATCTCCTCATTATGCCCAAAAATTTTGGGTGAACTCTCGAAAAGGCACAAAGAGAGAAAGGAAAGGTAAAAAAGGATTTTAGGATTGGAAATTATAACATTTCAAGAAAAGAAATCAGGTTGTCGTCTGTATCCAGGTCAAGTTTTTTTCTTAATCTTGAGCGTGCTACAGTGAGGCTGTTTATACTTTGATAAGTGATGGCAGAAATTTCTTTGGTTGACATATTTAGGCGCAGGAAGGCACATAGACGTTTCTCATTAGCCGATAGATTGGGGAATCTTTCGTTGAGTTTATTGTAAAACTCATTGTGTACCTGTTGAAAACGGATTTCAAATTCTGTCCACACATCATCATCGGTTGATGATTGCAAATCACGGATAATCTCCTCAACAATTTTTTGATTTTCTTTTTTAAAACCTAATTTCGATTTGATGAGTTTTTCAGAAATCTGTGTAATCAGTTCGTTTTTACGAATCATATACATCACATTGGTAGCCAATTCCTTGTTTTTAAATTCAATCTCTTCTTCAAGGGTTGTTTTCTCCAATTTGAGGCTCTTGTTGAGTAAGGCATTTTTTTCTGCTTCCAGTTGATGGCGCTTACTTTTGCTGCGTTGAAGGTAATAAAGCAGGAAAGCAATTATCAAACCCATAGCGATAAATACAATCACAAGCGAATAAATTAGTTCCCGCTTACGTTGATCAGCTTCCTGCTCTTTTTGGATTATTTTATTAGCACTCATGCGTTTATCAAAATTATCCTGCATTTCAAGCTGGGTTACCAGACGAACCTTTTCTAAGTCCAGTAAGCTGTCGTTTAATATTTTAAACTGAGTATATTTCCGATAGGCATTTTTGTAATCACCCACAGAGTCATAAGTGCCACTCATAGCCTCTAGTGCTATTGCTGCTGATTGTGCAAAGCCATAATCCTCTGCCATTTCAAGAGCAATAGCATAATTTTTTATTGCATTATCAAAATCATTTGTAACTGCATAGCAAGTACCAAGGTTGTTGTAGGCCTGTGTTAGACCCCTGGTATAATTTGCATCTTTACATGATTGGATGGCTTTAAGGTTCAGGTCGAAGGCCTTTTCAATGTTGCCGTTTTCGCGTGCAACAATCGACAGGTTGTTTAGTAGAATGCCATAATTGCGTTTATTGCCTTCATCAAGGTATTGCAAAGCTTTGGTAAAAAAGAATTCTGCTTTTTCGAAATTCCTGATTTTTGTGTAAACGGCACCACTATTCAGGTTAAGGCGAAAGTATTCTATTTTTATAGCTGGTGATGAATAGTCGGCTTTAAATGAATTTAGAATATCTAATCCATTTTGAAAATAAATAACAGATTCGTCATATTTCTCTATATTATAAAATAAGAGCCCAATATTGCTGATAACCTGTAAATATTCAGAAAGGTTGGATGTATCCTGAAGTGTCTCTAAACCTTTATCCATAATATTCTTAGCTTGAAAAAGCAATTCCAGAGCCTCGGGGTACTTTCCCAGATTTTGAAAAACTAAGGATTTTAGATTCAAAATCTTTAACTTGAAGTTCATGTTAGTGTTTTTTTCATTAAGCTGGTCTGCTAGTTCAAGCATTAAAAAAACTGAGTCAGGATAATTATCCACATTTTTTTCTACAAAAGTAAAAATGGTATTGAGCCTGGTGGAATCGTTGTTGGTAGTATTAATTATGTTGAGAAGTGAGTCGTTGTTTGATTGTGAAACGGCAGGAGGGTTAAAACAAAAAATACCTATCAAGAATAAGAATAGCTTCACTAAAATTGTAATTCTAAATGTTTTCAATTTGTATGATTTTCCTAAATGAAACTCAAAATTACAAAAATTGCAGGTAAACTAATTTCAAAGTGCTGATTTAAGCTTTTTTATGAATGATGCCATTTTCTTTCAATAGCATAAATGCCCGGGTAAGCGTGGCTGCCTGTTCAAATTTTACATAGCAAGCACCTTGCTATTAACTGTTTGGTTAGTAGTATCACCTACACAACTGCCGCTACTACAAAATACATTCGTCAGGTTTCTGATTATTTCGCTATAAAAAAACCCAACAGTCTTTACCCTTTGGCCGAGTTCATTATCAATTAGTTGCGACATACCAGGGGTATTAAAGCATTAATTAACAAAAGAAATTCCTACAAAAGGACTTATGTTTGCTGAAGTTTTTTTGTATTTTCATGCCGAAAAAGTTTTCGTGGATTTATGGATTAATAAAACATGAGCATATTAACTAACATATTAAAAACTAAATATTTATAATCATGAAAGTTACATATTTATGTCCACATTGCCGGGGTGCGATTAATGCCGGGAACAACATCATTTTATCGGCCAAAACAAGTACAAAAAAAGTAGGCCTTGTATTATTGCACGAAGAAATCGGAAATTATTCAAGTGAATTGAGTTCTTCGTTAACTGTTGAAATAGGTGAAATTGTTGATTTGTTCTGTCCTGTTTGTCACGAGAGTTTAAATATCCCAAACAAAGATGCCCTGGCAAAGTATATCAGGGTAGATGATAACTGTAATGAGTGTTACATTATCATTTCAAGAAAATATGGTGAGAGAATTACTTTTAAGGTTGACGAAAAAAAGCAAGTGGAATCGTATGGGGAAAAGCTTAGCAGGTTTATCGATCCGGAGTGGTTTTTATTTTAACCTGATTAATTCACAAATTCGTTGAATTTGTGAATTAATCACCGAAGGCCGTAAATATTTATTTAAAATATTTACGAGGGTTAATCCTCGAATTTCCAAAGGAAATTCGGCTCTGCAGGCTTTTTAGCCTGCAGAGTGAAAAATTCATGAATTTTTCAGATTAATAAGAAAACCCCTGCTTTTTCGAAATCTCTGATTTTTGTATAAAATGTACCGCTATTCAGGTAAAGACGGAAGTACTCTGTTTTTATTTCTGGTGATGAATAGTCGGCTTTTAATGAATTTAGAATGTCTAATCCATTTTATTAAAAGATTTTATCATTTCAAAATGTTTAATCCCGGCCTCTACAAACAGGTCGCCTATTTTTTGAAATCCCTGGCGCTCGTAATATGGAATGGCCTTAAGTTGTGCATGGAGGTAAATTTTTCCGGTTTGTTGTTCAAGATCAGTCAACACTTTTTTCAAAAGTACGGTTCCCAGGTTTTTATTACGGTATTCGGGTAATATTGCGAATCGTTCCAGTTTGATACCCGACTTTGTTTTTCGCCATCGGCCTGTGCCCACGGCAATTTCATCAACGAAAAGTAAATAAAAGGTCGCTTCGTCTTCATTTTCTACTTCTAACTGCCGGGCAACTTTTTGTTCCTCAATAAATACCTTTTCCCGGATATTCAGGGAGGTTTTGTATAGTGTACTATCTTTTATCGAAAAGCTTAAAATTTCATGCATTTCTTTTCAAAAATAAAAAAAGCAACCTTTTAAAGAAGATTGCTTTTATGATTATTTAAATATTTTATTATTTGTAATTTTTCCCATCATAAGCCCATTTCAGATAAATGGAACCCCAGGTAAAGCCGCCGCCAAATGCTGCAAGTATTATATTGTCTCCTTTTTTCAGTTGGTCTTCCCATTCCCATATACAAAGCGGAATTGTTGCAGAGGTAGTATTGCCATATTTTTGAATATTGATCATTACCTGCTCTTTACGAATTCCCATTCGTCGTGCGGTGGCCTCGATAATACGCAAATTGGCCTGATGCGGAACAAGCCATGCCAGCTCGTCGGGCGAAATATTGTGTTTTTTCATCATTTCAACCGAAACGTCAGCCATTCTTGAAACGGCAAATTTAAATACAGCCTGACCTTCCTGGTAAATAAAATGTTCGCGTGCATCCACAGTTTCGTGCGAAGCAGGTTTTGCCGAACCTCCGGCCTTTTGATGCAGGTGGATTCTACCCATGCCGTCTGATTGATGAATGGAATCGATGATGCCCACATTTTCAGTTGTAGACTCCAAAAGCATTGCTCCGGCTGCATCGCCAAAAATAACGCAGGTTGCCCTATCGGTGTAATCAACTATCGATGACATTTTATCGGCTCCCACGAAAACTACTTTTTTATATTTTCCTGATTCGATATACATGGCCGCGGTGGTCAGGGCATAAATCTGTCCTGAACAGGCTGCATTTATATCAAAATGAAAAGCATTTTTGATGCCTGCTTTGTCGGCAATAATATTGGCTGTTGCCGGAAATTGCATATCGGGAGTTACAGTAGCACAAATCAGCAGATCAATTTCATCAGGATTGGTATTTGTTTTTTTTAACAGGCCTTTTACAGCTTCGGCACCCATATCGGAAGTTCCTTTTCCTTCACCTTTGAGAATATGACGGGTTTTAATTCCGGTTCGGGTTGTAATCCATTCGTCATTAGTATCAACCATGGTTAACAATTCCTGGTTGGTGAGAATATAATCGGGTACGTATCCTTGAATGCCAGTTATTGCTGCTCTGATTTTATCCATAATTTGATATGAGTTTATTAACGAGTGTATTTTTGCAGCGCTCGTTTAATCTTGCCGGAAAGTTTTGCTTCGTAAATTTGCCTGGAAAGCAAGATCATATTTTTTATGGCCACCGGGCTTGAAATTCCATGTCCGAGTACTACGGCCGCATTTACGCCAAGTACCGGGCTGCCACCATAATTCTCATAGTTAAACCTGATAATGTAGTCATCCATCAGGTTTCTTTTTTGAAGCAACCTGTACATGGCCTCTATTTGTTTTAGCACTATGTTTCCGGTAAAGCCATCGCAAACCACTACATCGATTTTTGATCTGAAAAGATCCCTGCTTTCAACATTACCATAAAAATTGAAATCGGTGGTATCTTTCATCATTTGGTAGGCCGATTGGCATAACAAATTGCCCTTTCCCTCTTCATGACCTATATTAAGAAGCCCAACTCTTGGTTTCTTAATTTTTAAAACTTCATGGGCATAGATAGAACCCAATAACGCAAACTGATAAAGCACATCTGGTTTTGCATCGGGGTTGGTGCCAATATCGAGGATAATGCTTTCGCCGCCTTCTTCCTGTGGGACATGTGCAATAGTGGTTGGCCTTATCACCCCGGGAATACTCCCAACGCTGTACATCGATCCAACCATCATGGCACCGGAATTACCGGCACTGCAGAAAGCGTTAATTTTTTTCGTTTTCAAAAGCCTGAACCCCACCGAAATACTCGAATCAGGTTTTCCGGCTAATGCCTTAAGGGGCTTATCAGCCATTCCAACAACCTGCCCGGCTTCAATTATTTCAAAGCAATTTTGTTCAGCCGATTTTTGTTGAAGTAAATCCCTGATGATTTCAGAATCACCAATTAGCATGATTTTGTCGGTAGGATTTAGCGTTTTTCGGGCGAGGATGGCGCCTTCAATCGTTGCCACTGGTGCGAAATCGCCACCCATTACGTCCAATCCAATTTTCATTTGCTTTTGAAACTATTGTATTTATTCAGGATAGACCTGGTTATTCAACTTCTGATTTTTGCATTACCACCTTGCCTTTGTAGTACAAATCGCCATCAACCCAATATGCGCGGTGATAAACATGTACTGTACCTGTTGTAGGACATTTAGCCAGGTTAGGGAGGTCTGATTTATAATGTGTTCTTCTTTTGTCCCTGCGTGTTTTTGATATTTTTCGTTTTGGATGAGCCATTTTGTCTCAGATTTATATGTTCTTACTAATATTATTTATTTTTCAAATTTTTCAATACATCCCACCGTGGGTCTGATTCGTGTTCGATGTCGTTGGATGAAAGTCTGTCGAGCATATCCTTATCGCATGTGCTGTTCCCATTTTCATCGTCCGGATGAATGTGCTGCATTGGCAACAATAAATTGATGAATTCGTAAATGTAAGGGCTGATGTTAAATTCAAAATCGCTTTCCGATATTATAATTACTTCATCAGATTGTTCTTCAAATTTTTCACCATATTTTACAATTAGCTTTTCGTATCCTTCAATGCTTTGGTCAAAAGGCTCTAAACACCTGTCGCACAATACTTCTACCGACCCTTTCAAATTAAACTCAAAGATCATCATGCGTTCCTGCTTGATCAAATCCAGCGAAACATCCACCAATCCTTTCTTCAATTCAGCATATTCAATTGCTTCAAAGAACTTGTTATTCATCACAAAATCAAAGTGATGAACATCAATTTTGAGCCCACGAAACGGGATTACAAAGTTTTTTAAATAATCCACTATACGTTCCTCCCAAAATTTGGGCGGCAAAAGTAGAAAATAAAAATTTGATAACCAAAAATTTATAATCACTTATTTTGGCTATCAGTCTGTAAATGTGAGAAAATGGTAGAATTGAATGGCTGTATTGTTCACTTTGAGTGTTTGACCCGTATGCCCGAAAAATGCCGCTTATCCCTTGTAATGTTTATATCCAACAGGCTTTCCGGGCTCGTTTTTCTTTTCGATCAATTGCTTGATGGCTTCAAAAACAACCTGAAATTGTTGATCGTACTTGCTTTCCATTTCATCCAGTTTTTTCTTCAAGCCTTTATTGTCGTTGATTAGTTCACGCATTTTTACAAAAGCTCTCATAATGGCAATATTCACATTAACTGCCTTTTCGCTTCTCAAAATGCCACTCAGCATCGCAACACCCTGCTCTGTGAAAGCAAGGGGTGTAATTGGAGAAAACTTCAAGTTTCCAAGGTTGTCACAAATTGTGATAAGCTCTTTCCACTCGCTCTCAGACAATTGAAACATAAAGTCGTCCGGGAATCTTGAAATGTTTCTTTTTACCTGTTGTTTCAAAACTCGTGTTTCCACTTCGTACATACTTGCCAGATGAAAATCGAGCATTACTTTCACGCCTCTGATGATATAAATTTGCGAAATAATTTCTTTAGGATTTACTAATTCGTTCATTTCATGAGATATTATGGTTGTGTCTATTTTTTAATCCATTTCCCGTTTTTCCCTGAGCCGTTTTTTGTAATTATCTCATAAAAATATATCCCGCTGCTGAGATGTTTCAAGTCAATCCTGCCGTTTGGCTGGTTCAATTTAAAACATATCCGTCCGCTAACATCCCTGAAAATTATACTTTGAGCAAATTCGAAATTCCGAATAAAGATATAATCTGAGCCGGGATTGGGATACACAGTTGTTTCTCCTTGTGTATCGCCCTTTTCGATTGATGTAGGATTTCCATAAATATTGAATGCCGCTTGTGTGATGGATGTTGCGCTACCTGATTCATGATTTACGGTAAATTTAAGAAATACCTGGTTCGAGCCAAAATTAGGGACTATCCACTGGTGTTTGCCGTTGTTGGGCAATTCGTTGGCAAGCATCCACCATGGGTCTTGTGGGCCGAAAGCCGAAATCTCGATGTTTACTGAGCTGTTTTCACCTGCCGGAACTTCCGATGCCCACTTAATAAACTGCACTGAGCCGGGATAGAAATTTTCGTTTCCTGTTGGGAATTGCGGCATAATCCATAAACTGTCGGCAGGATCATTTTCTTTAAAGCAATACATATAATTTTGGTAGTTGTACCATGGGCCTATTTCGGCAAGCAACACCAGGTCGGGGTGGCCATTGTGGTCGAAGTCGCCACCGGCCCTGAAAGCTTTGCCATCGGCAGTCGGGTCGATCGAAAACGTTGTTTCAAAGGTCCAGTTGCCCAGCCCGTCGCCTAACCAGAAGCTAATGGTTTCATTTTCGATGGCGGTGATATCCATCAGTCCATCGGCGTTTAAATCTACAAGTTCGGTAAAATCAAAACTTCCTGTTTGCGGCAATTCTCCTGACATACTTACCCAACTCATATTTGTGTTTTTATCCCACAAATAAACGGCTATGCCACCCGAACTGTTTACAAATGAAATATCGGCTGATCCGTCAGTATTTGCATCGCCCACAGAAATACCGCTTCTTACCTCAAAGGTTGCAAGTGTCGGCAATCCATTGTCGTTGTTTGTAAAACTGCCCGTGCCATCGCCAAAATATACCGACCCAAATTCGTGGCTTGCAATAAAATCGAGATAGCCATCGCTGTTAAAATCGCCAAACTCAACGTTATTGTCTGAGTTTCCGTTGAGAAATCCGAAGCTTTGTTCCCAGGTACCATCGCCCTGGTTCAGGTAAACATGCACGCCGGCACCAGAGCCAAACGAATTGCTCACCAGGTCGAGATCGCCATCATTATCCACATCACCAAAGTCGGTTTCGAACATACCCCAGTCTTCTCCATTGCCCGAAAGGCCTTCGTCCCAAACTTCCCAATTCATACCTGTACCATCTCCCAGCACCACCTCATTCAACTGATCGCCCCAGTTTGTACCCGAATAATTATGATGAACGCCATATCCCACATCTTTGTGCCCATCGTTGTTTACATCGCCAATGGCAATACCGCCGTAGCCAAAATTGCCATTCATATAATTTTCGAAGTTTCCGGCACCATCGCCAAACCAAACTATAATGCCGTGCTGTGCTGAATTAAAGTTTGGGGAGCCATGATCGCCAACCGTGAGGATGTCAATATTTCCATCCATATTGATATCATCAAAAGCAAAATCAGTGTGGCCTTCATCAAAATCGGGTTCAGCCAGTCCATTGGTCAGTCGCTGATATGAGAGGGAAGGTTGGGCATGAATAATTCCGCTTAATATCAAACATCCAACAATTAAAATGTTTCTTATTTTCATTTTCAAAGCTTCTATTGTTTTTTGTAATGTTTATATCCAACAGGCTTTCCGGGCTCGTTTTTCTTTTCGATCAATTGCCGGATGGCTTCAAATACAACCTGAAATTGTTGATCGTACTTGCTTTCCATTTCATCCAGTTTTTTCTTCAAGCCTTTATTGTCGTTGATTAGTTCACGCATTTTTACAAAAGCTCTCATAATGGCAATATTCACATTAACTGCCTTTTCGCTTCTCAAAATGCCACTCAGCATCGCAACGCCCTGCTCTGTGAAAGCAAGGGGCAATTTCCTTCGCCCGCCCCAACCGGGGATTGCATCTCCAATGCTTGATATCACATTTTGTGACATCAAGTTTTGAAATTCCTTTTCTGATAATTGAAACATAAAATCATCAGGAAAGCGCTGTAGGTTTCTTCTAACGGCTTGATTCAAAACACGCGTTTCCACCTCGTACATTCCTGCCAGATGAAAATCGAGCATTACCTTCAGTCCTCTAATAAAATAGATTTGTGAAATAATTTCTTTTGGTTTGACTAATTCATTCATTTTCTGTTTGTGAGATTTTATTGGTGTATCTGTTTTTTATCCACTTCCCGGTTTTCCCGGCTTCGTTTTTAATAATAGAAATGCTTTTTCAAAAATAGGAATTTTTAAACAAATCTTGTTTTGGATCGTTAATATCAACAAAATAGCAACTATGGCAGCAACACCAACAACACAGATACCATTGGGATTTAAAGCTCCTGATTTCAGATTACCTGATTTAGTTTCAGGGCAAGAAAAATCATTAAATGATCTCAAAAGCGATAAAGCCACAGTTGTGGTTTTTATTTGCAATCATTGCCCTTACGTGATTCATATTATTGATGAGCTGGTGAAAGTGGGTAAAGCGTATATCCCGAAAGGCGTATCATTTGTTATGATAAATTCCAATGATGTGGAAAACTACCCGGCAGATTCGCCGGAGAAAATGGTGGAGTTTGCCAAAGAACGCGATTTTCCTTTCCCATATCTGTATGATGAAAGCCAGGAAGTGGCCAAAGCTTATGATGCCGCGTGTACCCCTGATTTTAATGTTTTTGATGGTGAAATGAAATGTGTTTATCGCGGCCAGTTCGACGATTCGCGCCCCGGAAATGATGAACCTGTAAGCGGCGCTGATTTGAGGCACACGCTCAATTTAATACTTGCCGGCAAAAAAGTTCCCAACGAGCAGCGGCCAAGCATTGGCTGCAATATTAAATGGAAATAGTTTCTGCTTAACGGCCGCACCACTTCTTATTTAGTTTTTTATTTTTCTTTAGAAAAATATTTTGCATCCTCAGCGTGCATTGCGCTTATAATATTCAACCGCGAAGTCCGCAAAACACCTTGAGGAAAAAGAAATATCCCACTAAAAATCATTTATTAGGAAAGTCGTGTAAAATTTCTTTCACTAATGAAACAATCCTTTGGTATAACATGAATTGTGAGCTATCTTTGGGCTCAATTTTTCTAAAATAAAAAAAGCCCTGTTGATTTTGAAATATTAAACAATTAAAACATGGGCAAAATGGAAAACAATTTATCATCTTCGAAAGCGGAAATGCCGTGCGCTAAAACCCGCGAAAATTCTCGATTGTATTTCAAAAAATTAAACACGGGAACCCAACAAGCCGGCTGGGAAGTGGGTATTTTTGGATTTGTTTTTAGATGGATGAAATTTACAAATCATAAGCATTTCTATTTTTGGAGATGCTCCAGTTTTGGTAAAGTGGCCTGGTTTAACCATTCCATCGAATTTACTTTGCCCCATGTATAGCCAGGAGCTAAAGATCAATTTATTTAGCAATTAAAATTATTAGTTTGGGGTTTTTAGACTACACTTATATATTAATACCAACCATTCAAATGTACTTTTTCTTCTTCGAATCTTTCTGGTTTCGTTTTTAGTTCATCCGGCCAACCGAGCGAAATCAAATTTACGGGCATGATATGAGCAGGCAATTTTAAATACGCAGAAATATCTTTCATCCTTGCCTCTCGCGGATAAACGCCCAGCCATACGCTTCCCAATTCCAAACAAATAAATACTTAGCTTTGGCAGCCTAAAAACTTACTGCATTGCTAATGAGAAATCCTGAAATATAATTGGCCTTCAACACGCGCCACGAAAAACGCATGGTGGGTTTGGCTTTTGGTGATGAGTAGGAAAAAACCAATCCAACGTTTACCATTTCGCAGTTCAAAGCAGTGGCCGCCAAATGCAGAGAAGTAATTCCTGTTTATGTGAATGATTACATTAATGCAGATAAATTTGCAGCCTAGTACAGTCACCCTGAACTTGTTTTAGGGTCTGTTGAAAAAAACGATAATATGAAACAAGGATTTGTTTATATAATGGGTAATAAAAACAGAACGACACTATATATTGGTGTTACAAACAATGTAAAGAGAAGGGTATTGGAACACAAAGCAGGTTATGGTTCTGTTTTTACAAAAAAATATAATTTGCATGATTTGCTTTATTATGAAAATATTATGGGAATGCAAAATGCTATAGATAGAGAGAAACAATTAAAAAATTGGCATAAAGAATGGAAATGGAATCTGATAAAAAATGATAATCCTGAATTGAAGGATTTATCCGAAGAGTGGTTTTTAAAGGGAGAAATTGAAGAGTTTAAACAGATGCTGAAAGATTCCGAAACAAGTTCGGAATGACAGCATAACACAATGGAAGATAGAGAATGTTAGATACACCAACAAAAAAACGAATTGACGATTGCCGCGACATCCTGGTAGGCAAACTACCCGATCCCAAAGTTACCGCAGCCGAAATGCTCACTCTGTATTCGGAGGCCATTTTAAGCATGGATAAAAACCCGAACATTCCTCAACTGTTCCGCGACATTTTTAATTTCAGATTTTAAATATATTTCAAGACGCAGTAGTACAGACGCGATGCATCGTGTCTCCCAATGAAAAAACAAAGAATCAATTGAAAATTATATTAGTGAAGAGTAACTGCCCGCAACATGCTAGTTAGCATTAATTGAAACAGCATCAAATAGTGTGTTGCAGAACAAAACCCCACGAGCCATTGTTCAAATCACCCTCCCCCCTAAACATAATTCCTCTCCAAAAATTCAGACACAGTGGGGTCGATTTGTTCTTTGCGCCTGATTTCGTCAAACAGTGCCAACAGGTCGTTTACCTTTAAGCGCTTTTTATCTTCGGCCGAGAAGTCGTAAGCAATTTTGCCGTTGTGCATCATCAAAATCCTGTTGCCGAGATTTACGGCTTGCTGCATGGAGTGGGTTACCATGAGTGTGGTCAGCTTGTCTTTTTTCACCACTTCCTCGGTGAGTTGAATTACGCGGGCAGCAGTTTTGGGGTCGAGGGCGGCGGTGTGCTCGTCGAGGAGGAGGAGCTTTGGTTTTCGCCAGGTGGCCATCAAAAGTGTTAAAGCCTGGCGCTGCCCGCCCGACAGTTTTCCTATGGGGTTTTCGAGGCGCTCTTCCAGTTTCATGTTCAGGGGCTTCACCCTGTCGGCAAAATCGGCAAGGAATGACTTGTGCAAGGCCTGGTTAAGCCCCCGGGGCTGCCCCCGGCGTGTGGCCATGGCCAGGTTTTCGGCAATGGTCATATCCGATGCCGTTCCCGAAAAGGGATTCTGAAAAACCCTGCCGATATATTTTGCCCTTTTGTGTTCGGGCCAATGTGTGATGTCTTTTCCATCCAATAAAATCCTGCCATGATCGGGAAAAAATGTACCCGCCACCGCGTTGAGCAGTGTGGATTTGCCCGATCCGTTGGTTCCCAAAACGCAAACAAAGTTGCCTTCGGTCAGTTCCAGATCGATGCCCTGCAAAGCCTTTACTTCGTTGGCTGTTTCGGGATTAAAGGTTTTGTATAACGATTCTGTTTTAAGCATATCTGAGGGTGCTAAGATTGAATATTCATCGAAAGTTTTATTTTCCTGGTTTTGTCGATTAAGCCGGGTAGGATGAGTGCCATAAACACAAAAACCGCCGTGATCAGTTTCAGGTCGTTGGGGTTCATGCCCCACCGCAGGGCAATGGCTACCAGTAACCTGAAAAGAATAGAACCCATGATTGCTCCCGAAACAATATATCCAAGGGTCTTTTTGGTGATTAACGCTTCGCCAATGATTACACTCGCTAGTCCCCAGACCAACATACCCAAACCCATTTGCACATCGGCGAAACCCTGGTACTGTGCCAGTAAAGCCCCGGAAAGGGCGATCATCCCGTTGGAAATGGCAAGTCCCAAAATAATCATCATTTTGGTATTCACACCAAGCGCCCTTATCATTTGTGCGTTGTTGCCGGTGGCTCGCATGGAGATACCAATATCGGTTTTAAAAAACCAAAACAAAACTACACCGAACAAAATGGTAACAACAAGCATGGCCAGGAGCACCACCACATCATCGGTATTCACCATCCAGCCCAAAAGATTTATTTCGTCTTTCGCACCAAACATGAGTGCCGAAAAACTTTCGAACCATGTAAATACAGTAGCTTCAGAAATCAGGGGCACGTTGCTTTTCCCCATCACGTGGAGGTTGATGGAATAGAGAGCCGTCATTACCAAAATCCCCGACAACAGGCCATTTATTTTAAAACGTGTATGCAATATGCCCGTGATGGCTCCGGCCAGCATCCCACCCAAAAATGCAACAAAGCAAGCCAACAGCGGATTTACTCCGGCTACAATTAAGGCGGCGGTAATAGATGCTCCAAAAGTAATGGAGCCTTCGGCGGTAATATCCGGGAAGTTGAATATCCTGAAACTGATAAAAACACCAAGCGCCAGCAGTGCCAGTATTAAGCCGATTGTTAACGATCCAATGAGTAATGCCATTTTAGTTTTTTATTTATGATTGACGATTAACCCGCCTTGTCGCCCAAAGTGGTCTATACGTTAGCGAGGCAGGGGATCGGAGATTTTAGATTTTGCTTAATGTTGCCAACATCTGAAATCTCAAATCGATAATCTTAAATCGTCAATCAGATTATTGTTAATTTAAATTCACACTACAAAGCCTCTACCTTCCCCACCCAGCAAGTTCCGTTTATCAACCGGCTTTCGCCAATGCCAATCACGTCCCTGTCATCGTTCAGCAAATGCATAACATCTATCAGACGCTCATTTTCAAAGCAATTTCTTATGGTGCCTGCAAGGTCAACATCTGCCTTTTTCAATTGATGAAAACTAAAAACCGCAGCATGTGCATGGCCTGAAATTTCAGTATTCTTACCCAAAGACCTGCAAAACGGCAGCATTGTTTTGTTTTCTCCAAAAGTAAAAACCCCCGTGATGACGGCAAGCTGTCGGGCATGTTCGGCTTCAACGGTAAAATGGACATTTTCTTTAACCTCCGGGTACGAAAATATTTTTTCCGGCTTGTATTCAGCAGGTGATTTTGAAATTGACACCCCCACAAGACCGGCAGTTTCTGCAACAATTACAAGAGCAAAAGTATGATGCCCTGTAATTTTTGATATATGATTGATGAGCGAGGAAAATGTGACCGTATGATTAATGTGTGTATGATCAAAGTGAAGCAATCGATCAAATGCATCATTAAAAAACAAGCCATACAAAACCTGAATTTCAGGAATAAGTTTCCCGGATTTCAGCGAGTAGTCGGGTGCATTGGAGCTGTCGGTTGGAAGGTAAGCCACCGCCTCTCCAAGTGCAATAAACTCGCCCAGCCTTTGTTTGGCATCCTCCGGGTCTGGGCTTATGGCGCCCATCCCCAGGCCAAAACCAGCCTGATCGAGCTGCTTTTTTGTTAGTTCGGTATCTTTTGGGTTTTTGTAAAATGATTCAGGATTCCCACAAAGTTCAACGGTACAAGAACCTTCTGCAGCAAGGGTTTTTACTGTGTAAACGGTATCATCAATTTTAATCTCATCATCATGTTTAATGTTTTCATCATGCCCTGTAGAGACGGTTTTACCAATCAGCATATCCATGCCAACAAGCTCGATAAGCGATTTTATAGCTTGTGTGAGATTGATCAAAGAAAAATCACCATCGATAGCTTTGAGTTCTTTATAATATTTTACCAAAATCCTAATGCCGGCAGAGCTTATATAGTCAACCTTCGAAAAATCCAGGAATACAAAGTATTTTCCACCCCGAATTTCATCCTTTATTGCTTCATCCAGCACCGACGACCAGTAGGCGTCTATTCTCCCGTTGAGTAAAAGCACAACTTTATTTGTACTCTTTATGCGCTCTATTTTCAGATTATCTTTCATTTCGTTTACAAATTCATTGTATAATTATTTGATCACCTTATCGGCCATTCTGAGAATTTCAGGGCTCAGGTGTAAATTGTGCTTTTTCGCTAAGGGTTTGTTGATTGTAATGATTGTTTTACTCACATATTGAAATGGCAAATCTTCCACCGGGGTGCCGTGCATAAATTTTTCGGAAAGCATAACCGCATCAGTGCCAGCCTGCCGATAATCACGGGCTATGGTAAGCACAGCGCCTTTGTCGGCCTGGCTTTGGGCAAAAGAGAAATAGGGTAGCCCTTTTTTTTCTGCCGACTGAATAATGTAAGCGTAGGTTGCCGCGGTAAGGTTATCCGACAACTGGCATACTGCATCAATTTCTGAATTCACCAGCGATAGCGCTGCATCGGCAACATCGGAAGTGTTGTTTGCCGGCACCGAAACCAAAGCCATTCCGCGCCTGCTTGCAGCGCTTTTCAGGTATTTTTCGTAAGCCACCGAATTGGCCTCCACAGGACAAAAGATTGTACCCAGTGTTTTACAATCGGGCATCATAATTTTTATGGTAAGCATCATCTCATCGAAAGCACTCATGGTTGAAATTCCACTCACATTAGGCAGGTGGTGTGAAAAGTCTGTTCCAATACCAGCTACTACCGGATCGGCAACCGTGGCAAAGAAAATGGGGATGTCCTCAATTTTTTTGGAAACGGCCTGAATAACTGGCGTTGTGGCCGTGAAAATTATATCGGGGGGATCGGAGCTTACTGTTTCAACAATGGTATTCAATGTGCCAATATCGCCCTGTGCATTAAACGACTGTAATTTGAAATCTTTTCCCTCAGTCCATCCCAAATCGGAAAACCCGTTGATGAAACCCTCTTGTGTTTCTTCAGATACGGGCGAATCATTGTAAAGTAAAATATTGATTTCGATAATTTTTCCCGGTTTTTTGGCCCAAACAAGTTTTTGTAGGTTTGTGTCGTTACCACGATTTTTCCGGTCGGAAATTAACAAAATTGCAGCAATTAATAATATCAGTATTAAACCTCTTAGAAGTGGACGGATATCAAATTTCATTGTTTCATTTTTGAATCCACGAATTTAAACAAATATTTTTTTTATGGTGTTTGTTGTGATATTAAAATCCGCAAAAAATCATATTATCATTTTAGTCAGGTTTCCCGCAGATAACGCAGATTTTCGCAAATATGACCCGCGTTAATACGAAAAATCTGTGGGGCACATTTTATCCTCTAAACGAAAAGGTCAACTCAAAATGACAAGGCTGGCAATATTTATTACCACAAAAATGACTGTGAATTTTAAACCACTACTTTTACGCTGATAAAACAAATTGAATCTAAATCAAAAAAATGAAACTTTTCGCGGTTTTGAAAAACACCCGGATAGGAATTCTTCTGATTTTTCTGGTTGCCACCGGATTGTTGCTGCTTGATCTGAAAAGCCGATCCACGGCTAAACGAAACATTAAGGAAATAGCAGTTTTCAAGCTTTCATCCCGTCCACTTTTAGATAATACCGAGAGAGGCATGATTGACGGCCTGAAAAATAATGGCTTCAGCGATGGCCAAAATATCCATATCACAAAATATTGTGCAGAAAATGATTTACCAATAGCCAATACCATAGCGCAAACAATTCTTAACGAGAAGTATGATATGGTGCTTACCATTAGCACACCCATTTTACAGGTAATGGCTAATGCAAACCAGGATGGAAAAATACTACATGTATTTGGTGCGGTAACCGACCCCTTTGCCTCCGGAGTTGGATTAAGCCGCGAACATCCCAATGAGCGCCCCGCTTGTTTGGCCGGCATCGGCACTTTTCAGCCCGTTGAAGATGCCATTTTAATTGCCAGGGAAATGAATCCTGAACTGAAACTGCTTGGTGTGCCCTGGTGCAGTCATGAGGTATGTTCCGAAGCCTGTGTTAAAATTGCGAGGGTTATTGCAGATAGTCTGGGGATCGAATTACTTGAAGTTACAGTGGATAACTCTTCCTCGGTTTACGAGGCGGTTCAGTCGCTGATATCAAGAGGAGCAGAGGCAATATGGATTGGTGGCGATAATACTGTTGAAATTGCGATGGACATGATAGTGAAGGCTGCCAATGACGGTAGGATTCCTGTTTTTTGCAACAATCCTGATATGCCCGCAAAAGGCGCACTTTTTGGTTTGGGAGCTAACTATTACCAGGTGGGTTTAGCTTCCGCAGAAATTGCAGATGAAATTTTAAGAGGAGCCAAACCCAACACCATTCCTGTTGAAAATGTGGTTCCCGAAAAGCTGTATATCAACACAAAAGCCCTTGATGGCTTAAAACAAAAATGGACCTTCACCAAAAGTTTAAAAAGCAAAGCGGATAAAATTATAGAGTAGGAGTTGTTTTTTTGAATAAAATGTAATGTTAAAAAAACCACAGTTCACAGTGCCGGGCTTTGCCCGGGTATCCCTGCCCCGCCCACACACGAGCTACTTTGGACGACCCGCTTCGCAGCGAGGCGAGCAAGGCGGGCTCGAAAAATCACGAAAACCATAGATTTACTATTTTTCGGGATTGCCAGCCGCCATAAGAAGTCCACAGTTGGCAGTTTGTAGTGGACTGAGAACTGTGGATTGAAAACTGTGGACTGAGAACTGTGGACTGAGAACTGTAAACTGAAAACTGAGAACTGTGGACTGAAAACTGTAAACTGAAAACTGAGAACTGAGAACTGTGGAATGAGAACTGAGAACTGTGGACTGAAGACTGTAAACTGAAAACTGGGATTATCAAAAAGGCGTCCTATGGTGATCGAAAGTTTGCCCGTCAACGAAGGCTTTTATCTGCCTTGCTATTCTTACAAAAATGGTAAGATTTTCGCGGTTGAACCAGGCTATGGCATCTTCATCCCCACGGCAGGCCTCGGCAAGCCTGGCGTAAAATGGATAGTTGTGGTTCTTTAACCAATCCAGTGCCCGGTCATCATCCACAGAGGCAGCATCGAAGGCAACATAATGACGATAGCCGTTTTTTATCAGCCAGTCGATGGCTTCGGTGTTGGCACGGATAGCATTGGAGAGGGCTGCAAGTTCCGGGTAGCCATTCTCCATTAACCAATAAAAGAAATCGTTTTTCCCTGAGACGGCCATCTCAAAAGCCAGTAAAATTTTTATGTCGTATTGATATAAGTGCTTCACAATCCCGAAGTATTTTTAATCAGGGCGTTATAGTAAAGACAAGGCATGCGCTATCTGTATCACCTCTGTACTAAGCCAAGGTTTATTTATTTGTTGGTTTGAAATAAACTTTTGCTGTATTTTTATTTGAATCAGCCATTTTTGTTTTGTATTTATGACAATATGCCGGCATAAAATTTAACTCCGGAATATTGTTAAGCGGGTTATCATAAACTTCAAATGCATGGGTAAGATACCTCGATTTATTAAAGTATCCGTTAAAAACATCTGCTAACCTGCCCCAGGATGAGCGATAGCAAATAATATCAGGATCAGCTTTCTTGTCTTCATCAAGATTATTTCCAACAAAACCAACAATAACTTTGCTGTTGAGGTAATACATATAGGAGGTTTCCTCGTAGTTTGCTGCAATCACAAGTGTGTCGGTGTTTTTATATTTCTCCTGGATAAAGGGAATTGTATAGTCAAGCGGCCCCTTGTATTGTTCGGATAATTCAGTAATTCTTCCTGATAAATGCTCTTTATTTGATGTGATATTAAGCGATAAAAAGATGAGAAACATCGCAGCCGGCAATAGTTTGTTTATCGAATATTTTTTTGGATAACATTGCCAGACCATTGAAAAATCGAGCAGGATAACTGCTGTCATTACCGGTTGGAGATAGATTATGTAACGGGTGTAAACAAAGTTTGGAATACGAGCAATGAGCAGTGCAAAAACTACCATTAAAAACGTTAGGAACAGTGAGGATTTGAAAACAGGAGCTTTCTTGTCGATCTTCTTCAGGCCAATAATCAGCAACAATTTAAAACATAAAAACAGCCACAACAATTCAAATTGGGAAAAATACCGCACCACCACGGTCAGATTTTTCTTGTAAACCTCAAAGCTAAAATTATTGTATTCAGCCATTGCGGTTGAAATTTCAAATGTTTTAAAATAAAGCATGAAAGGAATAACAGCGATCAAGGCAACGACAGCGCCAATTATAACCCCTTTAGACTTTTGGAAAATCATATTGATTTGTTGTTTTACTATTAGCTCACTTACAATGATGGTGAGCTCAGAAATGCCCAAAACAACCAGGATAATAAAAAATGCGGGTGCAAAGGTCACAAACAATAACCACAGTAGCACTGCCATAGTGCCAACAACAAAATACCATTTGTATTTATTTAGAAATCTGTAACTTATGTAAATTCCGGCAATGGATAAAATACAAAATAATGCCGGGGCATAGTACCTTGCCTCTTTTATATGAAGGATAAACGAAACCGATACAATTGTCAATACTATAAAAGCAATGGCAAGGTTTAGTTTTGAAGACCGCAGTACAAACAACTTCGAGAGTAAATAAATAAACAGAAACAAACCCAATAGCGCCATTATTGAAAATGTTGACCTAATAATCCCAGTTTTGGTGTAGATATTCTCGTAGTTTTGAGCAAGTGCCACACCGATGGTTGCAAAATAGTATTGCCCCCACCCTGCGCCACCAATGTAGGCATCAGTTTCCGGATCAATACCAAGGTTCGGGTCGGAGTGTTTTAAATCATAAAACACGTTTTTATCATCATGTACTTTTGGATATCCAAATTCCAAAACACGCTGTGGACCCACTACTGTCATTCCTTCGTCAGCCCAAAAAAGCGGATAGGAAATGTGTTTGAAAACAGAGAAAAGAAAAATGAATAAAATAATGGTCAAGCCAATAGTCCTGAATATGTCATTCCCGGGGTTTATCGTTTCTGGCTTGGGGGCTTGTTTTACCGGCTTATATTTACTTACTTTTTTTTTCATTTCTCCATGTTGATTTTTGTTGAAGGATTAAGCATGAAAGCATCTAATTCAACACGCGTTAATAAACACTGTATTTCACACGAATATCACGCAGTTGATCTGCAATTTTGTATAATTCATCCTTCGATACAATTTCAAGTCCTTTGGCCGGAGTAGCCCTGTCGATGGGGTAGAGCATGACATACCGCGGCTTTATAAACCGAATGTGATTGAGCCAGGCATGGATTTCGGCCGGTTTGGTGTTGTCAATCTTTTCGCCATCAACCTCACCCCTTACAAATAAGGTTTGGATAATGGCCTTTTGCTTAAAGCGATGCAATTGCTGTACAATTTTATCAAGGGTTAAATCCTTTGATCGGGGGCGGTTAATTTTCTGGAATGTGGCTTCGAGCCCTGCATCCAGCTTGAGAATAATGTTGTCAACGCGGTTTAGCGCCTGAAAAATATCTTCCTTGTGTATGTTGCTCGAATTTGATAAAACGGTAACTTCGGCAAAGGGGAAATATTTAGCCTTAAGCCTTAATGTATCGTCAATTATTCCGGGAAACTCAGGATGGATGGTTGGCTCGCCATTGCCTGCAAATGTTATCGAATCAGGGATGTCTTTATCCAGTTTCATTTTCACTAACCGTTCTTCGAGAGCCTCGCTCACCTGGCTTCTCGTGGGAAGTTTACTAATAATTTCTTCATCATCAGGTGTCCATCCACATTCACAGTAAATGCAGTCGAATGTGCAAAATTTTTGGCTGGTAGGCAAAAGGTTTAACCCCAGCGAATTTCCCAGCCTCCGGCTCTTAACCGGACCAAATATTAAATCGTTAAATAAAAATCCTGACATAATTGAATCTTGTTTTTCCTTTTTCTTACAATTAAAAATATGATTTGACCATTAACAAAACACTTAAAACAAAAAATTTCCGATATTGTTATTGTGATTAAATAAACAACAAATCATCTAAAAACTTTACTTTTGGAGCGAGATACTGATATGCCAAACCTAAAACAAATAAGAACGCCTATTGCTGAACACATCAACCTGTTCGAGAAGAAATTCCGGCAGTCGATGAAAAGCAAGGTGCCGCTGCTCGACACCATTACCCGATACATTTACAAGCGCAAAGGTAAGCAGATGCGCCCGATGTTTGTATTTTTTTCGGCAGGTATTTGTGGTGAGATCAACGAATCGAGTTATCGGGCGGCCTCGCTTATCGAATTGCTTCATACTGCCACCCTGGTACACGATGATGTTGTGGATGACTCGAATGTACGCCGTGGCTATTTCTCGATCAATGCCTTGTGGAAAAATAAAATTGCAGTATTGGTGGGCGATTACCTCTTGTCGCGCGGATTGCTGCTTGCTTTGGATTACAATGAAATTGAATTGCTGAGAATTGTTTCGAACGCAACCCGCGAAATGGCCGAAGGCGAATTATTACAAATCGAAAAAGCACGAAGGCTCGACATCAAAGAAGAAATTTACTTTGACATCATACGTAAAAAAACTGCTTCACTCATCGCTTCATGTTGTGCTGCCGGTGCCGAGTCGGTGGGAGCTGATAAAGAAACCGTAAATAAAATGCACCTGATTGGCGAATATGTTGGCATTGCATTCCAGATCAAAGATGATCTTTTCGATTATCAGGATAGCAGCGCCATTGGCAAGCCCAATGGCATCGACATCAAGGAACAGAAAATGACCCTGCCGCTGATTTACATGCTCAACAACACCGAAGGATCAGAAAAGCGCAAGGTGATAAATGTGGTAAAAAATCACAACAACAATCCAGGTAAAGTAAACAAGGTGATCGATAAGGTGAATCAAAGCGGCGGTATTGAATATGCCACTCAAAAGATGCATGAATATCAGCAAAAAGCCTTCGATCTGTTGGCTGAATTTCCTGACAGTCCCATGCGGACATCTTTTGAGCAACTGGTTTCTTTTACTGTTGAAAGGAATAAATAATGCTCAGAGTCTAACCTAAATAGTTCCCATACAAGAAATCAATGTTTTTTATTTAAGATTCAGAACTCCTGACCTAGCCTAATTGTTATGTCGCATTAAAATCACTTTGTGATACTTTTACCAAAGGCTCGCCTCGCGAAGCGGGTATCCCTATCGGGAGAGCCTTAGTGCCTTATATGTTTGTGTTTTTTTATGATTAGCAAAATTATGGAAACTTTTCGAGCTTTATTTTGGAGGTAATTTGGAGGGATTCAATTTCCATTTGTGGGTACCCTCAAATGGAAATTGAAAATTTGAAAATTTTTGATTTTTTTCATCTTTTCCGGTGAAAAATTTTACCCGGGTCATTTCCATTAGTCCATAGTCAAAAGGTAAGTTTTTGAATTATTATATTAAAAAGCGCGACATGTTTTAAGGAAATGATTTTGGCGGACGGCTAATGCTAAATCAATACTTCAAGTACATTGACAAAAGTGGGACCAAGCGACAATATTTGATGCCTGTCTTTTTAGTGGTATTTTGGACACACGGAGCTGGTAAAAACTATCGAAGAATAAAAAACGAAGTAGATAAAAAGTTCGGTGATGTTTATTCGGGTTTTCATCAAAGGCTGAAAGCCTTAAACATCAAAGCACAAAAGCACCCCAATAATCATCGGCAGGCCGTAGGTCTGCGACAGCTTAGATGGCAAAACCTCCCCATCGGGTGATTGATTTTTTTGGTGATGAGTTTCAGCCCTTCAGGCTGAGGGGGTGTTGTGGCTTTCCTCGTAAGGTCGGGCGGTGCCTGACCCCTTTGGTGTGCCAGCCTTTCAGGCTGGGAGGATAGCGTTGTAGCAGAAATAAAATATTGGATATGCTTTGGTGGAACCTGCTAAAATCAACTTAGCCCCCGGTTGGATATTTTATTTTTAAGCCGGATGTAGTGTTTCCCAAGGTAGCAAACCAAAAAAATCCGGGATCGAATTTCCAGTCAAAAATCCCGGACAATATCAGCGGAACCTGCCCCGTGATGCGATCACAGGCTTAGCGGTTGGTGTTGGACGTATTGTATCGGTGGGGTGGTGTTTGGTCTTTGTGGCAAATTATTGACAAATAGCCACTCGCATAGTGATGCCCGCTTCGCGAGGCGAGCCTATGGCATAAGACTCAAAGGCACTAAGAAACACTAAGTTCTTCGGTGTGAAATTTGAGTCATTTAGATTTACGATAACATTGTTATAACTATTTGATTTTTAACTAATGGATCAGGAGGTATGAGATTAAGGATTAGCGATCAGAGATTTTAGATTTCGTTGAGAATCACAAATATCTTAAATCTAAAATCGCCTGCCTCGCCTACACATAAGCCACAAAGGGCGGCCCGCTTCGCAGCCCGCTTCGCCAGCGAGGCGAGCGAGGCGAGCAAGGCTGGTTAATCTGAAATCTTTATTCAGATTGTTATTCCTAAATTGAAGACCCTATTTTAAATTCCTCCACAACTTCATAAACAGGCCCCTGCGGTCTGAGCTTGCTTTCGAAAAGGTAAAATGTATTTACCGGCACTTCCTGCAAATACTCAGTTTTTAATTTATCGATGGTCTGCTGAAAGAATCTTTTGTCGTTGATAAACTTGATCCGGCCAACCGTAACATGTGGCCTGAAATTCTGCCGGTCGCGTACAAAGCCAATTTCTGCCGCTGAATCCAGCACATCGCTGGCAAGATTTTTTATTTGGAGGCTCTCATTCAAGCCAAACCAGATCACCCGCGGATTGTAGGAGCTCCCAAAAATTCCGATATTTTTAAGTTGCAGATCGAAAGGCCTGTGTCCTTGGGCAACATCCTCCAAAATTTCACATATTTCATCAAATTTATCCTCGGTGGTTTCCCCGAAAAATTTCAGGGTGATGTGGATGTTTTGCTCCTGCACCCAATTAATTTTTTCGTGTTGCAGGCTGTTTTTCATCTCCCGATAAGTTCGGATAAGATTTTCATTCGGATTCACTTTGATGGCAGCAAATAATCTTTTCATTGTAAAAACTGTTTAAGAATTTACAATAATAATCAAATCATTATCTTTGTTAATAATAAAAGTAAAAATTATCACGCATGATAAGCATTGAACAAAAGAAATTCAGATTCATCGAAAAATATGTGAAACTCAGGGATGCTGAGTTGATAGATAAATTGGAAAAGATACTTGAAGAGGAGCAAGCAAGCAATGAAATATTTGAAGTTAGCGACGACCTCAAATTAGCCATTGACGAAGGAATCGCCGCCATTGAATTAAAGAAGGGTGTGCCACATGAACGGGTAATGGAGGGGTGTTCAAAGAAATACCCGTCTCTAAAGTTTTAACACATGCGGAAAATCTTATGGTCTGATTCGGTAATAGATGATTTTGATTATAACATTGAATTTCTTATTTCAAAATGGACAATTTTAGAAGCCCAGGAGTTCGTTGATGAAGTGAACAGGGTAATAAAAATATTGGAAATTGGGAATGTTGATTTTCCCGAGATTAATTATAAAAACATAAGGGGGGCAAATATTTGCCGACAGATAAACCTTCTATACCGAATTAATACCAATGGAGGTGTAGAATTGATACGATTTTGGGATACCAGACAGAACCCTGATAAACTCAAGGATTTCTTAAAATCCAGATATTAGTAGTCCGCATAAGAACAAGCACCAACTATACCATACAAAAGTTTATAACACCTCATACTATTTTTAAAATCATCTACTTTTGCACTTATGATTGTTATTGATGATAAAACGGTTAGCGATGATCTCGCGCATGTAAAATTTGTTTGCAACCTCAAAAAGTGCAAAGGTGCCTGCTGTGTTGAAGGCGATGCCGGTGCCCCTTTGCTCGAAGAAGAAATAAGTGAGCTGGAAGATTGCATTGATGAGGTAAAACCTTACATGACAGAAAAGGGACTAAAAGTAATCGAAGATTTTGGTGTGTTTGATTACGACATGGCCGGGCAGTTTGTAACTCCTCTGGTTGACGGGCGCGAATGTGCATTCGTCATTTTCAACGATGGCATTGCCTGGTGCGCCATCGAAAAGGCCTGGACTGAAGGGAAAGTACAATTTCGCAAACCTGTTTCCTGCCATTTGTACCCAATACGCATTACCACGCACAAGAATTTTGATGCCGTAAATTACCACGCGTGGCATATTTGCAAACCTGCGCTGGTGCATGGCCGCCGCGAAGATGTTCCCTTGTATAAGTTTTTGAAAGAACCACTCATCCGGCAATATGGCGAAAAATGGTATCGGGATTTGGCGAAAGAGATCGAAAAGAAGTAGGCCGCTTTTTTTCAAGGATGAGATGACATTCCGCAAATATGGCTCGCAGCCACCCACTTGCAGGAAGGTTTTTAGTGATTCGTATGTTTACTTTTCTTTCGAAAGCCTCAGTGATTTTATAAAGGGTATTAATTAGTAGTTTTCGCTTGTTAATAAACTGATAAACGATTTATCAAGATAATTCTACGAAATCTAATTATGGCGGCGATGATATTCAAATAGCGAAACCTCCCGAAAAATCGGGACAGGCTGTACCGGGTTTTTCAAATTATGGTAATTCTTTTCAGCTAAAATATCTCAACCTCCCGCATGGGCGGGACAGGCTGTACCGGGTTGCTAAAAACTCAGTATGAGTTTAGGTATTGTAGTAAATCAATATCTCTAAGGAAAAACTACCACGTAGTGGTTGCGCTATATGAATGAAAAAACCCGATAGCTTTCGGTATTTGATAAAGTTAATAATTGGGTTTACAAGCCACATTATTTAATTTTTCCGCCAAAATTGATTTCATAGAAACGCTGACAAAGTGCCTGAATTCCTCCATTAAAACTCATACATTATTATTGCAAACAAGCAGTAAAAAATCGCTGATAGCTATCGGGACATTTTTCCAGATGACCGCTAACCGGCTGTGTGCCATGATTTGTTGTTATCGTTTCGTTGGTTTTCATTTTAATCTTTAATATATCGAACAGAAAGACCATTACTACTCTTATAAAAGTGGAGATGTCTGCCTGCGACACCAAAGCTACCATGGTTCAGGGATAGACAACTTGCGCTGCCGTGATCTTGCTCGCTTGAACTCCACCAAAAACCATGTTCTCCAATCCATTTATACTCATCGTTGCTTCGGAAACCACTTGGAAGAGCTGTAAACCCACTTTCATTGGTTGCTCCATTATTTGGACTTAGCCAATGATTTGTCCCTTCTTCTTTCAATTTTCCACCTGCATATTTAATTCCACCTAAATATTCTATAAATGTTGACAATTCGGTTTCGGTCGGTAAATGACAACCTGTTGGACAAAGATTATTGGCGGTTTTCCAGTCGTATAAATATCCATAAGCCTCAACATTTCTTTCATCGTTGTCATATGCCCAACAACCAATATTAGCTTTTAGAGCAAAGTTTTCTGCCATCCATGTTTGTGTGCCTATTTTTACTGTTTTATAGATTTTGCCATTTCTGCTGTCAATAAATGAATTTTTCATTTTATTTGTTTTTGTTAAAGGAAGGTTATTACTCATTTTATTTGTTGCCTGTTTTATTTCTTTCCCAATGAACGCTAACGTTCCGCAAATATGGCTCGCAGCCGCCCACTTGCAGGAAGGTTTCAAATGATTCGTGTGTTTCCTTTTCTCACGAAAGTTATCACGACATTTTTCCAAATGACCATTAACCGGCTGTAGGCCATGATTTGCTGTTATGTGCTGCCTTTTATTTAATAAACCAAAGAGATTCTATTATAGATTTATATGCTTGTAACTCTTTTTCTGTTGCTTCTCTTTTTGAAATATTCATTGAAACAGAAAGTCCATTTTTGAATTTTTCTCCTGGATTAATGTATGAAATATATTGATAAAAATTATTTTCTTTATAAACCAATTTTGAAAAACATTTAAAATTCTCATGTTTCACAATCAATTCTTTTTCTTCTAAGTTTTTATATTTCTCTTTGTTTGAATTAACATCATATTTTAAATCTTCTATTGTATTTTCATCATGCTTTTTAAATACTAATACTTGTATTAATGTACCACCACTATTCAAGTCCTCCAAACTTTTATAAAAAATTATGTTTGAATAATATTTTGATGCGTTGTCAATATCTCCAATCCAATTATCGGGTTCTTTTACCATAAAAGTAAAATCATCACCATATACAATTAAGGAATTCATTTTAATAGAATCTGGAGTTTGCCCAAAATGATTTATTGAATAAATCAATAAAATGCTAATTGTCAATAGTTTTTTCATTTCGTAATTATTTATAGTTTAATTTTTACTTATCAATTTGATAAATCCATCAAATAACTCCCGGCGATTATCATCCATCCAGGTAAGATAGTCGGCATAAGTGTATCGTTTGTTAAGGTTCAGGTTAAGTGTGTCCATGCTTAAAGCTTTTAACTACTACAAAAGTACGAAAATATTTATGCCGGTTCAACCACCTAAATAACTACCTGTTTTCTATGAAATGCCGTGGTTGAGTGATTGAATGCTGATCCCGATAATCATGAGGGTTGGATAATCGGAAAAACCATTTTTACCGAATTACTGTAACTGTTCCTCGCTTTTCCTGGTTTTGCCCGCGGGCATCGCGGAATTTTATCAGATACACGTAGGCTCCGCCAGGCACATATTCCCCTTTGTAAGTCCCATCCCATCCCTCGGCAATAACCTTGCTTTCAAAAATTTGCTCTCCCCATTTGTTGTATATCGTCAGGCTATAAAAACCCTGCTCAATAAAATCAACCAGGGGCTTAAACTCATTATCGGGGGCAGCACCTTCAGGTATTATGGCATTGGGTATGGAAATGCTGGTTTCGAGTTGGATGGTAATTTTATTGGACAGGCTAAGCTCGCTGTTCCCTCCATTTTCGTAAGCTTTCACATAATATGTAAAGTTGCCTTCACCACCACCAAGTCCTGAAACATCGGTGGCATAAGAAGTTTCTGTTTCTGAAAGTGTTACAAGCGGGCCGCTTGAGGGAAATGGAATACCATCCACTTCCTGATAGACTTCAAATTTTTCGATGCCCCCGGGCCAGCCTTCATAAGGATTCCATTGAATTGTAATTTCTGAGCCTGAAGTTTTTTCGCCCGTAAGCAGGATGGTTCTTGCAATATTATCAGACTCGAGTTGTTTTTTCCCACAAAAATCATAAACATCAATACTGTAATAATAGCTTTTGGAATTGAAATCAGCAGAAGTATCAATAAATGATGTTGCCGGACTAAAAGAGCTCAGGTCTGCAATTTCGGCAAGGAAATTATAGTTTGATCCGGTTTCCGATCGCAGGATTTGAAATTTTGAAATGGGGGCATCATCAGCATCCCAAAGTAATTTGATATGTTCATCATTTTCGATCGTTGCAACACGAATATTTGTAAATGCCGGTTTGTCATAAGTTTGCGAAGTTATCTCCCTTTCGCAGGAAGTGGATGTCCTTGTTTCATCTTCGTTGAAAGCTCTTATTTTGTAGGTATAGTTTACATTGGCAGTAAGGTTGGAATGGGTAAAATAGTTTTGGGATGCTGAGGTTGTTCCGGCAACGTAAAATGACCCTCCATCTTCGGAGGCCAAAACCCAATAGCCACTCAGCTGCGTGAGCATATTCCGGTATTTTACCCATTCGATGGATATGCTGTTAGAGCATAGGTCAAAGTCGATATTTGTAATCAGAATTGTATTCATGGTATCGGCATTTAACCAATTAGAAGCATTTGTAGCATTGTATGCCCTTACCTTGTAAAGTCTTTGCTCTGTGCAAGCCGAAACCTGCTCATCGATGTGGGAGTTTTGCGTAATTCCGGGAAGGCTGGTGATGGAATCCCAGATAAGAAAAGTACTTCCACCCACTGTTTCGTATTTTCCCCTGTAAATGCTGTAGCCTGTGGTATTGCTGCTGTTTGGAAACCATGAAATGATCGGGTGTATTCCCACAATACTCACCGAGTCGATATTGGGATTGTCGGGGATTTGTGGAAAAGCATCAACAAAAAATAAAAACAACAATAGGATCCCTACAAAATGCCTTTTGTTTATGATAGCAGTATTACTGTTATTTTTAATTTGTCGTTTCATATTCATACAGTTTACTTCCCCACCACCAATGTAATCATCGATGCAGGGTCAAGATACTTAACGGCTAAATCCCTGATTTCTTTTGCAGTGATGTTTTTAATGGTGGCCAGGAAGTCATCAAAATAATCCATACCAAAACCATAATCAACCACCGACTTCACCAATTCGGAAAGGGCAAAGGGGCCGTCAGCGCTTCGCAGGAAGCTGCCGAGCATATAGTTTTTTACAAGTTTCAGTTCTTCTTCCAAAACCAAATCCGATCGTAACTTTTCAATTTCCTTAAAAATCTCAACAAGGGCTTTTTCGCGCACATCTGCGCCCACCTCCGAAGCTATAGTAAAAGCCCCACCGTGTTTCATCGAAGATACCATTGAACCGATGCCATAAGTGTAACCCTTATCTTCGCGGATGTTGGTCATCAGCCTGGAGCCAAAATATCCTCCCAAAATAGTATTTACAACCTTCATTTTAATATAGTCGGGGTGCTGTTTGTTAAACAAAACCTTCCCGATGCGTAGCGCTGATTGTAGTGAATTTTCTTTGAGAATCAAATGTTCCCGTTTTTCTGAGGCAATGGCTTCCGGCAAATTCATCCCTAATTCATCCTTCGCTATGGCATGTTTCCCAAAAAGGCTGTTGATCTTTATGTTGATATCCTTCGGGAGTTTCCCTGAAACAATGATTTTAAAAGGACTGTTCAGGTAATAGTTTGCATGAAATTCGGCCATTAGGTGGTGGGTAATATTTTCGTAATCCTCCTCACAAAGCGATGAAGCATAAGGGTGCGTTTGCCCGAAAATCAAGCCCCCGAATTTTTGTTGCGCCACAAATTTTACCTTTTCCATGTTCACGTGGAAATGCTGTTTCGATTTTGCAATAATGGTATTCACCTCCTCTTCGGGAAATGTGGGCTGAAAAACCACTTCGGCAAGCAGGGGCAGCAAATTATCGAAATGCTTACCGAGACAATAAAGCGTAATGCGGGCATCGTCCTTGTCGGTGCCATGGCGTAGATGGGCTCCGTAAAAGTCGATGGTGTTGGCAATAGCCTGAGATGAAAAACTCGCGCTGCCTTCCTGCAAACATTTATTGGTAAAGTTGGCCACAAGCGCTTGCGACTGATAAAAATAACCCGCGTCAAAAACCAGGTCGAGTTTTATCAGATCTTCGGTGCCGGCATCGATGGTGTAAACCGGGATGCCATTGTCCAACAAAAAATGACCCGGCCCGATCATTTTCAACGAAGCAATCTCGTGGGAGAGGGGTTGTGTCTTTCTAAATTCCTGTGTCATCGGGTATTAGTTTTTTGATTTGTAATAAAGGGTGGAGCAGTTAGCAGGCCTAAAAGTTTGTTGTGCTGTATTCAAAAACATTTCCGGGCTTACCGAGCGGTATTTTTCAGCTTCAAGATTTACCAGATTGGCATCTCCAAGGGTTTCGGCGTAAGCTAAATTTATTGCCTTGTCCAGCACATTCATTCTGGAAAAAACCAGTGTGGATTCTATCTTATTTTTTACTTTTTGAAGCTCATTATCTCCCAAAGGTTTTTCGGTAAGTTGGGCAATTTGTTTGTTTATGGCGGCTTCGGCCTGCTCAAGGCTTACTCCTTTGGCCGGTTTGCCCGATACCACAAACATGCCCTTGTCGAAACTGCCCATGATAAAAGCATCTAACTCCGAAAATAACTTTTCGTCTTTTACCAGGGTTTGATAAAATCGTGAGGAGTTTCCATTTCCCAAAATATCCGAAATCAAATCGGTGGTGTGATATTCTGCATCCGTTCGGGCACACATTTGCCAAACTTTATAAATGGCATCTGCCGGAACATCCCGCTCAACTTCCATACGTCGCTCCTCAGTTTGAATAGGTTCAACCGGAAGGTTGCGAAGATTTTTCCCGGTGTTTTCGATGGGAGCAAACCATTTTTCCGAAAGCCGATGGATTTCCTCAGTTTCCACATCACCCGAAATTACCATTACCGCATTGTTGGGGTTGTAGTATTTATCGTAAAAAGCACGTACATCCTCCATTTTTGCGTCAGTGATGTGGCTGATTTCCTTTCCGATGGTTGGCCATTGATATGGATGAACTTTGTAAACCATTGGCCTCATCAACATCCACACATCACCGTAAGGTTGGTTAAGGTGGGTTTGCCTGAACTCTTCGGAAACCACGTTGCGCTGCACCTCCAGACTTTTCTCAGAAAAAGCAAGCCGGTACATCCTGTCCGATTCCAGCCAAAAGCCCGTTTCCAGATTTTGTTTTGGAAGGGTGAGATAATAATTTGTAACATCATTTGAAGTAAAGGCATTGTTTTCTCCACCCACCTTTTCAAGCGGTTCATCGTATTTTGGAATGTTGACAGAGCCGCCAAACATGAGGTGTTCAAACAGGTGGGCAAAACCGGTTTGATCGGGGTTTTCATCCCGTGCTCCCACATCATACAAAATGTTCATGGCTACGATGGGGGTAGATTTATCGTGGTGGACAATAACCCGCAAACCATTGGGTAAGGTAAACTTTTCGAAATTGATCATTTAAAATAATTTTAGCCGGCAAAAATAGTCTTATGCGTTGAAATGGGAGGATTTTAATACCCGGTCGGTTGAGGGATAGTAAATTTATCATACTCTGATGGAAATCAGTCTTTATACTTTTTTATTAAGAATGGCTGTCTTCGATTCAATCTATTTTATATTGTGTGTTGACGGTAGCGATTTTTATTTTCTTTCAATTGTCCTTATTAATTCTTTTTCAAGATATATCTGGAACAATTCTTCAGTTGTTATAACTTGATTAAATCCTTTGTTTTGAAGTCCATTAATCAATTGTTTGTCTCCAGGCCATAATTTACAGCGAAATTGTATGCTAAGGCCAACAAATAACAAATCATCTGGATCAATATCATTTGTTAATTCTTCAGCTTATTGATAATTGGCAGGATTTATCAATAGTTGATTTACAAATTTAAGTTTTGATTTAATCAATCCATAAATCCTTTGGTAATCAGATTGGCTCAATCTGCATATTTTTAGTATTTTATCTTCGTGATTATCAATCTCATTTTTCAATTGATCAATTGAAAAAAATGTAAAATATTTTGAGCCATTAAGAATTATTTGTCCTATTGGACTTTCGGGATTTAGAATTGCACTGAAAACAATATTTGTATCAATAACAAATTTCATGGTTCGGGATAAAGTTTATCTACATGATTTTCTTACCTTATCCATCATTGAACGATTAACTTGTTTGGCCAATTCATCAATGTCGCTTTGCTTTGCTTTGGATTTAGAAACCAATTCTTTATACTCCAAATAATCCAACATATCTTGTAAATCAGAAGTATTTGTTTGCGGTGATAATCTCACCAATATTTCATTATTTGTGCGTTCAACTATCATACTTAAAGTTTTTTCAAAGATACGATATTTATAACAAATCCATCTTGCTTCATTATTACCGCAACAACGTTCCGCAAATATGACCCGCAGTCGTTCAATTACAGAATATTTTTTAAATACTTGGGTGCTTATGCTATTACTCTTGTTTCTTGATGAATTTTAACCGGCTGCGTGCTATGATTTGCTTATCGGCTTTCGTGCTTTTATTTTTATCATTTCAATGTTTGTAAAATGTGAAATGAATCTGTATTCATCTCAACACAAAATTGATACTAATAGTATTGAGCAAACATCAGGCAAAGTCTGTTGCCGAAGAAACAGAATCAACATTTCATCTGCCTGATATTTTATATTATAATCTAAATATCTTCAAATCAGTAAAATAAAAGCTTCCCTTTAAAAAATTGAAAAACTTATTAAAATCATTTCAAAAGATTTTCTATTTTAGCCAAAAATAATGAATTGTTATCTCTATTACTATGCATGATTCAACAATTGATACACAAACTTTTCACGACCCGGTGTTTCTGCAAAACGGGAATCTCGAAAATCTTTCAAACCTTGGTAAGAAAAAATATTTTCAAAAAAAGACAGTCCTCCACTACCTTTATACCAAAGGAAATTTATCAAATCCTGAAATATGTAAACTTACCAATATGAGCTCGCCTTCAATCCACAAACTATTGTTTGAACTAATTAATGAGGGGCTTGTGCAGGAAGAAGGAATTGGACATTCGATAGGTGGGCGCAGGCCACTTATTTTTGGATTAAATCCGCAATCGCGATACATCATAGGCATTAACATCAGTATAAATTATAGTGAACTTGCGATTTTTAATATCAGAAATCAATTGATAAATAAAGTACATGTCTTGAACAAGCCATTGGAAAACACACCTGATTTTGTACATCATCTTTTTCAATTCTGTCTTCAGGTCTTTAATGAAAATCAAATCGAAAGTGATAAAATTCTTGGTGTAGGGATAGGGATTCCCGGGCTTATCGATCCGGCTACCGGGAAAAGTTATTCCTGGTTGAATTACTCGGAGTTGACCGTAAAAGAGATTTTTGAGGAGAAGTTCGGCAAGCCGGTTTTTGTTGATAACGATGCCCGTGTAATGGCACTTGGCGAATATGTTTTTGGCAGCGCAAGAGGGAAGAACAATGTGTTGTGCCTAAACATTGGTGCAGGAATTGGCATGGGCATGATATTAAATGGGATGCCTTATCACGGGCACTCAGGATTTGCCGGTGAATTCGGGCATATTAAGGTGGAGGAGGATGGCGATCTGTGTATATGTGGAAAACGCGGATGTCTTGAAACCATGGCCTCGGGCGATGCATTGGTGAAAAGAATGAAGGAAGAAATCGAATTGGGGAAAACCACTAAAATCCTGACAATGGTTAAGGATGACATCTCAAAAATCACCAGCACAATAATTGTTGAAGCAGCGCAGCAAGGCGATCTGCTTTCAATCGACCTGCTCTCAGTTATTGGTGAATATCTCGGCAAGGGACTGGCAACCTTGATTCATCTATTTAATCCGGAAGCTATAATTCTTGGAGGAAAACTTGCCGGAGTCAATCAGTTTATTATCGATCCCATTCAACAAACACTCAACAAATACACCATCTACAATATTAAGAAAGACACTTTAATCGTAACTTCACAATTGCAGAATAATGCCGCGGTGATGGGTGCAATGGCTCTGGCTATGAATAATATTTTTGAGGATGTACGCACCAATATTGCTGTTTAAACAAGATTGTCTAAGCTGAAACTATCCATTATTTTGTTGTCAAATGGCACACGCTAAAAAATTCATAATTGTAGCTTTTGGTGATTCAATCACCGAAGGAACATACAGTGGCGCTGATGTAAGTGAAACCTGGCCGGTTATTTTGAAGTATTTATTGTGCGAATCAGGGATTCCTGTTGATGTGCTCAATGCCGGCATACCTGGCGAAACCGCTCCTGAAGGTCTGCAAAGATTCAACAGGCAGGTAATAGGATTATTGCCTCAAAAAGTCCTGATTATGTATGGTGCGAATGATTCTTTTATCCCTGATGACCTCACAAAATCAATTGTCTCTATTGAGCAATTTTATTTAAGCATGGAACAAATGGTGCTGCTTGCAGTACAAAATAATATAACCCCAATTTTGATGACCACCACGCCATTTTCCGGGTTTTTTAATCTGGATGGAGATGATGCTGAATTGCAAAATAATCTATTGGATGAGTATATGATAAAGGTAAGGGCAATTGCCCAAAAGCACAACCTTCAGTTGGTTGATCATTTTAGGATATGGATGGAAATGGATAAAAAAACCCCGATGCTTGAAAAACTCCTCCCTGATGGTGTCCATCCAAATGTTGATGGAAATCGCCTGATTGCTCAAACTACTTATGATATTTTAAAAGAAACTTTTCACAATGAATAAATTATACAAAAATGGAAAAAGACTTTACTCGACGAAATTTCATTAAAGCTTCCGCTATCGCGGGATTTGGGCTGGCGGCAGCACCATCCATTCTGTTTTCAAATCCATTAAAACCCGAAAAAACCCGTATTGCCCTCATCGGTGTGGGCTTGCGCGGACAAAACCACCTTAACAATTTGCTCCAGAGAAATGATATTGAGATTCCCGCCATTTGCGATGTTGATCAGCAGATGGTGAACACAGCTTTGAAAATGATTGAAAAGGCCGGTTATAAAAGACCGGAGGTTTATACTGGAAGCGATTATGCTTATCGCGATTTATTGGGACGAAACGATGTTCAGGGAGTCATTATTTCCACCCCCTGGCTTTGGCATCCCACCATGGCCATCGATACCATGAAGGCCGGAAAGTTTGCAGGAGTTGAGGTATCTGCCGCCAACACCATAGAAGATTGCTGGGATTTGGTCAACACATCCGAAGCCACCGGTTCGCCGTGTATGATCCTCGAAAATGTTTGCTATCGCAGGGACATCATGGCTATTCACAACATGGTGAAGCAGGGTGTTTTTGGTGAGTTGGTGCATTGTCACTGTGGCTATCAGCACGATTTGCGCCAGGTGTTGTTTAACAATGGTGAGCAAGCTTATGGCGGCGGACTAAAGTTTGGTCCCGAAGCCTACTCAGAAGCTAAATGGAGAACCGAACACTACCTGAAAAGAGATGGAGATATTTACCCCACACACGGTATTGGCCCCATTGGAAATTACCTCGACATCAATCGCGGAAATCGCTTTGTTTCCCTGACCTCAACATCCACTAAGGCGAGGGGTTTAAACGATTATATTGTTAAGAATGGGGGAGGGGATCATCCCAATGCCAAATTGAAATGGAAAATGGGGGATATTGTTACCACCACAATTTCTACTGCCAATGGCGAATCGGTTATTGTAATTCATGATACTACACTGCCACGGCCATATTCGTTGGGATTCAGGGTGCAGGGTACCAAAGGTTTGTGGATGAAAGACGGGAATCAGATTTATATAGAAGATGTAAGCAAGCCCCACCGTTGGGAAGACTCAGCGCCCTATCTCGAACAATATGACCATCCTCTCTGGAAAAAATACGAGGAACAAGCCGTTGGAGCAGGCCATGGCGGCATGGACTTCTTCGTCCTCAATGCTTTTGTAGAATCTGTTAAACGAAATATTGAACCACCGCTTGATGTATATGATGCCGCAGCCTGGAGTGTAATCACGCCCTTGTCGGAGCAATCGGTTGCCAATAACGGAGAGCCACAAGACTTCCCCGACTTTACCCGGGGAAGGTGGATAAAAAGAAACCCGGTTTTTGGGATCGGAAATGAATATTGAGTTTAGTCTAAAAATCACAAACTGCTAATTTTTAGTCCTTTTTACCCTAATCCGTCAGCTACGGAAGAAGTACTGAAAATTAGTAGTTTGGGAAAGTCCCCTTCAGGGGATTTAGGGGTTTTGAGGCTTTTTAGACTGGTCTCATTATTAGCAAGGCAAAATTCAATAAATTTGTGCATTGTTCCGCTTGAAGGATTTTACTTTTGAAAATAAAATTGATACTATGAATACTCGATTTTTTACCGGCCTCATCATTTTTCTTTTATTGTTTATAAATGGATTTTCACAGGAAAGAAATATTTGGGATGATCTTGAGAATCCTGCGGTAATAGGAAGAAACAAACTGGATGCCCACGCTTTTTATATTCCTTATGCTGATGCAAACCAAGCTTTTGAAGATGTCTGGGAAAAGTCGCCCTATTTTTTATCATTAAACGGAACATGGAAATTCAATTGGGTAAAGAGTCCTGATAAACGACCACTGGATTTTTATGAAAATGAATTTAATTGCAATGATTGGAATGACATACCGGTGCCTTCAAATTGGGAGCTTCAGGGATATGGTATTCCCATTTATGTAAATCAGCCCTACGAGTGGACCGAGGATCCACAGCCCCCGGCAATTCCTCACGATTATAATCCTGTTGGTTCTTATATCAGGTATTTTGATGTTTCCGAAAACTGGGATCAACGGAGAGTGATTTTGCATTTTGGCGCTGTTAAATCGGTGATGTATGTTTGGATAAATGGACATGAATTGGGCTATAGCGAGGGAAGTAAAACACCCGCAGAATTTGATGTAACTAATTATTTAAAACCAAAAAACAACAAACTCGCAGTTCAGGTCTTTAGATGGAGCAATGGAGCTTATCTCGAATGTCAGGATTTTTGGCGCATCAGCGGTATCGAAAGAGATGTGTTTGTTTATGCTGTACCCAGGGTTTTTATCCAGGATTTTTTTGTTAAGGCTGATCTTAGCGATGATTATCAGGATGGAATTTTAACTTCAAGTATAAAAATCAAAAATACTTCACAGCAAAAATCGGGTAAGATGCTTTTGCAGTTTCAGGTGTTTGGCGAATCTCCCGGAAGCCTTATTTATGAAGAACAGCAGAAAATCAAGCCTGACGATTTTACGGAAGAAAATTTCGGGTTCAATTTCCAAATTAAATCCCCCGGGAAATGGACTGCCGAAACCCCAAACCTTTACACAGTTGTTATTTCCCTTGTTGACAAAAAGAAAAATATTCTTGAATCTGTTTCAACAAAAACAGGGTTTAGGAAATCGGAAATCAAGAATGGGCAGTTGCTGGTAAACGGAGTTCCGGTATTGCTCAAAGGCGTTAACCGGCACGAGCACGATCCTATCACAGGACATGTAATATCAGAAGCCTCGATGCTTGATGATATTTTGCTGATGAAGCAGAACAACATAAACACTGTGCGTACAAGCCACTATCCCAACGATCCCCGCTGGTATAAGCTTTGCGATAAGTATGGCCTTTATGTAATTGATGAGGCCAATATAGAATCGCATGGGATGGGATATGGCAGCCGCAGTTTGGCAAAAGACAGTTTATGGGAACATGCTCACCTTGACCGTGTGATTAGTATGCTTGAACGAGATAAAAACCACCCATCGGTAATAATATGGTCGATGGGAAATGAAGCTGGCGATGGTGTAAACTTTACAGCTTGCTATCGATGGATAAAACAACGCGACCCGTCAAGGCCAATACATTACGAAAGGGCGTTATTAGGGGCAAACACCGATATTTTTTGCCCCATGTATGCAGGCATCGAATACATCGAAAATTACGCGAAAGAAAAACAGGCGCGTCCGCTTATTTTGTGCGAATACTCCCACGCCATGGGCAACAGCAATGGCAATTTGCAGGATTATTGGGAAGTAATTAAAAAATATGATCAGCTTCAGGGTGCCATTATTTGGGATTGGGTTGATCAGGGTTTTTTGGAAAGCGATGAAAACGGAACGGATTTTTACACTTATGGCGGAGATTATGGGCCCGATGATGTTCCCAGCGATGGCAACTTTTGCATCAATGGTTTGGTATCACCGGATCGGACTCCCCACCCTGCATTAGAGGAGGTAAAGAAAGCCTATCAATATGTCGATTTTATAATGATCGATCCGCTGAAAGGTAGGTTTCATATCATCAACAACTACAATTTTATTAATCTCAATCGCTTTGATGTTTTATGGGAAATTAAATCAGAAGGCAAAACCATCACTGAAGGAATTATCCAAAACCCGGATATTTCTGCAAATGAAAGTAAATCTGTTGATTTGGATTTTTCCGACCTGAAGCTTCTGCCCGAACGCGAATATTTTATCCATTTCAATTTGATAAATAAAGGTATTGATGGGCTCATCCCCGCAGATTATGTATTGGCCTCGGCTCAAATAGAAATTCCAAATTATGAACCTCCCATAAAAATAAATCCACCCGATGCAGCAGCTATCGAAGTCATTGAGTTTGAAAATGAGCTCCGGATAAACGGGGAGAATTTTGAAATAGAGTTTGATTTGAATAGCGGCGAACTGTCAAGCTGGGTAGCTAATAATGTGCAGCTACTGGATGAGCCCCTTAAACAGAATTTCTGGAGAGCGCCCACCGATAATGATTTTGGGAATGGTATGGAAAAGCGCTGCAAACCCTGGAAAGAGGCTTCGATGAATAAGGAATTATTGGAAACTTCATTTGAAGCACTGGATGCTACTACCATAAAATTTAATGCCAGGTATTTCCTTCCCTCTGTTAATGCAAATTTAAGCCTGAATTATTTGGTGAATGGCCGGGGTGAAATTGTTGTGGATGAAAGTCTTGAAATGACCGATCCGCCCAGGCCTGACGTGGAAGTTTTAACTTCCTCAAAAAATGGGTTTGGCAAGGCGATGGATTTTGACGCACTCCCGGCAATAATAAAATTGAATGACCCGGGGGTATTAACACTGCCCGAATTTACGATCGAAACCTTAATTTATCCCACCGGATTTTCTGATCAAAACACTATTTGGGATAATCACAACTGGGCAAAAAAGAAACTTCATTATGAGTTTAGGGATGATGGCAATCTCTATTTTTTCCTGGGCGGCAACGATGCGGAAGCTTTTATTTATCCTTTTCAAAAAAATGAATGGTACCATGTTTCAGTGGTTTACAGCCAGTTTCAAAAGCAACTTAAATTATATGTTAATGGCGAATTTATCCAAACCATTGAATATGATGAAGCCCAGCCTTTGGACATATCTGGCGTAAGCTACATTGGTGGTTACCGCGAAGGTGAGCGACTTTTTAATGGGAAAATTGATGAGTTCCGTTTATGGAACAGAACGCTCGATGCTAAAGATATTGTGATGTTCAATGCACGTCCATTGCTGGGAAATGAGGATGGATTGTTGCTTTATTTTGATTTTGATGAAATGAAAAATGATTCCATCCAATCGAAAGAGGGATTTGAAATGATAGCCGAATATTCGGATTTGAGGTCTATAAGACCTGAACTCCCACGATTTGGTGTTCGTTTTGCCATTCCCGGCAACTATGAAAACCTGCAATGGTTTGGCCGGGGACCTCACGAAAATTACTGCGACAGGAACACATCGGCTTATGTTGATCTTTATGAAAGTTCTGTCTCTGAGCAATACTTCCCTTATATCCGTCCCCAGGAAAATGGATATAAAACTGATACCCGGTGGATGACGCTCACTGATGACAACGGGAATGGGATAATTATCGATGGACTCAGTGATTTTTCATTTTCAGCCTTGCATAATTCAATCGAAGATTTTGATCAGGGAATCAAACAGAATTACCGGCACACCAACGACATTGTACTTAGAGATGAAATATTCATCACCCTCGACCTCAAACAAATGGGTGTAGCCGGCGACAACAGTTGGGGTGCAAGACCGCACCCGCAGTATATTTTACCTGCCGGGGATTATCATTTTAGATTCAGGCTAAAAAGTTTCAACCAGGGTCAAATCAATCCTTTCGATTTTCATCAGTGGGATATTGATTAAAAACTGGTTCTACTACCATTTTTGTGGATGTAAATAATTGCTATTACTGTAAACAGATTTCTTGCCACCCTCCTGACTTTTATGAATAGCTTTGTCATTTCGGGAGTTCACCTAAAGTTTTTGGGCATAATGAGGAGATGTTGAGTGAAGTCCCGCAGGTGCGAGACCCCGACCCTTCGGGGAAATCCCGCCCTTGCGGGAACTGGAGGGAATAGATTTCTCCCTCCAAAACTTGCTACGCTGCGTTTTACCAGTCGAAATGACAAAGTCCCAGGTTGTAAATGGGGTGGGTGAAAGTGGGCGCTTCGCACCCACTTTCACCCACCCCCAAATCCCTCAAATCCATGTCACCTCGAAGGAGGGTAGCAACTGAGAGGTCTCTCTAATAGTAAGGGTTTCAGTACTATACACAAACATGTCATTGGTAGGAGCGCAGTCCCGCACGTGCGGGACTCCGACCCTTCGGGGACTGAGACCCGCTTCGCAGCGAGTTGAGCCTGCCTCGCTGGCAAGGCTGGAATCTATTTGCAAATTTTTATCACTACTATTTGTCACCAACAACTATTAAATCATAATATTTTACTTTCCACTAAATTCGCAGTAGTACCTAAAAACTTATTCCGGAAAATTCGGTAGAATTTTCCGGAATTAACATCCTGAATCTACTATACGACAATGGTATGGAGTTTTTTCTGGAGACCCAACAAAAATAATAGCTTCAGGGATCGGGCATTCCGGTAGTTAGACTTTCCCTTCCTCCTTTATGCCATTGAACTGATTGCTTCTTTCATGTTTCCCGGTTTAGCTTAAAAATTTAACCGCAGGAAGTGCTTTCACTCCATCATAAAAATCTTTGGAGTTTACATCATTCGAAAGGACAATTTTGTGCAGGATGGGTTTATCCAAAATATCCTCAAGGTCACGCAAATGCTTGCCATCAACCGAACGAACAACTGTACCCATTTTTATCTCAATGGCAATGTAACCAATTTCGGTTTCAATTAGTAAGTCCACCTCACGGCCATCGGAAGTACGTAAATGATATACCTGTGCATTAAGGTTAATAGTCTTGAGTTGTTTGTATATTTCTGCAATGATGGCACTCTCGAACTGATGGCCATACAACTCGCCATATTGTTGCAAAATGGCACGCAATACACCTACATCCATGAAATGCACCTTGGCAGTCTTTACCAATCGTTTTTTAGAATTCCTGCTCCAGGGTTGCAATACAAGAGTTTGGTAACTGATACTCATATAGTTTAAAAATCTTTGAACTGTTTTTGATGTTACCCCGCTCTCAACGGCAATTTTTGAGTTATTAATAAGTTGACCGGTATATAAAGCTACCAACTTTTGGGTTTTAGTAAATGGTTCCAAATTTCGCATTGCGGCCAAATCCCTGATATCTCGTTCCAGGTAAGTTCTGACATAATTATTCAACCAGTCGAACTTTTCATTATCATGAATTTCGGTATCTGAAATGGCAGGATATCCCCCAAACTTCATGTAAGTATCGAAAACATTTTGCTTCTTCACGTGGTTTTCATCCAAAAGAAAAGGCATATCATCAACAGGAATATTTAACATTAGCTTCTGGAAATATGATAGTTGAACTTCTTCTTGCCAGCTATTGGTAAATAATTCGGGCAAGGTAAGCGGATACATTTCTACAATCTGACACCTGCCGGCCAACGACTCCCTGATTTTTTTCAACAGCATGATTTGTGATGAACCCAGCAGAATATATTTTGGCTCGGGAAATTGATCGTAAACCGATTTGATGCTTTCAATTAACCGAGGCTCTTTTTGAATCTCATCTAAAACGGCATAAGGATACGTAGCACTCCACTGAGCAGCAGTTAATGATTTATACTGTTCAACAGTTACAGGATCCTCAATGGAAATGTAATCGTAGTTTGGAAAAATGTGCCTAACAAGTGTTGTCTTACCTGTTTGTCGGGCACCGGTAATAACTATGATCCGGCCAAATCGGGAAGATCTTTTTCTATCAATAGTACTTGAAATAATCCTGTTCTTCATAAAAATTATTTTTTACAAAAATAAGATTATTTCTTTACCTTATTCCAAATTTTACGCCCTAATTCGGAATCGCATTCCAAATATTACGCACTTCATTTTGAAAAGAATTTTGAAATTGATACAATCAGCTCAAAAAAATATTTATAAATCAGGTTTTGTGTTATTATTAATAATGGGATAAAACAATAACATCTTTCGGTGTCAATACCTTTTTATCGTAACCCTTCAACAGCGAATTAATCATCGCCAGTCCAATTTGCGTAGTATCAACCACCGAATTTGTAAAAATGGTGGCTCTAATCTAAAATATGGTTGATAGTTCAAAAAATGTTATCTTTGGCTTCAAAATTAGAAGATATGGAGGTTCAAGATCAAATAAAGGAATTATTTAAAACGCTTGATACATTTGACCAAGGA